>ENA-UOOR01002566-UOOR01002566.1-fermentation-metagenome-genome-assembly--contig:-NODE-2566-length-18075-cov-10.411043_pt1 | contig 18075 bp, 9 predicted proteins | sample MGYA00245780_ERZ724029 | MGnify/ENA primary metagenome ERZ724029 (study PRJEB28704, sample SAMN03018315) | fermentation metagenome | biome: anthropogenic terrestrial biome; feature: soil; material... | reverse complement strand
ATACCTGTAATGGGCAATCATATCCCACGATGGTTGTGCGCCCACCACACTGTGGATTCCCCAGTGCATGAAAAGCCCGAGACTGGCATTGGGATACCACTGTGCCTCTTTATGTGGGTTGGGGAATACCAGATCACCTTTCAATGGTGTTGAGATCACTTTCCTGGCTCTTTCAATATCTTTGTTGTCGATACGGTAGGATTCCGGGAAACTATTGAGTTGTGCCGATAATGGGATAGTTGTTGCGCATATCAGCAACAGGATTGCACATTTTTTCTGAAGGATTTTGTTTTTACTCGTCATGGCTGAGGCTTATTATTTTTGAATTTCAATGATCTGCTTTTTATTTAGGTCTTTCTGAAACAAGGTGAATTGAACAGCTCCCTTTTCATACTTCCAATCATCCGTTTGGGTGCCATTCACCAGCAAATGAACGGGTCTTGTGTCTGAGAAAATTTCAAGTTCCCATGTTCGCTCTTTGGGCATCCCTTCGTATTGGCCTTCTATGGGATTGAAGATAATCTCTGTATTTTGTCCGGCATCGGCACAATCGATTTTTGTCTTTGAAAAATCACCCTTTTCATATGCAAAAGTAATTCCATCATCTTCCCAGAGTGTATAGCTGCTTGACTGACAAGGATAGATTCTCAGCTCAATTGTATCAAGAGCATTCTCACCGATAAATTGAGTCGGTTTCTGGTAAGGAATAATAGCCCCTTCGCGGATAAAAAGGGATCCGCCTCTCGTTTCCGGCACCGTAGCGAGAATAGTTTTATTGCCTTTAACTGTTTCGCCGGTCCAGTAATTGATCCATTTCCCTTTCGGCAAATAGAGAGAATCACTGTTGACTCCTACCAGCAGATGGTCTCCAAACATAAATTGGTTGGTTATGTTATCCACTGTACGGTCATCAGGAAATACCAGGGGCATTGCCCGCAGGATGGGCATTCCGGACTGGCTTCCTTGCAATGCTGCTGAATAGATATAAGGGTGGAGGCTGTTGCGAAGGGTTGCATAAAAGCGAAAGGTCTCTTTTTCTTTCGGGTTCATGTACCAGGGATGAAGCAGGTTATACCAACTGTTGACCTGGATCCAGGGAAGGAAGAACCCCATGTGCATAGCCGCCTTGTTGTCAGAGACCTCAACCAGGACGTCGGCCGAGGTGTTGACAAAACCGCTAAGTCCCAGATTTAGCTGATCGAGCATTGCCACTTTGTCTCCGCCGTTGTCACCGCTGGTGGATACCCCCCAGTGCTGCGTTCCGGCATATCCCCCACAATAGTGGTGAAAGGAGCGTATCCCTTTGTGAGAACGGAAGGTTTCGTACATTTGTTTGGGGAGTAATACCTGATTCAGGTTGTGCATTTCCCTGTCTGTAAGTCCGTTGTAATATACTAGGTCTGGGTGCTCATCGAGTGTGTGGGCAGGGTCCAGTTTGAATCCATCTACACCCTGATCGATAAACCGGGTGAGGTGTTGAAACCAATGTTCTTTGCCTGAAAGTGACATTCCACGCTCCAATGCCAACTTGTCTTCCTCGGCGATGGACATGTCATGATCGATGCAAAGCCATAAAGCAAGTTTAAATCCAAGGCCATGCAAACGTGAGATAAAGAGGGTGGGGTGTTCATATTTTGGAAATTTCTCTTTTTCCCAATAGGGCTCTGCCGGGAATTTGTCGAAATTCCAGTTTTTGGAGGTGGAGAAGTCATATCTTTTTTCCATCCATTGGGGTTCAAGCCAAAAAATATCACAAGGAATCTGTTCCTCCCGAAAACGAAGTGCATCGTTCAGGATGTCCAGTTGATCTTCCATTGTGTTTCCGCCAAATGCAAGTCCGTACCCCCATTTGGGCAAAAGATAGGGCCTTCCTGTAACACGGGTGTAGTGATCAATTACTTCGGTCATTTGCTTGCCCAATAGCAAGTAGAAATCGGGATCACCCTCGCTGTTGTAGACAAAAAGCTTGTCTTTTTGAAAGCGACCGATGTCGAAATAGTTTTTTACCGTTGTGTTGTTGAAGATTCCCCATCCCAGAGAACTCATGATGAAAGGCATCGGAATCTCTGCTTTTTGGTATGTGGCCCACATGCGCAGAGCTGTACCCCGGTGTTGGATGTTGCTGCGACTGGTACTTCCGCCGCCGTAGAAACGTTCTTCCTCTTTGAGGGTGATGTCAACTATCCTGCCTTTGGAGAGATCGCCAACCTCATCCAACAATTGTCCTTGTGCTGGTATGTCTGTTTTTCCTGAACCGATAATTGCTTCCTCCTGCCTCATCTCTCCAAAATAGGAGTTGAGGGAAGCAGCCAGCTTGTGGACTATGGCATCCTTCGGCTGAACAAAGGAAATTTTTTCCACTACACATTGTCCTTTGATGTCGGTGACGGTCATGTCACCTGCAAGTGGATCCACCGTGAGGCAATATGAATCTGTGGAAATTATGTGCTTCCCGTTTTTCTTTTTGTGGGTGGCCCCTGTTGGTTCCCAATCCGTGTTGATGATTCCGTACCTCTCCATCACGGTTTCCTGAAATTCACCTGTGGAGGAAATCCTGATCCGAAAGATTTCGTTCTGGCATGCCTGGATACGTAAAACCTGTCCGTCGTGAAGGGAGATGTCAAACGTGTCCGATCCTTCTTTGGCACTCAGTTGATGATTCATGCCGGTAAAAAACCAAAGTAACCCGGCAAGGAAGAATGAAACATGTAAATAAATCTTCATTTATTTTCAGTGATAATTTATGAATCCATAATCGAATTTTCCGCTACCTAAGGAAGCTTGTGGAAGTTCTCGTATTTTATTTTCCAGCTGCCATCTTTCGGGAAACCTGGAGCGGCAACGAGGTCGGAGCCGTCCCATCCTTCCGCCATCATGGCGATGGCCGTTAGCAGCCCTCCGTTCGATGGAAAGTAGGGATAAGGTGATCCCTCGCCATAAGACAACCCGTGTTCATCGAAAATGTAATTATCGTGCAACAGCAGGTCAACCGCCAGCTCTGGCCTGTTTAACCGGGCTGCTGTCATTGCCAGCATAGGAAAATCCCATCCCCAGATTCTTTTAAAATTCCATGTGGAAAGAATCTTGTCAAAGGTTTTTTCCAATATTACTTTATCTACATCATCACCGGGTAACATGCCATAAATACCTATGATGGCGGGATGCTCAAAGGTATATTTGGTCCACATATCGGGTATCCCCTCATACAGGGTATAAAGGCTATCTTCCACCGGATAGGGTGATAGCTGATGATAAACGCTGTCTATTTTTGCCGGAACATCGATGTGGAGCCTGTTGTACCATTCTTTAGCCACCTTTAGTCCGTAACGCCAGTAACCCAGTTCAAATGTAGGATTGAAAGTTTCGGCATAAGGTGTGTTTTCTGAAACGGGAACAATAGGAGGTCCCAGAACATATTCACCTTTTTCCGGATGATAATATGCAAACGAAGCAAGGAATTCGGCGGTGCCGAAAACTACTTCCTTCCATTTCTCAAGCGTTTCCCGGTTTGGCTTTTGACGATACTCCATTTCTGCAAAATAGATGGGATGGGGTTGCTGCCAGATCAGGAAAGCATGGGCAATGCCTGGCCACTCCACATTGTTGTATGCAGTGCATTTTGGCCACTTTGTTCCCTCGAAGCCTTCACTTTTCGCCCTCAATCTGGCTGTTTCCAGAAAATCCTGATAAATACCCAGGCTCTTGTCTGCCAGCTCGAGGTTGTCCCACAAACCCCAATGTACCAGATGCCACCAGATCATCTCAAAATGAAAGCGGCCATACCAGCCGTTGTTGTTCACCAGCCCGCTCTCCTGCGGAGGTAAGGACCCCGACTCATTTGCCTTCATCAGATAGCGGGACAATACGATGCGTCTCTCCAGTTCAAACCAGCGTTCATCTTTGCTCTCGGAGAGATCGACAGCAGCACCCGATTCCCAAAATTGTTTCCATCCTTTCCTGCTAGCCAAAAGCCCTTCTTTTGCTGCGACAGGCTTCTTCTGAATCTGTTTGGGTGAGAACTCACAGGTGAATGCCATCTTGTTCCCTTCGGGTGTTAGTCTGAAAGCGTGAGGATTATCATCCACCTCCGAAAAGGTGCAGGGGGTATCCCATGACAACGCGGAGTAATACTTCTCCTGGTCCAGCTCTCGGGTAAAAATCACCTGTTGCTTAGCTTCTTTATAAGTGGTCGCATGTCTGTTGGGTTCATTCCAAATGCCGATATAATTCCCCTTCCTGCTGTTGTTGGCTGAAGCGGATGGAAATGAAATATTTACAGCCAGCCTTTTGAGGCCGATGAGAGGCGATTCTACCGTCACGACGATGAGGTCTCTGTCGGGATGACAGGCTGTATACACTTGTACCGGAATACCATCAATCTCAAAATAACTGGAGATGATGCCGCTCCAAAGGTCCACTTTCTGCAGACAATTTTGCAAGTCGGTCATCGCTACTTCCTGGCCCTCCTCATTCAACAACGAGAAAGCGATCCTGGCCAGGTTGATCCGATGCGGGTTGCCCGCCAGCCATTCTGTGATCAACTTTTGCTCTTCCGTCTCTTCGTTTCTGAGGGGATAGGTGACCATCTTACTGTTGTGAAGTACTTGCTGTCCCTTGAAATTGTCAATATTCACCCCTTCGGGTACTGGGTCAGAATGCCATCCCCATTGTGACAAGATGTTGAAAGGAATAAAAGTCTGTAATCCGGTGAGATCTGCTCCAAAAGCAATTTCGCCGTTTCCCACTTGTGCCGGACTTCGTTTGCTGAATTTATCGGATACAATGTTGTGTCGCGAGACCACCTCTTTGCGGTCGATTCTATTCTGAGCAGCCAGGTTGTTGCAACCTAACAGGGCGATGATCAATATAAAGTAGCTTATCCTCATAAGAATTTCGATTGTTTTAATCTTTTCTTCATCGGTTTTCTGCCCATCTTAAACAGCAGCTCACCCCCTTTGATCAGGTCTCTCTGGAGCAAAGTGTAGTCACTGATGGGCTTGCCATTTATTTAGCCTCATGTCATTTGCTGGCTTTTAGCTTTTTGCCTTTCGAATTAATGGTTTCCTTTACCGACACATTTTTCGATGTCTGGTTTGTGTCTATCTCATTGCCTGTGGTGTCGAAATAGGAATTGCTGAGGGTTATGCCATCACAGTTGGAAATTACCATTCCCTTGCTTTCGGGCACAGCCTTGCTTTCTACTGTAATGTTGTTGATGTTGATGTTCTTACAGCCAGAATAGTTTTGTACATCACCACAGGCATCCCGCAGAATAAGTCCATCCAGTTTGATGTTACTGCATTCGTTGAAATGAATCAGTGCCGGTTTGGTTTGTAATGCACTTTTTTCGAGGAGTCCTTTCTCTACCTGATTGGTAATACTTTTCAATACCTCCTGTCCATGCCCTTCAATGACTCCTTTGCCGGTGATCCCAATATTCTCAACTTTGTCCGCCAGGATAAGTGCCGGGGTATTGTTGATGCTAAAGTAGTCGTAAATCGATCGAAAGGCTACAAGGACAGCACCTTCATAAAGTTGAATTGTTACGTTTGATTTTAAGTGAAAACTACCCGTTAGGTAGCGTCCTACGTAGAAGTTGAGTTGTCCGCCTCCGTTGGCACTGATATAATCAATGGCATATTGTATGGATGCTGTGTTTAAGGTGGCACCATCTGATTTGATGCCAAACATCGATGCTTTGTAATCCTTTGCAAAAATTGAGAAGGAGAGGATTAAAGCGGCGCAGGTAATAACTATTTTTTTGCTCATTTTTATTGTCTATTAATGTTGAATGGAGTAAAACAGCATTATTGAATCGTTACATTTTTGGAACGGTTTTGATTAATCTGCTTTTTGTCTTTGCTTTCGGGTTCAATAAACTCTACGTTGCGGAAAGTCGCTCCGTCCACGTTGTCGATTACGATTGAAGGGCGGTAATCTTTTTTCTCAGCAACCAGCTTTACATTGTCAAATATCACACCGTCAGCATGACGTACATAGAATCCCCATGCAGGCAGTTCTTTCCACTGTGAGAATTCGGGGTATTTATCGCGCATGTCGGGTATACTGTCCAGTTCGGCCTGGCTAGTGCCGCGATATGCATATAGCGGATTGCCGGCACCCGGATATACAATCTCGATGTTTTTCAATACCACATTCTCTATTTTATGGTCGGGAAGTCCGAATATGACGGCAGGAGAGATATTGCGCGGATTATCTTCCACCGGCCCTTCGTAGTTATAGCCCGCATCGGGTTTCGACATCGGAACTTCTGCATATACGTTGGAGATGCGAACATTCTTCATGCTTGGTTGTTTGCCGCTGCTCCAGCGATCGCCTATACGAAGAAAAATGACGTTACCGGTGTTGATGGAACGGATGCTGTCCACCTCAATATCTTCGATGATTCCTCCGTCTACTGCAGCAAAAGTGATGGCAGAACGAAACGTGTCAAATATCGTCACGTTTTTAATTTTAAAATTTTTGAATCCTCCTCGGGATACGGTGCCAAACTTGATCCCATTCGCACTGGAGCGGCCTACACAGTTCTCCACTACCACATTCTGACAAATACTTTTGGCATCGTGCGATTTGAAACAAATCACATCGTCTGCTGCATCAAAGTAAGAGTTTTTGATGGTCACTCCGTCACAATCTACAATATCGATTCCATCGTTGTTCCAGTATGCTTTGCTGTCTACGTAGATCCCATCTACATATACATTCTTACACTGGTCGTAGGTCTGGTTCCAACTTGCCGGGTCGCGAAGAGTGATGTCGGTGATGGTGACGTTGACACACTCCCGGAAGTAGATGTTCTCCGGCCGTCTCCATTCCCTGGGTCTGTCCAGCAAGAGCTCATCTTCAACAAGGCCGCGGTGGATCAGGCTGACCAAGTTGTTGGCCGTAGTGAATCCCCGTCCGTTAATGGTCCCTTTGCCAGTAATTCCAATGTTCTCCTGATTCACGGCAAAAATCATGGAGGACCACTTGACTTTGGGATCAATCACATAATCCAACGGATTGGTGGATCCCAGTAAAGTTGCACCCGGTTCCAAATGAAGGGTTACATTCGATTTCAAGTAAATGCTTCCAGTTACGTAATTGCCTATTTGAAAAACGAGGCGACCGCCTCCTTTTTCACTTACGTAATCGATTGCTCTTTGTATGGTTCTTGTGTTGAGCGTTGTCCCGTCGGCTTTTGCACCAAAATCGGATACGTTGTAATCTTTTGCCTGGAGATGCGAGGCAAGAAGGATAAGAAGGCTAAGCAGGACCGAGAAATGTATATTAATCTTACTCATGATGGTTTTTGCTGTTTGATGAATAAATCTGATTTAAGCTTACTTTTGAATGATACCGGTCGATTTGTGACGGATAAAATTTTTCCCTCTGCCCGGAACATTGTATTTCATCCCGGATAATGTTGCTCCTTTTACACCGTCAAACACAACGGCAGGACGATAATCTTTCTCTTTTGCAGTGAAAGTCACATTCTCCAGCGTGAGATTACCAGCGTGACGTACATAGAGTCCCCATGCCGGCAATTCCTTCCAGTTTGAAAATTCCGGATAGGAGTCAATCAATTCAGGGATACTGTCCAGATCTGCAGGTTTGGTTCCACGATAGGCATAGTTCGGGTTACTGCCTCCGGGGTACACAATTTCGATATTACGCAGGCTCACATTGTTGATGTCTACTCCCGGAATACCGTATATGATGGCCGGGGATATATTGCGGGGAAGATCTTCAATCGGTCCTTCATATTTGTAGCCGGTGTCGGGTTTGGTAGCAGAAATTTCTGCGTACATGTTCTGGATGGTAACATTGTCAATGGTTCCCTGTTTGTCTTTATTCCAGCGTGTTCCGATACGTAAGAAAATAGCATTTCCAGTATTATAAGCATAAAGGCTGTCTACAAATATATCTTCCACCTTGCCTCCATCGGGAGCGGCAATCGTAAAAGCAGAACGGAAAGTATCGTACACTTTGTTGTTGATGAAACGGATATTTTTGTATCCACCCGACGTCACCGTCCCAAATTTAATGCCGTTGGCGCTTGAACGGGCTACGCAGTTTCGTACCTCAATATTCTCACACCGCTTGTTTTTATCGTGTGATTTGAAGCAGATGGCATCATCCGAAGCATCGATAAAAGAGTTACTAACTATTACGTCCTTACAGTCTACGATATCCAGTCCGTCGTTGTTCCAGAATACTTTGCTATCAACTGTAATTTTGTCAATTAATAGGTTCTCACATTGATCATAGACCTGCACCCAGTCTGCCGTATTCTTGATGGTAATTTCCTTTATTACCACATTGTTGCATTCCCGGAGATAGATTCCCCTTGGCCTTCTTGAGGCAGGTCGGTCAAGTTGTAGCTTATCTTCAATGATCCCTTTGTGTATTTGATCTATCAAGTTGTATGCCACGTCAGCTCCTTGGCCATCAATCACCCCTTTTCCCGTGATGGAAATGTTGGAGGCGTTTTTGGCATACACCAACGCGGTATAAGAAGGATTATCGATGTTGTAATCATATATGTTGGTCGATCCTACCAATATGGCTCCTTCGCGCAATACAATATGGACATTCGATTTTAGTTCAATGCTTCCCGTCAGATAACGACCCACATAGAATACCAGTGTGCCTCCTCCATTATCATGAATGTAATCAATGGCTTTCTGAATAGAGCTGGTATTGAGTGTGGTCCCATTGGATTTAATTCCAAAGAATGATGCTTTATATTCTGCAGCATAAAAACATGTAAAGTAAAAAAACATCAATATGAGGGTGATGGACTTTAATTTGTTCATACGTAAATATTTTAAAAAGGTTTGTCAACTATTGGATGTATATCCATCCGGATTATTTTTTTATAAAGTCTTCCCGGATTGGATTAAAACTATCTATAAGCCTCAATGTGGGAGTCAAAGATTGTACCGTATGGGGTACGCCACTGGGTACAACATAGATATCTCCGGAGGTCAGACGCTTTTGCTGATCTCCAATAATAACAAGGACGTCTCCTTCGGCTACATAACTGATTTGTTCGTGCGGGTGCGAATGAAAAGGGTCGGGTTCGTTCATTGGGCCATCTTTAAAATCCACAATCACCATCATCAGGTTATCCAGATAAGTAAATTTACGACTCACGGTTTCGCTTACTTTTATGGCTTCTGTCTTCTCATATTCCATAAATAGTTCAATGGAGTCTGAGTTCTGGGTATTTTGTGCATCTTCTTTGTTGGTCTGATTGGTACCATTCCCTGCACAGGAGAAAAAAGCTGGAATCATCATCATTAATATTAATCTGTTCATATTAAAATAGTGTTTTTTTATTTTTGTAATGTGATACTTCGTGTAGAACCAATTGCTTTGTCAACGTTTACCCGCAATTTTAATTTGGGAGAAGTTGCCACGACTTCAATTTCCGGGTCGCATATTTTAACTTCTGCTATTTTACGATCTATTTCCACAGAAATACTTTTGTTTGACTGTGTCGGATCTGAAATGCCAATGATCAGCTCCTCGTTTGTTTCCTTCATAATGACAGATGCGGGGGCGTCGACAGATATGTCTTCGACATAATCTTCGGATGCCTCCCAGAAATTTATCCCTGTCACTTTTTCTTCTTTGTTTTGTACTGCTTGTACTTTCGGTGTATTCATCAGAATAACAGAATTGGGGCTTTTTGCATAATCCTCCGTTTCAGTGCGATTCTTTCCCGGTAAAAGTACGTAAGCGTAAGTGTCATTGAGAGGGTTCTTGCCATGATCAAACCAAAGCGTAAAATAGCTCCTGTTGATGGGATCCTTGAGTTGATAAATTTGATTAATCTCGAACCAGGTACCCGTCTGGAGTTCTTTTTGGATATGAAGAACAGGTTCATTCGGGAAATAATAACCGATAGAAGACTTTTCATTCACAGACTCAAAATGAACCCAATCGCAGTTGTTTAGCGTCAATTCACCGTCACTTTTTAGTATTTCATTTCCACAGGAATATAACCGATGAACCGAACCATCGTTTATTTTTCTGTTTTCCACTGTGGTTTCTATTGTTCTGTTGTCTGAACTATTTATCCCTGCACCCAAAGCAACAATTTCATCACCCACCATCAGCCATGATTTTTTTGCTTCCAACGAACAGTCCTGTGCATCAAACCACATTCCTGCCATACCATATTTCCCGCAGATAGATGATCCTCCTACCCAGTTTTGTGGACTCTTGTAACCATCCGCATAGAGGAGTCCCTCGCCGAAAGGCAAAGTCTTGGCTTCCCGATAACGGGTGTCTTCGGTTGTTCCAGCCAGACGATAAGCATTTACCGTGGGCCAGAAACTGTCGGAATATTGGCGAAGATCATTGTCATACAAGTACGTCATGCCATCTCCCATGTGCCATCCTTTTAAATTTTCACCGTTGATGGTCTCGTAATTTTCAATTCGGGAAGAAGACATACTTATTCCGAAAGCAAATCCTGGCTGGATATGGACTACCCGGTCCATCGCTGGAAATATTTTATTCAGCGACCTGGGTTCCATGGCGACAATCGACTGATCTGATAATATATTTCTTGTTGTTGCCAAAAGATAACTGGGGACATCGTGAATGAAATCCCTGTAAGTATCTTCCATTATATTGGCCTTGACAAACGACTGTAAATAGCGCTTCTCTTCTTCGGGAGCTATTTCCGATAACTGGATTAAAGTGACCAGGAGACCGTGTCCGGCTGTTCGGTCTGAATCTGTCCTCGATGATTCCCGGCCACGTACCATATCCATCAATGCCCCCCTATAAATAATGGGAACAAACGAATTATGGATCCACTCGTAAATCATTTGTACATTTTTTTCAGGTACTTCCCATTGGGAACCTGCCACTATTGTCATGATATTTACCAGTTCACGCAACAACGAACGTCCATATCCACCCGTATAGGGATGCCATTGATGTTGGACGAAAGATCCGTCGCGATAAAAGCCATCTTTGGTGGTGACATACGTGAACTCACACTCCAGACCATCAACACCCATCGTTATCTGTTCGGGATTCTGGCCAAGGATACCGCGTAAAATCATGTTCTTGCATTGCCATACTTTGTTGGCTCCGGTCGACGCTCCATCATAAGCTACATCTGGTGCAAAAAAATTCATTGCCTCTATCGCTTTCTCCAATTGCTCATTCGATAGATCATCATACATGAGCGTGAGCAGGTTATTCAGCACCATTGGGGTTCCTATTACCCAGTCCCACCAGTTGTCATACCATTTTACCGAAGGATTATATTTGTTCGCTAACATCCAATCGATCCCTTCCAGAATATCTTTTTTAAGTTGCGCGTTGTTTTCGTACAATGAACCCTTGGTGCGGTATGCCAATGCCAATTGATTCAGTTTGCCGAAACTTCCCGTTACTTTGGAGGAAATAGATCCATGAGGTATAACGCCGGAAGGATTTTCTACTTTTTTATCGGTCTCCCAAAGATATTCTCTTTCAGGACTTTTGTCCATGTTTTTCCATAAGGTTTCGACAGAAATATCCATTTCTTTTATGCGCTTCTCTACAATGCTATCGGTGATGTCTGATTGAGATGATGTCAAAACATCAAAATAGCGTTCCCGTAGATGATCGTAGGAGGAAGTGGAATTTTTTGTGCACCCAACACCTATTACGACAAATAACAATGGCATTATTCTCGATAAAAGTAGGAGTATTTTATTTCTCTTGCTCTTCATAAGAATCAATTTGTTATTTACCATAAATTGTTACAGGACCGATCAATCCCATCGATTGGATCTCTTGTTCACGTCCTTTGCGGTTGGTGAATTTTTGGGCTGTGGGATTGTCTGTCAATGTTTGGGCGTAATTACCCATGGTCGTGATGACATGTATTTCAATCTCATTTTCTCCCATCTTTAAATCAGTGGAAAGTTTATAAATACGGTTACCATACCATTTTACGCCTTGAGAAACTCCGTTGAGAAATAGTTCCGATATACCCGACACCTTCCCCAGGTTCAGATAACATTCTTTTTGGGTGATCTCTATTTTCTTTTTATAGACAGCCGTTCCTGTAAATCTTAGATATTCAGTATCTTTTAAATCTTTCAGCAGGGCCATCTCGGTCGTTTTTATATCGCTTTCAAAGCTGTGGCGTAACTCCACCTTCCAGTCGTTGATGGTTTTTCCATCAGTGTGTCGGGTTGGTATCTCTTGCCAATATTCGCCATCTTTTTCTTTATTGAATACGATGATACGAGATTCTGCCGGCCCGAGATTCAATTGCATTCCATCCTCTTTGAGTATCAGTCTGTAAGACTTACCCGTCTCGGCATCCCAGACCCATGGATTGCGTCCCCGCGTAATTTCTTTAGAGAAGGTGATCCAGGAATTTCTGCTTTCATGTTTATGGGCATTGGAAAAGAATAATATTTCACTTTTGTCGTTTGCCTGGTAACGTGTCTGCATGAGATAGCGGTCGGGATTGCTAATATTCATGTAATGAGGCAGCTGGTATTGACTCTGTAAATCAGTGTACCACTCCAGGTAGCGTAGATCGGCCGGTTTGGGAATCAGGACAAAGCGGTCTGAGTAACCACGAAGTTTATCCGTCCAGTCTTTTACTTTTTTGTCGTTCTCCTTGTAATTGTTCAGACCCAATGATTTCTCGGGCAAGCATTCAACGGAGAATATTTTTCCTCCCATACGGACAAACTCATAGAGCTTGGCCATGGTATCAGGAAACATGCTCTTCACCTCCGGTAAAAATAGAACGCCGTATTTCTTGGGCCCGTAACATAGTTTCCCTTTTTCAAGTTTCGCCTCTTGAATGATTTTTTCAGTCACATAATCGGCTGCCCCTCCATTTTTATTGATAGATTCCCAAAGGATGGATGTATAGGATACATTTAGCTTTTCGGGGAAGGGATCTGTTTGTACACCCATTTCACTCCACATGTCGTAGTTGGCTGGAAGGATGGCCATATCGGTATACATGTCGGCATTCTGGAGCAAAGATGAAATGCGGGCCTTGTATTGATTCAGGTATTTGAAATAAGGCCACCAATTATTTTTTTCGTTATAGTAAGAACCATATTGCACCCAACCGGGGAAAGCTGCCTCGGGAGGAGAATAATTAAACCCATGCCAGATGGAATGGGTAATTCCTGACATGAGAGCCTGATCCGAACCTATTTTCAGTAATTCCAGCGTGGCGTTAAAAACAAGATACGTGTTGGTCATCTCCTCGCAACTAATTACTCTTTTCCCGCTGAGATGTGCTGCCGAGGAAACATATTTGTTGATCATGGTATAACCACGTCCCCGACGATAGTCCTCGTCCGACATCTCTTCTCCCAGTTTGTGTTTAAGCCAGTTTGTTGTCCACGATTCACCTTCTGGAATGTCGTAGCCCAAGCTTGTTTCCAACGGGAAGAATCCCCTGCCGTAGGCTTGTGCCCTCGATTTTACGTTTTGTTCACGGCACCACTCAAGGTAGGTTAGGGTAAATCGTTCATACAACAATTCGGCCTTTGTATATTCAAAGTCAAAGCGAACGCGACGGATAACCTCTTCAAAATCCGGACTTTTCTTTACGCCATAATTCTCATCTACCACAGCCCCCAGTCGTCCCACCTTGAACATGGTAAAAGGAAGATAGGGCATCATGTCGTAACCTCTTCTTTTTTTGAACTCCTCCGCGAGATCGGTACTCCAGTTGCATCCTTCCAATTCCATCGAATCGGTGAAGAAGGCCCTCAGGTGGTTGGAGAGCGGGCCTGTTTTTTCCTGGATGGTGTCTGACATGTGATTCAGGTACTTTTTTACGGCTTTCTTGTCCATGTGGTTCAGGATTGGACCTGCAGCACCGGGTGCCCCGTTGATCACGGAGGCAAAGGAGTTGACTTTCACCAAGGCATAAAAGACATGTTTACCTTCCGGCACCTTGACCTGAATAAGTTCATTCTGTCGCTGGTCCGATAATTCAATCACCTGATCAAGGCTCTCCATGGGCTCAGGAACCATTTTCAGGGAAAGAATTTCAAAAGTTCTGCCCGGAAAGGTGTCGGTAACTCCGGGATCCGTCTCATTGAAAATATGGTAGCGCGATACTTCATAGTCCATTGGCCCTTCCAATTCCTCTGCGAGTATCAGTGCTACCTGGGCGCGCTCGTCATGGGGCAGTGTTTCTGCACCGAATGGCCAACCGGAACCCACGATCAGATCACAGGTCATATCCAGTTTTTTAGCTTCGTCGAAGGTAACCTGCAACATGTCGATCCATTCGTCACTGAGCCACTTTATTGATTTGATGCCGAGATCATCTCCTGTTGAAGGAAAGTCGATGGGATTAATTTCAACCCCACCAATACCTGCTTCTTTCAACAGACGCAACTCTCTGATAATCTCATTTTTTTCCACTTTGTTCCCGTTCCACCACCATCTGACGAAAGGATGATATTTTGCATCCGGATTCTTGAATGTGGTATAGATAGTGGCTTTTCGTTTTCCGTTTGTATCTACAAGTGTGTCTGATCCCAGCAGGGAAACACCCCCCGTGGCTACCAGACCGGCAGAAAGTGCCGCACTACGAATGATAAAAGATCGTCTGTCCATATTGTTTTGAATAATATTCGAATTGTTTTAGAAACTGTTTAATTTTTTTGGTTGTCGTTCTGTTAAAAATATCCGTGTGTTTTCACATCTCCATATTTAAGTGCGATTTCCACACGTTTCACCGTGAAAGATGAGTCTACCGCGTGGAAAGTGACGGTATTGTACCCTTGTTGCATACTTTCCCCGGAGAGGACAAATGCATACTGGCATTCTCCTGCCTCAAGTCCTCTCTCTCTGTCATAGGGTGAAACATACTCTGGCGCCGTACGGGTTATGTCTTTTCCGTTGACCTTTACTGTAAAAGATGCCTGCTTGCTGTTTCTGACAAAAAGTATCACCTCTTCGGGAATAGTCTTCACAGGATCATCCCCAATAAAAATATTTGCGTGGGAGGGTTCACCGGGCTTTACCTCCAAGGGTAAGGGGGAGATGTGTTTGATGCCATATTCGGTTACGCCGTCGGAGAGGCAATAAATCTTGTTCTTGTAGGCAAGTGTCTCCAGTGATCCCAGTTCCTGAATCAGATTAGGTGAGATAACCCGGCATACCTGGTCACCTTTTTCCAGGTGTAACATCCCTTGGTAAGTCGAGTTAAAGGCTCCATAGTAATGATTGAAAAGATAAATGCCGTCGGCACCCTGCGACAAGATATGGGAAGCCATTCCTCTGAACATTCCATGCGAAAAGGTCTCCCTCGGTTTATACCCTCCGTCGTCGATGGTTGCATAGACCGGGACCGTTTTTGACCCTAGCTCTTTGATAAATTGTGCAACCGGCAGGGAGGGGTTACCACGCCAATGCACTCCGATCGTTATGAAGTCTACCAACCCCAAGCGGATCCACTCCTGGATGTCGAGTCCTTTGTCAAGACAATCCTGTACGGTGAGTGGTACCCTCACGGAGAGGAGTATTTTTTTTCTTCTTTTTTTAGAGAGTTGATCCACTTTTGCTTTCACTTCTTGCAGCAGTTCGGTCATCAGGTGAGCGTTCTTCTTTCCTTCGCCTTGCTTGAAATAGACAATGAAACGCATAAAATCCAGATCCAAGCCGTCAATCATCTCATATTTTTCCAGTTGCTCCGTTATGATTGCCAACTTATGGGCACGCACTTCCGGATGTGCAAAATCCAATGCCCTTGAACCATTTAATCCGGGTGTGTCATCGTTGGTCCAATACGCAGGATGTGCATACCAGAATTCAGAATAAGTGATGGGGCAATTTAACGTAGTATCATTAAAATGAAGGTCGTTCATCCTGTAGGTGATGAAAGCTTCCATACCGTGCATCTTCGCTCGTTTCAGTGATGCTTCAATCAGGTCAGTACCTTCTTTTTCGAGATTCAGGTGATTTTGGTAAAAGCTTTTATAATGGTTGGTGGCAGCGGTATCATTGCCACAATTCAGCTTTCCGTCAAGGTCATCACCCAATATACGTCCATGCTTTGAGCGATAATAAAAAAAATCGCTGCCTGTGCACATCATATACGTATTCACCTGTGAATGACTGACCATGTCAACGTAAGCATTTACATCGTTCACAGTGAGGGGTCTTTTTTGAAACCAATAATTACCCAGCGCATCACTTCCGTCGTTGTTGTGGATGATCCGGTATCTCTTTTCAGGTTCACTTGCACCAACTTGTAAGGATAGAAGTATGCCCCAGGAGATCAATAAACAGATGATATGTTTTTTTTGCATAGTACAGCCAGGATGATCAATGTGCTTTAATATTGTTGTAAAGAATACCCGATCTCATTTGAGGGTTTCACAAATCAGATAGTTTTAGAAAAAAGAGGGTAGGGATTAGGAAATCTCTACCCTCTTAACAATTAGAAATTCACGCGAAAATGAAATTTAAAACCAATTTGGGTTTGTAGAGGTTTCCTGAATAGGGATTTCATAGGTCATGTTTTCTACTTTGTAGATTTTCCCGGATGACCAGTGAACCGCTGATCCGTTACGGTCGGTATTTACGTTCCAACGTTTGTTGTTGGCGTATTCAAGCCCGTTTTCTCCCCACATTTCAATCCTCCACTGTAGTTTAACCATATCCAGAATAGAAAGGCCAGCCATGGACGAGTAATTGTCACAGGTCAATGTCGGTGCGCCCTCTTTTGTTCTTGCAGCAAGTAATTTGTTGAGTGTTGTTTTTGCAGCACCCTCTTGTCCGGCAAGTGCCTGGGCTTCTGCAAGCATCAGCAACACTTCCGAAGAACGGATATAGGTATAGTCACAGTTTAGTTGATTGTTTCTGACGTTGTGTTGTTTGGCGATCGTGGCTCCCCATTTCAGGTTGGTATATTTGGGAAGTACCCTTTCCCGTTTGTTGGTTGGATAAGTATACGTTACCGGTGTCATAATAAATCTGCTTTTGCGGTAATCGTTGTTATCCATCTTTTCATACAATCTGTTATCAATTCTCATATGGTATGCACTTAAACCTCCGTTGCCTTCCAGGAAACAGTTGAAATTGCTGAATTGATAACTTTGAGCCCCATTTCCGTCTACCCATCCTAAGATAGTCTCGGGATTAACGCTAAGACTACTGAATGCATTGTCGTTGGCTTTCACATCATCTGTTCCTGCAGCTAAGGCGCTAACACGGGAATTGTCAATACCGTAATAATCTTCAGCAATAAAATTGGGATATTTATTCAAAATTTCTTGCGTGGCTGTGATACAGGTATTATAATCACCTGTCCAGAGCGATGTTCTGGCAAGGAAGTAAAGAGCTACTCCACGGTCAATATCGTTTGGCTTCTCGGTGGTAAATCCATCTGCAGCAGTTCCGATCTGAGATTCAGCAAAAAGTTTAGCAGCTTCTTTCAGGTCTGTTTTGATGAAGTCGTAGGTATCGGTAGCAGATGCAGGGGCTACAGGGGTATTCACGCCATATTCGGTGTAGATTGGCATTCCTTTTCCCTCTTTACCTCCTTGCAGGTATGCTTTCTGGTATCTTTCCATCAGCAACATGTATCCATATGCCCGAACGGTGAGTGCCCTTGCGCGATAATCCTTCAGCGATTTGCTTCCGCTTTGGTCAACGATTTCTTTGCTCAAGTAGGCCAGTACCTTATTTGCATTGGTATGAGGAGTTGCAGCCAGTAACCACCAAGTATAGTTATAGGTTCTGTCTTCAGCTAACCAGGGCTGAAAGCTGCCATCCATGTTATAGAAAATTTCATAACTACCCGTACTTCCCAAAGTGGCTTCTCCCAATACGATGTCATTTCCCCTAAGATTGCCAAACAAATCCTGGTTGGTAAGCGGATTTAAGGGATTGCCGCCAAATCCGGAATAATCACCGGCCAGTCTGAAATTACCATCCAGTGTTTCCACCAATCCGCCCATTATCAGTTTAATCTTGTCTTCGTCTCCCGAAGCCAGGATCTCCTGAATCATTTCGTCTGTGAGGTTATTGGGTGGGGCAACTTCCAAGCTGTCTTCACAT
>ENA-UOOR01002562-UOOR01002562.1-fermentation-metagenome-genome-assembly--contig:-NODE-2562-length-18094-cov-11.172127_pt1 | contig 18094 bp, 14 predicted proteins | sample MGYA00245780_ERZ724029 | MGnify/ENA primary metagenome ERZ724029 (study PRJEB28704, sample SAMN03018315) | fermentation metagenome | biome: anthropogenic terrestrial biome; feature: soil... | reverse complement strand
ATTTCAACTTCATTAATCTGCTTAGAAAATAGCTCTCGATATTCGTCGCTCGTCGCTCGTCGTTCGCATGAATGATAGCCTTTGCGACTGTAGATCCCAAAATCCGGCGCTTCACCCCAGCGCGCCGGGGAGCATCCTTGCCAACAATCCGGCAAATACCGCTATGGCTCGTCGCAATTTTCATTCTTTCATGTGCCCCAGCTGGCTGGGGTGGGCGACTACCTAGAAAATACATTTCGCAACTCGTCACTCGTATGGATGACAGCTTTTGCCAGTCCCAGATGAAGTTTTTGCCGCTCGTGGCTCGTATTCTATAATGCCGTTGATGATTTTAGCTTATCGAGTTCTTCGATAAGCTAATTAGTTTAGCAAGCAAAATATATCCCCGAAGGCTAACTTGCAGGAAAATACCTGTCTAATTTGAACTAAAAGGCTTAATTTAGAGGCTTTTTGAGTGGAATTAATGTTGCTATTATTAAAATATGGTGGTATTATATAGTAAATATAGTTGTCATGACAACATCATAACATAAACACAAAGAAAATATTGAATTTAACACGGGGGTTGAGGCTTGCTCTCTAAATTTGGGAAAAAGACGTTTTGGAAATGATACCTTCGTTATGCACCGGAAACAAAATTATCGCAATTATCTTGTAAACGGGAAAGTTAACAATACAACGATGCGATGGGAAAGGATGTGATATTTTATATCCTAAAGTTTAACCTATTATTATAAAGAAAGGGTGCAATCTATGAAAGAAGTGTTTATAAAGTTACTTTTAGTAACATTATTACTTGTCGTTTTCTCGTTTGTATATAGCACGGAAATTCATGCTGCCGTCGCTTCGTACCAACCAGACGAAGTAACGATGGAATATGGAACGGTTTATACCGGAACGGTATCGGATTTATACTATGATGATGAAAGCTTGTTTGTTACCAAGTCGACAACTACTCAGACATATAAGTTGGCATGGTGGGTTAGTTGGGACATTCATGTTACGAAATCTAGTGTTACCAGAATGACTCTTACATATAAGGGAAAGAGCTCGACGGACGCAGCTAATGATGAGTACATCTCATTGTATAATTTTACCAAAAATACCTGGGATGTAGTGATACAACGGCCTGTATTAACGGAAGCGGTAACCAGTGTTTGGAGAAGCAGTAATGCAACGGATCTGCAAGATTACATATCTCCGGACGGGCAAGTGCGAAGCAGGATCTATAATTCAGCGCGGTCTTCGGTCGGGACGTATTATCGGTATGGAGATTATTTTAACCTGGAAATTGAATATACGGCCAGTAACCCGAGGATTACGCTTACACCGGAAATGGTAAACATGGAGTATGGTACTATTGCCTCCGGTACTCCTTATGACATGAGTAGTGAGGATGAAAACTATTTTGTGGTTAATGCCGATTCCACTTATAAGTCAGCTTGGTGGACAAGTTGGACAACAGGCTTGGACTCCAAAACAGTTACGGCAATGACAGTTACTTATCAGGGGAAATGGTCAACTGTAACTAATGCTTTGTGGCTTTCTTTTTGGAATTGGGATACAGGAAAGTGGCAAGTCGTGCTTACCGCGCCTAGTGCCGTGACTAATAAGAAGTGGATATGGACCGGTAGTGATTGGGATAAGATCCAACATTTCATTTCCGCAAGCGGTGAAGTAAGGTGCCGCGTATATAACTCCGCTCCATCCGGGGCCGGTGGGTTCCAGCGTTATACCGATTCGCTTGAAGTTTCTTTTGAGTATGGCGCCAACAGAGCATTTACCTTTGCTACGATTGCAGACGTCCATCATCCTGGCGGAGTAAACTACCAACAGCTGGTTCAGGTGATTAATGATATTAACAACAACCCGGAAATTGCATTTGTCATTAATAACGGTGATACCGCATCCTATTCTAAAGAAGAAGAATTTGACGGATACCTTAACGATATTGCCGCTCTCCATGCGCCAATCTATGAAAGTCCGGGAAATCATGATGTTCGCTGGTACTGCGGTAATGGTTTGGATAATTTTCGTATGAAAATGAATCAGCAGGGATACATAATGTTTGACTACGAAGGGACAAGAATGATTGTCTTGGATACATCTGTTTTTATGGAAAATGACGGGGCAATGGAACCTTATCTTTTAACATGGGTTGAAAATAGTTTGAGCAGCTTATCAACGGATATACCGATTTTACTGTTTGGTCACCATCCAGAACTCAATGTTCCGCTCCGACGTGAGTTGTTGGCAATATTAGCAGATTATAACGTTAAAGTATTCCTTGGCGGTCATCAGCATACCTGGGGACATTCCGTGGATAATGGAGTGACTTGGGCGGCTGTTGATGATGTAAAAGGTAATAGCGCATATGCTTTGGTATCAGTAACGCCAACCCACATAAAAGTCCGCAAGCGGGATGCGGCAACTAAGATCACTAGGGAATGGTTGTCAATCCCTCGTAAAAAAACCCTTCGTAATCGGTTGACAATGGGAAGTTTAGCAGTGAATCAAAGCACAGGAAATGTTACGGTCACAGTAGAAGCGGAACCTTCTTTTCGGGAAATCGTGAAGGTGGAAGCAAGAGTACGGGGGTATGCTAATTTTGTTGAGTTCCAAAAAACCTCTCCCCTGCTTTGGACCGGAACCATAGATGTTTCTTTCTATCAGCCCTCTTTACCTAAAGGAAAACATTTTGTGGAGATTGTCGCCACGGATATCGACGGTGATTCTTGGACACTCTATGAGGAATACATATGGACAAGCACGGAGGTTACCAGCCTTTGGGAATTTGCTTCCGGCGGAAGTATTCAGTCTCCGCCAACCTTCTTTAACGACCGGGTATACGTTGGCACAAATAATGGTAACATTTATGCGATTAACATTGGGACCGGGGAAGAAAGTTGGTGTTTTCCTACCGGTGGTGAAGTGGTGTCTACGCCGGCAATCTATAACAATCAGGAACAAAACCTGGTGATAGTGGGTTCTGCCGATCGGAAGCTGTATGCTCTGCATGCGGAGACTGGGAGCTTAGTATGGTCCTATACCACCGGAGGCGCGGTTTTATCTTCCCCGTTGGTCCATGGAGACAAAGTATATTTTGGCTCAGGAGATAAAAAGGTATATTGTCTGGACGCAATAAATGGCAATTTTAATTGGAGCTATCAAACCGAAGGGCTGATGCGGCAAAGACCGGTTATTTACAACGATGTTTTGTATACGGTTATCCGCGATATGAAACTATGGTATGCCATCAATATTAACGACGGTTCCTTGAAATGGCTAACAAATGCAGATACAGGGAATTCTTGGATGCCGGTATGTGATAACAGCCCGGTGGTAACTAATGACCAGGTATGGGTAGTTAAGCCGGATTATACGTTCAGTACTTTACATGCGGAAACAGGGGCAATAACATGGACTCATCCCGGGTCTGACCAGTTTTCCGCTAGAGGAGCGGTTGCCTACGGCGGTATAGTCTTTAATGCCTCACGAAAAGATATTGTTTTTGCGTGGGACAGTAAGAATAAGTCTGTTCTGTGGCAGGTTGACCTTAAACAGGCGGAAAATGATATTCAGTATAAAGGGGTTAATTCCGGCTTGGTGGCGGAAAACGGGAAAATATACAGGATATCCGCCCGTGGTCGAGTAAACTGCTTAAAAGCTGATACGGGGGAGATAATTTGGGAGTACGCTATCTCCGGCTTACCGGAAATAAATTTCTGGTCAACCCCGCATGTTTACGGCTCTTATTTCTTTGCGGGTGGTCTTGACGGCAAGCTTTATGCACTCCAAATACCGGAGTAATTTTAACTGGATTTAGCCGTTGTTTTTACAGCTATGCCTTCACGTCCCTTTAAAATCCATATTGCTATCATGAAGCAACGTTTTCATTAATATTAATGGATAAAAGACAAAAAAGGGAGTGAGGTTTTGCCCAAAAAAGTGCGTTGGCGCGCGCTTCTCGCTATTATCAGCTTCTTGTTGAATACACATGTGCTTTCTCAACCTATGGCACAGGCGGATTTTATCCGGGACAGAGTTGTTTTTGACGGTTACTTAGATGAATGGGGGTCGTCATTACGATACATGTTGTGGGATCAAGCAAATGAAAAAGCAGTGGCGCATTTTGGGTTTTTATACGATATGGCCCGGCTGTATGTAGGTGTTTATGTACTAAGCGACGCTCACGAAGGTTACCTTCTTCTTTTTCTGAGCGGAACAATGAGGACAATGACAACCGACGGTCGGTATACCTATGGGGATTATTGCGTCCGCTTTGCGCTGGATACAGGAAACGCTAGTATAATAAATGGAGCGAAGATTGAAGAGATAAAAGCTAAAACACACAGGGTCGGAAACGGATATAATGTGGAGATAAAGGCGCCCCTTACAGTTTTGGTTGATGTACCGGCTCCCGAAAGTGTGATAGGCTTCAATCTTTGCCTCTGTTTGGATGGAAATAAGGAAAAGTATTTTTGGATTGGCGGAGAAGATGCGGTCAAGGATACTAGACTTTTCGGCTATTTAGAATTTACTCCCACCGGGTTGGATGGAGAATAAATTTCGCTTAAAAGTAGAAAATTACATAGTAGTTGCCCGCCCCCTCCAGCAAGCTGGGGTACGTAAAAGGATGGTTTTTCCTCCCCCCGATATCGGGGGGAGGAAAACACCTATCAACCTAGGGGGGTGACATTTTCTCAGTCCCCTTATAACATGACATTATCACAGTCCGACGACAATCATAAAATTAATTGTTGCTATTATGACAATATGATGGTATTATATAGACAGATGATGTTGTCATGACAACATCATAACATAAACACAAAGGGGATTTATTAATTGTGAATGTAGCAGATATGGCGCCAAAGTATACCTATATCGTCCAACACTTCATCGATAAAATAAAATCCGGAGAGTTAAAAGATGGTGACAAACTCCCTACTGAGAATGTGCTTTGCTCATACTTCAACGTGAGCCGGATCACGGTAAGGAAAGCACTGAATATATTACTTTATGAAGGCTATATTATAAAAAAACATGGTAAGGGTTCGTATGTTAACACAGGGATTGCCAAGATGCAGTTAAATTCTCTTCAGGGCTTTACTGAAGAGATGAAAAACAGGGGAATGACCGTAGCCTCAAAAGTATTGAATGTTTCGATAGTAAATGCGGACAACATAGTCGCCAACAGGCTTCAGATCGAGGAAGATTCAAAAGTTTATTGTATTGAAAGGCTAAGGCTTGTCGACGGGGAACCAATGTCGATTGAAAAGGTCTATATCCCATATTATCTGTGTGCGGATATTGAAAAATATGACCTTTCAGGCTCTTTATATGATATTCTCGAAAAAAATTATAATCTGTCTCCCAAAAAGGCGGAACAATGCATCGAAGCAACAACAGGAACAAAAAGGGAGCAGGAAATTCTAAAAATCAAATTAAGAGCCTCTGTGCTTAAAATTGAAAGAACAACATACCTACAGAATAATATTCCTCTTGAATATGTAACTTCCATTTACAGGGGAGACAAATACAAATTTTATGTGACTATATACAAATAGCTTGGGCAATATAGACCATTATTCATTTAGCTCATTACATTTTTTGAGAGTCCGTCTCTTATGTTTCAAGCAGTAATATCTTGAAACCCAGAATGAAACCTACAATGGTATCTAATTAGTGCCTATCGTTTTTCTGGATTTAAGAAATAGCACCGGAGGCATTTTCCGGATTGGTTAAATACAAGCTTAGGTAATTATGCAATTCCCTTAGATTAAAAATTAAATTGTAAGGAGGAAGAAGATGAGCTTACCTTTAAAGATATCGGCGCATGAGGAGATGATCGGGACCAAAAGGGGATTCAGTCTTGCCAGACGGGAAGAGATTACAGGATGGCTCTTTATCACTCCAATGCTGATCGGTTTTATTGTTTTTTCGTTTGGTCCTATCCTTGCATCTCTTATAATATCCTTTACCGATTGGGATCTCCTGCAAGCTCCCAAATTTGTAGGGTTTGTAAATTTTGCCAAGCTGTTCAAGGATGATTACTTTATACAATGTATGTCAAATACCTTATATTTTGTTATCACGATGGTGCCGATCATCCTTGTTGTCGCAATGACGCTTGCCATTATCCTAAATCAGAATATAAGAGGAAAGGCCTTTTTCCGGTCGGTCTTCTATTTTCCTTCTGTTGTATCTACTGTAGCCATCAGTATGGTCTGGTTATGGGTATTCAGCCCCAGTGATAATGGTCTGCTCAACACTATACTGCATAAAATTGGGGTTATGAACACTCCGGATTGGTTAGGCAATATCGCTACTGTAAAACCATCATTGGTTTTGATGAGAACATGGCAGTCAGCAGGTTATTATATGGTTATATTCCTAGCGGGGCTTCAGACGATCTCACCTGAACTTTATGAGGTAGCTGACATCGACGGCGCTTCCAAATGGGAAAAGCTTATTCACATAACAATTCCTCTGCTGTCACCTGTGACCTTCTTTGTTACCATCATGCTTATGCTAGCGGCCTTCAATATCTTTGAAGCAATTTATGTTATGACTGAGGGCGGGCCTGGGGGAGCAACAAATACCATTATGTACTATATTTATCATAATGGGTTCAGACTTTATCAAATGGGATATGCTTCTGCTCTGGCCTGGGTTTTATTCCTGATTCTAGTTGTCCTGACCATAATACAGTTCAAGCTCAGAAAAGAAGAAAGCCAGTAGTGCAGAGAGGGTGATAATTATGGGAAATGTGGTCAAAAAAATTAAGGTAGGCAGGTTGTTATTATTTGTAATGCTGGTGGCATTCTCAATTACTATGATATATCCGTTCCTTTGGACCATTTTTGCCTCATTCAAGACCACAGAACAGCTTTTTAGCGGGAAGCCTCTTGACCTTATACCAAGGCCGATGCGGATCGAAAACTATAAGGATGCATGGAATTTTGTGCCCTTTGGCCGGTTCCTGTTAAATACGCTGTTTATAGCTGGGTTTGTAACTCTGATGCAAATTTTAATCGCCTCGATGGCCGGATATTCATTTGCTAGATTAAATTTCAGAGGTAAAAATATAGTATTTATTATGTTGCTGGGAACGATGATGATTCCCGGGCATGTAACCCTGATTCCAAATTACGTGCTGATGAGATATTTGAAGTGGATTGATAAGTACCAAGCGCTTATGATCCCTGTAATTTTTAACAGTACTTGTGTGACCGGCATGTTTCTGATGAGACAGTATTTCTTATCTATACCTAAGGAATTGGAAGAGGCGGCGATCATTGATGGGTGTTCAAGATTCAAAGCCTTCTGGACCATAGTGTTGCCGAATACAAAACCGGCGCTTTCTACTTTTGCCATCATTGGTTTTAACGCCGGTTGGAATAGCTTTCTCTGGCCTTTGATTGTGATCAACGATGTTAAGAAAATGACCATACAGGTTGGACTCTCATACTTTCGTGGGGTGGTCTCATCTAACTGGGGAGTGCTGTTGGCGGGAACGACGATGGCTATTGTCCCCGTTATGATAGTATTTTTAATCTTCCAGAAATACTTTGTCGAGGGTATGGTTACCTCAGGTTTTGGCGGTAAATAAATCAAATTGAAGGGGGGATGATAACCAACTTTAAAAGATTAAAGCTATTCAAAAAATTATTATTGAATAAGGAGTGAAAACATGAATTCTTTTAAAAGAATCCTAATCGTATTTTTGACGATTCTACTTCTGTTGCCCACGGCAGTTGGGGCTCCAAAGGGAAAAACAGAGGTAAGGGTGATGTCATGGTGGAACTACTTACAGTCAAAGCCACTTCAGGAACTTAAGAGCAAATTTGAAGAAAGTAACCCGGATATTGAGTTGATATTTGACCAGATACCCAGTAAGTATGCGGATAAAGTATTAACTGTAGTAGCAGGCGGTGGAGATCAGGTTCCGGATGTTATGATGTTAGCCATGGACAGAATTCCCCAATTCGCAAAGGCAGGAGCAATACAGCCTCTTGACAGTTTTATGACGGATGCTTATAAAAAGAGTCTATATCCCGTAGTATTTGATGCCCTTACTTATAATGGCAAAACATATGCGGCTGCTAGAGACATAACATCCTTTGTGATGTTTTGTAATAAAAAACTTTTCGCCGAGGCAAAAGTAGAAATTCCCAAGGACGGTTGGACCTGGAATGACTTTTTGGAAATCGCCAAGAAACTTACGAAATTTCAGAATAACAAGGCTGTACAGTGGGGTTATTACTTCCCCAAACATGATGACGCGGTATTTACATGGTTAATACAGAATGGCGCCAGTTATACAACTCCTGACGCCAAGGAGAGTGTTCTCAGTAAACCAGAAGCCAGACAGGCTCTTCAGTTCTTACAGGATTTAATCCTTAAACATAAGGTATGCCCCACAGAGACAGAGGCTAAGCAGTTTGGCACCGACGCCTCAGCCGCCTTTTTGGCTGGTAAGGTTGGTATGCAGGCCGGGGGACTTTCAATGTCAGTAGCCCTGGACAATAACAACATGGATTATGTGATGGTCCCTCTTCCCAAAGGTTCAAAACAGGCCAGCACTGCCTTTGTAAACTCATGGACGATTCCAAGGGGAGCAAAAAATCCTCAGGCTTCATGGAAGGTTATCGAGTTCTTTTCCAGCAAGGAAGGACAACAGATCGTACTTGATACCAAGATGGGTCTTCCTGCAAGCAAGGAGGTTGACACCGGCGCTTTCTTAAAGCAAAGGCCGGATAATAAGGTTCTTGTCGATGCTCTTTCCTATAGCATACCTTTCCAGACGTTGGAGTATGGCGCCAAATACTATGATCTCTCTAAAAAAAATCTTGAGCTTGTATGGCTTGGCCAGAAATCAGTGGAAGAGGCCACTGCGGAAATTGATCAGAAGGCCCAGGATATACTGGCTGGGAAATAGTTTAATTGAAATGGATGGAGGAGTAAAAAAAATTGCTCCTCCATCTTGGAGGTAACTTTGATCGACAATCGAGAGTATTTGAACATCATTTTTAGTATCTTAAACGAGATTGAACAGACTCAGGTTGCCAATATTGAGAGGAGCGCCTCAGTTATTAAAGAAACCATCGACAAAGGTGGTGTCCTCCATGTTTTTTCCACAGGACATTCCCATATGTTTGTGGAGGAGATGTTCTATCGAACCGGGGGTTTAGTCCCGGTAAATCCAATTTTTGATCCGGCCACAATGCCTCATGAGGGAGCATTAAAAAGTACAAAAATGGAGAGACTTCCCGGCTATGCCAAAATCATTCTGGAAAACTATGAGACACGGGAAGGAGAGCCGATTCTTATTATCTCAAATTCTGGCATCAATGTGGTACCTGTTGAGATGGCGATGGTTGCTAAGGAAAAGTCAATGAAGGTGATTGTCGTTACCTCTCTCAATATTTCCGAAGAAGCTTCTCCCAGGCATCCCTCAGGTCTTAAGCTCTACAACCTTGGAGATATTATCATCGATAATTGCATTAAAGATAGTGACGCTTCCATTAAGATACCCGAGACAGGGCAGCGGGTGGCTGCGGTGTCCACGATTACGGGGGCATATATTATACAAAGAATAGTAATATCTACGGTCAATAAATTTCTGGAAAAAGGAGAGACTCCCCCGATTTTCATGTCTGCTAATGTCAACGGAGGATATGAATTCAATGAGCCTTTGCTTAACAAATATAAATCAAGGATAAAGGGGTTTTAGCTATCAGATACTTTATTGGTATTGACGGTGGAGGGAGCAAAACAGAGCTTCTCTTAAGCGATTCCAATGGTAACATCAGAAAGCATATAGTCGGAGATAGTTCCAATCCGATTTCGATTGGGAAAGAGCGGGCTGTTACTAATGTGGAAAAGCTTATTATAAAGGCTGTGGCTGGGATCAAAATTGAAGATTTGGAGTTCGTGGCTGTTTGTATTCCGGGCATAAGACACTATGCCGGAGAGATTAAAATAGTGAGCGAATTGTTAAAGAGCGGAAAGGCAGAGGTTTCCGGTGATGAAGTAAGCGCTTTCTATGGCTCATTAGCCTTGGATTATGGCATTGTTATACTGAGCGGCACCGGTTCTTTCGCCATGGGGGTTAACAGACAGGGAGAAGAATTGTCAGTTGGAGGGTGGGGCCCTCTGGTTGGTGATGAAGGTAGCGGTTATCAGATGGGAATTATGGCGATTAAAGCGGCTATCGCGGAATATGAACACAGGGGGCCTGAAACACTGCTAATGCCCATGGTGCTTGAACATTTTGGGATCGATCATATTAATATGTTAAAGAAAGAGTTATATAAAGAGGGATTAAATACAAAGCGGATTGCCTCTCTTAGCAAGTCCGTGCTAAGAGGGGCAGAACTTAAGGATAATGTAGCGCTGGCCATTATTAATGAAAGCTCAGTCCATCTTTATAAACTGGCAGAGCTCATCATTAAAAAGCTGGAGATGACAGATGATCATTATAAACTCTGCCTTACAGGAGGAATAAGTAACTTTGGAAAGTATATTTTAAACCCGCTCACCGCCATGCTCCATGAGAATTACGATAATATAACGGTTTCCGAACCAATATTTACGCCGGGTGTCGGAAGTTTGTTATCAGCCTTTAAGAAAGGCGGTCTCAAGATAGACACGATCCTTATTAATAACTTAAAAGCTTCCTACAAAGGGGTTGATCGAAAGTGCTAGCGGAACTCTATTTTAAAAATATGAAAAAAACGCTTGAGAAGATTGAGCATACCCAGATAGAAAATATAAAGAAAAGTGCGGAAGTAATAGCGCATTCCCTCACCAACGGGGGAATATGGCATCTTCTTGACACAGGACATATGCTTATGTATGAAGCTATCGGACGCACAGGGGGCATGATGGCAGTCAGACCTGTGCGGGTAAATGTCGAAGTTAACAATCCGACCAGGAACAGAAAAAACATTAACAAAACCAATGTTTACCTTGACAGTATTGCCGGACTCCCCGAATTTATAATCGGAAAATCTAATATGGAACCCGGGGATGTACTGATGATTGGCTCAGTTTCCGGGAAAAATATTCTCCCGGTTGAACTTGCGCTGCAGGCCAAAAAAAAAGGGATTACTACCATCGCCATAACTGCGGTTGAATATTCATCTGCCTTAGAATCAACTCATCCGTCGGGAAAGAGGCTTTTTGAAGTATGTGATCTGGTGCTGGATAACTGTAGCAATGTTAGCGACACCCTGGTCCGGGTGGATGAGCTTGGAATGGGCATTTGTCCTTCATCCGGGATTGCCGCCTCCTATATTATGTGGGCGGTGCAGTCTGAGATTATAGAAATACTGTTAAAGCAGGGAAAGACTCCCCATGTCTATCTGAATAACCACATGCCCGGCGCTTCCCAGATAAACAACAAGGCCTGGAAAGAATATGAAGAGCTTGGCTATTAAGCGGAGGAAAGATGATTAAAACACTTGAAAATAGTAAAATGGCGGTTTCATTTGATCCGGTCACCTGCTCGCTCATATCCCTTAAGAATAAGCTCTCGGGTGACGAATACATAAAGATTATAAAAAAGACGGAAGTATTCGCCCTGTCCTGTTTGGATGGGAATAATAATCTGTCTGTTATAAAACCAAGCGAAGTCTGCCGTGTCAATACTGCGCAGAACGGCAGCCTGTCTACCATGGAGATTGAATTTGAGGTCCGGGATATAAAGGTAAAGATCACATTGGCTTTAGAGGAAGATAGTGACAAAGTAGAGAGTTACATAGAGATCGTTAATAACAGCGGTTTAAAGATAGCAGAAGTGCTTTTCCCCAGGATTCGTGGGATATACCTGGGCGATACCTGGAAGGACGATACTATTATCCTTCCTCACCATGCCGGTGAAAAAACCCTAAACCCGGCCGAGGAATATCTTAAACCATGCTTTACCGGTATGTGGCGGGCGGGAGTAAAAAACGACGGCGAAATCCATTACCGGGAACTTAATTACTGTGGCCTGGCTTCGATGATGTGGATGTATTATTATGATGACAAAAACGGCTTTTATTTAAGCTCCTATGATGATGATTTCCTTGTTACCGGCTTAAGGGCTGAGGTTGGTGGGACAGACGATCACTATATGGGTTTTGCCATCAGAAAATATCAGACAATCAACAAGGGAGAAAAGTGGCGGTCAAAACCCTATATCATCTCGGTAAACTCTGAAGACTGGCACTATGGAGCAAAGGAATATCGAGGATGGATTGAAAAGCAGATCAGGATGCCTGAAAACCCCGAGTACCTTGATAATGAGTATGTGCTTATGAATATGTATCATTTCAGGCGGGAGGGGATTGTTTATACTAAGTTTTCAGAGATACCTTCCCTATACGATACAGCTAAGGAATTCGGGATCAACCACTTTTTTATGGCCGGCTGGAACAGGCAGGGCTTTGATCAGAGTTACCCTGAATATTATCCTGATCTGGAACTGGGCACCTCCATGGATCTGTACAACGGCTGCCAGTATATAAATGAGCAAGGAGGCGTGCCCACCTTTTATATTAATGCCAGGATTTTTGATATTAACTCGGATTATCATGAGACCATGGGGAAGAGGATAGCGCTCAAGCTTCATGACGGCAGGATGGTAAAGGAGCAATATGGGGAGTATAAATTTACTGTATCCTGTCCGGGTGATGCCGAATGGCAGAAGTATATAATCGATACGGCTTACTGGATGGCTAAAAGTTATGGGGCGAAGGGAATTTATCTTGATCAGTTAGGCTCTGCAGAACCTTACCCCTGTTATGATCAGAATCATACCCATGAAGACAGTGGCTCTTTCAACCGGGGATATATGACAGTATTAAAGGAGCTTAATAAAAAGCTCTCCCAGCTTAATAAGGACTGCTTTCTGATGATTGAGAACTGCGGCGATATTTACAGCAGCCAGATCTGGGGGAATCTAACCTGGAACGGAGAAGTAAGAGATGAATTCTTTAACCTGTACAAATATACTTTTCCCGAGTTTGTCCAGGTGAATATGGTCAATCCCAAGACTACAGAAGATGTGGCTTACCGGACAGCGCAATTTTATAAAGATATGGAAAGGGCTCTGGTCTTAGGCTCGGTGCTCTGGGTGAATCCGGTATTCAAGTTCCATGAGGGCGATGAAGAGTTGTTAGACTATTTACGGAAGGCTATCAACTTTAGAAAAGAGATGAATCCCTATATCATCAGCTCGAAATTTGTTGATACTGATGGCATCTCCAGTATAAGCGGAGATATAAAGGTTACCAGGTGGATAGCTTCCGGAAGTGAACTCTACATTATAGGAAATAACAGTGGCAGCGGTGGGTATTTTGAGATACCATCAAAAGAATGCTGTATGAAGATGTCGACAATAACGGAAGGCTTGATTGTGCCCACATATGAAAAAAGAGGGGACACAATAAGGATTACGGCGCCGCCTGACAGGGTATCGTATGTAATAATACATAAAAGTTAGGAATGGTGGCAGCTTAGAGTAGGGGTAAAATTAACAACAGAGGAGCGCATCCTAACCTAGACGGGAGGAGTTATGAAACTCATAGTTTTGGGAAATAATGGGTCTTTCCCGGGCAGGGACAGCGCCTGCTCGGGATATCTTATTCAGGATGGGACGACCAATATACTGATTGATTGCGGAAACGGGGTAATAAGCAGGGCTCAAAGGTATTGCAAGATCGAAGATTTGGAGGCAATAGTGCTCTCCCATCTTCATAGAGACCACACCTCGGATATGTTCGTTTTAAGATATGCGGTGGAAACTAAGTTTTACTTTAAGACAATGGATAAACCGATCACTGTGTATGCGCCCTCGACTCCGGAGGAGGAGCGCAGAGGCCTTGAATATAATAATGTTTATAACCTGACGACTATCTATGACACCATGGAGGTAAACATCAAAGGGTTGAGCTGTAAATTTTTTATGATGAATCACCCTGTTGAGACCTATGGCTTGAGAATAGAGAAGGATGGCAAGGTATTGTCCTATACTGCCGATACAATTGTCAATGATAATTTGAAAAAATTAGCTGCCAACGCTGACTTGTTTTTATCTGAATCAACGGCAACAGAGAAAGTTCTGTCAACCTCTAACATACCCCATCTATCAGCTAAACAAGCGGCAGAAGTAGCGAAATTAGCAAATGTTAAAAAACTCTTACTTACCCACTTTTGGTATGAAGAGGAGAGAAGCAATTATTTAAAGGAAGCATCCACGGTATTCCCGGAGGTCTTATTAGCGGAAGAATTTAAAGAATATGAGGTTTAAATAGAAAGGCACTGTAAAACAAAATTACAGTGCTTTTTTATCAAATGAATCCGGTTTATAAACGGTTGACTTTAGGAGACACTTGCATTAAACTAAAAAATGTTTTACAATGAGCGTCTGATAATGATTTTGAAATTGAAGACGATGGGGGTTTATAAGTGTTTTTCCTTCTCAGGAGCAGCTAACCACTTTGAAAACTTCGGGGTGGTTATTATTTTTCAATTTGGCAGGGGGGAACTAAGATGGGTAGAAGAAAGCAACTATATGGAGATCTGTTCGCTCATAGAGATTTTTTTCCTAAAATGCTTAAAATAGCTCTCCCCATTGTGATCCAGAATTTTATATCCTCTTTTTTAAATATGATCGATACGGTGATGGTTGGTAAATTAGGTGAAACGGAGATTGCGGCAGTAGGGATCGCTAACCAGTATTTTTTCTTTTTTAATATGTTTATGATCGGCCTGAGCGCAGGATGTGGAGTATTTGTTTCTCAGTTTTGGGGTCAGAAAGACACAAAGAATATTAAACGAATAGTGGGGATTGGACTAGGTTCGACAATGGTTGTGTCGATAGCATTTGTGGGTTTTGGTTATCTGGCTCCAAGTAAGATCATTGGGGTTTTCAATCATGAAACTATGATTATAGATTTGGGTGTCAGGTATTTGAAGATTGTCTTAGCCAGCTATTTTTTTACTGGGATCGCCTTTATCTATAATTTTTCTCTGAGGTCCATAGGCAATGCTATTCAACCTATGCTCATCAGCGCAGTGGCTTTAATTTGCAATGCTTTTTTTAACTACATGTTGATCTTTGGAAAATTTGGCGCGCCGGCCATGGGGGTTGAGGGCGCCGCTTTGGCGACTGTAATAGCAAGAATTGTTGAAACAACCGTGCTCGTGGTTTCTGTTTATGCTAAGAGAGGCGTGCTGGCGGCTTCCGCTTTTGAACTAACTGATGTCAATTTGGGTTTTATTAAAAAAGCGTACAGTACAATCTTCCCGGTGATCTTGAATGATATCTGCTGGGGGCTGGGCAGTCTGGTCTATTCTGTAGTCTATGGAAGAATGGGTACTCGGGCGGTAGCAGCTATCCAGATTGTCAATACCATAACCAATCTCTTTATGGTTATTATTTTCGGGATGTCTAACGCAGCGGCAGTCATGGTGGGAAACAGTATTGGAGCGGGAGAAGAGAGACTTGGTAAGGATTATGCGAGGAGGTTTTCGCTTCTTTCCGTGACGGTGGGTATTATTTTAGGGCTCTTTCTTGCGCTAACCTCACCTTATATGCTTAAGATTTTCAATGTTTCTAATACAGTTCGGAACTATGCCCAGATTATTTTGTATCTAGTCTCTGTGATCTTTTCCATCAGAGTTTTTGACATCATACTGATTGTTGGTATTTTACGGGGAGGTGGAGATGCGCGCCATGCCTTCATCATCGAAGGATTTACGATGTGGTTTATTGGAGTGCCGCTGACCATTTTAGGCGCCTTTGTTTTCAGGTTTCCTGTATATATCGTATATGCCCTGGCCATAGTAGAAGAAATATCCAAATGTATTTTAGGAATAAGAAGATTAAAATCGGGACGATGGATTAACAACATCACTCATAACATGGCATAAAGAAAATAATGCAGCCATCTACGTCTCAGGATGGGATAGTGAAGGGAAGCCTTAGTGATCAAAATAAGGATTAACAAAGGCGATAAATTCTCGTGGAAAATATTTGCTTTTTTGCGGTAAACAAATATTTTGAAGGAGGATTTGCACATACGGATAAAGTATAATTAATAATGAGGCAGTTAATCTCTTTTACTCAGAAAGAATCTCGAACCGTATAGGGTGTTGAAATGAAAGACATTCACTTCTTTAAAGAACCTTTTACCACAGATCTAAATATATACCATTGTGGTATCGAGGATTGTCGACCGGGGCACTCCTTTGGTCCGGCGGTGCGGGATCATTATCTCTTCCATTATATTCTGGATGGTAAAGGTTCCTTTATTGTTAATAGTCAGCGTTATTTTTTAAAAAAAGGACAAGGGTTTCTAATTTATCCAGAGATCGTTACCTATTATGAAGCCGACCTGGTAGACCCATGGCACTATGTTTGGGTAGGCTTTAACGGTCTTAAAGCAGAAACCCATCTTGATGCTGCGGGACTTTCGCGGGAAAATCCGATTCTGAGTAAACGAGATGGAAATAAGATTGACGATTGCCTGTTAACTCTGGTGCAGACAGCTGAAGAGCATAATAATAAAGGGGATAATTATGGTAAAACCCTGCATTTGCAGGGCTTATTATACATATTTGTCTCAGAAATGATTGAAAACGCGGTACCCCATCGGGCTTCGCTCTCTAACGCCGATTTACAGGATGTTTATATTCGTAAAGCGCTTGAGTTCATAAAAACTAATTATTCTCGCCACATCAACATTAAAATGATCGCTGACAGCCTTGGTTTAAGCCGTAGTTATCTTGCAGTTCTCTTTAAAAAGCGACTTAAGATTGGGCCTCAGGATTATCTGATCCATTTTCGAGTAGAAAGAGCATGTGATTTTCTACGGAATCCTTTGCTCTCGATTGGAGATGTGGCTAGATCTGTCGGTTATGATGACCCTCTTGCTTTTTCTAAGATGTTCAAAAAAGTAAAGGGTTTATCCCCCAGCGAATTTAGGAAATACCATATTCAGACTTAAGATGATCGGGGATGAATTCATCTATTCATACCGGAAAACTGAATACCTTTAACAAAGAATTTCTGTGCAGAAAAGAGGATAATCAGCATGGGCAGGATAGAGATGATTACTGCAGCCATCAAGGAATTCCATTGGATGTTCCGGAAAAGGCGAAAATCAGATAGCCCTACAGCCAGAACCTTAAGCGCGGGGCTTTGAGTAATTACCAAGGGCCAGAGGAGACTGTTCCATTGACTGACCAGCGTCATTACACCTAAGGTAGCTACCGCCGGTTTACTGAGTGGAAACATAATCTTCCACCAGATTTGGAAATATCCCGCCCCATCGATAGTGGCTGCTTCAAATAGATCCTTGGAGAGGGTCATATAAAACTGGCGTAGTAGAAAGGTGCCAAAAGCACTTCCGAAGAAGAACGGTAGGATTAAACCAGAAAATGTGTTGGCCAGATTCAGTCTTAATATAATATAATATGAAGGGATTAGGGTCACTGCCTGGGGAACCATCATGGTTCCTAAGTAAAAGAAGAATAAGAAGTCCCGCCCAGGGAATTGTAATTGCCCAAAAGCATATCCTGCCATTGAACAGCAGATTAATGTTCCCAGCATGATTATTCCCGAAACAAAGATAGTATTGGTAAGGTATTTTCTGACGTTAAATTGTGACCAGGCAATCTCATAGTTACTCCAAGTTAATTTTTTAGGAATTAGGTTATAACCGGAAAAGACCTCCTCGCCTTCTTTTAATGAGGTTGATAATTGCCATAAGAGGGGGAAAAGGTACAAAAAAAAAATTCCAATAATCAAAAGGTACAATAGAAGTCTCTTATACGAAAAGTTATTTCTCATAACGTCTCCTTTCCTTATTTGAAGATCTGAAATACCGGAGTTAGTACATATCATAATTGACCCGACTGCCAAGGAACCTGAAGAGAAGAAAAGTAGCGATGATAATTAATATAAAGAGAATAACCCCCATTGAACAGGCTTCTCCCATTTGTAGGAAAGAGAAGCCTTTTTGGTATAAATACAGATTGAAGACTCGGGTAGCGTTCCCCGGTCCGCCGTTAGTCATAGCGAAGGGAAGATCAAAGA
>ENA-UOOR01002557-UOOR01002557.1-fermentation-metagenome-genome-assembly--contig:-NODE-2557-length-18116-cov-4.969880_pt1 | contig 18116 bp, 18 predicted proteins | sample MGYA00245780_ERZ724029 | MGnify/ENA primary metagenome ERZ724029 (study PRJEB28704, sample SAMN03018315) | fermentation metagenome | biome: anthropogenic terrestrial biome; feature: soil; material... | reverse complement strand
ACTACCGCACTGGAAGCGTGTTTGATAAAAATAAAGATTACTCTAAGGTTTTGGTGTTTTCCTCTTGGGAAATGGTGCCTCGAATGGTGTCGGTGATGCTTTCCTATGAGTCGGAACGAATGACCATCGGCAAACTGTTTCACAATGCAAAGCAAAGACGCGGCCGAGGCTATTTTGCCACCAGAGAAGAACGTCGTTTTGGAATTAGCAGGCTTAAAAACGAAACAGAAGATATCATGTGCTTGGTTTCAAGAACGCTTGCAAAGCTATATTCTCCGGGTGACTATCTTGGCTCGGATATTGAGCAAATACGCAAAAGTCTTGCAGCCTCACTTGAACCAAAGATAACCGCTGTAAAGAATAAATATCATCTCACACAAAGCGGAAACGCAGGAGCAAAAGCACTGATAGAATTGATAAAGGCTTTAGATAACCGCCCTTTTGCGGCTCCCACAGTAATCCCGTCAAATGCGGTTGATACGCTCGTTAACATGGCGATTGGCTCACCGGCTATTTGTACCTTTCGGCTTCTAAACGGCAATGAAGAAGCGGCACAGAAACTGGCAAAAGAGGTATTTGTCAGCCTGTTTAATAAAGCGGAAAGCTCAGCTATTCTTGATTTGCTCTATGGAAGCCGTGAAGATGACGCTTATTATGAATCCGTATTTCGTTATTGCGTAGATGGAAACTTACAGGCCGTTTTAGATGAATATGCACATATTCTTACGGAGAGCGGTGCTGGCCTTGCAGAAGCGATGATAGAGTCCTTTGCAGACACAGCCTCGTTGCAGATTGATACCTTGGAATCCTTCACAGGGGCAGATCACGAAAAAGCACGTATGCGCACCCATTTTGCTGTTGGATACTTCAACGCACGCATCAGCAACGAAAATGTAATCAGAACCGAGAAGATTCGAAAAGCCTTTAATTCACCGTTTCGTCCATTCGTTCTTTCTACAACCTCTATCGGACAAGAAGGGCTTGATTTTCACTGCTACTGTCGCCGTGTCATGCACTGGAATCTTCCGTCTAACCCAATTGATTTAGAGCAGCGTGAAGGCAGAATTAACAGATATAAATGTCTTGCGGTTCGCCAGAATGTTGCCCATCGATACGGTACAGAGCCAACATGGGATGCTATGTTCGAAAAGGCAGCAGAAAAAGAAAAAGGGCTTTCTTCTGACTTGGTTCCCTACTGGTGTTTAAATGAACAGGGATTAGACAGCGTAAAAATTGAGCGATTTGTACCAATGTACCCCATGAGTCAAGATAAAATACGATATATCCGGCTTATTAAGGTACTGTCCCTTTATCGCCTCACCCTTGGACAGCCTCGGCAAGAAGAACTTCTTGAAGTGCTGGATAAAGAAATTGCTGATGTGGTAAGTGATGATTTGTTTATCAATTTAAGTCCGTTTGAAAAACAATAAATCAAAACCCATACCACTGTTGGTATGGGTTTTGTGCTATACTGTACTTACAGGAGGTGAAAATGTTGGCTAATGCAAAGCTAAAGCTGCTTAAAGTTTTGGAAATATTAATGGAAACTGATGAAGGACATCCTCTAACGGCACTACAAATTGCGGACAAACTAAAGCTCTATGGAATTGATGCAGAACGCAAATCCATCTGCCGTGACATAAATATCCTGAAAGATGATGCCGGGTATGACATTGCACTATCAGAAGATAACAAACAAGGATATTATATGGTCAGTCGGAACTTTGAAGATTGGGAACTAAAAATCTTAATTGATGCCGTTTGGGGCGCAAAGTTTTTAACACAAGATAATGCCGATAAGCTCGCTACAAAATTGCGCTCTATGGCAAGTGAAAGCAGCCGTAATATGCTGTCTGCCACTACACCTGTAAAGCTCAAAATCAAAAGCAGTAATGTCACTACCAAAATCAATATTGACTCCATTTTAAGGGCGATTAAAAATGACCGGAAAATTAAGTTTCAATACTCATATATGGCTATCGATCTTAAGCCCAAATTGCGCAAGGATGGTTTTTTCTATACGGTTAATCCGTATGCACTGATATGGCAAAATGAACATTACTATCTCATAGCAAACTACGACAAATACGATAATCTCAGCTACTATAGATTGGATCGCATGAAGTCACTGGTAATTTCGGATGATAAAAGAAAACCCGCAAATGAACTTTTAGGCAGCAACGCAGACCTGCAAATTGAGCAATATGTGAGAGCCTCATTGTATCACTATGGTGGGCAGAAGATTGCAATTCCATTGGAATTACAGCTGCTGAAAAAAGTGCTGTTTTCTCTTTTTGGCCGAATCGCCAGCCACAATGGGATGGAATTGCTTTGTCTAAGGACAAAGAAACGCTATATCTTGTAGAGGCAAAAGCTCATCTCACAGAATTAAAAAGCAAACTAATGGCAAGCAGCGAACAAAGCAAACAAATGATTGTAGATAGCATGAGAAGCGTATTTGATAAGCACTATTCCGGCGGAGATTTTTCTTTATGGACAAGTCAATACTATCAGTTGGCAAATCGACTAACCTTTCTAACTAAGCTTAACGAAAATTTTAAGCACAAGAAAATTCAGGTTGAGTTAGTTTTACTGAATTTCGTTGACGATTACACATATAAGCCAACCAGCGCTTCTGAATGGGAGCGTCATTATAGAGAGATTTTTGATCAGATGACTGGATGCGAAACACCTCCCCCGAACGTAAGCGTTATGAATTTTTCTGTAGTTGGCAGAGGCTGTGCACGAAATCCAATCTCAGGGGATTTGATTTTTCGTAAGGATAAAATTTTGAGCTATGGCTTTTCAAAGGAAGAAAACATTAGAATTAGAGATAATCTTCCTAATAATTGCAATCTCCTCGTGTGCGATAGCTTTTCGGATCTGATTGCTTATAATGGCATCTATTGCTTTGTCAATCCGTATGCTTTAAGTGATGATGAACTGAAAATCATATTGGATTTCTATAATCAAAAGTTTTACTCGAAAGAGTTGTCGGTTTAAACTGACAACTCTTTTTTAATAGAAAAATATACTTGTAACCGGAACAACTGTTTGATAAAATGATGGTGTAAACCATTTAGTGAACAAAAATTGCGGAAAGGAGCTTGATATGGATATTGCATTCGGAGAATATGTTAGGCAAAAACGACTGGAACGCAAAATGACGCTCAGGGCATTTGCAAAGGAGGTTGGAATATCTGCTACTTTTATTTCTGGAATGGAAAATAACGAAAAGTCAGCTCCCTCCGATGAAGTGTTAAAAAGCATCTCAGAAGTTCTCACGCTGGACAAAGGTGAGATGGACAGGCTTTATGATTTAGCGGCTCAGACAAAAGCGTCTAATCCCTTACCACTTGACATTGCGGAAACGGTTCGTGAAAATGCTGTTGTTCGTATCGCCCTGCGTGTTGCTAAAGATTTAGATGCAACCGATGAAGAGTGGGAAGATTTTATGAGAAGATTAAAGGAAAACCGAGGTGAAGGAGGTCAGTAAATGCTTAAAAATTATAAGCCCAGGGCAATTGAAACTCTGGCACAAAACGCTCTTAAATATTATAATGAGGAGCTTGTATGCGGTGAGCCTTGTGAAATACCCATTGAGGAACTGATTGAATTTCACTTTGGAATTATTGTTCAGTACCGTAATCTTTCAAAAAATGGGGCGATTCATGGAATCACCGTATTTGAAGATAGTATTATTCCCGTCTACGATACAAGGTCAAGGAGATATGAGGCTGTCTACGCGAAGGCAGGAACTATCCTAATTGATAGTAGATTACTAACAGAAAACAAGATTAAGCGCTTACGCTTTACCTTGGCTCATGAAATTGGACACTGGATGATCCATCAAGACTATTACAAAGAAATAGACGAATTAGCAAGCAAAACTTCCTCCGACTCTGACATTCGGACTGAGCGAGAGGCCGATTCACTTGGCGCCGCTCTACTGATGCCGTATGGCAGAGTAAAAGTGGCGTTTTGTCGTTTAAAACCCAAATTAACAAAAGAAGCAACTGTTGCACAGATGGCGCAGCTGTTTAATGTATCGAATCAAGCAATGGAAATTCGCCTCAAGACCATTGGGCTAATATAGCCAAGGAACGAGGGGTGCGCATGGAACAAAAATCATCGACTAAAGCAAATGATAAAATGGTTGTCCGTTGTCCAATTTGTGAACTCAGAATTATGGATATTCAGTCGGGTAGCAAACCATTAAAACCAAATGCACTAGATATAGTGCTTGAACTGAAATGCAGTCGGTGTGGCAAGATAGTACAAGTTGTGCTGAGTAATGCCTAAAAAATAAATAATCTCTACTTTTAGTACAAGTGCCAATCCGACGATGTTTTTCATCGGAACGAGATATAGGCGTGACAAGTAGCTTTGATAGCTACTTTGTCATGCCTATTTTTTTATGCCCTTTCATGCTCTCAAAGCTACGGATAGGAGAAACTGTGAAGCGTTGGGAGTGCTATAAGCTTAAATATCCGTAACCTTCAATTTTTGATTGAACCACTCATTAATCAAAAATTTTGGAGGTTACAAATGAAAAAGAAATATTTTATGCGTGTTGGAGATCAACTAATTGAGGTAACCAAGGAAGTGTATATGCTGCATCACCAAACCAAACGCCGAGCACAATACTTAGAAGAACGTGATTTAGCAAATGGCGTCATTTACTACAGTAACATGGATACAGAAGAAACTACTGGCGAAGATTTGATTCCTGATAAAAGTATTCCTTCCGTAGATGATGCTGTTGTGCAAAAAATTATGGTTGAAAAGTTGAATCAAAGTCTACGGCTACTCAGCAAAAATGAGTTGGAATTGGTTAATGCCCTCTTCTATGAAGGCTTTAGCGAGCGCGAATGGTCGGTCCGATCCGGCATTCCGCAAAAGACAATCAATGATCGTAAGCAGCGCATACTTAATAAACTTAAAAAACTTTTGGAAAAGTAAAAAATAAATCCGCTCAACCCCCTCACTTTTTCGGCTTAGTAGTGAGGGGGTATTTTTTATACCTTCGCTGAACTTTGAAAATTTCATATCCGATGACCTAAATACGTTAGCTGACGGAACCGATGAGGAAAAGCGACCTCGGGGATGCGCCAAGACCACCTGTGGAAATCGGCAGAAAAAAGAAATCAAGTTTGCTTGTGTTATTTTCTGTCAATGCCCACCAAAGACGGCCAAATAAGGTGCAAAGCGTTACCCATCCGACCGTAAAACAGGCTGTGGCAGCCTGTCTCGCAATGACCCCGTCAGCCTACAATGATACTTCTGTCCCGTCCTAAAGTCGAGCGTGAAAAAACCGTCGCAACAAAGGAGGGCAGCCAGCGGAGTTCCCGGTGGGGGTGAAAGTCCCATGATGCGGCCAAGCCTGCCGCAGTTTAGGCCATCGCCATTTTGTGCTTGGGGAGTAGTGTCGAATTAAGCACAGCAAAGAACAAATGACTTGATGTCAGAAGCAATGGGGATTGCTCCAAAACAAATTTCCTTCACAGCTATGATGGGTGCAGGGCAACCGCAAGGAGCAGTCCCTATTTTTGTGCCATTAAGTAAATACACACAGGAAAGAGGTGAACCCTTGGATAAACGATGTAAGCCCATTCTGCGGGGCGAGCTTTACTACGCAGATTTAAGCCCCACGGTGGTGAGTGAGCAGGGCGGCATTCGTCCTATTCTCATTCTGCAAAACGATGTGGGAAACCGTCACAGCCCCACCGTCATCGTGGCCGCCGTTACCGGCAGCCCGAAAAAGCCGCTGCCCACCCATGTGGAAATCGGCAGCACCAAGGGTATCAGCAAAAGCTCGGTGGTGCTGCTAGAACAGCTCCGCACCATCGACCGCACCCGGCTGGGCGGCTATATTGGCAGAGTGAGCGGCAAAAGCCTCTCCCAAATTGATGAAGCACTGAAAATCAGCGTCGGGCTTGCTCCGGCGCTTTTCTGAAGGAGGACAAGAATATGACGCAGACACAGGTAACAGATAACCTTATGTTCGTTGCGGCACTCCAGCAGCTCATGCGGTTTTTGACCGCCGGAAGCATGACGGAGCAGGAATATGCACAGGTAAAAAAAGAGTTGGAACGCAGGCTGCGCCCCACGATTTTGACCCAGCAATAAGCCCGGATTTCTTTCCAAATCCTTGTTGGATATTGTGATAGCTATGTTGCAAAAGGTGTGGTAGTGTATGTCGTTGAAAGGAGGGAATAATGATGTTTGAAACCAACTTAGCCTTGGCACAGCCGCCAAGAATCACCGTGATTGAAGCCAGAAAACAGGAAACCGCAAAGCTTCGGGTAGCGGCCTATGCTCGTGTCAGCAGCGATTCCGAGGATCAGCAGAACTCCTACATCGCACAGCTCGACTACTACGCCAAGTACATTGCCGCCCACACCGATTGGGAGGTCGTGGACATCTACGCCGATGACGGAATTTCCGGCCTTGCAACCGACAAGCGGGATGAATTTAACCGCATGATACAGGATTGCAGAGACGGTAAAATCGACCGTGTCCTCGTCAAATCCATCTCCCGCTTCGCACGCAACACCAAGGAATATATCCAGTATGTGCGAGAGCTACTTCGCATGGGCATCAGCATCCAGTTTGAAAAGGAAAATGTGGACACTGGGAAAATGACCTCGGAGCAGATTGCCACCATCTACGGTGCATTTTCCCAAATGGAATCCCAAAACCACTCCAACAATATGCGCATCAGCGTTCGCATCCGTATGGAAAAGGGCGATTACCTCTCGCCCTCCACCCCCTTCGGCTATCGGCTGGAGGAACGGACACTGGAGGTCATCCCCGAGCAGGCAGAGGTGGTGCGCCGCATTTTTACCGCCTATCTCAGCGGACAGGGCAAGGACGATATTGCAAGGCAATTAAACGCCGAGGGCATCCCCCGCACAGGCGGTCGGGAGATTTGGCATCCCAGCACGGTGAGCTACATTCTCACCAATATCTCCTACACCGGTGATATGATCTGGCAAAAGAGCTTTGCCACCAACGAAATCCCATTTAGACAGGTGCGAAATATGGGGCAAAAGCCGAAATACTTTGTGGCAGACTGCCACGAGCCTATCATTTCTGCCGAGGATTTTAAGCGGGTGCAAGCCCTAATGGAAAGCCGAAAAAACCGCTTGCACCGTGGCAAAGCAGGTATGGATACCTTGCTTGCAAAGAAAATTCACTGCGGAAACTGCGGCACGCTGTTTCGCAGAAAAACCGTAAACGACAAGACCTACTGGACTTGCCGCAGACACGACCGACAAAAGGAATTTTGCACCCTCTCTCAGATACCGGAAAGTGAGCTGATAAACGCCGTCCTGCGGATGTACCACAAGCTGAAAGAGCACGCAGCGGAAATCCTCGCTCCCATTCTCGACCAGCTTACCGAGCTTCGAGAAAAGGAGCTTCGCTCCAATCGCAAAATCAACGATATCGACAAAGAAATCGCCCAGCTTGCAGAGCAGAATCTCGTCCTTGTTCGACTCAAGTCGAAGGGGTATGTAGATTCTGCTCTTTATTTATCCCAAACGGAGGAAATCACCGTCCGCCTGCGGGAGCTGCGCGCCCAGCGCCGCCGCATTATGGATGCCACCGGAGAGGACAGCCAGCTTAAAGCGACTGAGGCGATGTTGGATTATCTGGAGGGCAGCCCCGAGGTGCTGGCCACGCTTGACGAGGAACTATTTGAATCGCTGGTGGACAGGCTGACCGTCATAACGGAAACGGAGCTGAATATCCGCTTGCACAACGGCTTAATTTTGAAAGAAACCATGGAAAGGACGGTGCGGTAATATGGCATGGCAAAGAAAAATCCCCTTCGGGTATCAGATGACAGGCGGTGAGCTGAAATGCTGCCCCGCCGAGCAAAAAACAGTGATTGACATTTTTCATCTGTACGCAGAGGGCTTGGCCTACAGCGGCATTGCACAGGAAATGATGCGCCGGGGCATCGGCTACCACAAGCATACCCCTGTGTGGAACAAAAACATGGTTAAGCGCATTCTCGAAAACGAGGTCTACCTTGGAGAAAAGGGCTACCCTCAAATTGTCTCGCAGGAAAGCTACCTGACGGTGCAACTCATGAAGGGCAACAAGATCGTTTTTAACCCCAGCCCCGATTATATTCAGCCCATCCGATCAAAATCAGTCTGCGGCGTGTGCGGCGGCAGAATGCTGCGGGACACAAGATGTGCCGGGAAACCACGCTGGTACTGTGAAAACGAGGGGTGCTCCAACCGCCATTACATAGAGGATGCCAATACCCATGCAGCCATCACCTCACTACTTGGGCAGGTGCTGCAAAATCCAAGCCTCCTCGACTGCCCAAAGCCGCAGCGCAACGATGAAATCACCCTCGAAGCGGCACGCATTCAAAGTGAGGTCATTCGTGAACTGAATAAAGTCCAACCCAGCCCCGACTACACAAAAACGCTCATCCTCGCCCGTGCAGCCGAGCAGTACGCCGCCCTGCCGGACTATACCGCATACCATCGTGCGGCACAGCTCAAAGAACGAATTTTGAGCGCCCCCACTGATAAAACGCTCCAAGATGAGCTTTTAACCGATATGACAGAAACGATAGAATGGTCAGCCACCGGCTCACTGGCTCTGCGCCTGACCAATGGAACACTACTCACCGCCGACAGAAAGGAGGGCTGAAAATGCCTGCCAATCCCACAAGAAAAGTAACGGTCATCCCTGCCGATGTGCAGATGACCGAAAAGGATATTCGCAAGCAGATTCTGCGGGTTGCGCCCTACTGCCGCGTGTCCACCAGCTCTAAGGAACAGCTTGAAAGCTACGATGCGCAGATTTCCTACTACACCGAAAAAATCTCCGCCCAGCCCGGTTGGACGATGGTGGATATGTTTGCGGATAAAGGTCTGAGCGCCACCTCCACCAAAAAGCGTGAGGACTTCCGCCGCATGATCAAGGCTTGCGAAAAAGGCAAGGTTGACCTTGTCATCACCAAATCAGTCTCCCGCTTCTGCCGCAACACCTTGGATGGGCTGGATCACGTCCGCAAGCTCAAGCGCATGGGTGTGGGTGTCCTGTTTGAAAAGGAAAATGTGAACACGCTTTATATGGACAACGAAATGATCCTCACCTTTATGATGAGCCAAGCCCAGGCCGAGAGCGAGTCCATGAGCGGCAATATCCGCTGGGGTCACCGCAAAAACTTCAAGGACGGCAAGGTTTACTACCACTATGCCGGTTTCCTTGGCTATCGAGAAGGTGCGGATGGACTGCCGGAGATTGACGAGGCCGAGGCGGAAATCGTCCGCAGAATATTCTCCCGCTACCTCATCGGTCACAGCGTACCCAAAATTATCCGAGACCTTGAAGCGGACGGCGTCAAAACCGTGCGAGGCAAAGAAAAATGGTCGGATGGCGTGATTCGCAATATGCTGAAGAATGAAAAGTACATTGGCGATGCCCTGCTCCAGAAAACCTATATCGCAGATATTTTCACTAAGCAATCCAAGAAAAATCTCGGAGAGCTGCCCAAATACTATGTTCACGACTGCCACCCGGCGATTATTGACAGAGTCACCTTTCAGCGGGTGCAGGAGGAAATCGCACGGCGGGCAAGCCTAAAGAAAGTCAGTGCCGCAGCAAAAACCGAGCTTTCCAAATACAGCGGCAAATATGTCCTCACCGATATTTTATCCTGCGGCAACTGCGGCAGCCCCTACCGCCGCATCTCATGGTCAAGGCCGGATGGGAAGAAAATCGTCTGGAGATGCTTAAATCGGGTAGAAAACGGCAGAAAGTTCTGTAAGGATGCCCCGACCCTTGCGGAAAGCGATCTCCACGCCGCCATTGTTTCCGCCATGAACGAGCGATTTAGTATGGGAAATGTGCAATCCCTGCTCAAGGATAGCATCCTCGCCGCCCTGTCTCCCAAAGGCGAGGGTATGAGCCTTGCCGCCATCGAAAGTAGACTGACCGAGCTGCGGGAAAAGCAGTATCACTTCCTCCAGCTTGCCGCCGCAGTGGGCGCGGGCTCCACACAGTATGACGAGATGCTAAAGCAGATCAGCATAGAGTTCTCATCACTGGTGGCGAAGCGTACCAAGCTTGATAAAGAGCAAGAAACCGCCTCCTGCGCAGATGAACGCGCCACGCAGATTGCGGCAGAGCTTGGCCGCACCGAGCCGGGCATCACAGAATTTGACGAGGTAGCGGTACGCCAGCTCATCGACTCCATCAAGGTCATGGGCAAGGACAAGCTGCTCATCCGTTTCAAGGACGGCATGGAGCTGGAACAGCCCATCACCACATTGCGCTGACAATAATAGCGCATATACCCCAAAGCAGAGCCAACTGGCTCTGCTTTTTGCTTTGCAAATTTGAAAGGAAAAGAGGAATCAATATGGAGCTGCAAATTTTTGAAAACGATGAGTTTGGTAAAATCAGAACCCTGCTCATTGACGGCGAGCCTTGGTTTATTGGCAAAGATATTGCCGAAAAGCTGGCATATACAAATACAGCCAAAGCTATTCGAGATCATGTTGATGAAGAAGATAAGCTGATAGAACGAATCGTTCTGTCAGGTCAAAAGAGATCGATTATTTGCATCAACGAAAGCGGTCTGTACTCCCTAATTTTATCAAGCAAGCTCCCCACCGCAAAAAAGTTCAAGCGATGGCTGGTCGGAACCGTCCTGCCCACTATCCGAAAAACCGGCGCATACATCACACCCCAAACCTTATCCGAGGTGATGGCGCATCCCGAAAAGGCGTCACACCTATTCTATGAGCTGAAGCTCTTGCAGGACAGCATGGAGGAAATGCGACCGAAAGCGGAATATTACAATGCCTTGGTGGACTGCAATGCCCTCACCAATATACGCCAGACTGCCAAGGAACTACGCATCCCCGAGCGGCTGTTTACTTATCTGCTGGAGGATATGGGATTTGCATACCGCAGCAACCGCAAAATCCTCTTGCCCTATGCCTTTATGGTGACCAGCGGCTTTGCGGAACTGAAGGAGTATACCAACGGCAAGCACGGCGGCGTTTATATGCTGTTCACGCCTGTGGGCAGGCTCTACCTCAAACGAAAGATTGACAAACGCCTTGCGAGAAAAGCGCAGGGCGACACACAGGAAACGGAGGAATAGACGATGAAACAGGTATCTCTTTCTGAGCTTCGCGCCATGACCGACCGAGAGGGCTTGATCCTGCAAGGCTGCGGCGGCGATTTGCAGGAGTGGATTGATGGCATCAACGGGCTTTTCACCGAATGCGGCATTCTGAAAAACGGCAGCAGCTTTACCGAGGTGTCCACCTTTGAGCATGACGGCTGCACCAATCTGCTGTTCCCCTTTGAGGGCGTGGAGCTGGACGTGGGCAAGCTTGCCATATGGCGGCTCTCCACCCATGCGCAATTCGGCGGCACTTGGCTCTCGGATTATGTGCCGAACCGCTTGGGCGGCTTTGTGCAAGAGCAGCAGTCACAGGCAAAGCCGGATTGCCCGCTAATCGGAGCGGACGGCAATGTTTTTAACTTGATGGGCATTGCAGCCCGCACCTTGAAAGAAAACGGACTGGCGGAGCAGGCAAAGGAAATGCGGGAGCGCATCACCACCTGCGGCAGCTATGATGAGACCCTTGGCATAATAGGACAGTATGTCAATATCATCTCAGTAAATGAGGAACAAAGCAGCGGCTTTGAGATGACACAGCAGTTTTAATGGCGGCGTGGTCGCTCACCGGCAGAATTTTCTGCCGGATACATAAAAATAGGCTCAACCGAGCCGGAAAGGAGAAGTCTATGAAAGCGTTGAAAAAAGAAAGCAGCAATTATATGGAGCAAATTGTTTCTGCCATTCGAGCCTGCTATGCGGAAACGGATACCCCGTCAGACCGTGCGCTGATGCAGCTTTACGCCGTGATTGGAGAGCAAATTTGTGCCCAGGGCGAAAAGGCGTTTGTAGTGCATTTGGCGGAAGCTCTCGCAACGCAGTTTCCGCAGCGAAAGGGCTTCTCCCCGCGTAACCTTCGCCGGATGCGTGATTTTTATCATCTCTACGAAAACAGCCCGAGCCTCATGGCGCAGGCCATGGAGCTGGGCTGGACACAAAATACGATGATTCTGGAATGCTGCGAAACCAACGAGCAACGTTCTTTTTATATGCGCCTTGCGGCGGAAGAACAACTCTCCAAGCTGGCGCTTGCCAAGGCAATTGAGGAAAACATCTTTGAAACACAGATGCAAGCCGCGCCAGCCGCACTGTCCGAGCCTGTTGGCGATTTTACTGCCCATGAGGCTGTAGACACGAATGCCAACACAAAAACCAGCGTTGTGGCATCGTTGCCCCTGTGTGAGCCTTTCCGCCAAGGGGATGTCACACCCATGCAGCGACAGTCCATTCTACCGCCTTATTTGCGGAGCGTTTTCGGCTTTGGTCTTGTTAAATCAAAGCTGCGGGAGATCATGTCACAAACCTCGGCGTCTGGCACATCACCGCCCATAATGATGGTATTCCAATGCTCTTTATTCATGTGCCAGCCTGGAGTGAGTGATTTGAAAATCTGCCGAAGAAAGTCGGCCTCCATTGGTTCGCATTTAAGGTTGATGCACAGTTTGCCATCTCGCTCAAAAATGAGTGCAAACCATTTACGATTGGCGGCATGACGCATGATGGTGTTGCTTTTGTCCTCAAAGGGATAATCCTCCACAGCACCGGGGTAGGTCAGGCAATATTCAATTAATTCTGCTCTGGTCATAGCGAACATCTTCCGCTGTAAAACTTCTGCCGCTTTTAGTATAGGGCATTTTGCGCCTGAGAGGAAGCACAAAAAAGCAATAGCAACGGCAGACAATCCTTTTGCCTTTTCGTTGCGGATATGGTATGATACTCAAAACTGTATGAGCCTTTGAGCTTTTTCGGATTTTCACCATTTTCAGCGGAGAATTTGAAAAAACATTTTTCCGCTATTGGCACAAAAAAGCCTTGAAACAAGCCCGTTTCAGGGCTTTTCTTATATCCTTTCGTATGGTGGAAAAGTCCTCACGGTTCTAATTGTTATTAAAATCCATCCTTTTTTTGGAATTCGCACGACAGCCCTTTTCATGGATTGTTGTAAAAATGTTATCAAACTGTGCGGACAGCTATAAAAGGCTATGGGAAGAAGCAAGGCAAAACGTATGATTGCAAAGGAGGCGAAGACCGTGAACGCAAATAACACCACCCACGACACGCTGAAAAGCAAGGGCATCCTCACATCTCAAAACGACATAAACCGCGACAAAATCAACTTCATGTCCGGGGCCACCACCGCCCCATTTCTTGAAGCCCTGTTCACCTTCTCCGGCAACGACGCCGGGACGATGGACAGGGTTTTGGCCATCTTTACCCACCTGTACAGCGAGGGCCGGGAAGTGGAAATGCTGGCCGTCCTGCGCATCCTGTACGATGTGGCGGGCCTGCAATTCCCGGAGGATGTGGAACTGTTGGCAGGTCATCCGGAGGCCCGGCAATACTTCCTGTTTTCCTTCCTGCTGGACATGGACGACTGGATGCAGGACATACAGGCCGAAGCTGCCGGGGAGTAAAGAAATCCGATACATGGGGGAAGTCTGCCCGTTTGCAGGAGTGCAGCGGGCTTTTGTTTCCCCCTAAAACCCCCTTCTACCTGCTGGCAAGAGAGATTACCCGCTGGAAAAAGGATAAGTTGTAAAGCGATACAAGCCAATATAAAGTGCTACGGGCGTTCAGAAATGGACGCCCTTTTTTTATTCCCAAAAGGAGAGTGATACCATGCCGGGCGTAAGCAAGGAACAAATCGAGCGGGCAAAGGAAATTGACCTGCTTTCCTACCTGCAACAGTATGAACCGCAGGAGTTAAAGCGCACAGGGCCGCATGAATATTGCACCATTACCCATGACAGCCTGAAAATCAGCAACGGCAAATGGCATTGGTTTTCAAGAGGCATCGGCGGCAAGACCACCCTTGATTATCTAATCAAAGTACGGGATATGGATTTTGTGGAAGCCGTCAGCCTGCTTTGCGACGGATGGGCCGCCCCTGCCGTTTCCTTTCAGCAGGCAAACAAGCCGGAGCCGCCGCCCAAACCCTTTGAATTGCCGAAGCCAAACCCTTTGAATTGCCGAAGCCAAACCCTTTGAATTGCCGAAGCCAAACCGTGACAATCGCGCTGTTATCGACTATTTGCGGGGCCGGGGCATCGACCCGGAAATCATCTATCGCTGCATCCAAGCCGGGATATTGTATGAGAGCCGGGAATATCACAACTGCATGTTTGTGGGTAAGGACGCAGCCGGGACGCCCCGTTTTGCGTCCGTCCGGGGAACCTTCGGGGACTTTAAGCGGGACATCGAAGGCAGCGACAAACGATATAATTTCGCGCTGCCGTCCTGCCCGCCCAGCAGCCGCTTTGTGGCCGTCTGTGAAAGCGCCATTGATGCCCTCTCCCTTGCCACCATCCGCAAACGGAAAACAGGGGCATGGGACAGATACCACTATCTTTCATTGAGCGGCACATCGCCGCTGGCCCTTCTCCAATATCTCACCGACCACCCGGAAATAGACCATGTGTACATGTATTTGGACAACGACAAGGCCGGGCGGGACGGCATGATGAAGCTGCGGGTGGCGCTTATGCAAAACGACGCTTTCTGCAATCACATCACCAGCGCCGCGCCGCCGCCCATCGGCAAGGACTACAACGACTATCTGCGATTCCTGTTGCTGGCAGAACAACAGAAGGAAGCTAAACAAACCAGCCGTCCGAAGCATCGGCGGCTATTTCGCGTTAAAGGAGGAATTTACCATGAAACGACCCTTTGCATATATCTGTTCACCCTTTCAGGGCGACGAGGCCCACAACACCGAGAAGGCCCGCGAATACTGCCGCAAGGCGTATGAGGCCGGATTTACCCCCATCTGCCCGCACCTGCTGTTTCCCCAATTCCTTGACGAGAGCATCCCGGAGGAACGCAAGGCGGGTATGGAAATGGCAAATGCCCTGCTGCGCCGCTGCCATGTGCTGCTTGTATGCGGGAACACCGTCAGCGAAGGCATGATGTGTGAAATCCTTTATGCCCATCGCCTGAACCTCCCGGCCACCACCCTTGACGGCGTTTTGATGGTAAAGGCGCGGCGTGGGCAGCCACAGGCTGAAAAGGAGGCTGCCGGACAGTGATAAGCCAAACCGAATTAGTCGAAAAGCTGCTGGAACTGGCCCGGAGCGACGCGCCGATCACCGCCTTTGTCACCAACTTAGGCAAGTACAACGAGGGCGACCTTGTGGGCGAATGGCTGCCCCTGCCCACCACCACGGAGCAGGTGCAGGCGTGTTTGAAGCGCATCGGGCTTGACGGCATCCGCTATGAGGAATATTTCATTACGGACTATGAAACGCCCGTAGGTGGCCTGTACGACCATCTCCCCGAATTCGCCAATCTGGACGAACTCAATTATCTGGCCGCAAAGCTGGATGAAATGGAACCCGGTGAAATGGAGAAATACGAGGCTGCCGTTGAATATGGGGAGCATACGGGCAGCCTGCGAGATTTAATCAACCTCACGGAAAACCTTGATTGCTACGACCTGTACCCCGATGTGCAGAGCGAGGAAGATTACGGCTATTACCTCATTGACGAGTGCTGTTCGCTGGACATCCCGGAGGGCATTCAAAATTATTTTGACTACGAAGCCTACGGGCGGGACGCCATGATGGAAGAAACGGGAACCATCACGGAAAAAGACTATTTGCGGGAAACAGGCGACAGCTTCCATGAGGAATACGACGGTAAGGAAATCCCGGAGGAATACCGGGTTTTTGCCTATCCTCCAAGAGAAGTAGCGAAAAACAAAGGGCCAAAAAACAGGCCCCAACAAGTACATGACGCACGATAAAAGAATGGACGATGTGTTTTTGAAAAACACATCGTCCTCTTTTAGTATGGCATCCCGTTCAATTGTTTGATATATTTCTGATCGCAGTTTTTCCCAATGATAATCTGCTCCAATTTTATACCGCAATAGCCATACTCATAAGTTGTTCCGCGATAGCCCATAGCTTCTTTCTTCCCGGCAAAAATCCGCCCTCCCATTGGGCCATCTTCTTCGTTATAAACATCACCACATAAGAATCTTAATTCGTTTTCAACTGAAAATTGCTCATCCTTCAAAACCCACGGAAGTATTCCAAGACGTGATAAAGCACTTCCAATTACATTAGGTGTTCCTTGATGCTTTAACACATAAATGAGGTCGTTAGTAAAATCAACAGCTTGTTTTCTTAAATAAACAACAGGGAAAAACTTATCGCTATCGTACAACAAAAAAGATAAACAAAAACCGTTGTGATGATTAGCATAATTCTCCCACATAAAGTCGCCCATTTCATATGTAAAACAAGAAACATCATTCATTTGATTAGTAGTATCAAGTAAGAACCTTAAATACTGTGATGTTGCACCTGTTTCTTGATACTTTATGAAGATTGCAGGTTATTGACAACTCGTTTTTATCATCAAAAGATTTATAGTTACTGGCCCACAATTTTTTCTCACGCAGTAATTGTAACTTGGCTTCATTCAAATTCAAGTCTGCTGTAAATGGAATGAATTTATAAATATGACCAGTCGCAGCTTTCTGACGCACATATTTATCTTTATACGTTTGTGCAGCATTATCAGCAGAAAACTATGGAAGTGAAAAATAATCGTCATAAAAAGGAATTTTTATAGCATCACCTAACAAAACATTTACTTTATTTTACACAATCATACTCAAAAAGTAAGGGGCAAGCCCCTTAAACCCCCTGACTACCCGCTGACGGAAGGAGGCGAGAAATGCGCAAACGCAACCACCATATAAGCGTATGGCTGAACGAAAAGGAACTGGCCCATTTAAGGCGGCAAGCGAATCATGCGGGCATTAAAGTTAACCCATTCATTCGCAACCTAATTTGGGCATCGACATCCGGCCCCGACCCCCGGACGGATACGCCGCGCTGCTTCGGGAACTGTCGGCCATCGGCAACAACATCAATCAGCTTGCCCATATCGCCAACAGTGACAAGCGCATATCCCCGCAGTCGTTGGAGGACATCATGCGGATGCAGGCGGCCATCTGGCAGCGGATAAAGGGGATGTGAGCGCATGGCCTACACAAAGGTTTTTGCCGTCCGCAACCACCTTGCCCGCGCCGTGTCCTACGCCGCCAACCCTGAAAAGACGGACGAGGCTATTACGCTGGGCGCATCCGTGGATTATGCGCTGAACCCGGAGAAAACGGAGCAACGGCTATTTGAAAGCGCCGTTAACTGCCAGCGTCCGGGTACTGCCTACGGAGAAATGATTGCCACCAAAAAGCGGTTTTCCAAGACAGGCGGCGTATTGGCCTATCACTTCATCCAGTCTTTCAAGCCGGGAGAGGTTACGCCCGAGCAGGCCCACGCAATCGGCGTGGAGTTTGCCCGGCGCTGTTTCGGGGAGCGTTTCGAGGCCGTCATTGGCACGCACCTTGACCGCCATCACCTGCACAATCATATCGTGGTCAATTCCGTGTCCTTTGTAGACGGCATCAAATACCATTCGTCCCCCGAAAGCTATTTTAATACCATCCGGGGAACATCGGATGAACTATGCCGGGAGCATGGCCTATCTGTTATCGAACCCAAAGGAAAAGGCAAGCATTATGCGGAGTGGGCCGCAGAAAAGACCGGGAAGCCCACTATCCGGGGCATGATAGCCGCCGACATTGACGAGATTATCCGGCAATCCTACACATTCAGTACCTTTGTTGAAGCCCTAAAAAAGAAAGGCTATGCGGTGAAATACGGCCCCAATGTCAAGCATATGGCCGTCAAGCCACATGGTGTCGAAAGGTATGTCCGACTGAAATCGCTGGGCGAGGCTTACACGGAGGAAGCCATACGGGAGCAATTGGCCCGCCAGCGCGACGGACAGGAGAAAAAGCCACAGTCCCCGCCGCCCAAACGCTATCGCTGTACCGGGCCGCCCATCCGTACCAAACGCAAGAAGCTCAAAGGCTTCATGGCCCTGTATTTCAAGTACCTGTACCTGCTGGGAAAGGTAAAACGCCGCAAGCTGCCGA
>ENA-UOOR01002552-UOOR01002552.1-fermentation-metagenome-genome-assembly--contig:-NODE-2552-length-18159-cov-5.571200_pt1 | contig 18159 bp, 6 predicted proteins | sample MGYA00245780_ERZ724029 | MGnify/ENA primary metagenome ERZ724029 (study PRJEB28704, sample SAMN03018315) | fermentation metagenome | biome: anthropogenic terrestrial biome; feature: soil; material... | reverse complement strand
TTTTCCCAGCCCAGGGTTCCCAGAGGGGATGGTTGTCCACCGAGAACCGTCCCCTCTGGGCTTATGGGCTTATGGTCTCTTGGTGAAAGCTCTGAAAACATAGTTTGATAAATCCATACCTTTTTTTGTTAGTTTTATTGTACACTCATCACTTTCAATAAGATTATTTATTAATAGGTGTTTAATTTGCTTTTTGTATGTTTCTTTGAAGTCTTTTGAAAATTTATTTTTAAAGTCTGTAAATCTAAGTCCTTCTGTAAGTCTTAAACGCAGGATAATATATTCAAATATAAGCTCTTTTTCATCCATTACTTCACTAATGTTTCTTTCAAAAGTTCCGCTTTCACCGCTTACTATAAATTTTGTCAGCCATGAAGGATTGTTGAATCTCATATTTTCTAAAAAAGAGTGAGCAGAAGGACCGATTCCAATATATTCTTCTTGATTCCAATACTTCAAATTATGCCTGCACTCATATCCTTTCACGGCAAAGTTAGAAATTTCATACTGCAGTAAATTATACTTTTCCATAAGATTTCTGCCTGAATAATACATTTCTCTTTCGTCATCTTCTTCAGGCATTACAATTTTCTTGTTTTTTTCCAATAGATACATTGGTGTTCCTTTTTCCAATTTCAAAGAATAAAAGGAAATATGTCTGATTTCTTTTTTTATTAGTTGAGAAATGGTATTGTTTATATCATCGATGGTCTGTCCCGGTATGTTGAACATAACATCTGCATTAATATTTGTAAACCCGCATTGCTTGGCATTTTCTACTGCTTCTAAAGCTTCTTTGGAATTGTGTATTCTTCCTATGTTTTTTAATATATCATCATTTAACGATTGAATTCCGATACTTAATCTGTTAATTCCTATCGAGCTGCATGCATTTAATTTTTTTGTATTAAGAGTATTGGGATTTGCTTCTATGCTTATTTCCGCATTTTCTTCCACTATAAATGTGTTTCTTATGGCGGTTATTACATTCTCTAAATTTTGGGCGGAAATAATAGAGGGGGTTCCTCCCCCGATAAAAATGGTATCAACAATATATTCATCCTTCAATTCACTGTAGCTTTTTATTTCATTAATTGCTGATTGAATATATTTATTTTCTGATATTTCATCCCATTTTACCGAATAAAAGTCGCAGTAACCGCACTTTTTAACGCAAAATGGAATGTGTATGTAAATTCCTAATTTCCTCATAACTACCTCTAATTTTTAAACTGAACAAAACAAAAGATCTTATATTTGTTATCCTGAGCGGTAGCGAAGGATCTCATAATACGGGGACATTCCTCTTGCTTCAAAGACTATCCCAATAGGAGAGGTGTGTCCCCCTTCCTTGAATTCTGAGATTCTTTCGGGTTAAAGCCCTCAGAATGATAATTATAAATGGTTGTTCAATGACAAGGCTGCGCCCTTATTATTAATATCCATTGAAACTATAAAGGGAGCTGATTTTCAGCTCCCATTATATCATTTATAAATAAGATTGTGCAATACTAATCATTGGATTACCGATACGTAAACCGATATGACTATCTAGGGGAAAGTTAAATTATTCAGTCGCCCCTTCTTTTCCAAAATCAGTATTCCAAATTTCTTCGTTAAATTCGCCTTCTTGTTTTGAGATTATTGTTGTACAAACAGCATCTCCCGTGATATTCATTGCAGTTCTGCCCATGTCGAATATTCTGTCTATACCAAGTATTAATCCCAAGCCTTCAAGGGGCAGTCCAACTGTCTGTAATACCATAGACAGCATTATTGCTCCTGCTCCCGGAACTCCTGCTGTACCGATTGATGCCAATGTGGCAGAAAATACAATCATAAGCGCCATAGCAGGTGTTACATTAATTCCATATACCTGTGCAATAAATACTGCAGATACTCCTTGATATATTGCTGTGCCGTCCATATTAACAGTAGCACCAAGCGGAAGAGCAAATGATGATATGTCCTTAGAAGCACCTATTTTATTTATTGTCAAATCCATGGTTACCGGTAATGTAGCACTGCTGCTTGCAGTGGAGAATGCAACTGCCATTGCAGGGAAGAATTTCTTAAAGAACCTGGCCGGCGACAATCCTGATAGGCCTTTTAGCATTCCGCCATATACAGCTACTAAATGTATTGCTAAAGCTATATAAACCGCTGCTACTGTTTTTAACAATGGTACAACTGCCGCAACTCCTACTTGACCGAATGTCCTGGCTACTAAACAAAGTACTCCAAAAGGAGCTAAAATCATAACCATACTTACTAATTTCATTACTAATTCATTTAATTGTTCAAATAGCTCCAGTACCTTTTTACCCTTATCGCCTATCATCGTTAAGGCTATACCGGTCATTATTGCAAATATAATAATTTGAAGCATATTCCCTTCAGCTAATGCCTGAATCGGGTTTCTTGGTACCATTTCATAAAGAACTTGTGCTAATCCTTTACCTTCACTTGCAGAAACATCAACAGTATCTATAGCCCCCATATCTAATCCTATACCCGGATTGATAATAAATGCCAATGCAAGACCTATTACTATTGCTACTGCTGTAGTTACCAAATAAAATGCCATTGTTTTACCGCCGACTTTTCCTAATTTTTTGATGTCACCCATACTGGCTGCACCATTTACTAAGGAAACAAATACCAAAGGAACTACGCACATCATTATTCCTCTTAGGAATACCTGACCAACAAATTGGAATACACCATTAATTAAAACATCATCCCTTAGTGTACCGCCCGGCATATAATGAACTATAAGACCTATGACAAAACCAATGGCTAAACCTATAAGGACCTTTATTGCTAATCCCAACTTCTTCTTTGACATTATAACCCTCCTTTTAAAATATTTAATTTTAAAAATTCCATAAACAATCATATGTTTACGTTTACATTGTAAACATTTCTGAATAGTTTGTCAATCAAATCGTATGAGTTTTGTCCAACAAATATTTACATTTTATACAAAACCTCCTTACAATAACGTATTAATTATAATAAACTTTATTCCTTTTACCTCAACATATGACAGTTCTCCCGTCCCCTTGTCATACGTCCCCTTGTCATATTCTACCCTTGATAAACTTATTGTTATCACCGTCTACTGCTATGAAATATGTATAAGAAGCATCAATATAGACTATGTTTTGTAAATCTTCTACATTGCAAACATTGAATATGTTCCTTCCCTTTGCCACCACAGTGCCGTTTGACTTTAGTCCCACGATAAATCCATCGCCAACATCCACTGATACTATATTACTCCAATTATCTGTGTTGCACTGACCATATAAATTGTCCCCTGCAACAAGTACTTTCCCGTATTTGTCAATACCTGCCATGTTTTTTGTACCTGATGCTATATATATAATATCACTCCAACCTGTTGTATCCATTTGTCCATAAATATTATAACCTGCTGTAAAAACCTTTCCATCTTCGCTTAGGGCTGTCACATGGTGTCCTCCCGCAGAAATTTGTACAATATCTTGCCAGCTGCTTATATCAGTATTTTCCAAATAATCTGTTGTTATTACCTTATTGATATATGTAAGTCCCGCCGTGAAATTTGATGACAAGGCAAGACTTTTTATACTACTCCAGCCCCTTAATATATTTTTGTTAAATATATTGTACCCTGCAGCTTTTGGTATACCATATGAATCAATTGCAGCAATACTGCTGCTGCCTGCATATACATGCTCAATATTATTCCAGCTCAAAGCTGCCCCTTTATTTGAGCTCTTATTTCCTTCAATTATAATTTTATTTTGTTCAACATGTGCCATGTAGCTTCGTCCCGCAGAAACATATGTAATACAAGATGATGTAACAGGACTGCCAAATGTTTTATTCTCTGAACTGCTGTATGACACTGGTGAAATACCGGATAACTGATAGTTGTTTAAATAATTAACAGCTTTATCAATGTCAGGAACACCGTAGCCACAGCCTTTTTCATTTACAAAAGATGCCGTGTCCAATAGAGAATTTAAAATATAACTTCTGTTAACGTCCTGATACCTGTTTATAAGCTCCCCTAAAATTCCGCTGACAGCTGCAGCTGAAAATGAAGTGCCTGTCTTTTCTATATAACTCGAACTACCTGATGGAAGCATAATTTTTTCACCTTGAATTACCAAGTCAACATCATCATTATTGTTTGAAAATAGGCTTTTAGTCCATTTACCCTCATCATTTAATGAAACCGAACCTACCGACACTACGCCTTCATAAGCTGCAGGAAAGCTATATGAATCGTATCCGCTGTTTCCTGCTGCTGAAACAAAAATCACGCCTTCTTCTAAACCATTTCTTATTTTTTCGTATACGTAAGGATTTGGACTTGCGCTGGAAAAACTCATGTTTATAACGTCCGCCCCCATATCGATTGCATACTGAACAGCTTCACCCATCAATAACCCGTAATCCGACTGAATATCAAGAACATTTATTTCTATTGGAAGAATTTTTATATTTCCCTTAAGGTGCATAAGTTTTCCTGCAGTAATATCAGAGTATTTAAGCACTGCTCCTGCAATTGATGTGCCATGGTCCTCATGATTGCTTTCATCTGATAAAAAGCTTTTTCCTTCAATGCATCTGCCTTTCAAATATTCATGCTCCGCATTAATATGGCTGTCAATTACCGCTACAATAGTCAGGTTTTCATTAGGTTGGCTATTTATACTGTCAACAGCTGCTGCTGAATTGATTATTAATAAAATGGATAATGCCAATATTTTAAAATTCATAAATGCTCCTATCATCTTGTTAAACTATACTTGATTATAAATAAGCTGTCATATCTTGTCAACGGAATTCGAGAATTCAAAGGTCCGTCCCCCGGGGTTAATTTATTAAAATTTTGTTGACAGAATTCGACAGCAATAGTATACTTTTTTATAGAGACCGCGGTCTGTTAAAACTTATAAATGAGGATATTAAATGAATAAAAGAACTGAGAAAGCAAAAAAAACTAAAGAAAGAATAATAAATTCCGCAAGGGAGCTGTTTGTTAAAAATGGATACTTTAACGTAACAGTTGATGACATTATAAAAAAAGCAAATTCTTCTAAAGGAGGTTTTTATACGCACTTCAAAACCAAAGAGGAGCTGATTATTCACATGGTTCCTTTCGTAGATGAAGCTTATTCTAAATTTTCACAATCAATAAAAGAGTATGATGATGCATTTGAAAAAATTAATTTATTTATTAATTATGTTTTTGAAATTATGGAAAAAGATATTGGTTTAGAATTTATGTCTGCAATTTATTCCTCGCAGATTAAGAGTTTAGATACACAAAGGTTCCTGATAGAATCTGACAGAATATATTATCATGTTTTTAAAGAATTGATAGAAGAAGCACAAGGTAAAGGAGAAATTACTACAGATTTATCAGCAGATGAAATTATATCTATTTTCACAACATGCATCCGGGGAGTTATATATGACTGGTGTTTAAAAAAGGGTTCCTTCCAGCTGTTTTCATACGGCAATAATTTAATTTCTATGATACTTAACCAAATCAAGACTGAAAATTACAACGGCAAGAGAGGGTGATAAAATGGCGAAAAATATTAACAAGTTCTTATTTTCATGTATTATTAGTTTCATTGTAATATTCACAATTTTTCCTGTAAACTTAGCATATGCCGCACCTGATGTAAGGGACATGAAAAAAACAACCCTGACAAAAGCATACAGCACTTCTTTATGGAAGTGGTATAATTATGACTATTATTCACAACATCCAAACAACACAGGACCGGTTTACGCAGACCCTACAGGTGAATTTGGCGATGGGGACTGGCGTGGAGATACAATCGACGGTAACGGTGTTACTTGGCCGGGACAAACAAGCAAAGCCGCAATGGGATTTGCTGTAGACCTGAAAGCTTTAAAACTCCTTGGAGCAGGTTTAAAAGGGCAGTTATCCGCTTATGATTACTTATACTATGATAACTACAAAGGGGATAATGATTATGGACAGCCCTTCATTTCATTTTACAACAAAAGCGGAGGACGATTAGCAACTCACATGGGGAATGCGAAAAGTGTTTCTAATTGGGTTGGAAACGGCATGACAAGAGATATACCGAAAAATGCCTATTACGTTATATTTGGTGCCCTTGGGGTAAGGTCCGGCGGAGTATTAAATAAGGACCTGGATTTTAACGTAAATGAAATACATGGACAAATATATGATTATACGAAGCCATATGTTGTCCGACTTGAAAACGATCAACCGCATATGGTGCCGGATGATGAAATAATTAAACAAAATACTGCAGCAAATGAGCCGAATATCTACATAACAGTCAGTGAGGATTGTACATTTCCTGGATTGAGCGCTGTATTAACTGCAATTGACGGTTCAAAACATACTGTTACGCTTACATATTTAGAACAATACTATTTTAATGAAAGTAACGGGGATGTTACATACAAGTTTAAAATTAACGTTCAAGAGCTTTACAATAGTAAAACTTACAAACACTTTAACAAAATATCCGTTAATGATTTTAAATTAACGGATACATGCGGCAATGCAGCAGACGTCAGCGCACCTTTAATAAATAAAAGAATTGATACTAAAGCTCCTTTAATAGTAGAAGATGGTTATCCAAATGTCTTTAAAGTTAATGATGAATTTGGATTGTCGGAAATCACCATAAGCATGAATTCTACCAATATTAATAACCCTCCCGTTTCCATATATAGTGTTGAGAAGAACAAAACAACGGTAAATTCAGCAATAAAGAGCAGTGATGAATTAGATACTGTTAATAAGGGGAAGCTTTCAATACAGAACAATACAAATGTTACTGATGTATTTAATGTTATAATAGAAGCTTCTGATTTGGTTTACAACACTTCTCCATTATATAAATCAAAAAATACTACAATATTAAAGAAAGAATTATTCCTGATATCAAATCAGCAGCCATTGCGGTTTGAACTGAAAAACAGCAATAATTCATTGCTTACTATCTCACCCGATGATGTTGATGATAATACTGAAAATGCTTTAACAAACATGTATTTAAAAACTAATATTGACCCCAAGTACTTAAATAAAGGTGCAAAACCTGTTATTTTTTATAAGTGGGGCGGCTATGATGAAAATATTTTAAGGGAAGATCCTGTTGCAAAGAATTGGAGCAAGGTTGGCTTCAAACAGAACTCCAATGAAACAGAACAGATTTCTGTTCCTGTAACAATAAAAAATGAAGGTGTTGGCAGCTACCTGTCACCTGTGTATAAGGATGGAGGTTATTTATATATTATTCCAAGTATACAAGACGATTCAACAAATAACCTTCAAATAATAGCAGGGGCAATGGCTTTAAAATATGATGGAAGCGAGTCTTTGGATACAGACAACAACAGCGGGTATTTTAAATTGAACAGCAATCCTGTTTCAGGTGAATTCATAAACAGAGGCTGCGATTGTACGGGTCAAGGAGAAAAAATAGATGACCCTGCACACTATGGTCTCACAGGCAATCATAAAAAGGATATCGGTTTTAATGTAACAAAAAATCATGAAAACCTAGAAAGCATAAGGTATTTTATCTACCAGGAAAGTAACCGTTCATCATATATTGCCCAAGGCACCATAATAAAAAACAGTACCGGTGAATATGATATCCCAATTTCTTCCATAAGTAATAAAACCGGAGAATATACCGTTCGATTAGTACTTTATTCTAATAAGGGTGATGTTACCGTACAGGATATCCCTGTTAATATTGAAAGCCCGATAATAGGCGTAAGTAATATATTGTACAATCAAGTTACACAAAATCTTGATTTTACTATTACCTATTCTAAAAATTCCATCGTAGACGGAAAGCTTGATGATATACAAATTGAATTCGGAAATGATTCAGTAACTGAATTTAAAGATAAGGAAGAATCGGATATGTATCTGAGTATATTTGCAATTTCAGAAGGGGGTGTAATAGCTAAGGAAAATTGGGACGCGGAAATTGATAGTAAACAATTCATAAGAACTGAATTTTCAAAATTAGAAACCGATTCAAATTTAATAACTGCAGATTTTAGAGCTTCTCTGTTGAATATGGAAAAAGTTGATAACTTTGTTAAAACATCCGGAGAAAAAAGAGTCCACATAAAATACACTACTTCAAATAAAGTGGAAGTATTCAATAATAATGTTACATTAATCAAAAAGTCCAACTTGCCTCCTAACATAAGCAAGATTGAAGGTACTGAAGGAATTTATATGACTGCATCTCAATACAACTTTGAAGACTTTATCAATGTGAAAATTGAAGAGTCTATCGTTGATTTAAAACAGGTTTATTATGATTGGGTTGATAGTGCAGATGCTTCATTAATTAATGCAGATAAATCAATAAGCGGAGCTCTGTTAATGGATGATGATAAGGATAACGTAATAGAATTTATACCTAATGATATCCCGGATGTTACAGGCGATGAACTGTACAAGCCATATTACTTAGCTTTGTATGCAGAAAATACTGCAGGTAAATATATTGAAAAGTCATTTGGTCCCTTTTATGTATTAAATGAAAATATTGTTAATGAAAGATTTGAAATAACAGTTACTGAAAATGCAATGGCCGAAAATCAGATACTAATTGCAGTTGATGATAAGCTTCACATGATTGAGGAGTTGCAAAAACCGGGCAAAATCAAAGTTACATGGCAGCAAGTCAATGATAATTATTATAAATACTACGATATAAGCTTTGACACAAAGGACGGCACCACAAATGCTGCAGTTGTTAACATACCATATATAGGGCTTTCTGATACAGATGGAAAAGGAGGAGCTTTTCAATTGAAAAGTATCGACCTCTACACTTCAGATGAAAGCATAATGTTTAAAAATTTAACAACAGAAATAATTAAAGTTCTTCCACAGCATTTTGTAACAATAGAAGGTGTAAATGTTAAGTCAGACAGTAATGAAGTAAAATATCAATGGTCAGAAGCTCCTTATGATATGCCAACTTCATGGGCTGTAACAAATGGAGCAATAGCAGGAATAGATTTTACACCAAGGGAAAAAGAAAGTTATGTATTAAGCAGAATGTATCTTTTCTTAAATATCAGAAACAACTTTTACAGAACAGACAAAATAGCACTTGAACGTGTTGCAAATGAGGAAGTCACAATTAAATCTGTAAAAATTGGTGAAGCAAATGATGGTTACTACGGACCTGAAAACGGGGTTAAAAAAGATACATTAATTAGAATATCAACTAAAAATTCAAATGATTTAAAAAACATAGCAAAAATTAAATGCTTTGATCAATTGAGCCCAACTTCCGGAACGGCAATAAAAGTAAACAATATGTATAAAATATCTGATAATGAAATAGCCGGAATAATACCTGAAAGTATTGTAACAAGCGGCGGAGCAATAGAATGCAGCATAAGTGTTAACGGCTTTAACTTTGGTGAGATAACATCAAACAATGTTGGAGAATTAGGGAATTTTGATTTAAGCTATGAAAGAAATAACAGAATTATAACCTTAAAAGATGCTTTGGATGAATATGAAAATTATTCATTGTATCAAAATGACGGCAAAGAATATAAGTTTGACGATAAAGGGAAAACAGAAATTTATGAAAATAGTGACTATTTGTTGGTTTACAGAAATGGGGTAAATACCATTGCAAAAGAGATAAATGTCAATAATATTGAATATACCTCCTATGATATAAAAACTTTACTTACCCCCCCTGAACCAACTGATGGAAAGGTAGCAGGACTGGTTGAAGCAACAATTACCATGCCTCTTGGCTCAGTTATAACTGACAAATACGGAGTTATTAATGATATTGCGGTAAAAGATAATCATGTTGTTGCTTCCGCTGTGATTACCAGAAGTGCAATTTACAGCTTTGACATTAAATTTGCCAATGACCATAAGATAGTACGTCAAATAAATGCAGACTATATAAAAGAAAACTATACACCTGTTTTATCATCGGTGACATCATCTTCAGCAATAAGCTATAACCCGCCTCAGGGACCGGCATTAACCACCGATGATGTTACAGCAAATGTTGTTGAAGGGTATACAGTTTTAAATAACAACCGTACACCATCCTATAAATTCAGCAAAAACGGAACCTACAGCTTTGTATTAAAGGATACAGAAGGCAATATTCAAGTACATGAAGCTGTTGTTGATTGGATAGATAAGGATTGTCCAAAACCTGTTACAAAGAAATATGTATGGTATGATTTCAATGATGACGGAAAAGTTGATTCAGGTGAAAAAGGCACAGAAATTCCTGAAGGCTATAAAACCAAAAATAGCGTTGTAGTTGAAATATTATTCCCTCATAATAGTGAACAGGACAGACCGGTGAAATTGGATAGTTCAGATGACTACACAGATGACTTCATAATTGAGGATATGTCACCTATCGAAGGGTATGCATACAAATTTTACTATGCATATGCCCCTGATAACTCTGAAGGTAAGACGCCTGTTTTAAGAAAGATGATTAAATTCACTGATACTTTAGGTAATTTACTGTACTACAATCTTGTAATTGATGAAATAGACAAAACAGATTTACTTACTCAATTAAATTACAGCACCACAAATTATACAAACAGAGATGTTGTTGTTTCCATGTCAGCAAACAGACCTGTTAGAAGATTTGATATAGTTAAGGATGCTGATGGTGAAGAAATTGAAAAGGATGCATCACCTACCTATGTGTTTAAAGAAAATGGGACAAAGGACTTTAACTACAGACAAATAGAAGTAGCAGATTATCCTTTACAGGGAAAGCTTACTGCCAATGTTACCTGGATTGATAAAAGTGTTCCAACCGTAAATGTTGAATTTAATAACACCATAACCAACAAAAATGTAGTGATAAAGTTTACAGTTATCGATGGTGTTGCAGAAAATGCTAAACTTAAGTATGGAACTGATTCTATTGAATTATCAGACAATGAAATCAACAGAACAGGTACCTTTACAGTAAATAAGAACGGCAATTACCGTTTTAAAGTAAATAACAAGTATGGAAATTCAGGTGATGTATATGTTCCGGTATACAATATAGATAAAGAAGCTCCTATATTGAATATCAAGGGAAGAGAAAATGTTTATTTACGAGCCGGCGATAAATATTATGACAGTGGGGCGACTGCAATTGATAACATGGACGGAGATATTACAGCTAACATAAAAACCATCAGTAATGTAAATACTTCTGTTTCTTCAGATTCTCCGTATAAGGTTACATACACTGTTAAGGATAAAGCAGGAAACGAAAGCACAGCAATAAGAAACGTACATGTACTCAATATTGATTCAGCAGTTGCTATTATTCAGGACAATGTAATAGACTTAAAAAGCAGGGATGTTCATAATATCAAGCTTACAGGCTCAGGGCTGGTTTATGCTGAATTTATAGGCATAGACGGAAGCTTTGCAACCAAGTATTCCAAAGGCCAAGGTTATGACAATTCTTATTTTAAAAATAATGGAAGCTATATGTCCAAGCTTGGAACATTTACTGCTCAGGAAGGAATATATACATTGTATGTGCAGGATCAGGAAAGAAATACAAGAATAATAACTCTTAATTTCTATAAATAATCCAATACAGGTGGTGAAAAAATGAGTAAATTATTAAAAAGGTCTATATCAATTATTTTGTGTTTCATGATGATTGTTTCAAACTTAATTGTTTATCCTGCTTTTGCGGTTGAACCTGAAATAGATAATAAGGATTTATACAAAGAATGGGGCTCCCCTGTTGTACAAATAGATAATGGAGTTATCAGGGTAACCTCCGATAAGCAAACAGGCAGATTCATAGCAGAAACACTAAGCGGTCTTCCCAACAAAAGTTCAGATGATTATAAGGATTTATTGTATGGAAACAGATTTGAAAGTCCTGAAACATCTTATACTTCTATAAGAATTGACGGCGAAGACTTTATATACGGCAACGATTACGGGTTTTTGGGGCTGCAAGGTCATTATGTCACAGAGCCCTATGTTGATTTTGACACAAACAGTATAATAAGTGAATGGTGTATAAATGACATTGTGGTTACACAAAGACTTAGATTAACTGCAAATCCAAAGTTAGCAAGTATAGGCAATGTCTATGTTTCCTACGAAATAGTCAACAAAGGAAATACACCCAAATCAGTGGGAATGAGAATGCTTCTTGATACAAAAATCGGAACCGTTGATTCTCCGGCACTTACAATTCCGGGAGGCGGTTTTATATATAAGGAAAAAGAATTTACAGGTGATGAAATACCTTCCCTTTGGTATGCATATGAGCAATATATCACTCCTCAAATAATAGCATTGGGGGCAGTTTCGGGCGAAGGACTAACGAAGCCTGATAAACTGCAATTTGCAGCATGGGGTGATATTTCTCAAACAAAATGGGATTATGAAATCGACCCGGCTAAAACAATTATTGAGGTTAAAATAGACGGAGTCCCATATGACGGAGAAAACGGCATATATCCTCCTGACGGTGCAGTTGTAAATTATGCTGCAAAAGACAGCTGTGCAGTTATGTATTGGGAACCCTCCACAATAGAACAAGGCAAAACAAAATTAATTGATACTGCTTACGGAGTTGGGGATGCATCAATAAAAGACAGCGACCCTGGTTTTAGAATCAGTCTTCAAGGAACCGACAAGCTTAATATGAATAAAGAAAAAAACTCCTATACAATCGACTATGTAAATGCAGAATTTAATATTGACAATAATTTTGACAATTCCAAAAATATTGCAAATCTTCAAATTGAGCTTGAACTTCCGGACGAACTGACATTAGTTGAAGGTGAACAAAAAACAGTTATAAAAGAATTAAAAACAGGTACATATCACAGAAGTATGTGGAAAATTGAGCCGGCTGTTCAGGATGAATTTACTATTTCAGCTTATTCCATTTTACTCCGAGCTGAAGGATTGCCCGCGCAAAGAATAACAAAAATTCTTATTATGGAAGGCATAGAAAGCGGAATGCCTGATATTTCATTTCTTGACTCAACACCCAAAAGTCCGTTCTATTATGAGGATACGTCAAGGAACGTATTTATAAACGGTAAAGGATTTAACTCCTTTGGAAGTGCAATAGGACAAGTTGCAAAAGCCACATTGATACAAGGAAATAAAAGATATTCTTTGGATTACGGCACTTTCAAAAAAGTTTCGGATACTGTTATGAGCGTAGGAATTCCCGACAATATACCAATTGGAACATATGACTTGTTTATATCGGTAACAGATGCAACCGGTAATCAAAACGATCAGAAAACATTTAAAAATGCTGTAGTTATATCCGATGATATAAAGTATTCATTGAATTTAGTGGCAGAAATCACATTTCCTATTGTAATGAAGGATGACGGACATAATACTTCCGAGGAAGAAATTCAAATTTACGGTAAATTCATAGACAATAAGAATGGAACCTACACGTCCTTGGGAGCTGACAATGACAATCCTGTAAGAATTAACAATACACTAAAATACGCAGGCGGCACATTAACCATTAATACCGACCCCAAAAATGCATTTATAGAAGCATCTGATGGTATACTTTGGTGTGACATTATCAATGAAAGGAACAAAACGGCTGCACAGGCAATAATTGCATCCTCGGGCTTCAGATTTGAACCATCAAGTAAAATAGGAGATAATGACACTTTTGTACGAATGGTTTACGATATTGAAAGCAGTTATTCAGACACAATGTATGATGTATCTTATCAAAGTGTACCCATAACCTTGGATACTGTTACTATAACAGCGGAAGGGCTGGATATAAAAGGCTCAATGGGATTTTTAAATCCTTTGACATACGGCACCAATGATTTTATTCCGGAAGCTATGGATTTAGATGGTCTTTCATTGGGATTTTACAAAGCAGAAGTTGATAATATATCAATAAGCCAGGATGGAATCGATATAGAAGGTAAATTTGAATTTAAAATGCCTTTTGCAATTTCCTTGGTTTCAGGAAGCAATGCAATTTTAGAAATTAACACAAGAGAAGAGCACATTGTTGTGGAAGTTGGTGTAAGCATAGCAACTGCCATAGATGAAGAGGCAGGTGCTAAAGCAAGGATTGGGTTAAGAAGAGGAAGATTTGATGAAATATATATAGGTGCTGACTTTCCTAAGCCTATAATAGTTGCGCCTCCTGTTCCTGTAGGAATTTCAGGCGTTGCCGGAGGGCTTTCAAACTTGTCATTTATGGGGGCATTTCCTATTACAATAATTATCGGCGTTTCCATTGAAGATACTACAGGTATAGAATTTATGGGTTACAACCTTATTTCCGCAGAAGGAGAAATAAGTATGTCACCATTCCATTTAGAGGGTGAAGCAGAGGCAGATTTATATATGATTGATTTAGCTGAGGTATACTCTAAATTTGTGTGGAAAACATGGGACCCTGAAATTGAAAAAAGAGGAATAATTATAAATGCTGTAATTCATTATAAAGTTTTTAACGGTAAAATTTTTATACAATATCTTGAAGGGGAATCCTTTTTGGGAAGGGGCGAAGTTGCAGTTGCGCTGCCGCAGAAGGTTCCTGTTATTGGAGGTATGGAAGTAGCAGGAGTAATCGTTGAAGTTACCCAATATAACATAGCAGGTTCTATATATGCATTAAAGCAGAGTGTTGGGGTAAGATATTATTTTTCAACCGGTGATGTTGAATTTTTAGAACTGAAAGAAGAGTTGGAAAAATCAAACAACGGTATTCTTGTTGAATATGATGATTATTGCATTGCACAGTATGCATATAATTACCTGCCTATTGAGTTTACACAGTATGCAGATGAGAGCGCACAATATGTTACAGAGCTTAACTTAACGAACAACAGCAATGTAATGCTGATTTTAAGAATGACTGTGGAACAGTTTAACAACCTTGATGAAAACAGCATTAAAATAGTCAAACCGGGAGCCGGCGGTTTATTAAATATTAAGTATATTAACAACACAGAGCTGCAAAACAGCGATGGAACCATCAAAACCATTGATGAATTTGATTTGGAAGATAATGAAATTATTGCAGTTAAGCAAGTGATTGACAGAACTTCCGAAGAACTTCCAAACGAATATATGGTAACAATCCCCATTTCATCGCCGGATGACGGATTATGGACAATTATTACAAAGGGTCAAATAGAGCTCATGCCTTACTCTTCTATAAAGGATACTGAAATAACAAGTTTAAGTGCATCTTTTGACAGCACAAACAACACTTTAACTGCAAATTGGATGCTAAAGGGCGAACCTGATAAATTCAGATTTTATATAGTTAATGCTGATGAAGTAAGTGAAGATGAACTTAATAACCCTGCTTCGCTTTGGGGCAAAGGAAGCCTGCTTTATGGACAAGCCCTTACAACAAAGGACTATACAGACCCTGCAACAGGCGAAACAATACAGGTTGAGGATAAGATAATATATACTCCTCCAACCAAGGACGGCGTTATGGGGGAATATAAAATTGAATCATTGAATTTACCTACAGGAAAATACTATATATATGCTAAATCCGAAAAAGAAAATACTGTGGCACACTATAAGGTGTCTGATTTATTACATGTTAATAATTCAAACACACCAAGTCCACCTGCCGGATTGGCTATAAAGGATATAGGCAATAATCAAATCAGTATTTCTTGGGATGCAGATTACAATATGAATGAATACTATATTTACAGAAAAACTTCATCTAATGAAATTTATGATTTAGGAACCCCGCTATCTGTATACAAAGTTTATGATCCTTTAGATTATGCTCCTGATTTTGATGACTGGCCGGGTAATTTACCAAGAGAAAGATTGGAAAAATTTGAAGTCATTGTTGACGGTGAGCATATTGATTTAAATAAGCCGGAAAATAAAACCTATTATTTTGATATACGGGCAGTTGGCACAACAATAGGCACTCCTGCTTCTGATTCAGTTATGGTTAAAGTTCCCGAAGAAATTGTAGTTTATACAGAGTTTAAATCAGCAGACAGCAAAATATATTATTATCCATATGTTGAAAAGGATTTAGACGGCATTGAGCACAGGTATTACAAGTATGTAACCAATAGCCCTAAAATTGTAATATCGGGAACAGGCAATAAACTTGTAAGCTACAGCATTCAACGGGATGGTAATAAGTTGGCTTATTCTAATGGCTTAGTAACAGGCTACAGTGAAGAAATTACTCTTAAAGAAGGTATAAATTATTTTATAATAACCTACAAAAATGAACATGGCGACACATTGGTTGAAGAATACATTGCAGAATATGACAACACAGCACCTCCTCTGATTATTTTAGAGCCTAAGGAAGGTGCAGTGGCGCAAGAAGGTAAAATATTTGTAAGTGGAGTAACAGACCCCAATGCAACTGTAACAATAAACAATGTAAATTACGATGCAGATGCAGACGGCAGGTTTAACATGGTTCTTGATTTTGGAAGCTCATATTTGTCTAAAATTGATTTTGAAATAAGGGATGCAGCCAACAATGTTACAAAAGCACAGATTAATATTTTAAATGACATGGCTGAAATAGAAGATATTACATTAGTTCCTGAATATAAGCTTATGACAACCGGTATGAAGCAGCAGCTGTCAACATATATATCATCGAATGATGTATTAGGTGAAAACCTGAATAACAGCTCTGTTGAATATTCCATAATCCAAGGAAGCAGTTACGCATCGGTTTCAGAAAATGGAGTACTAACTGCAAAATATGATGGTAGTGTTATTGTTAAATCAGAATTTTATTTAACGGATAAAAACTCAATAAGTGACAGCATTGTTGTAGTAATAAGCGGTGACAAGCTAAGGGCGGCAAAATATCTGCCTCCTGTATATTCTAAGGATATGTTCACTTGGCTTGCCGGAAGCACAATGTCTACAAATGGAGGAACAATTGAAACTAAGGATGGAGTGGTACTTTCAGTTCCAATTGGAGCATTGCCCTATTTTCAAGATAATGTTGATATCTTTGCTTACAATGACATTGAAGGTATGATAGATAAAATGAACCTGCCACAAGGTGCTGTTGCTGCTTCAAGTCCATATTTTATAAGCCTTGTAACAGATTTTATTAAGCCGGCAGAGCTTAAACTGCCTGCAACCGGTAATGCATATATTTATTATTATGATGAAGAAATTGGGGCTTTAATATACAAGGGAGGCAGCATGTCAGCTGACAAATTGTCAGTTACTGCACAAATAACAAAACCCGGAACCTATATAGCTCTTAATTATCCTCAACAAATTATATTTGCTGATATTCCATCGAATTATTGGGGATACGATTATGTATACGGGTTAAACTATCTCAACATTATTAATGGATATAACAATAATGGAATTATTGACTTCAAACCTGACGGTAAAATCACAAGGGCAGAATTCATCAAACTTTTGGTTGCATCGCAAAATATAAATATCAGTGAGGCAGAAGAGTTAGAGCTTAAATTTGCAGACCTCCAAGATATACCCGGCTGGGCTTTACCTTATATAAAAGCTGCTGTAATGCATGGTTTGATAAAAGGGAAACATATTGACGGCATGAATTATATTTCTGCAGGAGATTATATAACAAGAGAAGAAATTGCAACAATTATAGGCAGATCTCTTAATTCTGAAGAAAGAAGCACCAAAATTTTCAATGACAACAGCCAAATAAACAGCTGGGCATCTGATGAAATCAACAAGCTGATTGCCCTTGGCATAATAACCGGCTACGAAGACAACACCTTCAAACCAAGAAATAATGCCTCAAGAGCAGAAGCTGCCGTACTAATCTACAAAACCCTCCTCCAATAGGAGTTCTATGACAAGGGGACGGGGGGTGCTGTCATATGCCAGTACCCCCATCCCCTTGTCATTACGCTAAGTAAGTTCATTGCAGGCATACATTACTATCGCTGATGTTACAACTCCTGCTGTTTCAGTCCTCAAAATTCTTTTGCCTAATGTTACAATGTGTGCTCCGATTTCCTGGAACATTTCAATTTCTTTTATATCAAAGCCTCCTTCAGGGCCTATTACTATGTAATAATTTTGCTTGGGTTCATATAAAACATCCT
>ENA-UOOR01002548-UOOR01002548.1-fermentation-metagenome-genome-assembly--contig:-NODE-2548-length-18170-cov-11.519404_pt1 | contig 18170 bp, 20 predicted proteins | sample MGYA00245780_ERZ724029 | MGnify/ENA primary metagenome ERZ724029 (study PRJEB28704, sample SAMN03018315) | fermentation metagenome | biome: anthropogenic terrestrial biome; feature: soil... | reverse complement strand
TGTATTTGCCCTTGGATGAATAGCCATTGCCTGCCAGTATTCCGGCACAATGAGTGCCGTGTACAGTAAGACAAAACGAAATAACATTGAAAAATTAAGGAAACACAAATCGTTTATAAAATAATAAATTTAATTAATTGACTTTTTGATACTTTTGAGTTATCATACATATGAAAAGGAAGAAAAATGTATAAAGTAAAATTTTATTGTGATGCTAACGGTAGAGAGCCTGTTAAAGATTATATTGATAGTCTTGCTTCTAAGAAAGATAAAGATAGCAGAATTAAAATGAATAAAATACTTGATTATGTGGAAATCTTAAAAAGATTTGGAACAAGGGCAGGTGAACCCTTTATCAAACATATAGAGGGGGATATTTGGGAACTTAGACCTTTGCGTAACAGAATATTTTTCTTTTGCTGGAAAGGGGATTGCTTTATATTGCTTCATCATTTTTTAAAGAAAACTCAGAAAACACCCATACGGGAAATAGAAAGAGCAAAAAGTAATATGAAGGACTTTATGGAAAGGAGCATATCAAATGAATGATAACAGAGTTAGACCAATTGGAACTGACTGGGATGAATATAAAAAAAGCGTGTATACTGAAGAAGAAATTATTGAATCTGAAATAAGGGTAGCACTAATTGGAGAAATTATTAAACTAAGGGAAAAAAGTGGGATGAGTCAAAGAGGGCTTGAAGAAAAAAGCGGAGTCAAGCAGCCCGTTATTGCACGCTTAGAAAAAGGTATTACAGATCCACAATTATCAACATTGATAAAAATATTGGCTCCATTAGGAAAGACACTTGCGATTGTACCGCTTGAAAGAAATAATAATATCAACAGATGACTTGAAGTTAAATGAGAATTGAATAGTCAAAATAAATAGAAATCATTAATTATTATACAGTTGCTATTTTGTAACTGTATTTTATTTTGTCAATGAAAGGAGTTAAAAACTATGCTTAATGCATATAAACATAATTTGCATTTTGTATGTTTAGAAAATGAATCCATTATTACACAACCTGTAAAAATTAGAAAATACACTTTAGAAGTTGGCGACAAAATAACATATATGGGTGATGGTAAACACAATAGCATAGATACTATTAATAATAATAGTGGGTTAAAACAGATTTATGCAAAACAAATCAATTTTAAGGAGGATATATGAGTAAGGTTATAGCAATAGCAAATCAAAAAGGTGGAGTGGGTAAAACCACAACAGCAATAAGTCTTGGTATAAGCTTGTCAAAATTCAATAAAAAAGTCTTGCTTGTTGATTTGGATGGACAAGCTAATTTAACTATGTCACTTGGGTATGACCCGGATGAGTTGGAGAATACAATTACTAATTTAATTGAAAACAGAATTAAAGATTACAATTATAAAATAGAAAAGGACAGATATTTTATTAGGACAGAGGAGAGTGTAAATTTGTTGCCGGCAGATATAGGGCTATCAAGCATCGAGGTTAAAATGCTTAATACTATTAACAGAGAAAATATTCTAAAGAATATTATCCGGGATTTCAGAATTGATTATGATTATATTATAATTGACTGTCTTCCTTCACTCGGAAACTTAACTATAAATGCTCTTGTAGCAGCTGATAGTGTAATTATACCGGTTCAATCTCAATACTTATCACTTAAAGGTATGGAGCAGCTGCTTGAAACGATTCAGGGAATAAAAGCTCAAATAAACCCTAGTTTAGAAGTCGAGGGTATACTTTTGACAATGTATGACAAGAGAACAAACCTAAGCAAAGAAGTTCTTGAGTCTGTAAGAGAAACATATGGAAACTATATTAAAGTTTTTAATAATGTTATATCTGTTTCCACTAAAATAGCCGAGGCTCCCTCACAGGGTGTAAGCATTTTTAAATACCAGCCTAAAAATGAAGTGGCAAGGTCTTATGAGCTGCTTGCTAAGGAAGTGATTAATAATGAGTAAGTTAAATTTGAACAGTAAATTGAAAGGGCAGGATTTAATCAATAACATAATTGGAACAAGTCAAAGTCAATATGAAATAAAAGAAGTGCCGCCGGCAAAACTCATGCCTTTTGGAAACAAACCAGGATTTCCTTTTAAATTACATCAAGGTAAAAGAAGAGAAGAACTGAAACAAAGCATAATTGAAAAAGGGATAACATCTCCAATAATTGTAAGAGCAATACCTGAAAATTATAAGGACATACGACCGGAATGCAAATATGAAATTATAATAGGACACAACAGAAATGATATAGCTATGGAATTGAAATTAAACACAGTTCCTATAATTATCAGAAAGGATATTGATGATGATTCTGTAGCAATTGATATTATGAATGAAGATAACTTTTTGCAGAGGCAGGAGATTCTTCCATCCGAGAAAGCCAGAGCCTATAAAATGCAAATGGATGCTATAAAAAAGCAGGGTAAAAGGACAGATATGGACTTGTGTTCCAATGGAACAGAAGTTAAAACCAGTCGAGATGAGGTTGCAAAAAATAATGATACTTCAGCGGCTCAAATTCAACGGTACATAAGGCTTAACTTTCTGACTGATAAATTACTTAATATGGTTGATAAAAATATTCTTTCTTTCAGACCGGCTGTTGAACTTTCACATTTATCTATAGAAAGCCAGCTAATTATAGAATCATTAATTGAAAACCAGGGAATAAAAGTCAGCGGAAAACAAGCTAAAAAATTAAGAGAACTTGAAGAGAACATAGGTGTTATAGACATAGATACTATTTTGGAAGTGCTGTATGAAAAGAAAAAGGCAAGAACTAAATTAGAAATACCTGTTTCTAAATTATGTACATATTTTGATGAGAATATGACTGATGAAGAAATAATTAGTACTATCTTGAATTTACTTGAAAACTATGTAGATAAGATAAGGTGAATAATCATGATAGAAGAAGATTGAAGGGAGTACATTGAATGAAAGGAATTACAGTATATCAGCCGTGGGCGAATCTTATTATTATTGGAGAAAAGAAGATTGAAACCAGACCGAGGAAAACAAATATTAGGGGAACGATATTCATTCATGCTGGCAAAGTATTCGGCGAACATAATTTACATTCGTCTTTGATAGAGAAAAACGAACCATACGAATTAGGAGCAATAATCGGAACCGTTGAGATAGTGGACTGCATACAGACGCAGGAATTAAAGCATACAATTTCAGACGTTGAAGTTGCTTTAGGAAATTATGAAAACGAGCGTTATGGCTGGGTCCTTGAAAACCCTGTGAAATTTGACAAGCCTATTCCGGCAAGAGGGCAGCAAGGGTGGTGGAATTTTGAAATTTAACAATGAACATGAATTGCAATTGGATCTAGCGGAACATCTTAGACAAAGCGGTTATTTGACATATACAGAAATACAGATACAAAGCGGAAGAGGTGGCAGGGCGGACGTGGTAGCGGTTAAGCCGTCTTATGCAAATAAAGATTGTCGAATATACGAAGTGAAAAACAATAGATTGACTTTCGATAACGACGCAAAATACGAAAAATACTTAGATGTATGTCACAGAATGTATATAGCTTGTCCAAAAGGTCTTATAATCAAAGACGAACTACCGCCGAAAGTTGGATTGATCACAAGAGGGGAAAACGGCTGGCATGTAGTTAAAGGGGCAAAAAGGAATTATCCGAAAGACTTCAACATTGATTTCGTGCTATCCCTATTATACAGAGGTTATGAAGAAACTAGAAAGCAAAGAGAGTTACGGGATAGAATCATAATGGAGGAAAACGCCACATTAAAAGATCAAGCTTGGAAAATAGGACATGAACTTGCTAGGCGGCTGGATAGAGACAGAGAAACACAAGTCGAGGAATGGGCTAGGAGCGTTACAGAATTATTCAAAGAATACCTTGACATAGAAACGTGCAGTAGGTGGGGAGAGTTACCCGATATATACGAACTGAAATATATTTTACAAGCCGTTTCCGGGACAATAAAAGAAGTGGACAATATTAGAAAAATTGGCGCATATCTTAGCAATTTAGAACTAAAAGAAGAGCCAGAAAAGAATTATCAAAGGTGCTTGAAGGATCTAAGAGAAAAAGCCATGAAGAATATTAACGACATAGTGAGGTGAAAAATGATGAATGATAAAAAAGAAAATGAAATAATAATCGCTTGGATTGATACAGAAACAATGTCAGAAGAAGAGTTACTGGAAGATGATATTTACATAGAGGAAGAAAAGTAAAATAATGTGCCGGATATATTAAAAATATTTTGGCATTTTTTATTTCCGAAAAAACAAGCATTTTTTTATATTACTATGAAAGGAAAGAATAATACTATGAACGAAAAAACAAAAGAATTTAGAAAAAATATTGCAGAAGCATTTATCAAATCATTAGAGGAAAAGCAATTAGATTGGAAAAATGAAAATTTAAAAGTAAATGCAAAGGATGTTCATGAAGATTATAAGAAGCATGAACCTTCTATTGCTCAAAAGGCAGAGAATAAATTAACTGTTCTTTTTAAAGATGATACAAGCGGTTTAGAAGCCGGAATTAATGCAGATGGTAACTTATACTTTGGGGATAATAAGAGTGGATATAATCTTGATGATACCATCGATAACAGGCATCGTATAGCGAGAGATATTGAAAGATACACGGGGCAAAAAATAAGTTTAGTTTCTACACCAAAAGAAAGCATTGGAGTAAATTACAAATATTTTTACTCTGGAGAGCAGGATAAGGAAGCGGACGCATATCAGCAAGAAACCGGTTGGCATAAAATATGGGCTTCCGACTCCCAAGGAATGAATGGCGATACATGGATTGTATACCGCAATGCAGATGATTTGCCTAAATTTTTACAGAACTATGCAAGAGATCAAGAAAGCTATGATATAAGAAAGTCGCTGAAGGATATTCAAAATAAAATAGATGAATATAAGAAAGTTTACTCAAATAATAAAACCGAAGAACACTATAAAACAGACAAAGCAATACAAAGATAAATAACTTATGTTCCAATGGAACATAAGTAAATAATTCAGGACAACCGAGTTTGAACATAATTTTAAAAGTGCTTTCTGAAAATAAAAAAGAAAAATAAAAAAATATTTTAATGACGAACTTAGATAAAATTATTGAAATATTAGACAAAAATTATTAATTACATAATTATGGAGGCAGTAAGTGAACATTAGAAAAACATTGGTAGGAAGTATATATAATGATATTATACCAAAATTAACTATTTCAAAAACTGAATGGATGAATTATTTAGAGTTTTCATCAAGGATATGGAAGCATAGATTTGATGCCCAAATATTAATCTATGCACAAAAACCTGATGCAACCTTTGTCGCAGATATGAATATTTGGAACAATAAGATTAATAGGTATATTAACAAAGGAGCAAAAGCCATAAAGGTTTTTGACACTTCAAAAACACCTGTAAAAATAAACTTGCTTTTTGATGTATCTGATACAAATGGTAATGAAAATACATATCCCAAAACATGGATTTTGAACAATGAATATAAAAAACTAATTAATGATAGGTACAATGAAAAATACAATACAGATAATACGTCATTAAAAGAAACGATAGAGTATTTGTGCGGCCAATATTCAGAAATAGTATATAAATCATATATAACAGATGAAAATAAGCAGATTTCCATTTTGGACAATTTATTATTTAATGATTTCGATGATAAATTTAAGCTTACATTGACTGAAAGTATGATATACTTAATATCGTTGAGATGTAATACAAGCGAGGACTTGGATACTACAAGATTATTTAAATATATAACCGAATTTAAGTCTAAAGATGACATAATAAAGCTTTGTAGTTCGGTATCAAATACCTCACAAATAATATTGAGAGATATAGAAAAAGAAATAAATTCTTTAATTAGAGAAAGGAAGATGCAAGGTGGCAGAAATAAATTACAAGGAAGAGAACGGAATATTATATCCACAGATAGAGATAGAAGAGAATCATCAGGAACAAGAGCCGATAGGGAAATACGGAATGCTGGCAATGAATTATCTGCGAGAGACGGATCAGCAGAGGTACACAGTACTATTCATGAACGGAGAACTGATGAAGCTGATGAGAAAAGTAAACGAGGAAGCCTACGAGTTATTGGATCAGATAATAGAACAGAAATTAATGGTAGATCCGGTTACAAATCCGATGGACACATACGAAAGCTACAAACACAGGGATATGATACAGAGGGAAGCAGAAGAGATAGTATTAAACGAAATAGTGTACAAGAAGAGATAGAAGATAATATAGAGCTGCATGATGATTCGTACAGCTCTTTTATTTTGCCTCAAGTTATTGAAACAGAAAAACTAAATTATATTTATAAAGAAAATAATGTACAAGGCGGACTAAAGACAAAGTTTAAAAATAATTTGGAAGCTATAAAGATTCTTAAAGTCATTGAAAAGGAAAGTCGTTTAGCATCATCAGAAGAACAGAGTATATTAGCTAAATACTCTGGTTGGGGTGGAATGCCGCAAGTATTTGATGAAAAATTAAGTTCATGGGCCAATGAATTTAAAGAGCTGAAAGACTTGCTTACAGAGGATGAATATAGAAGTGCAAGAGCATCAACGCCAAATGCGCATTATACAACAAAAGAAGTCATTAAAGCAATTTATTTTGCTTTAGATAATTTTGGATTTAGCAAAGGAAATATACTTGAACCAAGCATGGGTATAGGATATTTCTTTTCATTGCTGCCAGAAAAAATGAGAGAAAATCAATTGTTTGGCGTAGAGCTTGATGACATATCAGGAAGGATATCCAAGCAATTATATCAGAAAGCGGAAATACAGATTAAAGGATATCAGGACACAGAATTTGAAAATAACTTTTTTGACGTTGCCATAGGAAATGTACCATTTGGAGACTATAAGGTTTATGACAGAGAATATAATAAATATAATTTCTTCATCCATGATTATTTTATCGCTAAGACTCTTGATAAAGTAAGACCCGGAGGGATTATTTCTTTTATTACATCAAAGGGCACAATGGATAAACAAGAGGCATCGGTAAGAAAATATATCGCCGAGAGAGCGGACCTTATAGGAGCAATAAGGCTGCCTAACAATACATTTAAAGAAATAGCAAATACAGATGTAACAACTGATATATTATTCCTTCAAAAGAGAGATAGTATTAACTTATTAGTGCCGGAATGGATTAATGTTGGTTACAATGATGAAGGTGTTCCGTTAAATCAATATTATATTGATAATCCTCATATGATGTTAGGAAAAATGGTATTTGATGAGAGAAGAAAGGGCATGTTTGGTGAGGACAGCAAAGTAACAGCACTTATAAATACCGATAGTAATTTCAATATTGAAGAAGCATTAAATAAGGCGATATCCTATTTGCGTGCTGATATAAATAAATATAATATTAATAAGGAAGGTGATGAAATTGTTAAAGTTAATAAGAACTTACCTGCGGATTTAAATGTAAAAAACTTTACCTTTACTGTCATAAATAGCAAAATATATTATAGAGAAAATGCAGTTATGCGTTTTATGGATGTAGAAGGAAAGACAAAAGAAAGAATTGAAAAATTAAGCAAAATAAGGGACTCTTTAAGGAATATAATTCATGAGCAGTTAACAGGATGTACTGATGAGCTACTTAAAACCCTTCAAAATAATTTAAACAATAAGTATGACAGCTTTGTCAAGGCTTATGGAAATATAACCGATAAATTAAATAAAAAGGCTTTTAGGGATGACGGTGACTACCCTCTTTTATGTTCATTAGAAGTAATTGATGAACATAAAAATGTGGTTAAAGCAGATATTTTTACTAAGAGAACAATTAGTCACAGTAAAAAAATTGACAAAGTGGATACTTCATTTGAAGGCTTGACAATAAGCATGAATGAAAAGGGGAAGGTTGACCTTGAATACATAAGTAGTCTTTGCAACACAAATGTAGACAATGTAATCAATGATTTAAAGGGAATAATATTTCTTAATCCTCAGAAATTTGATGAAAATAATGTTCATGCCGGTTGGGAGACAAAAGATGAATATTTAAGTGGAAATGTAAGAGAAAAATTAAAGCTTGCTGAAGTATACGCTAAATCATATGATATATTCAAAATAAATGTACAAGCCCTAAAAGAAGTACAACCTAAAGACCTTGAAGCAGGAGAAATTGATGTAAGGATAGGTTCAACCTGGATTGAAACACAAGACATTGAGCAGTTTATATATGAATTATTAAAAACTCCGCGTTATTATCAGAACACGGGCAGAAATCATATAAATGAAATTAAGGTTAGCTATAATGAGTTTAATTCATCCTGGACAGTCAGTAATAAAGGTATTGACGGCAGTTCTGTTTCAGCAAGAGAGACCTATGGAACCAATAGGCTGAACGCCTACTATATAATAGAGGATACATTAAATTTAAAAAGTGTAACAGTTAAAGACAGGATTGAAGAGGATAACAAGGTTAAATATGTTATAAACAGAAAAGAATCAATGCTTGTGAAGGAGAAACAACGTCTTATAAAAGAAGAATTTAAAAACTGGATATTCAAGGATTTAGACAGAAGGAATAAATATGTCAAAATATATAATGATAAATTCAATAATATCAAGTTGAGGGAATTTGACGGAAGTTATTTAACTTTTCCTGGAATGAATCCAGATGTAAAGTTAAGTCAGCATCAGAAAAACGCTATTGCCCGAGTAATAACATCGGGTAAAAATTCTTTGCTAGCGCACTGTGTAGGTGCAGGAAAATCTTTTGAGATGATTGCTTCATGCATGGAATTGAAGCGCCTTGGACTCGCAAATAAGAGCATTATAGCTGTACCAAATCATTTGACGGAACAAATGGCATCGGAATTTTTGAGACTGTATCCTTCAGCAAATATATTAGTTACTACTAAAGAAGACTTTCAAAAAGAAAACAGAAGAAGATTTGTCAGTAGAATTGCTACAGGAAATTATGATTCGATAATAATCGGTCATAGTCAATTCGAGAAAATTCCGATTTCTAAGGAAAGACAGCAGAGAATGATTAATGAGCAAATAAATCAGATAGTAAATGCCATTAATGATATTAAATCGGATAATGGAGAGCAATGGGCAATAAAGCAAATGGAAAAAGCCAAGCTCAGGCTGGAAGAAAGTTTAAAGAAGTTAACAGATACCGTAAAAGATGATGTTGTAAATTTTGAAGAGCTTGGAGTTGATTGTCTGTTTGTTGATGAAGCTCACAACTATAAAAACTGTGCTGTATTTTCTAAAATGCGAAATGTTGCAGGTATATCAAATACAATGGCAAAAAAATCCACTGATATGTTAATGAAGTGCCAGTACATACAGGAAAAAAACAACGGCAGAAATGTTATATTTGCAACAGGAACACCTATTAGCAATTCCATGGTGGAAATGTATGTCATGATGAGATATCTTGAGGAAAAAGAACTGCATAAAATGGGAATATATCATTTTGATAGTTGGGCATCAAATTTTGGAGAAGTAATATCTTCTCTAGAACTTGCACCTGAAGGTACGGGATATAGGTTCAGGAACAGATTCGCTAAGTTTGTGAATTTACCTGAGCTTATGACATTATTTAAAAATATTGCAGATATACAAACACCGGACATGCTTAATCTTCCTGTTCCAAAGCTAAAAGAAGGTAAATATAAAATTATTATTTCAGAGCCTGGAGAAGAAACAAAGGAAATTATGGCAGAGTTTGCTGTAAGAGCTGAGAATATACGGAATGGATCTGTTAAACCTTGGGAAGATAATATGTTGAAGGTTACTAACGAGGCAAGGCAGTTGGGGCTCGATCCAAGATTATTAAACCCGGATGCTGAGAATGACCCAATATCAAAGGTAAATAAATGTATTGAAAATATTTTGGAAGAATACAGAAATTCAAATAATATAAAAGGAACTCAAATTGTTTTTTGTGATATAAGTACACCTTCCGGAAAAAAGCAAGGATTCTCAATCTATGATTATATTAAAGAATCATTGATCACCAGAAATATACCTGAAAATGAAATATGTTTTATTCATGACGCTAATAATGAGGTCCAAAGAGAAAATATGTTTTCTGAACTAAGGACAGGCGTTAAGAGAATTATTATTGGTAGTACATCTAAAATGGGTACTGGCACAAATATACAGAATAGGCTAGTGGCTCTTCATCACTTGGATGTACCTTGGAGACCTTCTGATATTGAACAAAGAGAAGGAAGAATACTTCGCCAGGGCAATATGAATAAAGAAGTAAACATATACAGATACGTTACTAAAGATACTTTTGATGCATATATGTGGTCAATTGTTGAAAATAAACAGAAGTTTATTTCTCAGATAATGACGTCAAAAACTGCTGATAGAAGTTGTGAAGATATTGATGAAACAGTATTGAGTTATGCGGAAGTAAAAGCTTTGGCTACAGGAAACCCATATATTAGAGAAAAGATAGATGTTGATAATGAAGTGGCAAGATTATCTCTTCTAAAGACTGCATTTGATAATCATAAATACAAAATGGAGGATAATTTTAAGTCGAAATATCCTAAGCTAATAAATGAAACTGAACATAGAATACTAAATATAAAAAATGATATAGAGATTAGAAATTCAAACAAAAAAGAAGAATTTGAAATATTGATTGAAAACAAAACCTATGATAATAGAGAAGATGCAGGCTTAATAATAAAATCCATATTGAACGAAATTCCTATTGGTGAAGAAATACATATTGGCAATTTTTGCGGATTCGAACTTTATATAGCTGGAAAGTATCTTGGTGCCAATGAAATGATTATTAAAGGAAAGAACATATATCATGTTGAACTTGGAGACAGCGTTCAGGGTAATATAGCAAGACTAGAAAATGTAATTAAAGGTTTTGAAGGAAGCATCAATAGACTTGAAGAAAAGATAGTCGAATACAATAGAAACATGGAGGAATCTAAAGATGAATTCAAAAAGACTTTTGAACACGAAGCTTCACTTGCTGAAAAATTAAAAAGACAGTTTGAATTGAACGAACTACTTAATATTAATAAAAAAGAAGATTTGGAAGAGATATCCGAAGAAGTAGAGTCAGAAAGTAAAATTATTAATAATGTTGACAAAAGGAAATCTATTAGTGATGTTACTAAGCTAATTGAGAAAAATAGAACTGATATCGGAAATACTCATATCACTTCAAAAGAGATTGATAAAATAATATAAAAATTACTTCTGTTCCATTGGAACTAAAGTAAAATAAATTAAAACTTGAAAATGAAAAAATTAAATGAATTAGAAGATACTCTTGAAAAACAAGAAAGAAAAGAACTAATATTTGAAATGGTATATAAGCTATCGCTTCCAATTATTATCTTAATTGCTTTAGTAATAGCTTTTTTTGTAAAAGTCGACATGTAGATAAACTAAAATTTTATAGATAAATCCAACAAAATATGGTAAAATAAAATAGTATGGAGGTTTTTATGGAAGGTTTAAAAAACAAGAAAAAAGAAGATTGGGATATTGTTTTAGGTATTCACAAAATAAACAACTTTGAGCCTGATGAGGATTTCAAAAAGCTTATGGAGAAAGAGATTAACGGAGAAATATCTATGGAAGATATTATAAAGCTGACTATTGATAAATATAAAAAGTAGAGGTGACTTTATGAATGATCCGTATGTATATCCGGGAACAGAGGTGTTAATTAACAAGCTTAACATTATGGATGTTGAAGAACTTGCTATTGTCGAAAATAAATTAACTTTAGCAAGAATGAAACTTATAAGGGAAAAGAATCTGGTGAAGGGCAATTATGATTATGAACATCTCAAAGCATATCATAAGTATATTTTTCAAGATATATATGAATGGGCAGGCGAACAAAGAACCGTTAATATTGAAAAATCAGAGTTAGTTTTAAATGGACTTTTGTTTAAGCATTCTAATGTTGAAAATATTGAAGTTGAAATAACTAATAGCTTAAATAGACTAAATGATGTAAATTGGGGTATAGCTTCACTGGAAGAGAAAGTAGATAAGTTTACGGTCGCTCTATCAGACGTCTGGAAAGCTCACGCATTCAGGGAAGGTAATACAAGGACAACAATAACTTTCTTCATGCAATATGCAAAAGAACACGGCTTTCCTCTGAATGATAAGTTGATATCTGACAACATTAAATATGTTAGAGATTCTCTTGTAGCTTCATCATATGAGGATAAAGAAATAGGAATAAGCAGAAACTTTACTTATTTAAATCGAATTATTAGAGATTCGCTTGAATCCTATGAACATCAAGCGTTTCATAGAAAAACATTAGAAGACATTAAAGAAGATATAAATAAAAATAAAACTAATAAGCATAATAGTTTTGCAAATAAGAATGAGAACATTAATAATAAAAAAGCTTCAGATAAAGAAAGATAACTTCTGTTCCAATGGAACAGAACATCATAACAGCTGTAAAAAAATATGGCTGTTTTTTTATTGCTTAAAATGGAAGGAGGAGTTTAATGTATACTCAATATCAAATAAACAGGGCAAAAAATATGGATTTACTTGATTACGTAAGACAGCGTGGATATTCTCTTTTTCAGTCAGCTACTAATGAATATAGGCTTAAGGAGCATGACAGTCTGGTGATAAGTAATAATAAATGGATGTGGTTTTCTCAGGATATGGGTGGAGATACCCTTGATTTTGTTACTAAATATGAAGGTAAAGGATTTAAAGAAGCCATGGAAATATTAACAGGTGAAAAATCTCAGGATAAGGTTAAAGAATACAAAAATGATGTTAAAGAGACTGAGATGAAAGAAATATCCGATATACCTAAAAAGGCTGATAATTATAGAAGATTGTTTGCGTATCTTTCAAAGACACGCAAAATTGATGTTTCAATAATTCAGGATATGATAAATGAAGGTAAATTGTATCAGGAGAGAGAATATAACAATTGTGTATTCATAGGTAAAAACATGGATGGTGAAATTAAGTATTGCCTAAGGATAGGAACAAATACATTTAAAAAATATAAGGGAGAAATTAAGGGTTCTGACAAATCATATAATGTTGAATTATGTTTGGCTCCTGATAGTCCAAAGGTTTACATATATGAATCAATTATTGATGCCATGAGCCACGCGACAATGATAAAGCTTCAGGGAGGAAATTACAAAGAACATAACAGAATTTCATTAGGTTGTGTTGCGGATGTAAAGCTTGAGCAATTTTTAAAAGAACATCCTAATATTAGGATTATTGTATCTTGTTTGGATAATGATGAAGCGGGCATAAAAGCAACAGAAAAAATAAGAGAAAAGTATTCTTCAAAAGGTTACATAGTAAAAAGAATACTTCCGAAGAACAAAGATTTCAACGATGATTTGGTAGCGGTATCCGAGGCTGCCGAATATGAAAAAAAAACAATGTTAGAGGTAGATAAGGGTATTAAGGAGAAAAAAGAAAATTATAAGCCACCTGAAAACAAATATCAAAAGGCAATGGAAAGGTAGAACAGTATGAAAACAAAAATAATAACATTTTGGTCACCGGTTAAACGTCAAGGTGGATGCAGCACTAATGTTGCCTTATATGCCTCATATTTATCGAATGTTATAAACGAAACTGAAAAGGCTGTAATATATAGTCTAAATGAAAATGCTGATGTTTCTGATTATTTGACTTCCTCAGCAATCAGAAACGGCGGTAGAGACTTATTGCTATTAAGTGAAACAAATAATGTTAGCTATAAGGAAGATGTATTAGCATACACACATAAATTGTCTGAAAATCTTGATATCTTAGGGACTGGAAAAGAAAGAGAAATAATAGCGGAAAGAATAATAAGAATGACTGAAATACTAACAATCGCTTATGATTATATATTAATCGATTCGGTTACAGATGAAGACGCTGCCTCTCGTAGGCTTATTGGAATTTCCGATTTGATTGTAGTATGCGTCCCGCAGGATAAATTTGTGTACGAAATGCTTGACATGAGTATTTTTGAAAATAAAAAGGTAATTTTTTTGAGCTCAATGCATAATGAGAAAAATGAATTGAGTGTAAATAAAATTCAAGCCATGGTTCCGGTTCAAGTCTATAAAATAAGTCGTGATGATAAAGTAAACCAGGCTGTTTATGAGCAGGAAGTGTACAATTATATAAGTAATGAATTCAAGAGAAAATCGGTTGTTATTAATGAGCTCAGGGAGCTGCATAATGAAATATTTAGGTTAATTAATCTTGAGAAATTGAATATTACTTATGAAATTAAAAAGAACCTTGATACAAGGAAAAATAAAGTATCATCTGATTACACTTCAAAGCCTGAAATAAAAGTAATAAAGGAATATAAATTTATTAAGGCGAAAAATAATATTGCAGTAATAAATTTAAGCAATGGAGCCGGCTCAACATTTGTATCTCTTAATCTTGCATATGCATTGAAAGATAGTAAAGTAGATGTATCTGTTATTGAAGTACCGTTTGAAAATATGAAAACGGATATTTTTCATATAATAAGTGATAATTATGAAACTACAAGCGCAGAAAAAGCAATCATAAAAGACGGCATTAAGTTTTATATAAGCAGCAATAATGGAAAAGCAAAATATAGCAAAGAAGAAATTATCGAATATATAAGTTTAATAAGCAAAGAAAGTAATATGAATATATATGATATTGGCAGCCAGGCATTAGATGAGAATTTAAATTTTTTATTCAATGTTATAGATGTTGCCATAATTGTAATAGATCCTATGCCATATAAATTATTGCAAACTGAAGAAAAAATTAAATTAATTAAAATGCTTGAGGAAAAATCAGTTAATGTTATTTATATTTTAAATAAATACATCAAGGATTTAAACAAGAAAGACATTGAAAAATACATGGAGATTAAGATTTCTTCATGTGTTCCTTTTATTAACCCTGAGACTTTATATGCTGCTTATTACTCAAATCAGACAGTTTATCGATTTGAAAAATCGGAGCTTTTTCGTAATAGCTTGCAAAAAATTCTTTCTGATGCAAATATACTAGAATATGAAAACAATAAGGATAAAAAAATTTTTAAACTATTTAAGTGGAGGTAATTGTGAGAAATCCAAAAGTTAATATATACAAGGCAACAGCAGCGTTCCTAGTAATTTTAGCTGCTGTTTTTTATTACTACGAAGAAATAAAGGTTCCTGAAACCAACATAGAAACAGCTGAAGTGATTGTTCCGGTAAGGGACATTCCTGAAAACACCGTAATTGAGAAAGAAATGCTATCTATAGAAAAAAGATATGCTGAAGACGTCATGAAGACATCAGACATAGCAACATCCTATGATGAAATTGTCGGCAAGCGTACAATAGTTCCTGTTTACAAGGGTGAATTAATAAATAAGAAAAGGATAATTGAAAATAAAAACTACATGAATAGTAAAGACCAGACCCAGATAGCGCTTGCGCTTAATGAAGTCGACAAGGCTTTATTGCTACAAGAAGGAGATTATATTGATATATGGCTTGAGCCTATATCTCATGACCAAGAAGCAATTATTAACCCCCATAAAATAATTGAGAAAATCAAGATTATTGATGTACATGATTCAAATTATAGCAGAACAAAGACAGCTGACAATATAACCACTGCACCCGATACTTTGGTACCGGCATATATAACAATTGAACTTCGTGATGAAGTAATAAAAGGAATTTACGAAATAGATAAAAGTAAATATAACATTCGGATTACACGATACGGTGAAGAAAAACTATACAATACAGTGAGAAATATTATAGAAGGTGGGGGGGATTAAATTGCCTAAAATAAGCTATATAGAAAAGAGCTTTAGGAAAGATAAGTTAATTCTTATAGATAAGATAAATGAGGTTATAAGAAATTATACCATGCAGGGTTACAACCTAACTTTGAGACAAGTATACTACCAGCTTGTAGCACGAGCTATAATTGAAAATAATGAAAGGTCATACAAGAATATCGGTAATCTTATTAGTGATGCGAGGCTTGCCGGGTTAATTGATTGGAATGCTATAGAAGACAGAACAAGAAATATGAGGGGGAATTCTCATTGGGTTACCCCTGGGCAAATCATAGATTCAGCAGCTTATTCTTACCACTTGGATCACTGGAAAGGACAGGAAAATTGTGTTGAAGTATGGGTGGAAAAGGATGCGTTAATTGGTATTGTTGGTCAAATATGCGGACAACTTGATGTTAATTTCTTTTCTTGCAGAGGTTATGTAAGTCAATCCGAAATGTGGGGAGCAGCACAAAGATTAAAACGTATGCAGGAACAGGGGCAAAATGTAGTGCTTCTTCACTTAGGTGACCATGACCCGAGCGGAAAAGATATGAGTCGGGATATTCAGGATAGATTAAGAACATTTGATGCTTATGATGTTGAATTTCGTAGACTTGCACTAAATATGAATCAAATAGAAAAATACAACCCACCACCTAACCCTGCAAAGCTCACAGATAGTAGAGCAGAACAGTATGTAAATGAATTTGGTTATGATAGCTGGGAATTGGATGCCTTAGAACCACAAGTCATAAGTGAGTTGATTGAAAGAAATGTTAAAAGCTATCGTAATGAAAAACTTTATAATGAAGTACTGAAGCAAGAAAAAAGAGAAAAGAACTTGCTTTCTGACATATCAACTAATTGGAATGGTATATCTGACAATTGGGATGAAATTAAAAATACTTATTGCTAAAAAAATTAAATTGAGAAAGGGGAAAACGACAAATGAATCTTGATTATTATAAATTGATGGCATATGACAAGTTACAACAGGATATAAAAGAAGTTTGTCAGATAAATATGGTTGAAGGTACTTGCTTATTATGGCTTAAACGAAATAAGGTTAGAATTACTGTAGAAAGATTTTTTGAAGATGTAGTATTTTTAGGCACAACAGGACAAAAAGATATTCATGGAAAAGAAATATACGAAGGGCATATAATTGAAAGCATCTTAACTGTGGGGAAAATGGTGGTTAAGTATGGCGAATATAAGGCATATTGTCCGGCGGATAAGCAATGCATGAAGAATTTAGGGTTCTATGTGAGTATGGAAGAATGCCCAGATATGCCACTAGGACCAACCGAAGAATATGCAGAGGTAATAGGGCATATAAATATGAATCCGGATCTTATATTGGGAGGGCATTAAATGCATAATAAAGAAATTACAGAGAAATTTCCTCCCTGTGAAATTAAACAATGTCCCTTCTGTGGGTGTATGATGGATAATACATGCAAAATAGAAAATGTTGTTGAAGAAGCGCCATGGTTAATCTCAGAACATGCGGAAAGAATTGATTATTGCGAAAGACCAAAAGTATTTATGGGAAGGTTACAAACTAAGGAGGGTTTATGAACATTAAAAGTAAGGAGCTGAATAAATGACAAAACTGATAACAGTTACGGGCAGACCCGGGGCAGGAAAAACTACAGTTGCGGCAATATTGGCTGAGAAGCTGTCTGAAAAACATACTGTGTGTCTGATTGATAATAATAAAGATAACATAAATATATATGACGCTGCATCATCAATTGAAAGTATAAATTTGTATTTCTGCCTTGCAGATAAGGAGAGCTGCCGCAGAGCGATAAAAGAAAGCGCTACAGAATTGAAAAAGAACCTGTACTTCTTTTCGGGGAGTAATGAACTGCTCACTGAAGACGAAATACAAATTTTGAAAGAGCAGGATATTTTTGATTATATAATTATGGATTCCATGGTTGAGGTAAGCGATGATATATCAGATATTAATGTAATCGTCGTAAATCAAAATACATTAGAATTTAATGCTGCAGCATATCATAGGATAACCGGTTCTAACAAAATAATTGTGATAAATAGATATGCAGAAAATTCAGAGTTTAAGATGAAACAAGACTTCAAACTCTTTTTTTGTCCTGAAATAATTGACTTTGCAAACGGATTTGAGTTGGTGCTTCCGGAATCAAATGTAAAGGAAATAGAAAAGATGATTGAAAGGATTACGGGAGATAAGGCGGTCGTAAAGGCTAAGAAAAAATTTAAACTGTTTTAAAGGAGACCAACTATGAATTGTCAAGTAAAAAATGACAAATAAATCAAATAAT
>ENA-UOOR01002547-UOOR01002547.1-fermentation-metagenome-genome-assembly--contig:-NODE-2547-length-18174-cov-5.746840_pt1 | contig 18174 bp, 8 predicted proteins | sample MGYA00245780_ERZ724029 | MGnify/ENA primary metagenome ERZ724029 (study PRJEB28704, sample SAMN03018315) | fermentation metagenome | biome: anthropogenic terrestrial biome; feature: soil; material... | reverse complement strand
CCCCGCCGCCGCCGCCGGCACCCGAGGAGCGCACCTGCGCGCGGGTGTCCGTACCGTTGCCGCCCTTGCCGCCGTTGGCGCCGGCGCCACCCATTCCGCCCGTGCCGCCATTGACCGTGACCCGGTCGAAGGCGATTCCCGACGACTGGAAGAGCAGCATTCCGATCGAATGGCCGCCGCCTCCGCCACCGGGACCACCCGGGCCGCCCGCACCGCCCGAGTCGCCACCGTAGCCACCAATGGAAGAGCCCGCCTGGCCCCCTGAGCCACCTCCGCCCCCGCCAAGGCCGCCGGCCTCTCCACCGTTGTCGGCGAGCAGGATCCGCGGGCCGTCGGTCACCAGGCCCACGGCGCCTCCTCCCCGACCTCCCGCTGCCGGTGTCCCACAAGAGCCGCCCTCGCCGCCCCTGCTCATGCCGGGGATTCCCGCATAGCCACCCCATCCGCCAGACCCGCAGGCGGTGCCTCCTCCCTGGCCGTCCGTCCTCGCACTTGGGGTTGAAGACCCTCTGCCTCCATTTCCTCCTCGACCGCCGTTGCCGGAGGAGGTGGCGCCGAGGCCTGGATTGGTGTCGCCTGAGTAGACAACGGCCCCGGTGCTTCCGTTGGCGCCGCTCCAGGGCGGCGTCACCCCCGCGGCCCCGGAGCCACCAGTCCCGCTGTTGATGCTGGCATCGACCAGCGTCAGGCCCGTACAACGCGAGCAGCGCAGCCCCACCACGTGCCGCGGTGCCGGCTCGCCAAGAAAGCTCAAATCGATGCTCTGCCAGGTGGTCGGTTTGACGAGATCCAGGCCGTCGATCCCCACCAGGTGGTTCGCATCGGTCGGGTTGTTGAGCGTGCGCACGAAGGAGGTGCGCAACGGGCCGTGGCGCCAGTCGTCCGCCACGCGGCTGCCGTAGAAGCTGACTCCGTCGACCAGTTCGAGCGTGCGGTGCAGCTCGTACTGGCCCCCGGAGACGTAGACGGCGGTCTTGCCCGGGTTGGCGGCGAGCAACTCCATCGCCCGGGCCACGGTGCGCACCGGGCGCTCGCGGGTGCCGTCGCCGCCCTCGGCCGCGCCGGCGTGGACAAAGAGCGAGGTGGCCAGTGAGCCGTCGAAGCCGTCGCAATCCGCGTCGACGCCGTCGTCGGGCAGGTCGACGGCCGCGGGGAAGACGGTCTGGGCGCAATAGAGCTCCTGCCGCTGGGAGTCGCAGGTGATTTGCCCGGCGGCACAAGCGCCCACCAGACCCGCGACGTTGCAGGCGATGCCGACGCCCTGGATCCCCACGTCGATGTTGCCGTCGCAGTCGTCGTCCAGGCCGTTGCAGGTCTCGGTGGCGGGGAACACGACCTGCTCGCATTGCAGCCCGGCGCTGCCCTGGCAACGCAGCAGCCCGGCGGCGCAGACCCCGGCCAGGCCGGTGTCGCAGTCCCCGCCGGTCTGCTGGTCCTCGTCGGTCTCTCCGTCGCAGTCGTCGTCCAGGCCGTTGCAGAGATCGAGGGCGACCCCGGGGTTGACGGCGGCCGCCGAGTCGTCGCAGTCGCCGGCTTGGTTGACGTAGCCCTCCGGGGCCAAGTCTGCCTGGCAGGCGAAGACCGGCTCGCCGACGCCGTAGCCGTCGGAGTCGGCGTCGAGGTAGTAGAGCCGCGCCGGGTCGGAAGCCGGCTGCTCGCAGCCGTTCTCGAGCAGCCCGTCGCAGTCGGCCCAGGCGCTCGGATCGCTGCACTCGGCGACGCACGAGGGCAGGGAGGCGTGGTCGAAGACGCAGGCACTCGAGGCGTTGGGAAGTGCGCCCGCGCACGGCTGGCCGCAGCCGGTGCAGTGCTCGGCGGGAAAGCCGGCCGGGCCGATCTGCTCGGCGTCGTCGGAGAGCCCGTTGCAGTTGAGGTCGTGCGCGCCGCAGTGCTCGGGGAAGGGGTGATTCATCTGCGCGCCGTCGTAGTAGGCGCGCGGGTCGTGGTCGTCGCAGTCGGCGCCGAGGACCGCGCCGCCCGGGCCGCAGCGCCCCAGGCCGCGCCCGTCGCCGTCGAGGTCGCGGCAGGCGCCGCAGGTCTGCTCGAAGGGCAGGCAGAAGGTGCCGTGCTCGAAGGGGACGCCGTCGCGGTCGGAGACGAGGCTCTCGCAGGAGAAGCCGAAGGGGCAGTCGGGGTGGTCGGCGCAGCGCACCAGGCACTCGCCCGAGCCGCCGGACAGGACCTCGTCCCACTGCGCGAGGCTCCAGCAGGTCCCCTCGCCGCACTCGCTCGCGCCAGCGCAGGGCGCGCAGAAGGCGTCGTCGAACCGGGCCGACAATCCCAGCGGCGGACGGCAGAGCGCACCGAAGGCGCGGCCCGCCTGCAACTCCAGGGCAGAGAGCTGCTCGGCGAAGGGGAACGCAGGGCGCGGGGAGGGATAGGTGGGGGCGCCGGCGACGAGCACCTGGCAGGTGTAGGGGAGCTGCTGGCCCTCTAGATTCTCGATGGTGAGGGAGGCGCAGATGCCCGGATTGCTGGTGCAGACCAGCGAGCAGACGCCGGCCTTGGTGAGGCTCGGGTCGAGGTCGCCCACGCGCACGGCGAGGGTGCCGGCCGAGTCGCGGCGGTTGAGCGGGATGGCGGAGATGCAGTTGCCGTAGCCGACCGGGCACTCCGAGTCGTCGTCGCAGGCGAGGTAGCCGGGGATGGCCCCGGCGGGCTCCTCGGGGCCGGCGTCGGCGGTGCCGCCGTCCTCGAGCTGCCCGGCGTCCTCGCCAAGGCCGGCGTCTTCGACGAGGCCCGCGTCGGTTTCGGGCAGCTCTCCCGCGTCGGGCCGCCCCGCGTCCGGCAGCGGAGCGACCGAGGCGTCGGCGAGGTCCGAGGCGTCGGGCAGGCTGCAGCCTGCGCCCTGACAGCCGGCGTCCGGCAGTGGGGAAGCGGGTTCTTCGTTGGCCCCGCAGGCGGCCAGGCCGGCGAGCAGGGCCAGGCTGGCGAACAGCTTGAGCTTCTTCATGGAGTTTCCTCGAGGCGAGCGTGGGGAGGCTGAGGCGCTCCGCTGGGCGCGCCCGGTGGGCCGCAGGCCCGGCGAAAGGCAGAGAGGCGCGCCCCGAGAGCCGGGGGCGCGCCTCGATTTAGCCTTGGAAAAGAGGGGCCACTACTGGCACTGCCCGACGGGGAAGAGGTCCTGGTAGGTGTACTCGAGCTTGACGACGACGTCCTCGAGCTTGGTCCAGTCGATCTTCGCGTTCTCGCCCATGCGCGGGTCGATCAGCAGCGTGTACTGCGAGGCGAGCGGCAGGCCGGTCAGCGACACGTTGCCGCTGTCGGTCGGGAAGGCGTTGACGCCGGCCACCGGCGAGACGCTGCGCCCCGGAGCGTGCAGCCGGGTGATCGCGCCGAATGAGGTTGCCTCGCGGCCGAAGGAGCCCAGGTAGGCCTCCAGCCCCGGCTGGCAGGAGCGCAGCTCGCTCGAGCCGTCGTAGAGCACCGAGACGGTCGGCTGCGCGCTGCCCAGCCCCTCGCCGACCAGCTTGACGGCCAAGGAGTAGACCTTGGCGTTGCAGGCCGCGCCCAGGTTGGCGAAGTCGTTGAGCGAGACGGTGAAGGTGGCCGCCATCACCGAGCGGCTGGTGAGCAGCCCGCCGATGGAGGTGTCGCTGGTGTAGCGCACCCGCTTGTCGATGGGGACGTAACCGCGCTCGAGCAGCGCGCGCAGCCGCTGGGACGGGGTCTGGCTCTGGTCGGTGACCGGGTCGGTCAGCTCGAGCGAGAGGCTGAGCAGGTCGTCGCGCAGCGACAGCTCCGCGGTGTGGCGGCTGATGGGCCCGCCGCACTTGTTCTGCAGCCGCTCGATCTCGGCGGCGATCGCCTCGAGCTGGTAGGTGTTGCGCGCCAGCAGGATCTGCACCCGCTGGTCCATGAAGGGGCGCACCGCCAGGTACTCGAGGGCCACCAGCCAGTCGTAGAGCGCGTCCTTGGCCCGCTGCAGCCGCAGCTCGGCCTGCTCGAGCCGGTTGGCCCAGGCGAAGACCGCCGTCGGGCTGCCGACCAGGCTGTTGACCTCCTGGCGCTGACGCTCCAGGTCGTGCAGCCGCGCGGCCCGCAACCCGGCCCGCTGGGCCACCTTCTGGTACTGCTGCATCGCGATGGCCACGCCGACCTGGGCCTGGGCGATCTGCAGCTCGAGCCCGGTGGTCTGCACCAGCAGCTGCTTGTAGCGCACGCGCCGGTCGTTCAGCTCAGTCAGGTCGCGCTGGAAGGCCAGCTCCGCCTCCGCGCTCTTCTCGGTCAGCAGCAGCAGCTCGCGCAGCTCGGCCTCTTCGGCCTGGGACTGCTGAGCCGCCAGCTCGGCCTTCTCCTCGAGCTCGGCCAGGTCCGCGGCGGTGATCGCGTCCTCCAGGTCGGCCTGGTCCTTGAGCGCCTCGAGCCGCGCCTCGGCCATCGCCTGGTCCTTCTCGGCGCTGACCGTCAGCGCGCTGGCCGCGGTCTCCAGTGCCTGCGCCGTCACCCTCAGCTTGGTGGAGACGCTCAGCGCGCCCATCATCACCGCGGCGCGGGCCGGAGCGGTCGCGTCGTTGGAGAGGCCGACCGTGGTGGGGAAGCCCTCGGCGATCGCTTCGCCCCAACTCTCGGTCAGCTCGGCGCCCTGGAACAGGAAGCCCGCCGTCGACTCGAGACCGCAGGCGGTCTGCAGCTTGGAGAAGGAGGTGTCCACCGCCCCGAGGCGGAGGGCGTCCCACTGCGCGATCTCCGCCTTGGTCGACTGGATGCTCGAGCGGCGGGCCTGGTTGCGAGCCGAGAGGTTCTGCAGCAACTGCCCGAGCTCGCTTTGCCGGTCGGCCTGGCGCCGGGCGATGGCCGCCTCCATCTGGTCGAGCGTGGAGAGGCGGGTCTGGTTGGCCGACTCCACCATCGCCGCAAACTGCGTGGTGGCCTCCAGGTAGAGCTGGGCGCTGTCGTGGTGGGCCCGCAGCTCCTCCTGGGCGCGATTGAAGGAGAGCAGGGCGTCGTTCAGGTCGAGCAGCGCGCTGCCGGCCTCGGAGACGTTCTCACCCCCGGCGGTGAGCTGCTGGTAGTCGCCGGTCTGCACGTCGATGCGGAAGCCGCACTGCCCGGGCGCCACCCGCACCTCGCAGCCGGGCTCGTTCTGGTAGGTCTGAGGCGAGCAACCGACCGGCAGGCCGCACAGCTCGACCAGTTCGTCGCGCACCTCGTTGATCTCGTTGTTCATCCGGTTGGTCAGCTCGGCCTGGCTGAGCGCCTCGCTCTGCGCCTCGGCGATGATCGCCCCCACCGCGGTGGCCGCCGCGGCGACCTCGGCCTTGGCCGCCTCGCGCCGCTCGCGCAGCAGCGTGGTGTTGTCGCTGGAGGGGTCGACCGAGGTCGAGACCACCACCTCTGCGTCGCGGGCGTAGACCAGGTGGTCGAACGGCAGCGTCAGCTCGCCCAGCTCGCGCATCAACTGCGAGAAGCCGGAGGCGAAGCTGCCCGAGGCGAAGCTGGCGCCGCTGGCGCGGTTGAAGTCGGAGAGCAGCCCGGCCACCAGGTAGAGGTCGAACATGCGGCGGTTGACGAAGGAGGCCTTGGTGGCGCGGGTCGCCTCGTCCTGGAAGAGCTGGTTCCAGCGCGCGGCCGCCAGGCTGAGCGCGTCGGCGGCGCCGCGCCAGCTCTGCGACATCTCGAGCAGCAGCGTCTTGCGCGCGGCGGCTCCGCTCGGGCCGAAGGCCGGCTGCGAGAGGACCGCCAGGCCGGCGTCGTCGAACTGGCCGGCGAGCACGCCGAGGTGCACCTCGAGGACGTTGGCGGCCCAGCTCTCGAGCAGGTTCTCGGTGTGGTTCTTGACCGCGCTGGTGACGATCGCCGGGAAGTCGCTCGACTTGAGCCACTCGAGCCGGGTGTTGGTGTCGGTCTGGAAGGCGCCCATCTGCCGGCCGAGGAACGCCTCGCGCGAGGCCTCCTCGAAGGCGAGCACCAGGTCGGGGCTCGAGGCGAGCTGCTCCTCGATGCCGGCGTAGGCGAAGGCGGCGAGCTGCCGACCGCAGAGCACCGCCGGGGTCGGGCGGCAGGTGCCGTCGGTGCCCGCGGCGCAGCGCTTCATGAAGTCGGCGAAGCTCTCGCCGCCGGAGGTGCCGTGGTCGAGGAACTCCGCGATCTGGCCGGCGGTGGTCTCGCCGGCCAGGCTGGCCCGGGACACGGCGATGGCGCAGGAGGCCTGCAGCTCGACCGGGGCGGCCCGGAAGGCGTCGAGGGTGGCGATCCCCTCGCAGTCGTAGGCGCCGCTCGCCTGCACCGCGAAGCTCTCGTCCGAGCAGGAGGCGAGCGCCGGGGCGGGCAACTGCTGCGGGTCGCCGGCGGGCACCTCGTCGACCGTGATCTCCGAGGCGAGCGGGGCGGGCCCGACGCGGGTGAGCTCGAGGTCGCCTTCGAAGACCGTCCGGGCCGGGCTCCGCGCGCCGTACTCCGAGCGCGCGTCGTACAGGCCGGTCCAGCGATCGCTGAGCCGGCCGATGAGCATGTCGTCGCCGTGCTGCTCGACCTCGAAGCGCAGGGTGCGGCGCACCTGCCCGGCGAGCGAGGCCGCGGCGATCACCGAGCCGGCGCCGAGGTCGTAGCCGCTGGTGAAGGTCGCCACCCAGCGGTTGACGGGCGCGCCTTCCCAGGTCAGAGGGCGGGCCATCGTCTCCTCTACGTCCGCGGCGAGCTGCTTGGGGTGCGGGCTGAAGATCGCGTCGGGGCGCACCGGGAGCACCACCCAGGCCGCGGTCGCGCCCTCGAGGGAGGCGTCGGGCGGGTCGGTGACGATCTGGAAGTCGATGGGCAGCCCGGTCTGGCCGAACTGGTCGAGGGCGACGCTGCCGGCGTAGTGGCCGGCGAACGGGAGCTGGGGAGCCAGGGTCAGGTTGAAGGCGCCGGCCGAGGTGATCACGTAGAGCTCGACGTAGGTGGGGTCGGCCTCGGCGGGGTTGGCCAGGCCGGTGTCGATCCGCAGGACGAAGTCGGTGGTGCCGCTGGCGGTGCGCACCTGCAGCGGGTCTCCCATGCCGTCGGTGCGCTCGACGCGGTAGCGCAGCCCGGCGCTGGCGGCGGGCGAGACCGTGACCGCGAGCTCCAAGCTCTGCACGCCCGGGGCGACCCGCTGGATCTTGGCGGGCAGCTCCACGAGCGAGCAGCCCGGCTCGACGTCGGTGATTCCGTCGTTGGTGGAGCGGGTGGGCATCGCCGCCGCGCAGCGGCCGCGGGCGTCACAGCTCTTGCCCTCTTCGCAGTCCGAGTCCTCGGCGCACTGGCGCGCGCAGCCGCCCTGGAAGCAGAAGAGGCCGGCCGCGCAGTCGGAGTCGAGCGCGCAGGCTGCCGTCGAGGCGAAGGCCAAGGGGGCGCGAGGCTCGACGGACACCTCGGACGAGAAGTCGACCGGCGGGTTATCTTCAGGTTCGGAGCATCCGGCCAGGGCGAGGGCGCCCGCAGCTGCGGCCGCGACAAGCAGCTTGAGGTTCATGATCGTGGTCCTCGGTGTGGATGACGTCCCAGCTCCGGCCACCCCGTGCGGCTTTGGAGCAAGGCGTGGGAGGTAGCCGATCTGAGGCGGGGGCGTCTGCGCGGGAAAACCACCACACGGCCGGCGCTTTTCCTCCCGGGCCGGTTCGTGGTAGCGAGCCGCGCATGTTTCGCCTGTCGCGCGCCCCCACGGTCTCAGCTCAAAGCCTCGACGAGTGGCGGCGGCAGGTGCTGACGACCCTGCTCGTGGCGACCGCAGTGGTCGGTCTGCCGGCGCTCGGCTCGGTCCTGGTGCGTGACTCCTCGCCCTACCTCTGGGCCACCTACCTCACCGCCTACGGGCTCGAGGTGGCGATGATCCCGGTGCCGATGCGCTTCCACCGGCTGCGGCTCGCCGGGTTGCTGACGGCTGGCTACCTGCTGCTGGTCCCCGCGATGCTCAATCTCGGGCTCGCCGCCACCATTCGACTGCTGCTGGTCGCGCTTCCGCTGATCGCTATCCTGCTCGGCAGTCGCCGGCTCGGTGGGGTGACGATCGGCTTGAGCATCGCGATTCACGCGGCCTTCACGGTGCTCGCCTACCGCGGAGCGTTGCCCGCGCCGCGGCCGCAGCTCGGCGGAGCGGAGTGGCTCACCCACGGATTGATCCTGGTGCTGTTGATGGTGATGCTCACGGTGCTGTTCGATCGTGCCATCGGCCTTCAGGAGCGGCTGCTCACCGAGGCGCGCGCGGCCACCGAGCGGTTGGCCGAGGAGGCGCAGCGGCGCGCGCAGCTCGAGCGCGAAGTGATCGAGGCGACCGAGCGCGAGCGGCGCAGGGTGGGGCACGAGCTTCACGACGGGCTGTGCCAGCAATTGACGGCCGGCCTGCTCGCAGCGCGGCTGCTCGAAACCGATCTCGTCGAGCGGGGCGCCGGCGAGGCGCATCAGGCAGGGATGATCGCCGAGGTCGTGGAGGGAGCCTTGGGCGAGGCGCGCGCTCTGTCCCGCGGCCTGAGTCCCGGGCCGATGGGGGAGGGCGGGCTCGGGGTGGCGCTGCGCGAGCTGGCGCGTCAGGTGCGCGAGACGGTCGAGGTCGAGTGCGTGGCCGAAGGCAGTGGCGCCCCGTCTCTGGGCGGCGCGGAGGCGCTGCAGCTCTACCGCGTCGCCCAGGAGGCGACGCAGAACGCCGTCCGGCACGCGAACGCCTCGCGCATCGTCCTGAGCCTCTCCGAGCGGGACGGTTGGGTGCGCCTGAGCGTCCTTGACGACGGGCGGGGCCTGGCGGGCGACCCGAAGCCGGGGATGGGCCTGAGCTCGATGCGGGCGCGGGCCATGACGCTGGGCGGCTCCTTCGAGGTGCGCCCCGCCGAGCCCACCGGGACGGAGGTCGTCTGTCGGGTGCCGGTGGTCGCGCCCCGGGCTGCCGAGCTGGAGCCCAGGGCGGCGCGGGGATAGCCCGGGGCCGTCCGCCTTGCTCTCAACGGGCGGATTTTGGGGCTCACTGCTCGAAGCGTTTTGGCCTTGTGTCCACCCCCGCTGAACCGGTGAGCGCCCCGTCCACCCTTCGGCTGCCGTTCGCCGACTCTTGGCGATCGGTTGACGAACCCGTGGCGATCGGCTCGGCAGCAATGAGCCGGACGGTCCATCGCTCGGTGCAGAGGACCCGAGCGCTGAGAAGCAGCCCGTCGAGCTCCTCGCCAACGGCCGTCAGCCCCGTGAGAGCGGTCTGTCGAGCGCGTTGGGACTCGGCGACCTAGAGCGCATCGGCGAGGCAGCCTCGGCGCTCGTCGCTCGGGAGAGACCGGCGAAAACAGCCCCGACGCCTTCGTCGACGAGGAAGCCGCCGGACCGGTCCGCGAGGGGTCGCGAGCCTGGCGGCGCCGAACGATCCGCCGGGCCCGCCCTGCGCCTGCCGGGCTAGAATCGAGCCGGTCACGGAGGTCCGATGCTACGCATCCTGTTTTTGCTTCAGCAGGTGTTCATGGTCTGGATGCTCGTCGACGCGATCCGGCGGCGGGCCGAGTACCACTGGTTCTTCGTGATCCTGCTGCCCTTCGGCGAGTGGATTTACTTCTTCATGGTGAAGATCCACGACCCCGACATGCGCGCGATCGCCGGGCTGGTGAAGTGGAGCCGGCCCCCGACGGTCGCCGAGCTGCGCGGGCGCTACGAGCTGACCCCGAGCGTCGCCAACCAGCTCGCGCTCGCCCGTGGGATGCACGACGCCGGGCAGTTCGAGGCGGGCGCCGCCGAGTTCGCCGCGCTGCTCGCCCGCGATCCGGAGGACCGCGACGCGCTCTACGGCCGGGCGATGTGCCGCGTCGGCCTCAAGGACTGGATCGGCGCCATCGCCGACCTCGAGAGCCTGCTGCGGGTCGACCCCGGGTACCTGGAGTACGAAGTGTGGCTGCACCTGGCCAAGGCGCACTGGAAGGTCGGCGCGCAGGACGAGGCGTTCGCGACGCTCGAGGATCTCTGCCGCCGCAGCACTCGCATCAACCACGCGCTGGCTCACGCCCAGTACCTGCACGAGGTTGGCCGCGACGAGAAGGCGCGCGCGCTGCTCGAGGAGGCGCTGAAGGACTACGGGCTCGCGCCCCGGTTCATCAAGCGACGCGATTGGAATTGGTCGGTCAAGGCTCGGAAGCTGCTCGGCGCGCTGCCGCCGAGCCGGAGCGCGGCGGCGTAGGCCGCGTAGGCCGCGGCGATTCTGGCGAAGGGGGTCGGGAGCCTCGAAAGGCTCGGGCTGCCCAGCACCCCTGAGCTCGTTGCGTCTTGTCCAAGCAACTTGGGCGCAACCCGGTCATCCCGCGCGTAGAGGCGAACCCAAGCGAGCGGTCGGAGGTTGGGTCGGGGCGCATAGCAACGCGTCCGTCGAGGAATCGAGCAGAGGCGCGGCCGATTCGAGAGTCCCCGGGAGCCCCGGGGAAAAGCCGGCTCTGCAGCGGGTCTTGAAGATGGTGCAGCGCCGATTGGCCGCGCAGAAGCCAGGGGCCTTGTCCTTGCCGGCCTGCGGTGGTTCGAGGGTGCTCCCGAGTGCTTGAGGGCGCCAGGAGCTTGGGAAATCCTCACGACGCTCGAGAATTCATCACGCGACCGGCCGGCCCTTCAGAAAACGTTCACGGCCCGCCGCGCAGGTTGGCGAAGTCGGTGAGCGAGCCGGGGCAGGTGGCGGCGATCACCGAGCGCCGTCTCTTCGGTACTTCGAGCGTCCGCGAAGCCCGAGCATCGCGCGAGACTCGGCGCGCCCCGGGGGCGCTTCGCCCTTTCGCCGCGTGGGCTGTTGGGGCAGATTGCGCCGCCATGAACAAGCGCAACCTCGGCTCCGCCCGGCGCGTCGTCGTCAAGATCGGCACCGGCGTCCTCACCGATTCGAAGGGCTGTTTCGACGCGGTCCACTTCGCCCGCCTGGTGGCGGACCTGGCCGACGTGGCCCGCGAGCGCCAGCTCGTCGTGGTCAGCTCCGGCGCCATCGCCCTGGGGGTCGAGCGGCTCGGCCTGCCCAAGAAGCCCAAGGACATCCCCGGCAAGCAGGCCTGCGCGGCGGTGGGCCAGGGCACGCTGATGCATCGCTACGACAGCGCGCTGGGGTGGGCGGGCTATCGGGCCGCGCAGATCCTGCTGACGCACGACGACTTCTCTCACCGCGCCCGTTACCTCAACGCCCGCCGCGCCATCGAGCGGCTGCTCGGGCACGGCGCCATCCCCGTGGTCAACGAGAACGACACGGTCTCGGTGGACGAGATCAAGCTGGGCGACAACGACGCGCTCGCCGGGCTGGTCGTCGGCCTCATCAGCGCCGACCTGCTGGTCATCCTCTCGGACGTCGACGGGCTCTACACCGCCGATCCGCGCAAAGACCCGAAGGCGCGCCGTCTCGAGGTGGTGCCGCGGGTAGACGCAGAGATCGAGCGGCTGGCCGGTGGCTCGACCTCTGGGCTGGGCACCGGCGGGATGATCACCAAGGTGAGGGCCGCGCGCCGAGCCGCCGAGTCGGGCGCGCCCACCGTCGTCGTCCCGGGCAAGCGGGTCGGGGCGTTGCTCCAGGTGCTCGCCGGCGAGCCGGTCGGCACGCTCTTCGAGGCCAACCCCGAGCGACGCCTCAGCTCGCGCCAGCGCTGGATCGCCCACGCCCTCAAACCGAAGGGCAGCCTCAAGGTGGACGACGGGGCGCGCCGGGCGATCCTCGTCTCCAAGCGCAGCCTGCTCGCCACGGGGGTGCGCGAGGTGGTCGGCAGCTTCAAGAACGGCGACCCGGTGGACATCGCCGACCTCGAGGGCCACGTCTTTGCCCGCGGGCTGTCCACCTACAGCGCCGAGGAGGTGCGCCTGATCGCCGGCCGAAAGTCGAGCGAGATCGAGGCGGTGCTCGGCTACAAGTACCTCGACGAGATCGTCCACCGCGACGAGTTGGTGGAGCTGGGAGGCGAGCAATGAGCGAAGAGGCGATGAAGGCGCGGGCGCGAGAGCTCGCCGAGCGGGCGAAGGCGGCGGCGCGGGAGCTCGCGCGCGCCCCGACGGCGCAGAAGGACCGGGCGCTCGAGGAGATCGCCCGGGCGCTGGGCGAGCAGGCGCCGGCCATTCTCGCGGCGAACGCCGAGGACCTGGCGGACGGGCGCCGGGCGGGGCTGTCGGAGGCGATGCTCGACAGGCTCGGGCTCGACGAGAAGCGGCTCGAGGGCGTGGCCGGCGCGGTCGCCGCGGTGCGCGCCCTGGCCGATCCGGTCGGGGAGGTGACCGGAACCTGGCGCCGGCCCAACGGCCTGCAGGTACAGCGCGTGCGCATCCCGCTCGGCGTCGTGCTGATGATCTACGAGGCGCGACCCAACGTGACCACCGACGCGGCCGCGCTCTGCCTCAAGAGCGGCAACGCGGTCATCCTCCGCGGCGGCAAGGAGGCGCTGCGCACCAACCTGGCGCTGGGGCAGGCTGCGGCCCGAGGGCTGGCGGCCGCGGGGCTGCCGCCCGGGGCTATCCAGCTCGTCGACACGCCCGACCGCGCCCTGATGCTCGCGCTGCTGCAGCAGGACGAGCTCGTCGACCTCGCCATCCCGCGCGGCGGCGAGGCGCTCATCCGCTTCGTCGCCGAGAACGCGCGGGTGCCGGTGGTCAAGCACTACAAGGGCGTCTGCCACCTTTTCGTGCACGCGGCGGCCGACGCGAAGAAGGCGGTAAAGATCGCGGTCAACGCCAAGGCCCAGCGCCCGGGGGTCTGCAACGCGGCCGAGTGCCTGCTCATCGACCGCGCGGCGATAGGGTTGCTGCCGCAGCTTGGCCGGGCGCTCGTAGAGCGGAAGGTCGAGCTGCGCGCCTGCCCCGAGTCGCTCGCGGCGCTCGCGGCCGCCGGCGTCGCGGCGCTGCCGGCCTCGCCCGAGGACTGGGGGCGCGAGTTTCTCGACCTGGTGATGGCGGTGCGGGTGGTCGGCGGTCTCGACGAGGCGCTCGAGCACATCGCCCGCTACGGTTCGCTGCACACCGAGGCGATAGTCACCCAGGACATCAGCACCGCGCAGCGCTTCTGCCGCGAGGCCGAGGCCTCGGCGGTGGTGGTCAACGCCTCGACGCGCTTCAACGACGGCGGCGAGCTCGGCTTGGGCGCCGAGATCGGGATCTCCACGAGCAAGCTGCACGCCTTCGGGCCGATGGGGCTCGCCGAGCTGACCGCGCAGAAGTTCATGGTCGTCGGCGACGGGCAGGTTCGTGGGGGGAGTTGAGGAGAGGCCGGGAAGCCTTCGCACGGGCGCGAAACCTGTGGCAGGGCATCTCCCCGCTCTGTGTGAGCGGAGGAGCGCCGCAAGGCGGGGCCGCAGTCTCCTCACCCGCTGCTCCAGTCTTGGCCTGCGCGATAGGTTGCTGCTCGGAGGGCGCCATATCAGCCCGGCGGATCGGCGCCGGGACGGAACAAGGAGGAGCGAGCACGCGCCTATTTTCGTTCGATGGCGAAGCCGCCGCCCAGATCGCCCGGTGTGCGCAGGCGCAGGCCCTCGACCTTTTTCCAGGCACAGGGGACGTCGTAGCAGCTCTTGTGGCTGTCGATCCGGACCGTCTCGCCGCTCTTCAGTATGAACGTGGCGCCCGGGAGGTCGTGCCTCGGCGAAGCCAACTCGGTGCGCCACGCTGGTGCGGTGCTGCCGATGAAGGCCCCGCCGGCAGCCAGCAGCGCGGTGCCGAGCCAGGCGATCCGATCTGCCGCCGTCCAAGTAACCGTCGAGGAGAGCAGTCCGAACGAGATAGCGGCCGGAAGCCAGAGCAGCGGGCCGGCAAAGCGGGTGTCGGGCATGACAAGGAACCACAGCGCCAGGCCCACCCAAGGCACCGCGACGGGCCAGAGGGAGCAGTGCGACAGCCGCCTACGTCGAAGGACGCTCCACACCGAAAGCAGCACCGACAGCGACACCGGGATGAGGAACCGCCGGTTGTCGAGCACCTCGGAGCCTAGCCACGGAGGAAGCCAGCCGAGCGAGCCGAGGGAGGCATCCCAGGGTAGCCCCGATCGACGCGCGTAGCGGTGTGCGTGGTCGTAGAGGCTGCGCGCGTCGACCTCGTCAACCCGCCACGGCAGCCGGAGGTTGAAGGCGTCAGACGGGAAGAGGACGTAGCCGCTCGCGAGGAGCCCTCGGACCACCCAGGGCACGGCGACAATGGCGCCGGCGACGGCGGACCAGCCCAGCAGCTTCCACCTCGTGCCCGGGCTCGCGCGCAGCCGCTCGATCATCACAAAGGCGGCGAGTGGCGCTGCGGACCAGATGGCTGCCTGCTTGGTTGCGCAGGCCGCGACTCCCGCGAAGACGCCGAGCACCACACGGCCGTCGGTGGTCGGCGTCGAGGCGTCGAGCGCCGGTCGCAGGAGCACGAGCGCGAGCCACGCACCGAGGCAGAGCACCGCGATGTCGGCCGACGGACTGGAGAAGGAGTGTGTGGTGACGTCGAGGACCGGCGCGAGCAGCAGGCCGGAGAAAGCGTCGAAGGGACGACTCGCCGCGCTGTTTCGCGGGAGCCGCTCGAGCCCGGCGACACCGGCCCAAAGCGCCGGCAGCAGCAACGCCGAGTTGATTACCGACGCACCGTGATCGACGAACGGGCCCAACTCCACGGCCGCCACCACTAGGTGATACCCGTGATTGAAGACCAGATAGGGATGCAGCAGGCCGAGTCCGATGAGGTGCCGGTAGTCGCGGTTCCATCGCACGCTTTGTACGTAGTAGAGCGCGTCGTCGGCGTTGGCCGGCGGCCAGGTCGCGCGCCCCGCCACCCAGGCGAGCAGCGCGAGGGCGGCCAGCAGCAGCAACGGTCGCGTGCGCGCCAGCCGGACGACCGACCGCAGTGCCTCTTTGCCGCCGAGCAGCCAGCCGAAAAGCGAAAACGGCACCAGGACCCAGACCGCCGTGCGGGCGGGGAGGGCGAGGTGCCACACCTGCAGGATAGCGAGCAGCGACGAGTACCCTGCGAGCAGGACCGCGAGGGGTTCCGGTGGCTTCTCTGCGCGTGCGATGGCCAGCCACGCGAGCCGGCCGAGCCCCCACAGCAGCGCCAGCAGCAAGCAGACGCCGATGAGGACGAGTGCGGGCGCGGGCATGGTCGATCCTCGGGGCGCGGCGGCCGGCAGGCGTGTCGGCCAGGTCAAAACACGCGAAGCATCTGATTCGCTCGCAGCTCGATTAACGGCGTTGGAGCCGCCCGGTCAAGGAAAGTGCGCCGGGAAGCAAGGCAGGGCTGGGGAGTACGGATTCGAGTGGACAGGTGCCGCCGGAGGCCTTTGTCCAGGTCGAGCTTGGGGATCGAATCCGCGAATCGACTTCGGCCTCGCAGGCTCGGCCTACGCTCAGGTGACCGGGGGCGGGCGCCCATCGACGAGCATGGTATATCCCTCGGAAAACACTCCGAGATCGACGACAACGACCTCAGAGACCAGGGGTCGAAGGAAGGGACGTGACATGCGAATACTCGTCTCAGGCGCGAGCGGCTTCATCGGAGGCGCCATCGCGCGCGCGGCCAGGTCGCGAGGCTGGGGCGTTGGCTGCGTCGCCGGACGGTCCGGCCCCGGCGCCGGGCTTGACGACTTGCCTTGGAAGTCCTTCGAGGACTGGTCCGACAGCGGCGAGCGGTTCGACGCCTTCATCCACGCCGCGGCGCTGCGGCATCGCCACGGCGTCAAGCGCGAGGACTACGCGCGCGAGAACAACGCGCTGACCGGGCGAGCGCTGCGCACCTCGGAGCGCTGCTGCTCGCGCTTCGTCCTCGTCTCGTCCGTCGCCGTCTACGGCTGGCCGCAGCGGCTGCCGGTAGACGAGAGCTTCCCCAACGCGCCGGTCGCCGAGTACGGCCAGAGCAAGGTCGTCTGCGAGCAGGCAGTGCGCGGCGCGCAGCCGTTCACCATCGTCCAGCCGTCGATCACGTACGGCCCCGGCGACACCAACGGGATGATGGACAAGATCCTGCGCATGGTCGCCCGGCGGTTCTTCGTCGTGCCGGGCCTCGGGCGCACGCGGGTCCAGCTCGTCTACATCGACGACCTCGCCCGCCTGACCCTCGACGCGGCGGCGAGCGAGGCGACCAAGGGCGAGCGGTTCATCTGCACCTATCGGAATCCGATTCGCGTCGGCGATCTGATCAGGCTTTCGAGCCGCGCCGTTGGCCGCTGGATCCCGCCGGTCGGGCCTCCGACTCGGTTGCTCTCGGCCGGTGCCCGCGTCTTCGAGGCGGCGGAGAATCTCGGGCTCATCTCCCGCGAGCCGCCGCTCACCCGCGAGAAGCTCGCGACCATCTCCGTCGATCGCGCCTACCGCATCGACCACATGCGCCGGCTGCTCGGCGACGAACCGGCGATCGGCTACCACGAAGGCATCGAGCGCACCGCGCGCGCGCTGGGGCTGCGATGAGCTACGCGACGCATGACGCGGGGCTGGGAACGGCTTACGAGCGTTTGGCCGTCTATGGCCTCCTCGAGCGCTGGTTCAGGCAGAGGCCCATCAAGACGGCGCTCGAGGGGCCCGTCGACGCGATGGCCGGCATTCCAGGCCTGCACCTGGTCGGCCTCGCGCGGCTCGGGTGCGAGGTGACCGTGGCGCTGCCGTCGGCCGAGGCGCTGGAGACCGTGCGGCGGGTCTACACGCTGCTCGGCGTGGCCGATCGGCTGCGCACCGTCGAGGCGAGCCCCGAGCGGCTGCCCGAGGGCGAGTTCGACCTGGTGCTCACCTACAACGCGCTGCCCGTGGTCAGCGCGTGGCAGGGCTACCTCGCGCGCGTCGTGCAGCGGGCGCGCAAGTACCTCGTCGTCTCGGTCACCAACCCGAGCTCGTATGGCGTCTACATTCGCAAGGCGCAGCGGCTGACCGAGGCGGCGCGCGAACCCGAGCTCTTCGACCACGCGGCGACGCAGCCGTGCGTCCTCGAGCCGGTGCTGGAGAGCTTCGGCGCCGTCGTCGAGCACGAGTACCTCGACTGCCCGTGGTGGCCCGACCTCTTCGTGCCGACAGGCGAGCGGCTGCTCGAAGCGTCGCTCAAGCGGATCCCGGTGCTCGGCCGGCGGATCGGAGAGAGGCTCGCCGCGGGTTCCGAGGATCCGTACCGCTACGGTCCCGAGAGCTTCCCCTTGTTCGCGGGCGTCGAGGGGCATGAGGCGCTTGTGGCGGCTTTGAAGCGGCATCCGGTGTTCGACGGCGACCGGCCTCACGCTCTCAAGACGCTGTTCGGCCACCATCACGCCTACCTCGTCGAGAAGGCGGGCGCGCGTGCCAAGTAGCCAGAGGACAGGACGCGGGCGCAGGCTGCTCTGGGCCTTCGCGCGGCTGCTCTTCGTCGGCCTCGCGGTCGTCTTCCTGTCGCGCGCCCTCCAGTGGGACGACCGATTCGTCGTGTCGAGGGATGGAAGCGAGCTCGTCGGGGTCGAGCTTCTTCACGAGGGGGCTGGAGACGCCGTCCTGATCGACGAAGCGGGGACGCGCATCGCGCTGACGCCGCAGGAAGCCTCGGCGGCCCAGCACCAGCCCGGCGTCCGCAAGACGCTCGCCAGGGCGAGCTACGGCGCGATGGCGATCGCCTTCGTGCTCCTGATCATCGGGATCACCGCGAACTCGATTCGCTGGTGGTCACTGCTGAGGCTGTTCGGCAGCCCCACCGGCCTGCGCGACTGCGTGCTCATCGTGTTCCGGGCCTTGCCGGTGAACCTCATCCTGCCCGGCAGCGTCGGAGGGGACGTCTATCGCGCCGCTGCGCTCGCGCGGCTTGGAGTTCCGCTATCGCGGGCCACGCTGAGCATCGTGGTGGACCGGCTCGTCGGGCTCTGGTCGCTGATGGTTTTGGCGAGCGTCCTGGCGCTTGTCGATGGCTCGGAGACGTTCGCCGCGTGGGCCGTCTGGGCGCTCGTTGGATGCGTCGCGGCGCCGGTCGTGGGCTTCGGCCTCATGGCCCTCGTCCCCGAGCGGATTCGGCGCATCCGCGTGGTCGAGGCGGGCTTCGCCTTCCTTACCGAGTTGAAGAAGCGGCCCTGGGCGGTCATCCCCGTCGTCGGCGCGAGCTGGGTGAACTGGACGATGCAGATCAGCGCGCTGCTCGCGTTGCTCGCCGCCTACTGGAGCGGGCCGATGGGTGCCGGCGCGGCCGTCGGGGCCGGGCTCGGGCTGGTGGCGAACGCGCTGCCGCTCGCGCCCGGCGGGCTCGGGGTCGGGGAGGCAGCGTACGTCTGGCTGCTCGCGCGCGTCGGCGCGCCGGCGGCCGCGGTGCTGGCGATGTCGCTTACGTACCGGGTCGCCGCCTACG
>ENA-UOOR01002545-UOOR01002545.1-fermentation-metagenome-genome-assembly--contig:-NODE-2545-length-18175-cov-4.058499_pt1 | contig 18175 bp, 18 predicted proteins | sample MGYA00245780_ERZ724029 | MGnify/ENA primary metagenome ERZ724029 (study PRJEB28704, sample SAMN03018315) | fermentation metagenome | biome: anthropogenic terrestrial biome; feature: soil; material... | reverse complement strand
TTGAGGGAATAATCTACAATGGCCAAGGCATCTTCTAGCAACTGCTGGTTTAATAGATTGATCTCCTTAAGCTGGGCAAGCAAAGCCGCCCTTTCCTGCATATATTGCTTAAAATCCCCACAATCACGGATTTGCGCTTCGTCAAGCTGTTGAAACCGCTCGACAATGATCAGTGCTTGTTCTTCCTTGTCCACAACCTGTCTTATTGCTTCCAGATCATTATCATAAAGCGCTTCTTTTTTCGCCGTTGCTAATTCGACTAACTGCCGCAGCAAGTTAATCTCCTCCGCCATCCGGCCCTGAACTTCCTCCGTAGACACTATCTCATCCCCCCACAATTCGGTCGACCAAGCTTCGCACCAACATGCGGTGGGCCACTTGTTCGCTGGTAACCTGATATTCTCCTTTGTCGATGGAATCCTTAATCTTCGCCACCAGGTCAGTTCGGACGTCAGGCGTTTGCGCAATATTACTTTGAATCAGTTGAAGCTCTCTGGCTTCCGGTGAAAGCAGCAAGGAATCACCCCGTCGCACGGACTCCGTCGCTTGCACGGTCCGATTTTTTTGGTTATTAGCCACATCATAGGCTTTTATAATTGAGTTTACTTGTTGATTTGAGATGATCATCTTTTTACCCCTTTCCCAAGTTCCCTAGGAACAGCTCTCAAAAATTATATCGGTCTTCCCCCAGCAGATGTTTAGAGGAAATTATTGTTTATTACTCTGTCTCTTCCTTCTTTTCGACCGCAGTCAACCGTCCCTCGCGCTGAAAACGGAGGACAACTGAAGCATCAACGCCCGTCTCGCGGCTTAGTTCAAGGGCGGACACGCGGGGATGACTTTGAACGTATTCCCAAATCTTGGCGAAATCTATGGTGTCCCGCTCCTGACAAGCCTGACAAACATAATAACCTTGGAAAGTAAAAAGTTTACCGCAACGTTTGCAATTCTTCAGCCTCAAGTACGAACCCCTCCCGCAATTACTTACAACCTATAACTTTACAATTAAAAGATGAATTTTGATATTACTCTCGTTCGATGGCTGGCAGTGATTTCTCGCGGGCGATTTATTAATTATTCAAAATTAACGCCAACAGCCAAGGTTAGGACTTTCACTCCACAGGCACCGGCAATCAGGAGGGCACGGGCCGCAGCAGAGAGGGTGTAACCGGTGGTACGAATATCATCAACCAACAAAACTTTTTTTCCGGCAACCGTCGGACAATTACTCACTAGAAAGGCCCCAGCCGTATTCTCCTGGCGTTCCCGGCGACTAAGCTTGCTTTGACTTACCGTCGGTTTAACCCGCTGCAGCACATCGGTGCTTAAGGGGCGGCGGAGGACGGCGGCCAGCGGCTCAGCCATTAATTCCGCTTGGTTGTAACCACGAGTAGCCAGTTTCTGCGGATGAAGGGGGACCGGAACCACTACTTCGACCTCCTCCAACCGAGTTTCGTTTTCCGCCCAGACCGCCAAAATAGTACCCAATCCCCGGGCTAAATCCGGCCGGAAACTGTATTTGGCGGTATGCAGCAATTCCCGAAGATAACCGGCATAAACAGCAACTGCCATCGCCTGCTCATAAGCCCGCGGTTCGCTTTGGCACTCGCGGCAGGGTTCGGTTTCCCCGCCCCGCCGTGGTCGGTCGCAATGGGAACAAACCGGTTTGGTGACAAAAGGAATGCGGTCTAAACAGTCTCGGCAAAAAGCCAAGGGATAATCGGAGGTAAAAGCTTTACCGCAAGCTACGCATAGAGGCACCGCCGGATAAATTAACCTTAAAACCCGTTCAAAAATCATCAAAAGGTATCTCCTTATTCTCTATCGGGTGAAGTGGCTTTTTTCTTTATAAAGGAATTGCCTTCTTTGTTCATCCGGACAATCTCTTGATGGGCTGTTTTCATGGTCCCGGTGATGCTTTCCGCGACAAAATAAACCACCCCACCCGGATCAGCAGCGCTGCGCCCGACGCGGCCGGCAATCTGAATTAAAGTTTCGACCGAAAAGATGCGCTCCTGGTCTGCGTAGAGGACCAGGAGATCAAGGCGGTCGAAGTTCAGCCCCCTTTCCAGCAGGGTGGTGGTGACCAACAAGTGGAGCTGTCCCGTCGAAAACCGCTTTACCTTCTCCTCCCGTAATGGATCCCGGGCGTGAATATAATCAATCTGGTCGGCCTGATTCGGGAGTTCCTGTTGCAAACTACGGGCAAAGGCTTCCACCCCTTGCACGGTAGGGAGGAAAATTAGACCTTTCCGTTCTTGTGTACGCAAACGAAAAATGAACTCCTTGACCACTGGGGGGATGAATTCTGCTTTCTTCGCCGGAAGGGCCGTACGGATTAAGGTGGGCACCGGGAGCGGGCGTCCATGGTAACGGAGGGGGATTTTAACCACGCTAATCTCACCTCGGCGAGCCCGCCGTTGCCAAGAAGGATCGGGCGTCGCCGTCATATATATTTTTTTGCCGGTGGGGAGGATTACCCGTTCTAAAGCGGCATTCAACATGGGATTACCATATAAGGGGAAGGCATCGGCTTCATCGACGATCACCAGATCAAAACAGGAGGTGAAACGGAGTAATTGGTGGGTAGTGGTAACGGTGAGTAACGCGGCGGGAAACTCTTCCTTGTGCCCACCATAGAGGATGGTAAAAGCAAGACCGGGGAAGCACCGTTTAATCCGCTCGCCCAGTTCGCGAACGATTTCCCGGCGGGGAACGGCCAGTAAGACCCTTTTCCCCGCCGCCAACGCGTCTCTGATCAGGGGAAAAACTACTTCGGTCTTGCCAGCCCCGCACACCGCCCAGACCAGTAAGGTACGGGGTTCCGGCTGACGCCAAAACTCCAAGCTTTCCCTGACCGCCTGTTCCTGCCAGATCGTGAGGGCGGGCAGCGCCAGCGGTGGTGGTACACCCGACGGTTTAATCCTTGGCAATTCCACCCGCCAACGGTAAAGGGTAATTCCATCGGTGAGGGTTCCCAACTCCCGGCAGGAGGGGCAGACCCGACAGGGCTGGGGCGCGGAGGATAATCTTTCCACGTAGATTTGTTCCTGTTCTCCGCAACGACGACAATAAAAGCGGCCGAGCTTATCCAGACCAACGGCCGCCAAGCGCTGGACTTTCCCCTCCAGGATCAGTTGTTGGAGTACACCGGTTAACTGGTAGTCCGTAGACCTTACTCCGGCCCGTTCTAAAACGCGCCGTAGTTCCGAAAGGGTTAAAGACCGACCGGGAAGGAGCTTAGGGAGGAGTGCCTGAAGGCGGCAGCTGGATTCCCCGGCCTGAGCTGCTGCCGCTGCCGGAAGCGAACAGGAAAACATCTCTACGGTCAACCGCTGCCAAGTGCCTTCCCCAACTTCACCATGGCGGCGGGCTGTTTTGTTTAGAACCCGCCCTCCCCGGTGCCGGGAAAAACCGGCCTTCCCTTTAACCGTAAGTAAGCGGAGCTTTTCCTGCATCCGCTCCGCCAGCCATATAGGAAAAGGTCGGTCCCAAACCCAGACCCGATCATAGCCCTGGTTTACACTCCACTGCCAATCGAGGGCCGGGTCGGGGGAAAGGATAACCTCCCACCCTGTTTCCTGCTGAAAAAGGACAAGATAGTAAGGTGCCGGTAACATTAGGAATCCTCCCTTCGTCCCCCCCAATCTGGTTGTCACGAAGAGCATTTATCGCTTTATTCGGCACGCATCTCTTTGAGCGTCGGTGCCAGCCAAGAATAACGGTTTTCGATCTTGTTATTTTTAACGGCAATCGCCAAAGCTTTTTTTGTCCCCACCAACACCACCATTTTTTTGGCCCGGGTAATGCCAGTATACAATAAATTCCGTTGTAACAAAATATAGTGTTGGGTAGTGACCGGCATTACCACTACTGGGTACTCGCTACCCTGACTCTTATGGACAGAAATGGCATAGGCCAAAACCAGCTCATCCAGTTCCTCAAAGGCATAATCGATCAACCGTTCTTCCTGTTCGTCGGGGAAGGCCACCGTCAAAACTTGCTCTTCCGGATCGATCCGGACAATCCGCCCTAAATCCCCATTGAATACCATCTTAGTGTAGTTGTTCCGGATCTGCATCACCTTATCCCGCGGCCGAAAGACCCGGTCGCCGTAGCGGATCTCCAGCGCCTGCCCACCCCGGGGGTTTAACGCTTCCTGGAGCAGGAGATTAAGGTTCTCCACCCCCGTTACTGTCTTGCGCATCGGCGAGAGGACCTGGATCTCCGTGGCCGGATCACACTTTAAGTAGCGCGGTAGACGCACCGTCACTAAACGAATAATTTCGTCCACGATCTGCTCCGGTTCGGCGACATTCAGAAAGAAAAAGTCGGATGCCCCCTTAAATTCGGGCATTTCCCCTTCGTTGATCCGGTGGGCATTGGTCACGATTTTACTCGCCTCGGCCTGACGAAAAATGGTCTTCAAAGCGACCAGAGGAATCACTTCCGAGGTAATTAAATCCCGGAGGACGGCGCCGGGACCAACTGAAGGCAATTGGTCCTGATCTCCGACTAGGATCAGGCGTGTCCCCGGTGTAATCGCTTTCAGCAGTTGGTAAAAGAGGGGAAGATCGAGCATGGACACTTCATCAACGATGACAATTTCGGCTTCCAACGGGCGCTCCTCATTCCGGCCGTAATTTAACCCGGCCCCGACCGTATAGCCAAACTCCAACAAGCGGTGGATTGTTTTGGCTTCCTCCCCGGTAGCCTCCTGCATCCTTTTGGCCGCCCGGCCGGTGGGAGCCGCTAAAAGTGCGCGCTCTCCTCTTAACCGACACCCCCGAATTATACTTCGGATCGTGGTCGTCTTCCCCGTGCCTGGACCGCCGGTAATCATTAAAACCCCTTCTTGAAAGGCCTTCTCCACCGCCAAGCGCTGTTCGAAAGTGAGCATCGCTAATTCTTCGTCGGTAAAACGAATTGCTTGCGCCGTCGGACCCGTCTTGACCAGAGAAAGTATTTTCTCACCAACTTTCCGTTCACACCAGTAGAAAAAACTTAAGTAAAGCCGGTCCGTTTCTAAATAAAGCTCTTTCTCTTCCACTAAGGCGGCGATCACCTGACGAGTCACGTCCGCCGGAGCTTCCAATTCCTTACTGACTTCCGGTACAAACTCCCCCAGCGGCACATAAACATGGCCTTCGTCCGTATACTTACGGAGATAATAGTGCACACCAGCGCGTACCCGTTCGTCGGCAGCCGGATCTTTTCGTCCCAAGAGACCGGCTATGTGATCAGCTGTTTTAAAACCCACCCCGAAGAGGTCGTCCGCCAACCGGTACGGATTGGCCTTGATTACCTCGGCCGCTTTTTCCCCGTAGCGGTGATAAATTTTCGTGGCTAAGGCGGGCGTAATCCCAACCCCGCGTAGAAATACCATCATCCGCCGGATCTGTTTCTGTTCTACCAAGGCTTGGGTAATCTTCTCCGCCTTCTGGGGTCCGATCCCTTCAACCTCCTGGAGTCGGTCCGGTGTTTCATCAATAATCTCTAATGTCGCCAAGCCAAAGGTCTTCACCATCTTTTTGGCCGTGACCGGCCCGATCCCTTTAATCAAACCGGACCCTAAGTAGCGTTCGATCCCTTCCACGGTTACCGGTGGAAGGACGTCAAAAGCTTCCACTTTAAACTGCCGACCATACGTAGGATGGAGCACCCACTCCCCGCTGAGACGGAGACTTTCCCCGGTACTGACATTAGGAAGATACCCGACTACGGTCAGGTTTTCGTTGGCTGTTTGCATGCGGGCGACCATATACCCGTTTTCTTCATTCTGAAAGGTAATCCGTTCAAGAATACCCTCAATTTCAGTCATGGGTATTCCCTCCTTCCCCCCCTTCCCATGGTCGGCGGGCGATGATCCGCTGGGCTAGGTAGCCCGTTAACCAACCGGACGGGAGCGCCAAGAGTAGCGCCCAAGGTAGGAGATAAAATATTCCGGTTCCGGGGACAAGTAGATACAACATTAATAACTGGCCACAGTTATGGGCGACGGCACCGCTGATACTAATTCCATATAGACTAAACACTTTGGGTAGGGTCCGCCTGAGGAGTCCCATCACCAAAAGCGCAGCAATGCTCCCCCCTACACTAAGGGCAAAGGCAACCGAGAATAAGGTCCCGGTTAAGAGCCCCGTAAGCACGATTCTCCCCCCGGTCACCGCCCATAGCATCCACGGCCGTTCGGTCACCAATACGACCAGCGTAACGATGTTGGCAAGCCCGATCTTCGCGCCCGGAATCGGTACCACTAATCCCAAGGGAATCAGGACCGACTCCAGTACGCTGAGGGTGACCCCCAGCGCCATATAAACACTGGTTTTAGTGATGTTATTGATCCGTTCTTGATTGGAAATTCTTTTCCCCTTCATCTTCTTCCCATTCTTTGCTGTAATAAGCCAAACTTTCCAACTCTAAAGTGAAATCGGCATGACGCACCCGAATCCCGGGGGGAATTTCTAATTTAACCGGCGCAAAATTAAGAAAGGCCTTGACGCCACTGGCTACGCAGCGGTCGAATACCACCTGCGCCGCCTCGGCCGGTACGGTTAAAATAATGATCATCAGCGGTAATTCCTTAATTAGTTCCGGTAAGCGTTGAACCGGGTAAACCTCCACCCCAGCTACATGGCCGCCGATTTTCCGTTCATCCTGGTCAAAAGCAGCTCTCATTCTTAATCCTTCGCGGCTCAATACCTCTTTTTGCCGGTCCGCCCCGTAATGAAGAAAAGCTTGCCCTAAATTGCCCACTCCGACCAAACCCGCATTGACCACCCGGTCAAGTTTGAGGATCCGGCGCAGCTCCTCCCGTAAAATGGTAACCTCATAACCCACGCCCTGTTTCCCGAAGATACCAAAAAAACTAAGGTCCTTCCGAATTTGGCCTGGGGTAACGCCTGTCCTGGCACCCAATTCGTAAGAGGAAACGATGGAGGACGATTCGGGATCTAAATCCGATAAAACCCTTAAATATAAGGGTAAACGACGAATAACAACATCAGGAACCTTCCGCTTCCGCACGGAATTACCCCCTTCCCAAGTATATTTCCCCTTCGACGTTTACTTTCACATTCCTGCTGGCTTCAGCTTCTGTCTTAAATCAGCAACCCCCGGCATATACTTCTACAATGAAGATGGGCGCAAGACAATTTACCATTATGGTTAATAACTGCATCGCATCGAAGGACAGGGGGTCTTAAGTTTTGATGAACTCTCTACCAAAAAACGAACGGTTCCGGTTTATCTTAGTTATTGGTCTGATCTTTTTCACCGTTTTCATCACCATCGGGGTCTGTTTGGTCGAAGCCGAGGGACAACAGGGTTTTTTTTACCCCATTGGGTATCTAAAACGCCTTTATCATCTTGATTCGCAAGTTGGTCGTAATTTCCTTTCCCAAGTGATTCCCGGGTTTAAACGCTACCGGTTCGAGGAAGACCCGGACTTTATTCTTGATGGAAAAGCGACTGATCTCCTCCTCCGTTTCCTGGTTAACATCAGGAACCCCTCTCCACAGGAGATGTTTAAAACCCAATTTCCGCTCCTGGCTCGCCAGGATGCGATCAAAGGATATTCATTACTAAATACCGCCGCCCTTCAGGCTCAACCGAATGAGACCATTCGGCGTCCAAGCCCATTGCCACCAGCCCGAACCGTTCCGCCCCCGCAAGAAGTGGTGCCAACACCACGGGTGGAGTCGCCTAGGGTCTTAATCTACCATACCCACACTTCCGAATCCTACGTTCCGGTCAGCGGGCAGACCCACCTCCATAACGGACAGGGCGATATCGTCCGGGCTGGAGAAAAACTGACAGCGCTTTTAAATCAGCAGTATGCCATTAAAACCTTACATTCCGATACCATCCATGATCAATACCCCTTCCGCGAGGCCTACCAACGCTCTGAGGTAACAGTCAAAGAATTGTTAGAAAAGCACCCCAAACTTGATGTAGTCCTTGATCTGCATCGGGATGCAACGCCGGGCTTAGATCATAAAGTACCCATTAAAGGAAAAACCGCCGCCAAGATTATTCTCGTCGTCGGTTCTGATCGTTTGGGACTGGCCCATCCCAATTGGGATAAAAACTCCCGCTTTGCCAATGCCCTCTTGGCCATTATGGATCAACTCTACCCTAATTTAGCCCACGGAGTGATTCTAGCCGAAGCCCGTTATAACCAACATCTCCATCCCCAGTCGATCATCGTCGAATTCGGCGATGATAAATCAACATGGGAGGAAGTCAATTACTCCTTAGAACTCTTTGCCGAGGTCCTTGCCACCTATTTTTCCCAAGTCAGTTACTCCCTTTAGGGCTTACTAGCTAAGGGTTCGCTCCAGTACCCGGGTGATTTGCGGTTGGTAGTGGGGTAATTTTCGCAGCCGCCGGTCATAAATATGGAGGCTGAAATAAGTCAGCACCAGCGCAAGCGCCCCCCCAATCACCCCGCTGACTTCCGCCCAGACTGCACCCCAGAGGAAATCCCCCAGTCGTGCTCCACCCAGATACCCCAGGAGAAAGAGGACGAGTGGCACGGCATAAACCAGAAAACCGGCGCGGAGCAAAGACGTACTATTGAATCCAACTGTTACCCGGTCACCTTGCTTTAAATCCAGTTCATTCTTGGGGAGGACAATCTCCTGTTCCCCCAGGCTATTGCCTAAAACAAAACAAGCCCCGCAATTTTTACAGGCCGAATGGCGCAGATAACGTAAACGGACCTCTTCCCCCTCAACATTAACGACCCAGGCTTCTTTCTCCATCATCATCCCTCTTTATCTTCTTTGCTATGGACTTTTTGTATAGATCAACGTTTAGGCGGGCAAAAGGGTTCCCCAAACCCCTCCTTCACCACTGTTTTCCATATTGCCCCCGCTAGTAATGGCGTCAGCGCTAGACCGCTGATGACCACCCAATCCATCAGGGTTAAAGTTTGCACCCGGAAGATCCGGCGCAGCCAAGGGGCGACAAAAACAATCAGCAGCAAAGAAGTGGCACCAACCATACTCCAGAGGAATTTTGTGCGCGGGAAGATCCTTCGACGCTGCCCCGTCACCCAGAGCGACCAATAATTATAGGCGTGGACCAGTTGGCAGAGGCCTAACGTGACGAAGGCCATCGTCTCCCCTTTCGGTACTGACTCCGCTAACCCCAAGCGGAAAGCGCTCAGGGTTACAAGGGCCATGACGGCCCCAAAAAACGCGAATGAAATCTGAACTTTCCACGCAAAAAGACCTTGTTCCGGGGAAAGCGCCGGTCTTTCCCTGCTCTCACCCTCCGGCAGCGCTACCCCAAGGGCGAACACCGTTAAGGTACCAGTCACTAGGTTGATCCAGAGCATCTGAAGGGGTGATAACGGAAGCGGCCACCCCAGCAGAATCCCGCTTAAGATTACCATGACGGCGCCGAGCTTACAGGAGAGAAGAAAATAAACGGCCTTAACCTCTGTGACGAAATGATCAGCTGCTAAGACAGGGAACCCCCCAGGGATCACCGTTACGCCCAGACTGACTGCGATTAAGAACATTTCGTAGAAGCGATGCCCCCGGAAAAGACCGAGGAGGAAAACCAGCAAACCAACGCCGACCGCCAAGAGGTCGATTTGTGTCTGAAGATGACCGGCGCTGTGACCCTCGGTCGTCATCTTGGTTCCGGTTACCGGCGCTTTTGATTTCCGGACCACCCCGTAGACCAGATGGATGATAACAATCGATAAAATAACGATGGCGTCGCTGGTTTCCCCGGAGAGCAGGGAAACGACAGCCGCCACCATCAATAAAATACCCATCATTTTCAATTATCCCCGCCTATTCCCTTTTCCTCCTTTTCCCGGGCGGCGCTCTGCATCGATAACAACCCCCGCAGACAAAGGAAGATTACACCTAAACCGCTTAGTAAAATTAAGAGACCAAACAGCAAAGTGACCCGGGAAAGAAAGATCGAAGCCAAGCCGGAAAGGAAACTTAAACCGTAGAGCACGAGCACCGTTTTCTTCGTCCCCAGTCCGGAAGTGAGGAGTAGATGGTGGATGTGATAGCGGTCACCTTGCATAAGCTGTTCACCACTGCGCCAGCGTCGCCAGACTGCCCAGAGCGTATCGAGAAAGGGAATCCCCATGGCGAAAACGGGAATCGCCAGGGCTAGAACGGTCGGTAGCTTCAAAGCGCCCATCACGGAGATGACACCCAGTAAATAACCGAGGAAGTAGGCACCGGAATTACCCATAAAGACCCGCGCCGGATAAAAATTAAAGGGAAGAAAACCAAGTAAAACACCGATCAGAATCGCACAGAGAAAAACGGCTGCCGACTGACGGAGGCTGAGCCCAATGATGAGGAGACTTACGCCGGCAATGGCAGAAACCCCGGCCGCTAGACCATCCAAGCCGTCAATCAGGTTAATAATATTAATCGTGGTGACCAGCCATAAAATCGTCAGGGGATAACTGAGCCACCCTAAGGCGACCATTTCCCCAAAGGGGTTTGTCAAATAAGCGATGCGGATCCCGGAAGCAGCAATTAAGGTTGCTACCAGGATCTGAATAAGAAGTTTTCTCCCGCTCGATAAATCGTATTTATCATCAACCAACCCCAAGAGAAAGATGATCAATCCTCCGCCCAAAATCGTCCCTAGATAGGGAAAGGAATAACCACCGGTTAAAAATAGGGTTAAACTGAACGACGTAAAGATCGCCAACCCGCCCGTATAGGGACGGGGGGAGCTATGAACCCGACGTTCCCGTGGTAAATCCAAAAGCCCCCAAGCGGTGCCTGTTTTCGTCCAGAAGATCGTCAACAGTAAAGAGAACACAAACCCGATGCCGCTAAGCAGGGCGAGATTCCAGCCAAAAACGGACCATTCCACCCTTCTCACCCCTTTTCATCGTTGATTCAAGCTCTATGACCAACATTGGATTGCTGTTATTTGGTTCCGAACAAGCGGTCGCCGGCGTCACCTAAACCAGGGATAATATAACCATGGTTGTCCAAGTAATCGTCAATTGCCGCCACAAAAACTTCAACTTCCGGATGTTCCTGTTGAATCCGGGCCACTCCTTCCGGAGCCGCGATTAAACAGACTAATTTAATCGTCTTGGTTGCTCCCCGCTTTTTCAGAAAATCAATCGCCGCAGAGGCTGAACCACCAGTAGCTAGCATCGGGTCAACCACGATCAGATCCCGATCCTGAAGATCATTAGGCAGCTTACAATAGTACTCAACCGGACGCAGCGTGTTCGGGTCGCGGTATAAACCGATATGACCCATTTTGGCGGCAGGAATCAGTTTCATGATCCCATCAGCCATCACCAGACCGGCGCGGAGAATCGGGACAATGGCAATTTTCTTCCCGGAAATCACCTTGGCTTTAGCTTTGGCAATCGGTGTCTGAATCTCTATTTCCTCTAAAGGAAAATCCCTGGTTACTTCGTAAGCCATTAAGGTAGCGATCTCTTCCACTAATTCTCGAAATTCTTTCGGACCGGTGCCAACATCCCTGATAATGCTCAATTTATGTTGAATTAATGGATGCTCAATCAAATGTACAGACCCCATCTAAGAATCCTCCTCTTTACTCTTCAAGTTTCATCATTTTAGCGACCCGTTGCTGGTGACGTCCTCCTTGAAATTCGCCCTCCAAGTAAGCTTCGACGACGGCGAGCGCAAGTCCCGGGCCAACAACCCTTGCCCCCAAGGTTAAAACATTACAGTCATTATGTGCCCTCGCCATCCGTGCTGAAAAGACATCTTGGCACAGAGCAGCCCGAACCCCTTTGACCTTGTTGGCTGTAATCGAGACACCGATTCCGGTACCACATATAATAATTCCCTGATCAAACTCCCCACTGGCTACCGCTTTGGCCACAAGCACGGCTTGATCAGGGTAATCTACCGATTCGGTGGAAAAGACGCCAAAATCTTTAAACTCATAATCCTTGGTTTGTAGATATTTGGCAATCTCTTCTTTTAAAGGAAAGCCGGCATGATCTGCGCCCAGCGCAATTCTCATCTTTTCCCCCCCTTTCTCCTGGCCAACACTGCCCTCTTCTAACACCAATAATTCAATTAACTTTCTCAGATCCTGCTCCAAAACAGCCGCACACCGCCGATAAACCTCCACCGGCTGACCGAAGGGATCGGGTAAGTCAAATTCAAAACCATCTCCGGCATCACGTCCGCTTACGTACTCGCGTAACACAAAGACGCGGTCCTTCACCGCCGGATAAAGCTTGATCAGTTGCTTTTTTTGCGCGTTCGTCATCGTCAAGATTAAATCGGCGGCCGCCAATTCTTCGCGCTCCAATTCCCGGGCTAAATGGACGGATAGATCCACTCCATAGTTACGGAGCACCTCCACTGCTTCCGGAGAAGCAGGCGCCCCAGGAGAAGCATAAAGCCCTGCTGAAGAGATTCTTAAGAAGCTAGCATCGCCATTACCTTCCTTTAACAGTTGACGAAGCAAAGCCGCTGCCATCGGGCTGCGGCAGGTATTCCCCGTACATACGAAGAGAATATTCCGGATCATTTTTTCCTCCTGTCTGATTCAATAGCGTGAGCGACTACTTAATGGGTGATCTTAGTCAGGCGGGCCGTTAAAACACCGAAATTCGTGTTTACTTGTACTCTTAAGGGATAAACCCGTTCATCTTGGGAGTACCAGATCGAAACCTGGGAGACCGGGTCGTAAATAACATCTGCCCGTTGATAATCGGCTAAAACTCGAATCCGTTCTTGTCCGCGGTGTTGGTAGTCAATCGCCTGCGGCCCTTTGGATGTAAAATAATAAAATTGATGATATTCCTGCCGCCAAGGCCGGGAGCGAAAATAGTAAATTAGCGATAAGCTCTCCAGGAGAGGGTGCTTTGCTTCATACTGACGAACCTGGGGCTGCTCCCCTTGGACCGTCACCTTTTTGTTCACGGTTTCTGCGCCAAAATCGTATTCTTCTTCCCTATGATCATTCTTTTCTGTAATTACTTTTTTCAAATACACCGGAGTTATATCCTGAGCGTCCAAGTACAAAAGAGAGTTTTCTTCATAGCTAAAAAACAGAGCGTAGGCGGCATAACTTTTCATGCGCATCCTTACTTCCAGAACCCGGCGGTGGCCGTGAAAGGTTTCCCCCACAATTTGCAGGGTTTGCTCACCAACAGGTAAGCCCTTAATGAAAACCTGGTATTCCAAAGTTTCCCCCACCTGAACCCCTCTTTCCTGCGTTAGGATCGAACGACTGCAACCCAAAATGAAGAGGAACAGGAAGAAGACGATCCTACGGCGACCACCGATGTTACTCATGTAATCTCCTCAACTTTTCCTCCGGCAGCTTTAAACAGTCGGTTATAGACTGCCTCCCCCACCTCTTGGCGCGGGGGAGCCACTGCCAGAATTTCATCTACCCCAACCTGATCACAAAGTCGCAGTACGTGAAACAATCTTTCCGCCCCCTCCGCCGGATTGGTACGCTGCCCCAATGAGAAGAAGGAAACTTCAGCAGTGGACGGAAAAGCGACTTGATCCTCATCATAGGCGATAATCCCCATCCGCTTACCGGCTTGCTGTTGCCGGTGGACGGTCTCCCGGAGAAAACGTCGAACAGGCTCCACCTCGCCGGTCAGCAGCCGGAGAGGTGCCTCAGGGGCATAGTGCCGATACTTCATCCCAGGCGCTAGGGGCCGACTGATGTTGATCTGAGACGGCGTATCCACTGTCCCTGCCCCTAACACGGCTTCCAGCATCTCGTGGGTCACTCCCCCGGGACGGAGAATACGTGGACGCGTACTGGTCAGATCCAGAACCGTCGACTCCACCCCCACCCCAGTAGGGCCGGCATCAATGATCATTTCAATTTTACCGCTTAGGTCAGTAATAACATGACTACCCCTAGTCGGACTGGGTCGGCCGGAAAGATTAGCGCTGGGCGCTGCCACCGGCTGATCAGTCTGGCGTAACAGTTCTTGGGCAACTGGATGGGAAGGTAAGCGGATTGCCACCGTCGGCAAACCGGCGCTTACTTCCGCCGGAATGCGCTCTTTTTTCGGCAGGATCATGGTTAAAGGTCCCGGCCAAAACCGCTGGGCTAAGATAAGGGCCTGTTCAGGGACTGCCAGTGCAATCTCGGCTAGTTGTTCCTGCTTATAGATATGGACAATTAGAGGGTTGTCCCCCGGCCGTCCTTTCACGGTAAAAATATTTTCCACACTCGCCCGGTTATAAATAACGGCACCTAAACCGTATACTGTCTCTGTGGGAAAAGCGACCAGTCCGCCGCGGCGCAGGATCGTCGCCGCCTTAGCTAGTGCTTTAGGGTCAAACGCCTGCGGATCAACTGTTACGATCTCGGTTTCAAACATTATGTCACCAGCTTTATCGATTTCCCATGATCATCATATCTTCCAAGAAACTTCTCTACTAAGGAAAAGGATTCCTCTTTTTTATCACGAAAAAGAAACCCCAGGAAGGTTAAGGAAGCGAGGCCAAGTACAGATGGGAAAAAATATATTCTTAAAACTACGTCAGTTCTTTTATCCATTATGGGTAATCGGGGTCTTTTCTTTTCTTTATCTCTGCAACCAGCTTCTTCTGGTATTTCTCGCTGGTCTCTGCACTCACCTTTTAAAACTGCCCTGGAAATTACAGGAGTTAAATCCCAGCGCTCCGCGGCCGTTTTTTTTCTTTAATCTTTTTTTCGGTCTCATCCCCCTCCTCCTCGCTTTTTTTACGGCGGAAAAGTTTATCTTTCGGAAACGCGTCCTCCCCCGCTTTTTTCCCTCTTCTCCGCGGGCACGGCAAGATCTTTTGTTTGGGCTTAGTTTAGGCTTTTCCCTTTTCGCCCTGCTTTTCCTGGCCTTTGCCGGGTTGGGCTGGCTCCGAGTGATCCATGAACCGGTTTTCGCTTTCCCCACTCTGTTCTGGGTAGCCCTTACCTTTCTGGTTTCCGCCCTTTTCGAAGAACTATTCTTCCGCGGGCTCCACTTGCCGGTGCTCACCGCCCACTGGGGATTAGCGCCGGGCATCGCTTTCTCTGCTTTATTGTTTAGTCTTGCCCACCTGAATAATCCCCACTTGAAATTCCTTGGTTTATTTGGAATCTTAATGGCCGGGGTTCTGTTTGCTCTAGCCTATATTGTCACCGGTGCCCTCTACCTACCGCTCGCCCTTCATTTCAGTTGGAACTTTTTTCAGAGTTTTTTTGGCTTTGCGGTGAGCGGGTTTGCCTTTCCCTCTATTTTCCAGCTGGAGGTCACCGGTCCTGAGTTGTGGACCGGAGGTGCCTTTGGGCCGGAAGCCGGCTGCTCCGGCTTGTTCCTGCTCGTCTTGGCGATTGGGGCAACCCTGCTCTATGGCCGCCATCGGCAACCTCCGACCACCACAAATCCGACCGGAAAAAGCCGCCCGTAAAAACGGGCGGAATCCATTACTCTCTGCAGTTGTCGAGGCGTTAAACCCGACGCCAGCGCATCCCCTGCGGTGTATCCTCAACCACGATTCCGGCCGCTTTTAACGTATCGCGAATCTCATCCGCAGTGTTAAAGTCCCGGTTGTCCCGGGCGGTTTGCCGCTGCTTTACCAAGGAGTTGATCTCATCATCGCTAAGCCCCGTTGCCGCCGGTTCTTCCGCAAACCAGATCCCAAGAAGCGCGCCTAGTTCTTCTAAAACAGCTAAGGCTTCCGCGAGAAGCTCTTGACGGCTGGCGGTAAGCACAAAATCGTCAGCTAGCGCCCATTTATTAACCTCCCGCACCAAATCGTAAAGCATCCCTAATGCCATCGCGGTATTAAAATCATCTTCCAACGCCGCAATAAACCGATGGCGGCAGGAGGCGACCAGCTCTGGAATGGAAGGTATCACTCCTGCACCCTCGTCGTCGGCTTGTACCGGCGTCGACAAAAGATGTCGCCAGTTATCTCTGGCCGTCTCCAAACGGGCAAGGCCATGGGCGGCAGCCGTTAACTCTTCTTCTCCGAAGCTTAAGGGGTTGCGGTAATGGGTCCCCAGGAGCCAAAAGCGCACCGCTTTGGGGGTGAAACGGGCACAAGCCTCCCGGATTGTCACCACATTCCCCAGGGATTTCGACATTTTATCACCACTCATGGTGATAAAAGCAGTATGGAGCCAATACCGCACAAAAGGTTTCGTCCCGCAATATGCTTCGGCTTGGGCAATCTCATTTTCATGGTGGGGAAAGATCAAGTCCGAACCGCCACCATGAAAATCAAAGCCAGTATCTAAGTATTTCAGTGACATGGCCGAACATTCAATGTGCCAACCGGGACGGCCTTTTCCCCAAGGGGATTCCCAAGCCGGTTCCCCAGGTTTGGCCGCCTTCCATAGGGCAAAATCCATTGGATTTCTTTTCCGCTGATCCGCTTCGACCCGGGCACCGCTCAACATCTCCTCCAACGGACGTCCCGACAGTTTCCCATAGTCAGCGAAGGAGTCCACGGCAAAATAGACATCCCCTTCAACTTGATAAGCATGGCCTTTGTCGACCAGTCCCTGAACCATTTCAATGATCTCGGGAAGATGTTCCGAGACTTTCGGGTAGTAGGTTGCCGTCTCCACACCCAAGGCCTCCATATCCTCAAGGTAGATCTGGGCAAAACGGGCAGAAAGGGCTAAAGGATCCTCCCCACTTTGCTTAGCATGTAAAATAATTTTATCATCCACATCGGTGAAATTTTGAACCAATGTTACTTCATAGCCCCGGTAACGGAGGAAACGCCGAATACAATCCCAAACCACCGGTGGTCTGGCGTTCCCGATGTGCGCATAATTATAAGGGGTGACCCCACAAACGTAGATCCCGACTTTTCCCGGATTGGCCGGGACAAACTCTTCCTTCTGTTTAGTAAGGGTGTTATAAACCTGAATCGCCATGATAAAACCTCCTTTATTCCTTCAAACACGGCCATGTAGTTCCTCTTCCCGCTGCCTTACCCTTCTCCCTGGTCTATTCTGGCCAGCCGGGATTCTAATTGTTCAATCCTTTTTTCCAACTGTTCACAATAGCTCATTACCGGATCGGGTAGTTTACCATGTTCTAAGTCGGGTCCACCAACCCGGACACCATCCTGTACCACCACTCGGCCCGGAACCCCAACCACCGTCGAATTGGCTGGGACCGGACGGATCACCACCGCACCCGCTCCGACTTTGGCATTCTCCCCAACCGTGATCGACCCTAAAACCTTCGCTCCGGTCGCGATGATCACCCGGTCACCAATGGTCGGATGCCGCTTTCCTTTCTCTTTACCGGTGCCGCCAAGGGTAACTCCCTGATAAATCGTAACGTAGTCCCCAATTTCCGTGGTTTCCCCGATTACGACCCCCATCCCATGATCGATAAAGAGCCCTTTGCCGATCTTCGCCCCGGGGTGAATCTCAATTCCGGTTAGAAAACGGGTGATTTGCGAGATCAGACGCGCTAATAAAAATAATTTGCGTTGATAAAACCAGTGGGCAATCCGGTAGGCCAGAAGGGCGTGAAAACCGGGATAACAAAGGATAACTTCCCAGAAACTACGCGCCGCCGGATCCCGTTGAAAGATTGCTTTAATTTCTTCCCGTAAATACACAAACACTTCCTTCACCCCCTTTTATGGGCTTTTTGCATTGTCATTTGATTCAACTATTCCGGTACAATATATTGATAGCCTAACTCAAGTCAAACACTATATATTGTACGGAATCTTCTTTAACGGATACAACGCAAAAAGCTTTTTATAGACAAAAACTCCGTCTCCCCAACAGAGACGAAGTCATTTACCTCGCGGTTCCACTCTGGTTGGACCGGAAGCTGTCCAGTCCCACTCAAAAAACGCTGTAACGGGCGATCCCGTTAAGGCCTATTTAGAAAATAGCCCATGTTGTTCACCAAGCAATGAAGAGTAGTCGGGTGAACAACTCAACAAAAGCGCCTTTGGGGCTTGTCGACTCACCTGGCTTCAATTTTCATCCTAGCGGAAGCCAGGGTGAGCGACTACTTTCTGTTCGGCCTTAAGACTCCCGGGTGCAGTTCTCCTGTTGTTCCGGAGGGCAGCTTTCAGCCGACGGCTCCCCCTCTCTTTCCTTCCCATCCAGGTTACTCTTCCGTTCATCGCCTTTTTGATCGGGCTTTTTGCGTTGTCACTTGATTCAACTATTCCGGTACAATATATTGATAGCCTAACTCAAG
>ENA-UOOR01002543-UOOR01002543.1-fermentation-metagenome-genome-assembly--contig:-NODE-2543-length-18183-cov-163.820554_pt1 | contig 18183 bp, 13 predicted proteins | sample MGYA00245780_ERZ724029 | MGnify/ENA primary metagenome ERZ724029 (study PRJEB28704, sample SAMN03018315) | fermentation metagenome | biome: anthropogenic terrestrial biome; feature: soil... | reverse complement strand
AAGTTGCCGATTGCGGGCGATTTCCTGTCAAGTTACACAAAAGTTGAAGCGGGCTGCAACCCTTGAATAAACTACTGTCTCGGCAATTTTTTATACCGCGTGTTGTAAGCCTGTGCTTTATTTTAATTGTTTCAATATTTTTCTTTTCATTTTATCTGTCAATATAAACTTAGACCAAGTTACTAGAATAGCATCATATCCAGTTTCTTCCTTTTCTTGCTTTGTTAATTCAACCAGTTCAACAGAAGGATTCTCATGTTTCCAATTTGTTTTAATCCAATCAGTTTTTGAAATTACTGACATTGAAGTAGTAAATATTATTGATTTGTCTTTAAAATCGTAATTCACTAATTCTCTTTTAAATTGTCGGTTAAGATATTCGCTTTCTTGTGTATTTAATTTCTTTTCCTGATTCTTAAATGCTTCGGAGAAACTCATTGTGAATTTATAATCCAATTTCAAATCAATATTTGTAGAATCAATCTGTGCATTCTTTCGGCAGTGGGATGTTTCTCCATTTTTTGCAAATACCACATAGGCTTTCCCAAGTTCAAAAACCATCCCACAATCTTGTCCTCCAAGGCCAGTCTTAATCTCAATCGTGTCAGACTTAATCCCTTTCCATACTTTATCTACGAAGAATTGATAAATAATTTTTGAATCAATTTGCTTTTTATTAATCGGCACTCCTTGGAAAATCAAGTCAGCTAAATCAATTTCATTTTCTAGATTTTGATATGAACATTTGCATGCAAATCCATTTGTGAATCCACTTATTAAGATAATCGTTGTTAAAAATATGATTTTCATATATGTAGGGTATTTTTTAGCATGGCTTACAACGGATGGGTATATGAAACGTTTGGCATTTCAAAGCGATTTCCTATCAAACCGTTGTGATGTTTATTAAATGTACCGCCCTTAAAATTAGCACTTTCTGCCAAATGTTTTATATACCGTGTTGTATGCTGGGCTTTATTCATTATCTGCTTATTATCAATCTTTTACCATCAATAATCCGCTCAATCGAAGCACTGCCGTTTCCGAAAAAATTAGTTTTTAGGGTCGGCAAAAAAGCGCTGGCAGACAGACAAGCTCTATTGCAATTTTTGGAATGAGCGTTGGTTTGTGCGAATTGCAATTGTGCTTGGCTGTGTGGGTTGATAATCATACTCATATTATCGTAAAACTATTCGTTCATCCTTGCTAATAACAAGTCCTTTTTGTAATGCAAAATCAATCCCCATTTTCATAGCTTGCTCAACATTCCCTCCCAAACGGGCATAACCAAAAATTTTAGCTACTTCTCTAATCAAATCATCTTCAGGTAAACTAATTTGATTTGTCAAAATATCTTTAATTCCACAGATTATTTCCTCTTTTGCTAAATCATCAGCGTTACGTTTTGAGTCATCTTCTCCTGGAACTCTAAATATGCTATAATTTAAGGGTTCTTGTTCTTTATTCCAATAAAAATATATTCCGTTTTGGCTTGTATGTTTTAATCCCATTCGAGAATAAATAGTAGTTAGATAATCATTTAATCTGACGCCTAAACGAGAAATCCCCCAAGCATTTAAAATCCGCTTTGATAAAAGCGAATGGCTAATAGGTGCTTCCGTTTCCATTACTTGATTAATTTGCATTATTATTTTAGATAGAAGCCTTGAATCAAAGAATTCGTCTGAAAAATTAAGATATGATTGCTCCAGAACACAAGAATTGTATTTAATAGAATTCTGAATTGGTTGAATTACTTCTTGAGTAATTCCTTGAAGCTTAACATTTGCAAATTCTTTTCTTGTTAATTCTTCAGAATTAATTTGAGTCTCAGACTCAACAGTTTTTGTTTTTGGCTCTTGAATTTCTTTGATTACACTAATAATATCTTGAACAACTTTTTGAGGATTATCCCACCAATCTGGAGACCAAAGTTTATAAATATTCCAGCCTAACATTTTTAGAACCTCGGTTTGAACTACCTCCCTATCTTTTGCTGTTTTTGCTGCATAATAGGATTTTCCATCTGTTAATATTCCCAAAATGTATTCAGATGGTTTTTTTGGATTTACAATACCAATATCTATTTTGTAACCTGAACAACCAATATTTGTATGAACCTCGTATCCATAATTTTGAATTTCATTAGCAACCATATTCTCAAAAAAACCTGATGTTGGTTTATTTATGTTTTGCTTTTGAGGCAACGCTATTTTACCTTTTTCTGTATATTCCAGAAAAGCTTTAATACCGGCAACTCCTTCTGAAGAAGTTCTTGAAATATCAATTTGGTCAGAACGTAAAGTGGAAAAGACTTTCATTTCATATCTGGCTCTTGATATTGCGACATTCAATCTTCGCCAACCTCCTTCTCTATTTAAAGGTCCAAAGTTCAGATATATCTTTCCTTCTTTATCAGGTCCATAACCAATTGAAAACAAAATAACATCACGTTCGTCTCCTTGAACATTTTCCAGATTTTTAATAAAAATTGGTTCTAATGATTCCATTGCCACTTTTTCTAAACCCGGTTTCTTTTTAAATTCTTCATTTAGTAAATCCTCAATGATATTTTGTTGTACAGAACTAAACGTAACAATCCCAATACTTCTTTGAGAAAGGACAGGGTCTGAAAGTCTTTTTAAAACTTCTGATATAATTGCTTTTGCCTCAAAACTATTTTGACGAGTTTTGCCTCGGTCGTAATATCCTGGAACAAATACATTATTTACTTTTGTTGCAATGTCATCAGGTGAAGGAAAGGTCAATAATTTATTCTCATAATAGTTTGAATTGCTAAACGCAATCAAACTTTCGTGTTTACTCCTATAATGCCACAATAAATGTTTTGAAGGAATAGATAAAGCAAGGCAATCATCCAGAATGCTTTCCAAATCTTCTTTATCCGCATTCTCTTCATCGAAATGATTCGATGAGAAGAAACTTGTTGGTGGCATTTGTTTTGGGTCACCAACAACAATAACATTTTGACCTCTTGCAATAGCACCAACAGCTTCGCAAGTTGGCATTTGTGAAGCTTCATCGAAAATTACTAAATCAAATTTTGATTTATCAACTTCAAAATATTGAGCAACTGAAATAGGACTCATTAACATACAAGGACACATTCTGGGTAAAAGGTTAGGAATTAAATCAAATAACCTCCTAATGGACATTGCTCGTCCATTATTTCTTATTGCCCGTTGAAGGACACCAATCTCTGAGCTGTTAGATGCTTCTTGTGTAAAAGACGGAATTTTAGATGCAAGTTTCGCAAATAATTCTGCTTTTGTTAATTCTTCAAAATATTTACTTTGCTCTTTAAATTTTTTGATTTTTCCTTCAAATAATTTTCCATTGAAAACAGATAATCTTGCATCTTTAGAAATTATATATTCGGAAAACTTTTTGAATAATGATTTTTTAAAGGATGTTACTACTACTTGATTTTCAAGCACACCATTTGAATATAATTCAACGACTGAATAAAGCCCTTTCTCGATTATATCCTCTTTTATGCGATTCCAGCTTGCCCAATCGCGCAAAGAATTAAGATTTTCAATCCAGTTCTCAGCATTTTGTTTCCAAAATTCAGTCCAGTCATTTGATTGATTTTGCTCTGTTTTAAAATCAATATTCAATAAATCAGAAAGAGCTTCTTCAATCTTTTTTTGTTCTTCAGTAAGAACAATATAGCTTGAGATTACTTTCCCTTTTATATCAAGAAATGAACGGTGCCCGTCATACAGAAGATTAGCGAGATTACTTCTTATTTCATTTACTTTTAAAGGGTCTTCAATAATTTTTATTAGCAAGCGGTTAATTTCTATAGCTGTTTCACAAATTTGTAATACAACAGACCATTCACTGTTTCCATTATTCCATAAAAAATCAAGGTCTTTAGATAATTTTACTGCATTTTCATCAAGAATTACCTGTTCTTTATGAAGCAGAATTATTGTTTCAAGATATTCAACAATTTTATTTTTGTTGACTTTTCCTGATTTTGATAAAGGTTTTAACGTTTTTATTATTTTGCTTTGACCAAATAGTTTTGGCAAAAACCATTTATTAGAAACAGCATTCCACTGAAAAAGAATAGGCTCAGCATCATAAGTTAGTATGTTTTTGGAGAAATTTTCCAATAATGTAGTACGATATGTATCCCGTTTTTCTCCATGTGATGTTAATTCGATAATATAAGAAAGATTTTTTTCGGGATGTTCAATATTAATTAATGTTGCTGGGGTATCGGGTAAAGAAACTATTTTTTGACAAAGCTCTTCTAAATTGTCTGTCTTTTCCTTATTACTGTTAGCAGATTCAATTAAAAGCAATTCACATAATATTTTTTTATTTTGAAGCTTTTCTTTTAATAATTCAATGTATTTTGAAATTAGTTCCTGAGCTATTGTCCTGTTTTGTTGGTTATATGTTGTTGTTTGAATTTGTAATAGGGGATGATTAAACGGATGTCCGCATAATGTACCGGCATTTTGTAATTCTTCAACTTTATCTGATAATTCGACAAATTTTTCTTTACTTAATTCAGTAATTAACTTGTCCTCAAACGGAATTTTATCCGATGCATTATTAAGTTCTGCATAAAAAGTAAATGAATCATATAACGAAAAACCAAAATGATGTTTTTGGTGTAATGCATTAACGTATTCATTTAACTCTAATCTTTGGTTATGAAGTCGTTCAGCCTCCGTTTTAAATTCAAGCGGAGAGGATTTTCGGATAATTTCAGTAGTTTTCCTAAGTTGTTCTAATACATTTGATTTTTTAGATTTGTTAGAATGAAGTTCAAGACAAAATGGGTCAAGTCCAATATCAGCTAAACGTTTTTGAACAACAGTTAATGCCGCCATTTTTTCTGCAACAAAGAGAACTTTTTTGCCTTGATACAGAGCATTTGCAATTATATTGGTTATAGTTTGTGATTTTCCTGTTCCGGGAGGTCCATGAAGAATAAAACTTTTATCTCGGGTAGCTGCACAAATTGCATCAAGTTGTGTAGAATCTGCACTGATTGGCAAAGCTATTTCCGAAGGTAGATATTTATTATCTAAATCCGTTTCTATTGGAACACCATCTGTTTGCCATTCTAATTTGCCAGAAACCAAGCTTTTTACAACCTTATTCTCTATCAGTTTATCAGCATTATTATGGATGTCATTCCACATAATGAATTTACTAAACGAGAATATTCCAAGAAATGCATGTTCTTCTACATCCCATCTTGGTTGCGACATTATGCCTCGACGAATAATATTAAATATTTTAACTACATCAACGCCACTGTCATCGTGGGGGAGTTCAATCAAACCACTAATGTTTATGCCAAAATCTTGTTTAAGCATTTCCAATAGAGTGATGTTCATTATAGTTTCTTCTTCTCTGCTTCGAATGATATAGCCTTTTTGTGCAGATTTTCGGATTATTTCAATTGGTAAAAGTAAAAGAGGGGCATAACGCGCTAACTCACTATTGGGGGTTTCATACCATTTTAAAAAACCTAATGCAAGATACAAGGTATTTGCCCCATTTTCTTCCAATGATAAGCGAGATGCCCGATATAGTTTAGTCAATGAGGATTGTAATTCAGAATCTGTTAAATAGGTGCGTAGTCGTTTATGTGACAAGTCAAATTTTAATAAGTCGACAATTTGGTCTGACATATTTATTGCTTGGTAAACACCCGAATTAATATTAGAATTAACCCATTCATCAGGTTTAGTTAATACCTGAAATTCATCCCCATCTGCAAGAGCATCTTCAAATGCACTGAGATTAATAGAAAATAATTGAATTGTACTATGTGTAATTCTCAGGTTTAGAAGGTTATTTCGAAGACTTAAATCTAATAACTTTCGTTCCCATAGTTTTTGTTTTGTAATTTGTTGCGATTCTGATATTTCTGAATTTCCTTCAAAAATAATTCCTTCAGGTTGTATGTTTTCTCTCGCAACAATTTCTTTATCTTCAATTAACGTCCACCCTTCTGATGTTTTTATTCTTTGAGGAAGTGGCTTTATGCCACTTAATCGCGCTCTTTTTACATCGACAAATAGTATAAATTCTTCTTCTTTGACTAACTTGTAATTTGCTGAATTAATTGCTTCATCAAATGATTGTATTTTTCCAGTGTTCATACATGTTGCTTCAACTAATGAAATTTCATTAATTCCTATTGCAATTCGTTTTTTTAATAATGAAATATCATCATTAACGCTATCAGCAAATGTATCATCAATTAACCATGCCCCAACAAAAGCATGACCATTAATCACTATTAACAATGGATTTAAACCAATTGCTTCTATGCAACTCGCATATAAAATTGCCATATCAACGCAAGTAGCAAGTTTTTGAGAAAAAATAGTGTCACACATTCGAATTCGTTGACCTTCATTTTCAAAACTTGCTGGTGGAGAACAATAGACAATTCCGAGACTTGCTATTGCTTCAAAAACAGCTCCCATTTGCTTTTTGACCCTGTCCGGGTTTAAACTTTGGTATGCGTCAAATGATGGATTACCTGTCCAAGTTTCGAGTATTTTTGAAGCGACTTGTATGACTTTAGAAATCTCAGGATGATTTGGAGTTACAAATGCAGCAAGCATTTCAGGAAGAGTTCTAATCCCATTCCATTGGTCATAGGCTAAAATTTCAACGTTGTAATTTTCAGTAAAAAGAATATCATCTTTTGAATAGATGGAAAGAATTATGTCTCCTGATAACTTTTCAGTAAGTTCAGATAAAAAATTTGCCAATAGTTTTAGTCCTTGTACTTCAATCTCAATTCTTTGGTTCCTCGGGAGAATTTCAATTTTATGCTCCCAACTATTTATAAAATCTGGCTCACCCTTTATTTTTATAGCAATATCTAATAACTCTGTTTCTGAAGGATTTTCAACAACAAGTTTTCGAATAATTGGAATCCGGTTTTGTTGTATTGCATAATTTGCAACCGGAGTGTAGATAAGCTCTACTTTGGGTGATATAGTTGATTCGTTCATTTTCGTAATGTTGAGATTAATCGGCGATGGAGTAATAGCACTCTTTTGCAAATTTCGGTTTGAGGGTCGGCTTGTGCGATTTGCAAATGTGTGCTATGTGCGTGGGCTTCCCTAACTGTCCCGAAGGGCAGAAGCGGGCAGGCAAAAACTATTTTTTTCTTGCACCAACCTTCAATCAATGAGCTAATATTTTCTTTCAGTTTATTCAAATTTTATAATCAGGTTATTTCTGTGTAATCGGTTTTAGCCTTGCATACAACGGTTTTCAGCTATACGCAGGCAGGGATTTTAACCACTGAACTTCCTACGAAGAACTGAATTTCAAATTTAGCACTTTCCTGTCCTACGAAGCACGAAACCCCTGCTTGCGTATAGGTGATGTTGTGCGTTCGGTGTTCTTTCTCGTCCGTTTGTTTGTCGGTCGGTTTAGTCGTGCGTTGGGGCAGACACACTCTTTGCCAAGCTTTGGTTTGAGCGTTGGCTGGTGGGGCTTGGCAATGTGTGTGGCTGCTATGCGTTGGCATTTGTTTCTTCTTTACTATTGGCTGCATATTTTAAGTCTGTCAATTCTGATTTTAGATAATCATCATTCAATACTTTTATGAGGTGTTTTGCTTCGCCTTTACTAGAAATATTGAACTTGCCATTTGCTTCATCAACAGTTACAGGGACATTGTAATCACGGATAATTCTGTGATAGTCTGCAAAGGTTTTGTGTCTGAAATATTCTTTCTCTCTGAGCTTGTTTAGCTTATTGATGGAATGCTTATCGTCTTCTAAAAAGCCTCTCAATTCCTCAAAGTTTTCAATGATGTCTATTGCTTGAATATCATTTAAGGTTTCATTCGCTACTTGTCTTTTCACTTCCTCATATAATAATGTTTTTTCAAAATTTGTTTTGTTTTCAAAAATCAATGTACCGTTTAAGGCAAACACATCAAAATTGCCATCTATGGTTAAAACATTTTGGTCAAGTTTTCTGAAAACTGTTTGACTGAATATAAGTGCCAATTTACCTCCTGTATCTAGAACTTTTTGTGGAGTTATTTTTCTTAGAAAATAGAAATCATTTCCTTGAACACTAATTTTAATCCATAAAGCCCAAATATCAGGATAAGGAAGAATTGTGTTATCATAATAAATTGGGTTTTCATCATCAAGCTCGCCTAACTTTTCTAATACAATGCCATAAAAAGGAACTTCATTACTTGGATAAAACCAATTAACTGCTCTGTCAGGTGTAAGGGCAGGATTATAAGAAACTAAATCATATTGCTTTCTAATTAAGCGACTTCTTACTTTTGGATAAAATGTTTCGATTATTTGCTGGTCTAAATCTTCGTGCATTCTTCCTTTGTAAATATTCAAATCAATTCCGTTTTCAGTTGAAACAGGTTGGTCAAGGATATAAACCTCAACAGTTGGGGTTTCTTCAATTTCAAGAAACGCTAAATGATTAATAAGTTCTTGTCTGGTCATTCTATTAGTTTTTGTAAATACACATTGGAAGTTAAATGAACAACCTTTTCAGTTTGGCCTTTCTTTAAAGGATTTTTGTGTATGATGATTTTCATTTTTTCCTTTTCGTTTTCAATTTTTGAAATGTGATATCCGAATAAAGTCAAGGTGGGATTTGTCAAAATTAGATTAGTCTTAATGTAAATGTGACCAAGAATATAAAACAAAGCCACAGTTGAAAGTATGTTTTGCCAAGTGTCGAACTTTAAACCAATAAATGGCAAAATATAAGTCGCTAAATAGGATAAATGCTCTGCGTGATTGTCTTGAATTCTAACAACTTGAATTTCTTCGTGGGAAGACTTTATTACGATTTTATACAAGATGAAATAAAGCGAAACTGAACCAACAATTAAAATCAAAAAAGCGATTGAAACTTTATTGATTAAAACGGACTCTTTCAAGCCAATGAAAGTATTTTCAATCGTCCAAAGCTTATCATTAAGGTTTTGAAAAAACAATATGAAATACAAAGGCACATATGAAATAACAAAAAGCAATATTTGAATGGTTAGTCTCATATTCTATTTCTGTGCATTAATTCCTCTATTTATCAATTCTTTTACAACTCCGAACATCATTGCGGAAAAGTCTTCTTTAAATTCTTTGTTGTCGGAATAGAGTTTATAAAGGTCAAAGTTTGTTGTTATGTGTTTCAGCAATTCCTCACCCACAACTTTGTCGCTTGTGATTCTTGCGTTTTGGTCGTCTGAATGTTGAATTGAGCTGATCAATTCTTTATTCTTGGCAACATCATTGGCAATATTTTCCGCCATTTGTCTAACCTTGTCGGCATCTTCAAATTGAGTTCCGTATCGGTCATTGAAAGTTTGCAGAATGTTTGAAAGCCTGTCAATTTCTGGTTCAGAACTTCCACCTCTCATATCGGTTGGAATTGGCTTTAAATCTTCGCCTTGTTCCATTACAATATTCGTTGTGGCTTCCAACTGCAAACGGTAACTGTCCATATCAATGTTGTCTAAAATCCCTTGTGCCAAATCAGTAGGCGTATCGCCTCCTAATTTGTTTTGCAAGTGGTTTAGGAAAATATAAAGACGTTCTAAATATGGATTTTCAAACGGTACAATTTGAGAAAGGAAAATATAAAGACGAACGTATGTTTTTACTTTAGCTCTAAAATCTGTTTGTTGCTCTTCGACAAGGTCATTTCTAAAAATTTCGGAAGATGTGTCCAACATTGCGTGTAATTGGTCAACGGGTACATTTGCTAAAATCTTTTCCGAAAATTCAAAGACCTGTTCTTTGGTGTAAACCTGAAAATTGTCCAAAGCATCTTGCAAGTCGAACAATTTATTTGGGTCGGTGGCTTCACCTAAAATGGTGCTTTCAAAATAAGGTTTGAACGCTTTTTCAATGTCTTCTGATGTGTTGGCAAAATCTAAAACAAAGGTGTCTTTCTTCAATGGATGACTTCTGTTAAGCCTTGAAAGTGTTTGCACGGCATTTACTCCGCCCAACTTTTTATCTACATACATTGTATGCAAAAGCGGTTGGTCAAAACCTGTTTGGTATTTATTGGCTACCAACAAAAAGCGGTACTCGTTTTTCTCAAATTCACTTGGAATATTAGCACTCGAAAATCCGTTTAAACTGGCTTCTGTTTGTCCGTCAATTTCGCCTGAAAATGCTACCACCGATAAAAATGGACTATTGATTTTCAATAGATAATCGTCAAATGCTTTTTTGTATTTTACGGCATTGGCTCTCGAACTTGTTACCAACATTGCTTTTGCAAAACCTCCCATTCGCTTTTTACGGATTACGTTTTCCATAAAATGCTCAATGATTAAAATAGCTTTCTTTTTTATTGCGTGTTCGTGGCTCTCTACATAATGTTTGAGTTTCTTTTGTGCTTTCAGTTTATCATATTCAGGGTCGTCCTCAATCTTTTTTAGTAAAGCATAGTAACTCTGATAAGTGGTATAATTTTGCAATACGTCCATAATAAACCCTTCTTCAATGGCTTGTTTCATTGAATACAAATGAAAAGCTCTGAATTTGGTTTTATCACCTTCTGAAAACGGTACACCAAACAATTCCAAGGTTTTGTTCTTTGGTGTAGCGGTGAATGCAAAATAACTCGCATTGGGTAACAGCTTTCTTGATTTTACCAATACCCTGATTAAATCTTCGCCTGTTATGGTTTCTTCGGCATCTTCTACCTCAACCATACTCGAAATGTCTTCCAAATCTTCTTCCAGTTCGGCTTGTGTGGCTTGGTCAAGATTGAGTTTTGAAAGGGTTTCGTTCAGTTTTCTTGCCATTTGTCCGCTCAAACTGCTGTGGGCTTCGTCTATGATGATGGCAAAATTATTTCCTGGCAAATCGCCAATGTCTTCAACGATATGAGGGAACTTTTGAATGGTGGTAATGATGATTTTTTTGCCTTCTTCCAGTGCTTGTTTCAGTTGTTTACTGCCTTCGGTAATGGCTTCAACTACACCTTTTACTTGCTGATACTGTTTGATGTTCTCCCTGATTTGGGCATCTAACACCCTGCGGTCTGTTACCACAATTACGGTATCAAAAATGTTGTCTTGTCCTGATTTGTCGTGTAAACCAACCAACTGATGAGCCAACCAAGAAATGGAGTTGGACTTGCCTGAACCTGCGGAATGTTGAATCAAATATTTTTGACCTGAACCTTTTTCTTGTGCATCTGCCAATAAATTGCGAACAGCAACCAATTGGTGATAACGTGGAAAAATCAGTTTCTTTTCTTTTCGTGTTCTTACTTTGCCCTTTTCATCCAAGTATTCTTTTTCTTCGGTAATGAGTTGGCAAAAATTCTGAATGATGTCAGTTAGACTACTTTTAGTCAAAACCTCTTTCCACAAATAATCTGTTTTTATGCCTCCGTTGGGTGGGTTTCCTGCTCCGTTGTTATAGCCTTTATTGAAAGGCAAAAAGTATGATTTCTCCTTTTTGAGTTGGGTACACATCCAAACTTCTTCGGTGTCCACCGCAAAATTGACCATTAACCTGCCTAAACGAAACAGTTCTTCATTGGGGTCTCGGTCTTCCTTGTATTGCTTTATGGCGTGTTCTACATTTTGCTTGGTTAGTTCGTTTTTCAACTCAAAGGAAATAATCGGAATGCCATTGATAAACACGACCAAGTCCAATGATTTTTTATTTTGTGGTGAAAAATAAACCTGACGCATCACTGAAAAGCGGTTGGCTTGATACAAAGCATTGGCAGAAGCATTGTAATTAGAAACTGGTTTATCGTAAAACAAATGCAGTTTGGTATCGGTAAAACCGTCCGTTATTCCTTTTCGCAAAACTTCAATTACGCCTTTTGCCTGTATTTGGTCATTGATGCGTTTGATTATTTTTTGCTCGTATAGGTCTTTGTGGTAGGTTTTGAGTTTGGCGACTGATTTAGGTTGCGTAGCTTCTAAAAACTGAAATAATAATTCACTATCCAAACAAGCAACATTGTCGTAAGCGGTGTTTTTACGAAGCAAATAGCCATTTTCACTGACCAAGTATTGGGCAATGTGGGTTTCTAATCCTTTTTCTGTGGTATCTGTTTGTTTTGTCATTTTTCAAATCTCTTATTCAATCGCTCCAATTCATCTACGATTTCCGTTAACAATAATATTCTTCTTTGTCTGGGTAAATCGGGATGAATCCAAAAGCGAGACTTATCCTGTAGTTGTGAAGCTAAATCGGGATTTACCAATCGGGTTCTATGAGCTGCTTCATTCCACAAATCTGAAAGCTCTTGGTTTGGAACATATTCGCCATTTTTATTTTTTAAATAATCATACGTCCTAGTCCAAGCTGCGTGTATAGCGTTGATAGCTTCATTTACTTGCTCTTTATGTTTTTCGCTGTAAGTTGCAAGTTTGTCAAGAACCCAAGCTAAAAGTTTTATGTCTGCTACTGCACTCATTCTATAATGTTTTGATAAGCTTCTTCATCCTCAGCTGCCATACTGATTTCTTCTTCTTCCCGATAGCTATCGGGATCATCATAAGTTTCTTCTTCTGTTATCTCCGGCACTTCATATCCTCTCACATCAATTTTACCCGTAACCGCTTCGGCTATCAAAGCCGTTTTGTATTCTTCTACCAAAGCAATTTCTTTTTCTATTTTGGAAATGGTCTCATCTAAAACTTTGAATTCATTCTTAATGTGATTTACAATAGTTGTTTGCTCTTCAATTTTGGGAATAAAAACCCAGTTGTCCATATATTGATATGTGTCAATATTTTGTATGCCAGTTGTTTGTTTTAGTGACCTAAAGTTCCATCTAACACTATTTATTAACTTGAAGATATAGAGCAAGTATTCAGAGCTAACCAAGTCGATTTTTGGAGAAAATTTTGAAATAAAATTTGAAGTAACTGATTTAAATGATTGATTAAAAAGCACAACTCTCCCAACAGGTGTTTTTTCGCCACCTCCAGATTTTTCTAAAAGTAAATCCCCAGGTTTCAAAATTTGCTCTGTCTTTGCTTCAATATTTCGAATAGTTAAGTTGTCAGTTTTTATATCATATTCATTAAAGTCTGCAACTCTTACACAAGTAATATCATTATCATCATTCTGAGGTTCAGTTCCCCAAGCCCCTGCAATTGATTTTGAAATAAGATATTTTATTTTGTGTTTTTGCCAATGCTCCGGTATTTCTCCCAACCACTCAATACCGCTGTCTTTCATTTTGGTATTGGGGTCTAAACCTTTGGTAACGGCTTGGTTGATGATGGCGGCTTTTTGCTCGTTGAGTAGTTTTATCAGTTGCTTTTTCTTTTGGATAAAGCGGTTGATTTTTGCCAGTTTGTAATCTAAAAAACGGGCAATGGCGGTTTGTTCTTCTTTGGGGGGAATTAAAACTGTTTCTCTACCAAACTCTTTAAATGCCAATGATTGTCTAACTCCACCACCTAAATTGTAGAAGTACTTTATTTTGTCTAAAAAATGAAGTTGGTAATAAAAGTACTTAGAATGAATGCCTGCCTTTGGTGCAAGACCTATGTATGCACTCGTGATAATTCCTTTTTCTTCAACATAACCAACACGCAATGATTTCTTGTCATTTTGTAAATCGGTAAATCGCAAAACAATAAACCCTTTATCAATAATTTGATAACCTTCAAATGACGCTGGCACCAATCCAGTAGCATTATCAATGTCTTTTCGTTTTATCTTTCCGTAACTAAGTGAAAGCAAATTTCTTTCAACAAGACCAAGATTCTTGTTCTTATTGTCGGCAAACAACATACGCAATTCAGTTTCCTGCCAATGGCTAGGAATTTCATTTTGCCAAAGTGTTTTTGATGATATGTAGGAAGAATACCTTGACTTTGCCATTATGAAATAATTTCATTTAATAATCCATCGGTTTCCTGTTCCAAAAGCATAATATCTCTTTCTATTTCTGAAAGGTCACGCAATGGTTCGTGTTTGTAAAAATATTTAGTAAATGAAATTTCATAACCCACTTTCATTTTTTTATCATCATACCAAGCATCAGGGGCAAAAGGCAAAACTTCTCTTTTGAAATATTCTGCAATGCTTTCTTTCATTGGTACTTTCTCATAATCGTTCAATTCACTATCAGATATTGGATTGCCTTTTGAATCCTTAATTATTTTTCCGTTTTCATCTCTTTCAGGTTGGTGCACCGTGATTTGATAAAAGCCAAAATCTTCATTTTCAAAGATCATACTGTACTCGTTCTCTTCAAATGCAAAGTATAGTTCTTGGATTTTTAAAATATCTTGAGTACCAAGCTCTACTCGTTTGTCTCCAAGGGGCTTTCTCATATTTTTATAAAATCCTTCTGACGAAGCATTAATCAACTGTACTTTGCCTTTTCTGCGTTCTTCTTTTACATTGGTCAATAGCCAGATGTAGGTGGTGATTCCCGTATTGTAAAACATATCATTGGGCAACTGAATGATACATTCCAACAAATCATTTTCCAGTATGTATTGGCGAATGCCGCTTTCGCTGCTGCCTGCATCTCCTGTAAACAAAGCCGAACCATTGTGAACGGAAGCAATACGACTACCGCCATCCTTGGGGTCTTTCATTTTAGAAAGCATATGGAGCATAAACATCAACTGTCCGTCATTGCTTCGGGAAGTTAAACTTCTTTCTTCCAATTCACCTTTGAAGTTTTTGATTTTCAGATTGAAGCGTCTGTCCTTTATTTCCACTTTTCTGCCCGTGCCTACATTCAGGTTGTCAATGTCCTGCTTCCAAGTTGTTCCATAAGGCGGATTGGTGAGCATAAAATTGAATTTCAAATCAGGGTCAAAACCGTATTCGCTCAAAGTAGAACCAAACTTGATTTTGTCGGGGTCTTCATTTTTGAGCAACATATCCGATTTGCAAGTGGCGTACATTTCGCCTGTGTTTTCCTGCCCGTACAAATGGAAAGTAGCCGTTGATTTGATTTCTCCTTCAGGATCGGTGGCAAAATGTTTGGATTGTGTCAGCATCGCACCCGAACCGGCACAAGGGTCATAGACCAAAAAAGTTCCTTTTTGGATTTTGTCTTTTACAGGCAAATACACCAAATGAGTCATCAACTCAATGATTTCTCTTGGCGTAAAATGTCGTCCTGCGGCTGCATTGGTTTTTTCATTAAACCTGCGAATTAAGTCCTCAAACATATAGCCCATTGCCATAGGTGATATTTTCTCAGGACTTAATTCGACTTTTGGGTTACAGAACTTTTCAATCAATGAAAAGGTGATGCCAGTTTCTTCAAAAGTCTGTAATTGATTGCGAAATTTGAACTTGCTGATAATATCTTGCACATTTTCTGAAAAACCGTTGAGGTAATCCAGAAAGTTAGCATCAATGTTCTTGGGGTCAGCCAAGAGTTTTTTCATTGTAAAAGGCGAAGTGTTGTAAAACGCCAAACCACTTCCGTGCAATTCGCTGGTCAATAATCCGGTAAGATTGTCAATCTTACTCTTAAACTCGTTGTGGGTTTTTAGCACCTTGTCTTTGGTCGGTTCGAGAGCCAAGTCCAAACGCCTTAAAACGGTCATTGGCAGGATAACATCTTGATACTGATTTTCAAGAAATTTATTGATCAATACATCATCTGCAACTGTCCAGATGAAGTTGATGATGGATTGTAAGTTTTGTTTGTTTAAGCTCATATTTTCTTTTTCGTCTTTCTGTTTGTTCTCATTTCGTTTTGTCGAGCGTTGGCAAAAAACAGCTCTTTTGGTTTTTTCAGCGTTGGCTTTTGTGTCGGCAAAAAACCAAATGTGCTGTTTGTGCGGCTGGCTTTTTACACTGACGCACAACGTTTCGCGGCTACCCGAAGGTGGCGATTTCGAGGCACTTCACTATCAACCAAGCAGAAACTTTGATAGAAGCACAAAGCTTGATTTAACCACTGAACCGCCACTTTTGGGTAGGTGCTGTTATGTGTAGTTTTTTCTAGTCATTAAATTTTATCACGTTTCTCAATCTGTCTTGCCCTTGATTGTTTTGGTAACGTTCTTTTACTGTCAAGTAGTCGGGACAAAGTTTAGAGTTCAGGTAAAACCCAAGACCAATAAGTCCTGCCGCTATTGTCAAGTCAATTATTATGAGTGGTTCGAAGGGTTGTCCTAAAATGTCACTTAGCGACCGAAGTAATCCAAGTATTGTAAAAATAGCAACCCATTTATGACTACTTTGGCTATATGTCGCTACGCCAATTAATAAAAGAATGTTGATTATTGGCAAAATAAATAAAACAGGAAACCATTTTATTCCATTTTCTATAATTATTGGAATTCCTGCCATCATTTTAAACAGAACGGTCAAGGATAAAAGACCGATTAAAATCATATTTAGCGTCTTATATTTTTGTCTTGCTTGTAGCGAAGGTATTGACTGAATAATTTTTGCCAGGTCTTCGGTCGGAAGTTTAGCCGTCTCTTTTAAAGTTTCAAAAGTTTCCTGTTTTGTCTTGCCGTCAAGAATACTTTGTTTTACTACTTTTCTTACTTCTTTTTTTGTCATTGTTGTTGTCTGTTAAAATTACACATAACGTTTGGCAGCTATGCCCAGTAGCCGTATTGCGGGCTTCGTAACTGTCAACCAGTACAATGTTTCTGCGGGGTAAAATGTTTCAAGTTGCTCTTTCATAGGCTATTGGGCATAGGTGCTGTTATGGGCATTTATTATTTTGTCGCTGATAGGGTATTCTCCCAAATTCTAATGAAGCTGATTTTTGCCCAAGAAATTTAAATTTCAATTTCAGTCGTTTCCCTTTTTCTAATCCCCAATCAGCTTGAAGGTCAGTATTAACTAAAATGATTGAAATATTATATATAGAAGTGTTCTTTAATGAAAGTAAATCTAAAACCTCTGTCATCCTCTTTTTACAGCCATAAAATTTGCTCCAATATATTATTAAGAAGTAATCTGGTTCACTACGGGTTGTATTATCCAAATCCAATGGCTCAAATGTGGATATAACCTCCTGCATTGTAATAGTATCAGATTTACAAGGTTCATAGTATTGTAATACATCAGATACAGCATTCTTTAATTTTACACCATTACATTTTTCTTTTGACTTGTAACAATACCTCACACCAATATTATTATATAGCAATACATCTTGACTTAAACACTTCAATATATTATTAATAATTTGAGAGCTATCATTAGATCCACCCAAAATATAAGTATTAGTAGTTGGATAATCTATTTTATTAAGAAATCTTATTGTAGATTCTTTTGTTTCAACTTCAGGATTTTTTAATCCTGCAATTTTTTTTACAACCACAGAACATGATGAAAGAATTAAGGATACTAGAACAAAAATTAATTTACTTTTTTTCATTTGTATAAACTATTTGAGATGAAGAAAAGCCTGCATAATTAGAAACAAATATGCAGGCTTTTGTTAAATTAATTTAAATAAATTCGAAATCCTCCAAAACTACCAAGAGTTTCATCAAATGGATATTCACCTGCTTCAAATGTAAGGTTTCTGCCAATTGCTTCTTCGGTATAAAGAATAAAACTCTCGTCAATTGGAAGTGGATATAATTCAATCGGAATATCAATTGGGACAACTTCACTCAAGAGAATATCAATAAAGTATTTCTGTGAAGTTTGGTCAAATTCCAATTTTGTCGAATAAACGTTGGAATTAGAATTGACACTCTTTTCCTCAGCTTTTGGAAACCATACAGCATTACATAATCCCCAACCTTTACAGTCTTTCACTTTACGACCCCATTCATCCCATTCGACAATGATTATTTCACCTCTATTGTTAGAATTCAAGTTATTTCTTTGAAAACTAAGCTTTTGAGGAATTAAATCTTCATTAAAAATTTCCTTTTCAGTCAATGCCACATTTTGTTCTTCTTTGTTACAAGAGATAAAGGTAGCAAGAAAAGCTACAAAAACTAAACTTAAAATTGTCTTTTGCATATTTTTAAAATTTAAAATTAATAATTGCTTACTCTTTCGATTTTCAGCAATTCTCGGCTACTTTGTTTTTTAATGTCGTTTTCGCTTTCACATCCTCGACGTTGGGTTGCAAACCCATTTATGCATATTGTTATAATTGCCCATAACGGATGGCAATAAGAAACGTAGGGCATTTCGAAGCTCTTACCTTTCAAGTAACCAAGTC
>ENA-UOOR01002539-UOOR01002539.1-fermentation-metagenome-genome-assembly--contig:-NODE-2539-length-18215-cov-7.649504_pt1 | contig 18215 bp, 17 predicted proteins | sample MGYA00245780_ERZ724029 | MGnify/ENA primary metagenome ERZ724029 (study PRJEB28704, sample SAMN03018315) | fermentation metagenome | biome: anthropogenic terrestrial biome; feature: soil; material... | reverse complement strand
ATCAGAAACGCCAATACTGTAAAGAAGTTGGTGGAGTTGTGTAAATCTGATAATAGCTCCATGCCTACGACAGATGAAGAGCTGCAAAAGAACATGATTGGTGAGCTTAAGCCACATAATGCACCGATTACACTTGTTGAATACGATCCAAGTTGGCCTGATTTATTTGAGCGAGAAGCGAATAAAATTCGTTCAGTACTAGGCAACAAAGTACTGCAGATTGAACATGTTGGCTCAACCTCGGTGCCGGGGCTTTGTGCCAAACCAATCATTGATATGATACTGGTTGTGGAGAACTCTGCCGAAGAGCCATCCTATGTCCCAGCTATGGAAACTACTGGTTATACATTGAGAATTCGGGAGTCTGACTGGTTCGAGCACCGTCTGTTTAAAGGACCTGATACTGATATCAACCTGCATGTGTTCAGTTCAGGCACATCTGAGATTGACAGAATGTTACGTTTTAGAGATTGGTTACGGTCCAATGAAACTGATCGGGACAAATATGCACAAGTCAAGCGAAGCTTGGCAAAAAATAAGTGGAGGTATGTTCAGCACTATGCGGATGCCAAAACATCAATAGTACAGAAAATCATGAAAAGAGCGAATGGTAATAATGCTTAAGGAGAGTGTCATGTTTTCTTGATTTGTTATAGGAGGTTATATCAATGAAAAATACAGTAGATAATTTGTCAAAAAGTAAAGTTATTTTAATGTGCGGCCCTGCGGGAGCAGGTAAATCAACATTAGCAAAAAAATTTGAAAGTACCGGGATGACAATACTATCTTATGATGAAGAATCATTCAAACGAGGTTTGAAAGAACATCCTTTACCTCAGGAGGTTTTAGAAGATATTAAAACCTATCTTGATGAAAAACTAATTTCACTTATCATGCAAAACATTGATATTGTTCTCGATTATTCATTTTGCTCTAGAGAAATGAGAAATGAATATATTTCATTATTAAAGAAATACGACATAGAACCCAAAATCTATTATATAAAGACACCTAAGGAAGTTGTTATGGAACGTATTCGAAAAAGAAACGGAAATCATCAAAATGATATCATATTGACGGAGCAAACAGCTTCCACTTATTATGATCATTTTCAACCCCCAACTGCTGAAGAAGGTGAAGTTATAGTAGTCGAGGGATATTAATATTGCGGTTTTAGGCATGGAAATTGTACTAGATGATAAGTTTTGTCAAATTTTTTGAAAGGTATACTTCCAACAAGGGGATACCAGCTTCAGGTGATATCATTATTGTCATCTCAGAGCATGTGGAGTGCGTAATAGGAATGCAAAGGAGAGATACTTAGAAATCCTGAGTTTTCAGCACTTTGCGCGATACACTACTTTCACAACAAATGGCGATGATTTTAAAAATAAGGTTTTGAAAAATAAAATCGATGTTTCCGTTGTATTGGACATGGAGTGTGTAGACAAGTTTATTCTATTCTCAAATTTAAATTAGAGTGTTCATACATGTCTATATTTAGCAGTGTGAAGCAAATTAAGACTGGGTAATGATGAGAGAATGTCGGTTTTGATGGCGTTCCCTTTTTATAATTATATAAGTAAGGTTAATGGTAATGAATTTATGAATGAGATTTTTAGTTATTATTCATATTCCGATATTTTCATAGAATCAGTTTGAATAGGGTTTATAACGTAAAGCTCAAATTCAAATTTACAAAGTCTTTTTCCGTTGTTTTTGATTTCGCATTGCTAGTTTTCCAGATCTAATTATTTCGTGCTTTTTCTTGATATTATACGGATATGCGCATATAATAAAGCTAACCTATCATGGAGGTTGGCAAAATGTTAGACTATATTTCTGTTCGGGATGCCGCAATTAAATGGGGTATTTCTGAACGTAGAATACAAAAGCTTTGTGAAGAAAAAAGGATAGATGGTGTTGTGCGTTTTGGCCGTTCATGGGCGATACCAAAGGATGCTCCAAAGCCTGCCGATGGTAGGTTGAAAGAAAATAGGAAAAATAGCACATTATCTTAAGATAATCTTAAGGATTTTATAAGATTAAACCCACAAAACCGTTTTCGATTCCTTGATATGATATTATGGGCTTTTGTGAAAGAAGGAGTTGAGCAGACTATGACAGAAAGTATTTTAGTGATGGATGATGAACATTCTATTGCAGACTTGATTGAAGTATATTTAAAAAACGAAAATTATAATGTGTTTAAGTTCTATAATGGGCGGGATGCTTTGCAGTGTGTTAAAAGCCAAAATATAGATTTAGCAATATTGGATGTTATGCTCCCCGATATAGACGGTTTTTCAATCTGTCAGCAAATCAGGGAAAAGCATAATTTTCCGATTATCATGCTTACAGCCAAAGAAGAAGAAATCGATAAGATTACTGGGCTGACATTAGGTGCTGACGACTATATCACCAAGCCGTTCCGTCCATTAGAACTAATTGCTCGTGTAAAGGCACAGCTCCGGAGATTTACCAAATATAATTTCTCAGAGCCAAAACAGGAAGAACATTTGATTGCCTTTTCCGGTTTAGTATTGGACATGGATACTCATGAATGTACGCTGAATGAGAAAAAGCTCTCTCTCACGCCTACGGAATTTTCTATTCTTTGGATCCTTTGTTCCAATCGAGGACGAGTGGTAAGCTCTGAAGAATTGTTTCACGAGGTATGGGGAGACAAGTACTTTAGCAACAGCAATAATACGGTAATGGTTCATATTCGGCATTTAAGAAAAAAAATGCACGACAACGCGGAACATCCTAAATATATCAAAACGGTATGGGGAGTTGGCTATAAAATTGAAAAGTAACAGAGATAAAAGAAGGAATGATTATACAAAATTAAAAAGGAAAGTTTTTTTTCGAATGCTCCTTATTGTTTTTGCCACGGCTGCAACTGTTATTTTCCTGCGTTTTGTAATTCAAGAAAACTTCAGTGTTGGAGATAGCATTGTACAATTTTTAAAGAATAAGTTTTATTTGAGTGACAGCGATGCTGTAATAATTTATCGGTATACATTTCTTTATAATAAGGACATTATTACACTTATTATGATTCTCATATTTTTAGTTATTTTGCTTAGATTTTCAATTTCTTGGTTTACTAAATATTTTGATGAAGTAAGTAGCGGAATGGATAAACTTGTTGAGGAATCCAATGGTGAAATTACATTATCACCGGAATTGGATTTTATGGAAAACAAGCTGAATCAGATTAAAAACAACTTGGAAAAGAAGAAGAAAGCTGCACTTGATGCCGAGCAGCGCAAAAATGATTTGGTCGTTTACTTGGCTCATGATATAAAGACACCTCTGACCTCAGTTATAGGATACTTAAGTCTTCTGGATGAGGCTCCTGATATGCCTGCTGAACAGAAGGCAAAATATGTCGGTATTACCTTGGAAAAAGCTTATCGGCTAGAGCAGCTTATCAATGAGTTTTTTGAGATCACAAGATTCAATCTTCAAACTATTGTTTTGAATAAAGAAAAAATCAATTTACTGTTCATGCTCCAGCAGATGGCAGATGAATTCTATCCAATGCTGACTCCACAGGGAAAGCAGGTATCTGTCAATGTACCTGACGGACTCACTCTGTGGGGAGATGCAGAAAAACTGGCTCGTGTGTTCAATAATATTTTGAAAAATGCCATTGCCTATAGCGATGAAAATAGCGTCATTGACATTTCTGCAGGGCAGCAGGATAAAAATATTGTTATAACTTTTACTAATCAGGGAAATCCAATCCCACAGGCAAAGCTTGATGTTATTTTTGAAAAATTTTATCGATTAGATTCTGCACGTTCTACAAACACTGGTGGAGCAGGGCTGGGTTTGGCCATCGCCAAGGAAATTGTTACAGCTCACGATGGGACAATCACTGTAGAAAGTAACACAAAAAATACTATATTTACAGTAAAACTTCCTTTGCTTTAAGAAAATCTTAAGAAATTCATAAGGTGAAATTCCAACATGGCTCCTTATTCTGTGTTTAAATAATAATATCACAGCATAAGGAGTTGATTTATTATGGCACGAAAAGTAAAAAAGAAAAAGTCTGGAATACGCGTATTTGTAGCATTTCTATTGATGCTTGTAATTGCTGCTTTTGTGTACAAAGGTATCATTACTTTAGGGAGTCACCATATCTCAAAAGAAGAATATGGCGATAGAACAACTACCGTTCCTCCGTCAGAGATAGAACCTGATCACTCTGTCTCCATATCTTCATCTTCTGACAAACTGAACAGTACTAATGCTATTCTGATCTGTTTAAAAGATCAAACCACTCTGATGCAAAAAAATAGCGAGGAAAAGATCTATCCTGCTTCATTGACTAAAATGATGACAGCTATTGTTGCTATAGAAAATTTGACAAATTTGCAGAAAGAAATACAACTTACCCACTATACCTTTAATGGTCTTTACAGTGCTAATGCTTCTATGGCCGGTTTCCAGCCAGGTGAGAAGGTAAGGGCTATTGACCTTTTATACGGGGTGATGCTTCCAAGTGGTGCGGAGGCTTGTATCGGGCTTGCGGATGAAATCGCTGGTTCGGAAAAGGACTTTGTGAAGATGATGAATCAAAAGGCAGCAGATCTTGGCATGGGTAATACCCATTTTGAAAATACGACTGGACTTCATGATGAAAACCACTACACAACAGTTAAAGATCTGTCTATTCTTCTTAGCTATGCTTTGCAAAATGATACTTTCCGAGAGGTATTTACATCGTCTCGTCATTCCACACAACCCACAAATAAGCACCCTGGAGGAATAACCTTTTACAATACAATGTTTGAAAAGCTCACCAATAAAAACATTATTGGTGGAGAAATTTTAGGAGGCAAAACTGGATATACCGATGAAGCTGGTCTATGTCTGGCGAGTCTCGCCAGCGTGGATAATCAAGAGTATATTTTTATTTCAGCGGGTGCAAAAGGAAGCTTATATTCGGAACAGTTTAATATTACCGATGCAATAGCTGTATACAGCAGCATAGGGAAAAAATAAGTACTTATAAGATTTTCTCAAGGGTTTGATAAGTTAAAAATCCGATATAGCCTGTTTAATTTCGGTAAGATAAAATTACTGAATCGGATCGCTCATATTTTTTATGATAGGAGGTTTTTAACATGAAAAGAAAACGAATTACATAAACGTTTCTTTAGCTGTCAATTCACAGAATGAGAGAAGATTTTACATGTACATTAATATAAAAAATAAAAAAATATAATATAAAAATAAAGGAGAACAATTATGAAAAGGAGAATTATAACAGTTTTAATAACAGGAGTAATTTGTATGTCAATGGTTGCGTGCAATCAACCTAAAGGTGTAAATTCAAAGCAAGCTGAAGATGAAACTAAAATAGATACTGTAAAAGAAGATATAAAAGATGTAGATGTAAAACTTGATGAAAACGGAATTCAATTTAATCTGCCCGGTAAATGGAAAGAGAACGAGGGGAAAAATATAGATATATATAGACCCTTACCGGAAGAAAATATAGCAGGACAGATAGAAATTAGCTATATACTTGATGAAACTATAGCTAGGGGATTCGCAATGAAAAAAGAAGCAGATAAAATTCCCAAAACAGATGAAGAAGCAATCCAAAAAGCTGTAGCAGAACTTCGGGAGTTATATAAAGAGTTTAAAGAATTATGCATCATAGTAACTATAGATACGAGCAAAACAGAAGGTAAGGTTCAAAAGGAATTATTCTCAAAATATGAAAATAAGGATTTAATAGAAAAAGTGGATAATTTCGAATTTTACTTATTATACAATAATAAGGCTGATGTCAATGGTTTATCAGAAAACTCTCAGAAAGCTTATGAAGAAGCCTATGGTGAAATTAAGAATTTTAAAAGTTTGATTACTACATATAAACCGGTATCAGAAACGGAAGCAGTAAGCAAAAATATAGTTAAATTTAAAACTAAAACGCTAGAAGGTAAGGAAATAGATAGTAGTATTTTTAAAGATAGTAAACTTACAATGATAAATGTATGGGGTACATTTTGCACACCCTGTATAGCAGAACTGTCTGACCTTCAAAAGCTTTCAGAGGAAGTTAAGAGCCAGAACGTTAATGTAATTGGCATTGTTTCAGATACACCCGATAAAGATAATGAAGAATTAGCAAAGGAAATCTTATCTAAAAAAGGGGTGACATATACTAATATTATCCCAGATGAAACTATTATAAATAATATATTAGAAAAGATAGCATTAGTTCCTACTACCTTATTTGTAGATAGTGAAGGAAATGTTGTTGGAGATTTAATTGTTGGTTCTAAAGGTACAGAAGAGTATAAGAAGGAAATTGTAGATAGGCTTAAAAATATAGAATAATAACATTTAAGAAGTAAAATGGGCTGTTGCAAAATAACACTAAACTATATTATATAGTACAGGTTTAGAAAACTTTACTATAAGATGTAGTGGGGGAGATGTATTTTGCAACAGCCGCATTATAAAAAAAGAGGAAGGGTGTGAAATTTGTGGATACAAGTAAGGTTAGTAAAAGTCAAGGATTCATAAAATATGGAGTTTTAATAATGAGTGTTTTTTTTATTTCTGTCGGAATATATAGAAATGAAGTAAAAATTGTATTACAGAAAGCAATAAACATATGTTTGGAGTGCATAGGGATTGGATAAAAGAAGAATAACACAAATTATTGCAGCTATAACAACAAATGCAAATATAAATGGTTTTTTAAAAGGTACTATTTATAAAGGAAATACTAAAAAAATATGTGTTCCTGGATTAAACTGTTACTCTTGCCCTGGAGCTATGGGGTCATGTCCTATAGGTTCTTTGCAGGCTGCTATAGGAACTGTAAAATATGACTTTTCATTCTATATAGTTGGACTAATGTCTTTATTTGGTGTTATTTTTGGAAGATTTATATGTGGATGGCTATGTCCATTTGGCCTTATTCAGGATCTATTACATAAAATACATTCTAAGAAGATAAAAGTAAATGAAAAAGTAAATAATGTACTTAAATATTTAAAATATGTTATATTAGCATTGTTTGTTATACTATTACCTATGTTTTTAGTAAATGAATTTGGAATAAGTCCTCCCTATTTTTGTGAATACATTTGTCCGGCGGGAACACTGGAAGGTGGCATACCATTAGTTTTAATGAATGCATCCTTAAGAGGAAGTTTGGGATATCTATTTGGATGGAAGATTATAGTACTAAGTAGTATTGTGGTAGCTTCAATATTTATATACAGGCCATTTTGCAGGTATCTTTGCCCATTAGGAGCATTTTACGCTTTATTTAATAAAATGAGCTTTTATAAATATGAAGTAGACAAAAATAAGTGTACAAATTGCGGCGCTTGTGTACATAAGTGCAAAATTAATATAGAAGTTTATAAAAACCCTAATAGTGCTGAATGTATCAGATGTGGGGAATGTGTAAAAATATGCCCTGCAAAAGCCATAAAAAAAGGATTTAATTTTAGAACTTCCTGCTCTGCACGGCATTCGAAGAAAGACGTAGGTGCATAAAAAACGGCCGCACAATTTCGAAGTTTGGCTGATTTCCACATCTTTTTCAAGTTACTAATTGTAAAAATATGCTTGGACTGTCTATGAAAAAATTATATTTCATATGGCAGTCCTATATATTACCCGAACTGCAACGCGGCTATGCCTGAATTGGAATTGCGCTTTACGGCGTTTAAGCACACTTGGTGCAAATACTAAATATTCATTGGATTTACAGCCTGTTTTGACCTTGAAGTCCAAAGCTGCTCTTGTCAGGATGATTGCCCAATGAGAGAGTGGGGGTTATAGACGGAGCTTTACCGAACAGATGGAAATGAGAATCGCCAGTATTTTCATTGTATATGCAGATTGATTCCCCTGCAACCTTCCTGCGAAAGCGAAAGTTTGAAAGAGGAGAAATTTTTACAAAATATAAGAACTTTATGGGCTACACATGTATAGATGGAGAAATGGTAATTGTTCCTGAGGAAGCAGATGTAGTTAGAAAAATATTTGAATTATATTTACAAGGATTATCATTTGGACAAATAAAAATGTACTTAGAATCAATGAATATAAAAACTGTAACTAGAAATGAACATTGGGATTCATCGACTATCCAGAAGATGCTAAAGAACGAAAAGTATAAGGGTGATAGCAGACTACAAAAGACCTATGTGGAAGATGTCATGACAGGGAAAAAGGTGAAAAATACTGGACAAGTGAGTAGTTACTATGTAAAAGATAGCCATCCAGCCATTATATCAGAAGGGATATTTGATAAAGTTCAGAAGGAAATGACTAGAAGATCAAGAGTAGTTTACAAAGAGGATGGTACAGTTGAGAAGACAGGTAAAAGATATACTAGCAAATATTTATTTGGAAACATATTAGAATGTTGGTATTGTGGGGCAGCCTATAGAAGAAGAGCTGAGAGAGGAAAGGTGGTTTGGAGATGTGGGACTAGGATGGAAAGTGGGAGAGATACGTGTGGTGATTCTCCTACATTGAATGAAGAGTGGATAAAGGAAATTTTAGCAAGAAATATTTGTGAAGATAGAATTTATGATGAAGAAATAGTTAGAAATAAAGTTGATAGAATTTCAGTTTTCAATAAACATATAGATAAGATTAGGATCTAATAATTATAAAGGTGAACATTGTAAATATGTTTTAGAATTAATATGATTAATACTGATGATGATTGATATAATAATTTAGTTTATTTAAATGATAATCGAGTTTAGCTTGAGAAAAGCAAAAGTATGATATAAAATTGAGATAACCATATAACCTTAAATATTTGTTACAAATATTTAGATAAATTTTATGTGTTTTATCACATAGATAATGTACTCTTTGCAAGGGGTAGTTTTAAAGGTTGCTATGGAAAAGAATATAATATAGCTTGTAGTTTGTAAAGTGCTTTAAAATTGAATTAGTTAAGGAAAAAATATGAAAACATTACTTATAGGAAATGGAATAAGCATATAGTTTGCTAAAAATGATATATCTAATAAAGTTTCCAATCCAGAATTTTATATCTAGGTATTTAAAATATATTGCAAACAAATTAGTGTTATTTAAAATAGCTAAGGCAACCTGCAAAAACGATGAATATACTTGCAATTAGAATTATAATGTAGCTTTCTAAAATACATTAAGATATTAGAATTTATTCATAAGTATTGGGAGTTTCTTTAAAAGTGGATGTCAATCCATTAATATATTTGTTAAAATCCTGATATTAAATTATAGAGTTTTAAGGATATTAATTTAAAAATATGGGAGCATTTTAAAACTTTAAATTAAGAAATTAAATAAGATAAAAGAGAGGGAATATTGAAAATGAATAAAGAAATGGTATCTACATTTTATGTCCAAGATAAAGTATTGGATTTTGATGATGCGAGGTTGGGGATCTAGATATGACTCAAACTCAGGAGTATATACCTATATTTGCAATGAACTTGGATTAAGCTTTTATAATTATTCCGAAAATAATAATTTTGATGATGTTTGTAGCATGGCATTAACTGAAATGGAAAGTATATTTGGCTCACTTGATAATATTCCAAAATTATTTGACTATATCTTGATAGATGAAAGCCAGGACTTTTCAGAAAGTTTCTTTAAACTTTGTGAAGTTGTAACTTACGAGTCTATTATTATGGCAGGAGACACATTTCAAACAATTGTTGGCGAAGTACCGGAGGTTATCAGTACTGATTATGTTTTAAATCGGTGCTATAGGACAGATAATAGAACCTTAATGTTTTCACATGCTGTTGGACTAGGTTTATTTGAAGATACAAAAATTAACTGGTTTAAGGATGAAGAATGGGAACTTTTTGGATATAGAATTTTAAAAAAAGAAAAGAAGGACGAAGTGAATCTACATCAATATACATTTACTAGAGAACCGATTCACCGTATAGAAACTAATTCTGTTGGTAATAAGAATAAATTTGCAGAAATTATAAATTCATTTAATGATTCATTAATGGATGATATAATTAAAGTTATAGACGAGATACGAACAAATAACTCCACTGTAGAAGCTCGAGATATCGGAATAATCTTTATCCAACCAAATAAATTCACATATAATTTTATAGATAGATTAAGTGTTGAAATTAATATAAAGTATAAATGGAACACTATAAAAGGTTATGAAACTAAAGATACAGAAGCAAATAGTCTATTTATAACTAATGATTATAATATAAAGGGGTTAGAATTTCCATTCATAATTTGCGTATTAACAAATAGGATAACTAACAATGTTAAGGCTAGAAATACACTATATATGGGAATGACTAGATCATTTATTAGTTCCATTTTAATTCTTAAAAATGAGGAATCCTTAGCTGAAACTTGGGAAAAAGGATTGGAGCAAATAAGTAGCACAAATTCATTAATAGTGGATGAGCCTGATTCTGATCATATTATTGGAGAAATAACTATTATTCAAAGTTTAGAAAGTGATAATAGAACTTTAGATAAAGTTTGTGATGAAATATTTGATAACTTATTTATTCCTATAAATAAACAAGCGAATTTAAAACAACAAGCAGTTATAGCATTGCTTGGTGATGATTGGACAGAAGAAAAAGTCTCAAATATTATTCAGATTAATTGGAAGATGATGACAGATGATTAATGAACAAGAAAGAATTTTTGCAGGATTTATTGATTATGATATGCAAAGAATATTAAAAAACAAAATTAATAATAAATTAGATGTTATAAAGTTGATTTTATATACGGTAAGGTATATTTTAATTGGACATGCAGATATGGATTATGGTCATGGAAGTTTTGAGATTTCTTCTCCTAAAAAAGATAGAAGAAGGATATACTTTTACCAACAATCTAAAGAATCGACGATTACTTACCCTTATAGAGTAAAACCAATTTCACAGCATGAATGGACAGTGAGCGATTCATTTGCAAGAGTTTCATTAGATTCAAAAACAATATCAATATTACTATCAATTTTTAATGAGATAAGTGATGATATGACTTATAATTTAGAAGATCTAAACTATAAAGTAAACGATAGTTTAATAAATTTTGACAGTCTAGAAAGTAAGCATGATATTTCAATAGTTACATATCATTTACTGGCTAGAGATTATGGGTACATTAGGTATGATTATTGTGATTCACAAGGATATTTAGAAGAAAAGCCCCATGTTCATCCACGAAAACATTTGGACTTCAACTACAATGATTTGTCTATTTTCAAGATAGGTTTACATGAAAACAAAAATATAGTGCTAAAGGAATTAATTGATCCAAACGCCGATTGCTTATATTTAAGTAACTTTGAAGATTTTAAGTAAAATATATTATCAGAAATACTAAAAAAGACCTTAAATTTAAATATGATATTAATAATAGGGTAAAGTATATCTATGCTTTGGTTTATAGTAAATATTGATGTTAGCAATAATAATATAGAAATTTTAGAGAAATGATTAATGAATCTAATTGACTAGTTCCATTTCTATATTTAAAACATTAGAAATATACACTGCCACCAAGGGGCTACTATCTCTTAGCGACATCATTATTGACCTCTCAACCCATGTGGAATGTGTTGTCTTGATTACAAGAGCGTTGTCATCTAGAATAAAGTCCTGCTCTTTTAAATAAGGTCCTGCTTCTTCTATAATAAAGTTCTGCTTACTTCAAAAATTCCTTCCAATAATAAAGGAAGAAAAGCAGGAAGTAAATACAGGAAAAAGGAATAAAGGAAAGAATAAAACCAGGAAGTAAAGGCAGGAAAAAAGATAAGAGAGAAAAGCAAGAAATAGGCATAATGACTAAGGTTCAAGGAGCATAAAAATGGATAAAAGATTGAAATAATAAGGGGAAATCCTTCATTTATTCAATGGTTTTATCCTTCTTTTTTACCCATTTCTAATCCCTATTCCCTGAATCCTTCCCCCGGTTTTATCAAATCTTTATTCTAATTTTAATATAGTTTTGCTTCTGATTTTGAAAGAGGAAATGAAAAAAGAGGGAAAATAAGCAGAACTTTATTATAAAGGGACAATAGGCTGATATCAAAGGCATTGAAGGTTTCTAAGTAAATATTGAAGTGTGTTTTATGTTCCCTTGAACTACGGTTTGAGGGAAAATTTTCTGTTAGGGGTAAGGTTTATATACTTAAAAAACAAATTAAGAGTTTCTTTAGACTTTTTTTATTGGTTCTTTAACTTTATATATCATAATGAGTACATCAATTAAATTCATGGAGGTGCTTCATAATGGAAAAATTTCATTTATATATAGTTCTTACAAGAACAAATACTGTGATGTCTAATCTCATCCGAATTTTTAAAAATGATGAGTATACTCATGCAGCTATTTCTTTAGATGAGGAACTCAATCATATGTATAGCTTTGGAAGAAGGAACACGTACAATCCCTTTATTGGAAGGTTTAGAAAAGAGGATATCAACGAAGGTGTATACAAGATTTGTAATACCTTGCCTGGTGCAATAATTGAGATTGAGGTATCCAAGGGGCAGTATGAAAAGGCAAAGGTACTATTAGAGCATTTCATTTCTAATAGCCACCTTTATAAATATAACTATAAGGGGCTTGTACATAGCTTGTTAAACAAACCAGTATGTAGCGATTATAGCTTTTTATGCTCAGAATTTGTATATCACATCTTAAAGGAAAGTGGCATTGTAGATATTAAGATATCAAGAAATCTGGTTAGACCTCAACACTTGCTGAACATTGGAGGTAGAATGATTTATAAAGGTAATCTCAAAGAAATAAAAGTATTAAAGAGCAATTCATATTCAAAAAAATTAAGAACAAGGAGGCTGAGTGCAATATATGAATGAACCTAAGGATAAAATAAAATTTAACTTTTATATAATAACGATTATGGTTGGACTCATAGGGATATTTGTTTATATGAAATCAAGTGGTATTTTAAATTATATGTCATCAGCTGAAGAATTTAAGAAATATATTGAGGGATATGGCAAGAAAGCCCATATAGTGTTTTTTATTGTTCAGTTCATATCCGTTATTATTGCTCCAATACCTAGCAATGTAAGTTCAGTGGTAGGTGGGGCAGTATTTGGCATGTGGGGTTCATTTTTTATAAGCATACTGGCAATCTTAAGCGGTTCTACTGTAGTTTTTATTCTTGGGAGAAGATTTGGAAGAACTTTTGCTGAACAGTTTATAAACCCTAAACTTTTAAATAAGTATGAACAACATTTTTCATCCAAGAAAGGGGAACTATTACTTATACTACTATTATTTCTTCCGTTTTTCCCTGATGATGCTATCGGTTTTGTAGCAGGACTTAGTAAGATAAGTTTGAGTAGATATGTTATAATAATGATGCTTACAAGACCTTGGGAAATACTTGCTGCATCAGCATTAGGTTCTACAAAAATAATAATGCCATTGTGGGTTTGGGGAGTATTAGCTTTAGTTGTTATATGTATAGCCAAAAATGGTGATATGATAGAAAAAAAGTTAGTTTCTATCATTAAGATAAGATGAATTTCATAAAATTTTTAACTATGGTAATATATAAAAAAACTAGAATTTTAGGCAGGTGTTAAGACGTAATGAATAATAAAATTTCAATATTGGTTATAGAAGATGATAGCGACATAAGTAATATGATTTGTGATTTGCTGCAGCAAAATAGCTACAATGCAAGACCAGTTTATTCAGGCACTGAAGCTCTGATGGTTTTTAATAATAAAATTGACTTAATACTGCTTGATCTTATGCTTCCTGGGCTTAAGGGAGAATTGGTACTTCATGAAATAAGAAAATATAGTAATGTTCCAGTCATAGGGCTTACAGCAAAGAGTGATAAAACTTCTACCATTAATCTATTGAAGTCTGGTGCTGATGATTATATTGTTAAGCCATTTAATAATGATGAACTTCTTGCGAGAATTGAAGCACAGCTGAGAAGGTATAACCAGTCCTCAAGTTCTCCCAATAAAAATAATAAGTTAACTTATAAAGATATATCTGTAGATGTAGAAAAATTTTTAGTAGAAGTAGGCAGTACCCAAGTTAACCTTACTAAGAGAGAATTTTTGATTTTAGAATTATTGATGAAATATCCTAAGAAGGTCTTTACAAAATCAAATCTTTACGAACATGTGTGGAATGATGAATTCTTTGGTGATGAAAATACTATAAATGTACACATTAGCAATATTCGTTCAAAGCTTTCCAAGGCAAATCCATCAGAAGAGTATATACAAACTGTTTGGGGAATAGGCTTTAAGATGAGCGAGTAAACTTTAGACTTTCTTAAGACTTATTTTATTAATTCTTAAACACCATGCCTTATTATAAGGTCATAAACTAAAAAAGGAGCGTTTAAGTTGGCTGAATATATATTACAAACTTTTGGGCTTACAAAACAGTATGGGAATCATACTGCAGTTAATAATGTAAATATGAAAATAAAAAAAGGAGATATATATGGTTTTATTGGTAGAAACGGCGCTGGTAAAACAACAATGATCAGAATGATTATGGGGCTTGTTACACCAACAAAAGGTGAAATTGAGTTGTTTTCACGAAAAGGTGAAAAAAATATGAATGCAGGGTTAAATAGAATAGGAAGTATAATTGAACACCCTGCTTTATATCCTGACTTTACTGGATATGAGAATATGGAACTTAGAGGTAAGCTACTGGGAATACCCGATAAAAAAATGATTGGTAGCATATTGGAAGTAGTAGGATTAAATGATATAGGCAAGAAAAAGGTTAAACATTTTTCACTAGGGATGAGACAACGTCTGGGTTTGGCCCTTGCCCTGCTTGGTAATCCGGATTTTCTTGTGCTTGATGAGCCCATAAACGGACTTGATCCTGAAGGTATCGTGGAGATGAGAAAGCTTTTAAAAAAACTTAATGAAGAACAGGGCATAACCATTTTGATTTCAAGTCATATATTAGGAGAGTTGTCTAAAATGGCAACACGCTACGGAGTAATAAATAATGGTACATTAGTGGAAGAATTTACAGATCAGGAATTGAAGTTAAAATGCAGAAAATACCTGAGTTTAAGAGTGAGTGACAGTGCTAGGGCTTCAATGGTTTTAGAAGATGTCTTTAAAACAGCAAACTATGAGGTAATGCCAGACAATGTTATTCTAGTTTATGATTTATTGAACATGTCGGGTGAAATCTGCCTTGAGCTTGCAAAAAATAATGTTAAAATATATTCTATTGAATCCAAGGGTGATGATTTGGAAGAGTATTTTATGAAATTGATGGGAGGTGGGCATTATGCTTAATCTATTGAGAAGCGATTTTTATAAATTAAAGCGCAGCAAGACCTTTTTAACTTGCCTGGGGATTCTTGCACTTGTTGTAGCCTATATTATCATAGACTTTAGCTCTTCAGCATATACCAAAGAACAGCTTAGTCCAAGTACCTTTCACTGGATCTATATGCTATTTCAGGTACCATATTTTATACCTGTATGTCAAGCTTTATTTATTACAATGCTTATCACAAATGAGTATAGTACAGGAACCATTAAAGATTCTGTTTCTTTAGGCTTTAGCCGCATGAAAATTTACTTGTCTAAACTGATTACAGTATCTGTGGGTTCAATTTTAATTATGATCGTCTCTATCTTTTCTATAGGAATTACATCCATTTTTGTTTTTGGCATATATGGAGCTTTTTCAATGGTTGACTTACTATTACTTGTTCGAATGTTTCTCATTCAAGCTCTATTATATACAGCCTATGGATCTATATTTTTAATGATCGCATTTTTAATTAAAAATATAGGAGGTACAATGGCCTTTAGCATATTCTTTATCCTAATACTAGGTTCAATAATTGGAAATAGCTCTTGGGGAAGAATTTTACTGCTTATGGATTTTTCCCCTACCTCTATACCCCACCCACAGGCAGTGGATATAGGGATAACAACTGCAGTCGCTTTATCCAACCTAGTTATATGTTCAGGTATAGGAGGATTTATCTTTAAAAAGCAGGATATCAAATAGATTGGAGGCAGGTTTATGCTTTGGTTAATAATTATAATGCTTATATTAGTCATAGGTGTATTATCTGCCTATATTTTACTTTATAAAAGAGAGATTAGATCTATAGTTAATAGACTACAGTTTATTAGAGAGCATGATACAAATAAGAAGATTAATCTTCAAATTAAAGTGAAGGAGATCAATGAATTAGCAATTCAATTAAATCATTTAATCAACTATTATAAAACTGAAAAGATAGCTATTTCAAAAGCTGAACACAAATTTAAAGAGGAAATAACGAATATTTCTCACGATTTGAGGACTCCACTTACTTCTATTGCTGGATATGTTCAGATGCTAGAGTCAGAGAATACTCCTGCAGAAAAAAAAGCTGAGTATTATAACATAATAAGAAGACGTATTGATACTTTAGTTAAAATGCTGGATGAGTTTTTTGAGTTTGCAAGAATTGAGTCTGATGAGTATGTGTTACAATTTGAAAAAGTTAATGTAAACAATGTACTTGCAGATGTAATTTCTATGTTTTATTATGACTTTCTATCAAAATGTGAAGAGCCCAGCATCCAAATACCTTCTAATCCAATATATATTCATGCAGACAAAGATGCCTTGAAAAGGGTTTTTCAGAATCTAATAAAAAACTATCTAAATCATGGAACTAGAAAAATATCTATTTCAGCAAAAGAGGAAGAAAATCATGTATGTATTAGTTTTAAGAACTATGCACCTGATATAGATAATACAGATGTTGAGAAACTATTTCAGCGCTTTTATACTGCCGATAAATCTAGAACAAAGAGTTCTACGGGGTTGGGTTTAGCCATTGTAAAAAACCTTATTACTAAGATGAATGGTAAAATTAAGGCGGAGGTTGAGGATTCAATTCTCGTTATTAGCATAACTTTCAACAGATTGGGGATTTTTAAATGAAAAAAAGATTATAGCGCTTGTATAATGTATATAAGTAGTTAAATGTGAAAAAAAGATATAACAAGCCAATTTTTGCTGAGGAGGTTAAATTATTGAAAGCAAAAAATATGATGCTTAAAATAGGAGTAGTATTACTATTTTCAATTTTTATCTGGAGATTAATTCTATACTTTAATAATATGTTTTCAGGAGATGAGTATAATTCTACAATTCATTTCTTTACTGGCTTAGCTATTACGATTCTAAGCTTTATTCTTGTCAATACTACACGCAGAACTAATCGAATTTCTTGGAGACAGATTGGGATGAGTGATTTACGTACAAATGTTATTACCTTTTTTGTCGGAACAATCCTTTGGTTTATACCCGCAATGATTGGTCTAGTTATTGCCTTACTAGTTGGCTGGGCTGAAATAACAGTAACAGCAAACTTGAATCAACTTTTATTGAGTACTTTAATTTTATATATAACAGTATTTTTAATAGAAGCATTTCCAGAAGAGCTTATAATGAGGGGATACATTTATAGTCATGTAAATGCAATGTTTCCACATTTGAAAACTGTTATTATACAAACGCTGATTTTTTCATTATTTGCATACTTTGTAGAAGCAATATATTCTTTGGAACAACTCCTCTTTATCCCTGGATATGGTTTTATGTTGGGTTATATTAGAGCCAAGTCGGGAAATGTATGGACTTCAATAGGATTTCATACAGTAATTATGACTGCATCACAAATAATAAACCCAATGCATGGTCATTTTGATGTTAATGGAATCTTTGCCATTCGTTTTTTTGCTTTCAATCTATTACCGTATATACTAGGGACTATTGCTTTAGAATTTATTTATCCTAAGCACAAATGGAGTGAAATAGTTCCAATTAATAATAGTTAATTAAGACACATTTTTATATTGGGACTTAAGTATTATTTATAATCAAATAGATAAATAGGAATTTGTAGTACTGATTTTATATTTTACGAAAGGATGAATAGTATGAAAAAGAAATCGAATCTAACTTGGATAGTTTCATCAATGCTATTATCAATTTTATTCTATTTTATTTGTAGTAGATTGACAAAAGGAAACGATGCTACATTCATTGTAGGTTTTGCAGGTGTACTTGCACTTATTATATCCTATATTTTTAAAATGAGAATAACAACAATTACAGCAACACTCGGATACCCAATATCCTATATTTTGGGGATA
>ENA-UOOR01002538-UOOR01002538.1-fermentation-metagenome-genome-assembly--contig:-NODE-2538-length-18215-cov-28.300551_pt1 | contig 18215 bp, 19 predicted proteins | sample MGYA00245780_ERZ724029 | MGnify/ENA primary metagenome ERZ724029 (study PRJEB28704, sample SAMN03018315) | fermentation metagenome | biome: anthropogenic terrestrial biome; feature: soil... | reverse complement strand
ATACTTAACAGAGTGAATATGCAATCTATTTTTCCGAAAACGAATTCATCTGTAGGGGGCTTACACCGATTGGCGCGGTCCGGCTTCGCTGGACACACGGCGCACTAAAAAATACGCCTCACTGGGTTTAAATCAGTAAGGCGTATCTTATGAGAATTCGGAAAGAATCGCTGATTTACCAGGCTTTTAGTAATGCTTCCACATTTTCTAATGATACATCTCTATTAATCTCACTTTGACCAATCAAACCACCACCGTTTACTTGAAGATACTTTTTCATTATATCGGCGCATTCTTGTATTTCTTCTGGTGTTCCATTTGGTAGCGTATTTTGACGGCTGATTTCACCCCAGAATGTAATTTGTCCAGCATATTTTTCAGCTACATTTTCTACACCCATACACCATAATTGAGAATTAATAGCATCTACACCTAATTCGATAAATTCAGGATACAAATCCATAATATATCCATCACTATGAAAAAAGACTTTTTTTCCTGCTGCTTTTATCTTATCAATCAGTTCTTGATATAATGGTTTAAATAATCTTTTCCAACATTCTGGGGATACTAAAAGACTTCTCTGACTCCCCCAATCATCTCCAAAAGCCATTGCATCAATATCCATCTCTAACCACTTATCTACATAAATGCGTTCAAACTTCATGACATGTTCCATTAAAGTAAATAATTCCTCTTCTTCTAATGCGATATCACAATATAAATTTTCTGTTCCTCTTAGGAATTGCATTCTTTCGAAGAGACTGATCCAACCACCAATTACAAACTTATCCTTATCTCTGGCTTCCTGAATCTTTTTTGCGATATTTTCTTTATTTTCTTCCCATTCCATTAAAAATTGTGATATTGGGGGCTCATAAGTATCTACTTCATCATAAGTTTTAAATACCGGATTTTTTACTTCTCCAATAACTCCAGCCTGTAAGTTTGTCCATAGGCTTCCCCATGGATCCATATATTGTCCAACCTGATAATACTCTGGGGTAAAACCGTGATCAAAAGGACCTACCATGGATGCAATATCTACTTCAAATCGATTGCATATATCCTCTAAATCTTCTCCATATTTCATCCTGGCCGCTGGTAAAATCCAAATATCTTTCGGAATTCGATCTGGGCTTTTAAATTCTAATGCTGCTAAAACTCTTTCTTTACTAGTCATATTAACATCTCCTCATTTTTACCGTCAGTTTTCTTTACCTTGTTTCTTTAATTGAATTGTATTAGCAAGTACTGCTGCAAGAATCAAACCACCACGAACAATATATTGAACATAATCACTTATGTTCATTAAAGTCATACCATTTAATAATACTCCCAGGAATATTATACCCACAAAAGTACCTCGTACTTTACCAATACCACCATTCATACTTGCACCACCGATAATAACAGAAGCAATAACGTCCATTTCCCAGCCCTTTCCAAAGTTGTGTGCAGCTGACATAACTTGAGAAGAGCACATAATTCCGCCTACAGCTGCTAATACTTGCACTGCAATCATAACTAAAATTTTTACTTTTTAACATTAACACCAGATAACCTTGCAGCTTCTGGATTTCCTCCGACAGCATATACAGAACGTCCAAAAGATGTATAAGTAATATTAGCATGCCTATTAAAACTTTACAATCTTATTTATAGATTCCTTCTTCTCTCCATATTTTGTGCATTAATTCATATCGATCTAATCCAAGACCTGTATACACACAATTGGATGTGGAAAAGATGTAACCATAGCCTGGCATACCTTCCCTTAGAGATCTGCGTACATCCTCAATTAACTCTTCTTCCGTACCGGTTTGCATTAAGCCACAATTAACATTACCAATCAAACATACTTTATCACCATATAATTTTTTTGCTTCCTTCAAATCAACTCCAGCCTGTGGATCTAAAGAATGAACCGCATCCGGCCTACAGTCTACAATCATGTCTAAGATTGGCATCACATTACCATCGGTATGCTTAATTGTATAAAATCCATTTTCTCTGTAGTATGATAAAATATCTTTTAAATATGGCTGCACAAACTCAGCAAACATTTCTCTACTATAGAATGGATTCGCATTAAAGCAATAATCAGAACATAACGCATATCCATCCAACAACCCCGAATGTTTTTTCATCTCATCACATAGTTTAACAGCAAAGTCAAACTGTTTCTTTGTAGATTCATGAACTAATTCTGGTTCTTCATACATCATAGTTGCAAAATCCATCATAGTATCTCCCGTTGGAATAGGATGCGTTGGATCACCGTGAATCATAAAAAAATATTTATCTCCTGAAATATCCCGGATGGTTTCTAAAATACGTCTTGTAGATTCTATATCATCCGGCATCTCTCCAATAGGACTTGGATTTGGATGCACAAAGATTGCACTATGATTATATTTCTCTGCAATTTCAATATAAGCTCTTGCCATATCTTCTAAATGTAGTTTTTGTTCGCTCGCACTCATCTGATACCACTGTGAATATTCCCTATGGGTTGGATGTACTCTTCCAATGGATTCCATGGTTAAAAAGAATACTAATTCAAAATGTGGTACATGCCCTTCTATCTTTTCTCGGCGTAAGGCTTTCGCAAATTTTTCTCTTGGCGTCATACCGTTTCCCTCCTTAAAACTTTGTTATATTTTTATAGTTTTGTTGCCTAACCTCAACCATATATATTGACTTTTTACAATTAATATTATATGGTTATTTAAATTGTATTACAATATGTTTATATACGCCGTATAAAATTAAAGGTGTATAGCATTTGTTACAAAATCGAAACAAATCTCGGAGGTTATTTATGGAAAATGCTATTAATTGGATTGATAAATATTATATTTCAAAATACCGCATCGTATTAACCAATGAACAACTACAAATACCTGGATTAAGAACGTTTGGAAATCATATTATGACAAGCGCAGTTGCTCCACTTCCAAATCATTATCATGAGGATTGTTTCGAATTTACTTTTATACTAAAAGGTGCAATTTCTTTTTCTGTGGAAGGTACGGATTATAAAATTTCTGGGAACGATGTTTTTATGACCAAACCCAATGAAATACATAGCACTGATTTAACTCCTCTTTCTGCCGGTGAAATTATATGGTTTCAATTAGATACGAAAGATCCTCATAACTTTTTATTTCTAAGCGATGAAGCAGCGAATGATTTAATTAGTAGATTAAAAAGAATTAATTGTCATGTCATTAAAATAGGACATAATACACTCCATGATAACATAAAAACGGCTTGGAAGTTTTCTACTGAATTAGAAAGAAGGTTCTTAACAGCCAATTATATAACACTTACTCTATACAATTTAATCGAATATGCAAACCAAGTTCAATTTAAACTGACTCCTGATATAGGAAAAGCCATCGATTATATTTTGAATCATATTAATCTTGAACTTTCCTTAGATGAAATCGCTAAAATTTCTTTTTTATCAACATCACAATTTAAACAAAAATTTAAAATGCAAATGGGAATCACTCCAAGACATTTTATTAATTTACTTAAGATAGACTTATCAAAAGAAATGCTGAAGGAAGGACGATCCGTTACAGAGGTTGCTATGGCACTTGGCTTTAGTTCCAGCAGCTATTTTTCCGTAGTGTTTCGGAGGTACAATGCCTGTAGCCCTTCTGAATATTTGAAGCATAAACAACATATTGTACCTGAGTATTTTAGGAAATGAAGATAGTGTTTGAAGAAAGGCAGGATTATTCTGATGTTAATATTTGAAAACCAATTAAATAATCATATGGAGTTTCCTGTCGAAGCATTTATTCAGGATAACTCCATACAAGAAGTATCTGTACCCGAGCATTGGCACGAATGTTTTGAGCTGCTTTATATTTTAGAAGGGGAAGCTTTACAAAGAGTCAACGCAAATACCTTTGAAGTAAAAAGCGGTGATTTTCTTTTCTTATACAATGGAGATATCCACGCCACATATTGCTCTAACAATGTAAAAACCCGTATCTTTGTATTAAAGTTCATGCCTTCCGTAATACATTCCGACTTCTTAAATACATATGGTTCAAAATATTTAATACCCTTTCTTTCCCCTGATTATTCCATATCGCATTTAACAGATGTTCAAAAGAGTATTATACAGAAATTATTTTCACAGATTGAATCAGAAATAGTTACTGAGAATTCTGGTTATCAATTATTTGTTCGAGGGTATATTTTACAATTGTTAGGATTCTTAACTCGGGAAGAAATTGTTTTACCTTTTATAAATTCTCATACCTATGCAGAAAATAAAAATTTAGAATCAATATTAGCCTATATAGAGACTAATTTTAATAAAGATTTGAATTTAGGAGATATTTCCATGATATCAAATATGAATTATTCTTACACTTCTCGTTATTTTAAGCAAATAACAGGCAAGAACTTCAAACAATATTTAGATTACGTTCGTATCGCCGAGGTGAATCGATTACTCTTTGAAACGGACCATACCATTACGGAAATTGCAAATTTATGCGGCTTTTCCTCTTCTCAGACTTTATGCAGAACCTATAAAAGACTTATGGGAATTTCACCTTCTAAAATGCGTAACCAACCGATACAAAATTAATCATATTTGATTGGAATGTCATAAGTCATATAAAATCAATGAACATGAATAGGAGCGCATATATATTCAGGTTGGCTAAGACCGGCTGACTGCAGTCCAAGTCAGGTAAGGCAGCCAAATGAATATATATAAGGTCCTATTCATATCAAAACCTTAAAATGACTTATGATACTCATGTCATATTGATTAAGGTAAAAAAGTGTTAAATATAGGTCAAAAAGCAAATCGCAGTCGCTATCCTTTTTTGTTATAATAGAATAAAAAATAAAATGAAAGAAGGTATTCTATCATGGCTTTTGAACCCAATTATCAACATATCGTAGATGCTGCATATAATAGAGAATCGAAACGGCTTCCCTTATATGAACATATTGTTTCTTCTGATAAAATCGGAGAAATCATCGGAAAAGACATTACTTCCCTATTAAATGGAGATGATTCAGACATTAATGAATTTTTCCGTCTTTACTGTAATTTTTTTAAGGATTATGGTTATGATGTCGTTCCTTTTGAATGTTGTATTGGAGAGGTTATGCCAGGCAGCGGGGCTTTGAGCAATAGCAGAATAACTCCGATTATTCAATCTCGAGAGGACTTTGAAGCATATCCTTGGGATAATATACCTGACTATTATTTTAATAAGAACAGCAAATATTTTAATGCACTTAGAAACAACATGCCGGCGGGTATGAAGGCAGTTGGCGGTGTTGGAAATGGTATTTTTGAATGTGTACAGGATCTTGTAGGCTATGAAAATCTTTGTTATATATCTGTTGATGATAAAGATTTGTATACCGGACTTTTTAAAAAAGTAGGAAAAACCAACCTAAAAATATGGAATCGTTTTATGAAAGAATTTGGTGATATTTACTGCGTACTCCGATTCGGTGATGACTTAGGCTACAAGAGTAACACCTTACTTTCTGGAGATGATATTCGCACACATATTCTTCCACAGTATAAACCTATTATCAATTTAGTTCATTCCTATAATAAGCCATTTTTACTACATTCCTGTGGTAAAATATTTGACGTAATGGATGATATTATTGCTTGCGGAATTAATGCAAAGCATTCTAATGAAGATCAAATTGCTCCTTTTCGCTACTGGGTAACCACATATGGTAATAAAATAGGTAACTTTGGTGGCATTGATATGAATGTGATCTGTACTGTTTCAAAAGCAGAGATGAAGGAATATATCCAAGATGTAATTAAAACCTGCAGTGGTCACGGTGGTTTTGCTTTTGGTACTGGTAACTCTATTCCAGATTATGTACCGGCGGAAGGATATCTGAATATGATCGAGATTGTGAGAGAAATTAGGGGCGATTTTAAATAGATAAATTTCCTAGCTATGGCCATGCATGGCGCACTTACATAAGAAAGTGCCTATCGGCACCTCAACTCCCCTAACCCCTCAATCATGAGGGGAATTAGGGGGGTTTGTGCATCCTCCTCTACTTTCTCCCACAGCACTTTTTATACTTCTTTCCACTTCCACATGGACATGGATCATTAGGGTATATCTTCTCCGCTTTTACAACAGGTATCTGCTTTGGAGCTGTGAATTCATCAAAAATCTCATCTTCATCCATCTCCCAACTTCTGATTGATTCCTCAAATTTATCCAGTTGCTGCTGATACCACTCGCTCTCCTCATGTTTTCCAACATAGTTGGCTAATTGTTTTGCACGCATGAAAAGAGTGGAATTATCTACATTACAGGAAGCACCCCAGGTTACTCTTCTTATCACAGAGTATGCTTTTTCTGCATCTCCATTTTCAAAAAGAATCCAGCTAAAAGCATTTATTCCATTACTGTTCTGCGGATTCTCTGCCAGCCATTTTTCATAATAACAGAAGGCTTCATCCTTTTTGCCCTCATAGAAAAGTGAATCGCCTATTCCGCACTGGAAACAACTGTCATCCTCGTATTGCCAGTCAAACAACTCTATTATTTTTCGGCAAAATGCTATTCGCTCCTCATATTTTCTGGCATTACCAAGTTCCATCTCATAATCCTGAAGCCATGCATCTATTGCATAGACATAATCCAATTCTTCCATTAACCCAAGAAGTGGAATAACCTTTGATTGTTGTTCCATAATAGACTGAAATATTAACCATGCTTCTCCCCAAAAATTCAGCCCCTCTTCATATTTTTGCTCGTCAATACACTCATATCCATTCTGTACAAGCTTATCCCATTCATCCCATTCTGTTTTTATATGATGATTATCCTCAAAATCAAGACTTTGCTGAAGCATTTCCTCAAGACTCTTTTGATATCTTGCTTCATCGAATGATTTTCCTGCCTTAAGAATATCATAGATTTCAGTTAATGCTACTGCACCTATTTTGTCCTTTGCCTCTGACTTTGAATAACCGGCATCCAGCAGTTTTTCATAAATATTTTTTGTGCAAGGCGGATTATTTACCTTTAACTGGTTATCAACTACTTCTAATATCGTTTTCTTTAACCGTAAATTTGCCATTGTTTTATCTCCTACAACTTTCCAATATTAACGTATTTACTTTACGTACAGATACCAAACATCACCAACTGCTGTTTTTCCAAATGCAGTAGCAGCTTCAAGTATCCCCGTATCGCAATCAAGCATTTTTCTGCTGCTTTCTGCTGTTCTGGATACAGTTCACCAGCAAAAGGTACCGATATATTCACTTTTTTCAATATTTTAACTCATATTTTTCAACACTTTGTGCTAAAATTTGCACCTACATGATTTAACATCATTGTTCAAATTTAATCATTTTTAAAATATTCCGTATCACTCGTACTTCCTTCTGATCTTAAAATACCCACTTCACACAATCTATTAAGATAACGTTTTACAGATGATTCTGATTTCCCTGTAAGTTCTCTTCCAATTTTATTCGTTATCCTATCATGTTCCTCCATATATTCTAATATCGAAATAAAGCGTTTTATTTCTCGTTCGCTCAAAACTTCGGTCACACTTCGGTCACTATTTTTGACCGAAGTTTTTTCAGTATCTCCTATAGGCAATAACTTTAAGTATTTATCGCAAGCCTTACAAAGAACCATAATTCCATCTTCGCTAATATCATATTCCGGTAATGGCCCATCATACTTTTCACAAGCTTCTTTGATTTTATCAAATCCACGTCCCCATGCCTCAATCATACCACTCTTAAAAAAGATATCAGCAAGCTTTGGATTGTATGGCTTTGAAGAATGTTTTTGAAATAGTTTTTCGGTGGATGTTAAGTTCGTAGGCATAACACCATCACCGATTTACTCCTTGACGGATGTTACTCCCTGCCTTATATAATCCTCCTCGTCTAACTCATTAAGAACATCGAAATCATAACCTTGGAGGATAAGATCAGAGCTATAAAAGTGGAACAGCCGGAAGGAAAGATGGTAGCTATGCAGGAATTGGTTCCGGGTCTAAGAACTACGCAGCAACCAACCCGGATTTAATGAAACGTGTGGAAGAAGATATTACAAGCTTTTTGGCAGCAAACTCTTCCGCAAAAAAAGAAAATATTCCAACCGATTTGCTGACAGCTTCCGGCTCAGGTCTTGATCCCCATATCAGTCCCGAATTTACCAGAGTACAAATTCCGGCGCTAGTGGACGCAACAGGATTATCAGAAGATACCCTCAATGAAATTGTGAAGGAGCTGGGACTTATCTCCAGCGAGGATTAATGATTAGAAATTACTTAAAATGTCTGGATAAAAACAAGGTAGCCTTGAGGAACAGTAGAGATATTGTTCTTAATTCAACAGTTCTCCGTAGGAGAACTTTCCTATTAAAAAATTAAAAACACCCGCAGGTTTCCTGCGGGTGTTTTGATAAAAAGGAAATATTTGATTATTTTGTAACCTTATGACAAGCTACCAGATGTCCCTGCTTCATCTCCAATACAGGTTTCTCCTGTCTGCAGATGTCCATAACATAAGGACAGCGTCCTGCAAACGGGCATCCCTTTGGCGTATTGATCGGGCTTGGAACATCACCGGTTAAGATCTGTCTCTGTTTCTGTGCTTCCTTATCCGGATCCGGAATTGGAACCGCGGATAAAAGAGCCTGCGAATACGGATGTAATGTATTCCCATAGAGTTCTTTACTGGTCGCCAGTTCTACGATATTACCAAGGTACATAACGGCAATACGGTCACTGATATATTTAACAATATTTAAGTCATGCGCAATGAACAGGTAGGTCAGATTCAGCTTCTTCTGAAGGTCATGCAGCAGGTTGATAATCTGGGACTGAATGGATACGTCCAATGCAGAGATTGGTTCATCGCATACGATGAATTCCGGTTCAATCGCCAATGCTCTTGCAATTCCGATACGCTGACGCTGGCCGCCGGAGAATTCATGAGCAAAACGATTCGCATGCTCTTTGTTCAGACCAACCAACTCAAGAAGTTCATAAACTCTTTCCCTGCGTTTCTTCCTGTCATACATCTTATGAATGATCATACCTTCTTCAATAATATCGGCAACTGTCATTCTGGGGTCAAGAGAAGAGTAAGGATCCTGGAAGATGATCTGCGCCATTTTCGAATAGGAAAAGAGCGTTTTCTTATTAATCTCCATCGGCTTACCATCGGCCGTATGATAGATAATGGTTCCCTTGGTCGGATGATAGATACCGATCAGAGTTTTACCAAACGTAGATTTACCGCAACCGGATTCACCTACCAGACCTAAGGTTTCTCCCCTGTAAATATCAATATTGACTTCATTCACCGCCTTTAAGGTTCCTTCGGATACCTTAAAGTACTTGGATACCTTCTTTATCTCTACTAATTTCGTTGCATCTGTTCGATCTGCCATCATTTATCACCTCCGACCCGTGCACCCGGACAATCCTCATGTAACAGCCAACAGGAGGCAGCATGATTCTCAGCCACCTTAAATTGTCCCGGCAGCTCCTCATGACATATCTTCATGCAGTTTTCGCATCTGCTTGCAAAACCACATCCCACCGGAGGATTTAACAAGTCCGGAGGCGTACCGGCAATCGATACCAGGCGGACGCTTCGATCCATATCCATTGTCGGAAGGCTCTTAAGCAATGCCTTCGTATAAGGATGGGAAGGATGATAGAAGATGTCCTTTGCCATTCCTGTCTCTACAATCTTACCGGCATACATAACCGCTACCCGGTCTGCCATACTTGCTACGACACCAAGGTCATGCGTAATCAGAATAATTGCTGTATTGGTTTTCTCCTTAATCTCCCGGAGAAGCTCCATGATCTGCGCCTGGATCGTAACGTCCAGAGCAGTGGTCGGCTCATCCGCAATTAATAGCTTCGGCGCACAAGAAAGCGCCATCGCTATCATAACTCTTTGCCGCATACCACCGGAAAACTCATGCGGATACTGCTTAATTCTTTGCTCCGGATTCGGTATCTTAACCAGATTTAACAAACGAATTGCTTCCTTCATTGCTTCCTCTTTGGAAAGTTTCTGATGGTTCTTGATTGCCTCAACCAATTGTTTTCCGATCTGCATCGTAGGATTAAGGCATGTCATAGGATCCTGGAAAATCATGCTGACATCTTTACCACGGATCTCCCGCATCTGTTTCTCGGTTGCATGCACAATATCTTTATTATTTAATAAGATCTCTCCGCTTTTAATTCTTGCCGGGGGCATCGGATTAAGCTTCATGATTGTCTGCGCGGATACACTCTTGCCACAGCCGCTCTCGCCAACAACCGCCAGAACTTCGCCTTCCTCTAAATCAAAGCTGACACCGCGGACAGCCTGAACCTCACCGGCATAAGTATCGAAGGATACACGTAAGTCTTTTACTTCTAACACTTTACTCATCCCATTACCTCCTTAACTTAGGATCCAGAGAGTCACGCAAGCCATCACCCAGCAAGTTAAAGGACAGCATTGTTAAACTGATACATATTGCCGGAATAATTAACTGTGACGGATATATCTGGAACACTTTACTACCATCGTTCGCTAAGGTTCCCCAGCTGGCGATCGGGATCTGTACACCAAGTCCAATATAGCTTAAGAAGGCCTCCGTAAAGATAGCACCCGGAATCGCCAGCGTAATATTTACAATAACCACACTTAAGGTATTCGGAATTAAGTGCTTTAAAATAATTCTGCCTGGCTTAGCCCCCATTACTTTCGCTGCTACGACATAATCCTGTTGCTTTAAGCTCATTACCTGACCACGAACAAGTCTTGCCATACCGGTCCAACCAACGGCCGCGTAAGCAATAATCATGGTAACAACACCAGGCTCTAATACCATCATTAATAGAATAACAACAATCAAATATGGAATACCATTAATAACTTCAATAATTCTCATCATGACATTATCTACGGCTCCCCCAAGATATCCGGAAACACCTCCGTAGATGATACCGACAATAACATTTACAAATACCGCAGTAAAGGAAATGAGCAAGGAAATTCTTGCTCCGGACCAAACCCGGGTAAAAATATCACGGCCTAATTTATCCGTTCCAAAGATATGCAGATGTCCGTCAACAGGATCCTTAAATCCAACTCCTACACTGGTGTGAGAATAATGCTGTTCACTGATGGTATAAGGAGATAACGCCGGAACTACGATTGCTAATAATAAAATAAGGATGATAATCCACATGCTGATCATAGCAGCTTTATTCTTGGAAAGCCGGTGCATCGCATCCTTCCAATAACTCGTGGTAGGTCTTGTGATGCTTTCACTTTCATTCACGTTCGCACCGACCCATTCAAAACGGCTTTTATCAATTTTCTTTTTCTTTTCCATCGTCTTGTCCATTGTATCACTCCTTTCCTGTCGTTAGTTTAACACGGGGATCAATGAAGCCATAGGCGAGGTCGACTATCAGATTGGCAACCACAAGGAAGATACCATAGAATAAGGTAATTCCGGAAATCATGGTGTAGTCTTGATCCTGAATACTCATTACGAAAAACTTACCCATACCGGGTATGGAAAATATATTCTCTACTACGAACGCACCGGTAAGAACAGATGCTGCGATCGGCCCCAGAACAGTAATCACCGGCATAATTGCATTACGTACCGCATGCTTCCAAATAATCTTCTTCTGAGAAAGTCCTTTGGACTTTGCTGTCTTTATATAATCTTGACCTAAAACATCAAGCATACTTGTTCTCATTAATCTTGAAATGGTAGCTAAAGAACTAAAACTTAATGCAAAGGAAGGAAGTATTTTACTTGCGAAAGAATTCCACCCCGTAATCGGGAAGAATTTAGTTCCTGTCCACTGATAAAGTTTTAAACCAAAAAAATACTGTAATAATGACCCGACTATAAAACTGGGTACGGATACACCAATAATCGCAAAGATCATTGTAATACTATCCCACTTGGTACCTCTCTTTACAGCAGCAACAATACCGAGCAGTACACCCGTAATGGTGGCAAAGATAAGCGCCCGGATTCCTAAATCCAATGAATACGGAAATGCTTGTGAAATGATATCTGTTATAGGACGATTATACTTAATCGAAACGCCCAAATCCCCCTTAAATGCATTCGATATATATATAATCAATTGCTCTAAAACCGGTTTATCCAAACCATATTTTCTATTGAGTGCCTCCATGGTTGCTTCCGGTATTGCTTTCGCTCCGATAAAAGGATCGCCCGGTAACATACGCATCATGAAGAATGTTAATACTGTCAGGGTAAGTACCGTTAATAGCGCATAGAATAATCGCTTCCCAACATACTTAATCACATGCACTCCTCCTTTCCTTTTTACATATATAATATTCTTTCTCATCGGATGTCAATGCGATACCTGTGCCAGAATTGATATCCTATATTACTTTTTAAGATGCCTTTGTGTAAACTCAAAATTATTTTTCTGAAGCAATCACAGCCATTTTCCCAACAAAGTAATATAGGATGGCAATTCTAATTAGGTATCCTGTCACGTCCGAATTGATAATTGCTTTTCTATTATACAACAAAATCCTACAAATGTCCCGCGTTTTTTATTTGAAAATTATGTAATATAATGTATTTTTTAATCTGAACAAAAGTGAAGTGCGGGTTGCAGTCACAGCCCGCACTAATTTTTGTACGAATCCAATTGAAAACACGCAAAGCGTGTTTTCAATTGAATTAATTTTTAATTATGATTACTTCAATTTTACATTTCTAAAATTCATATCCTGGAATGCAGTTCTTACTACACCGGAAGCAATCTTATTACTGGTGACATAATCTCTGGATCTCCAATAGATCGGAGCGATCGGCAATTCATCCATTAACAGCTTCTCAACATCTGCCAAATATCCCATACGGGTAGCAGGATCCAGCTCTGTACGAACTTTATCCAGCAGCTCATCGTATGCTTCATTGGCAAAGCTCATATGGTTATTCCCATTACCAGTCTCAAACATATCAAGGTAGGTCATAGGATCGTTGTAGTCAGGGCCCCAGAGAGCGAATACCATGCAAAAGTCTTTGCTGGACATTCTAGCAAGTCTGGATTTGAACGGCATGTTCTCAACTTTAATATCAATACCAAGATTTACTCTTAACTGCTCCTGAACGAATGCTGCACTATCCACAGCGGCATCACTATCATCTGCGATTAAGGCAAGACTCACTGTATCAACACCAAGCTCATCCAAAGCTGTCGCATAGTATTCTTTTGCTTTTTCCGGATCAAAGACCGAAACCAACTCACCGACTTCGTTAGCAAAGCTATCATTCAGACCACTGATTGCAGGTGAGGTAAAGGAAGTGGCCGGCTTTGAATTATTCTTTAAGATTGCAGTAACAAAAGCCTGCTTATCTACCGCACAAGCGATCGCCTTACGAAGATTCTTATTCTGTAAGTACGGATCCTTTAAGTTGAACTCCAAGTAGGCGACGGCTCCATCATCATAGGTGTAGATTGGCTCTCCCTCTGCCTTTAGCATCTCAACCTGCTCACCATTTACACCAATCATATCAGCTTCACCGGCTTTGTAAGCGTTCAATGCAGCATTGGACTCTTTGATCATAACCATATTGATCTTTTGAAGAGATACATTGTCCGCATCCCAGTAATCCGGATTCTTCTCAAGAACAATCTTATTCTCATGCTCCCAGGAAGTCATTGTATATGCACCATTGTATACCATCTTATCTGCGTCGGTACCATAAGCGTCACCAAATTCATTGTAAGCTTTCTCGTTCAGCGGTGCAAATACGCCAAAAGCCAACTGGGAAACAAAGTATGCAGAGGGATTCTCCAGAGTTATCTCTAATTCATAATCAGAAACTGCCTTGAATCCCAGCTCGTCCTCACCGACTTCACCCTTGTAGAATTTCTCACCATTCTTAAATACATAGCCAAAATATGCATAGTCTGCAGCAAAATCCGGATTTAAGAGGGACTTCCAAGCAAATACAAAGTCATGAGCGGTAACCGGTTCGCCATTGGACCATTTCATATTATCACGAAGATAGAAATTATAAGTTAAACCATCATCACTTACTTTCCATTCTTTTGCAACACCGGGAATCGGTTGGTTGTCTGCATCCAGCATAACCAGATTCTCAATCACGTGACGGATCACGGTAAAGGATGTCGAATCCGTAGTTGTAACGGTAAACATCTCCGGTGGCTCGGCTGCAATGTTAACTGTAATTTCATTCTCCCCAGGAGTTCCCGGATATAAGGACTCTTTATTTTCTGTTTCTGTTTCTGCTCCGGTGTCGGTTTCAGTGTCACCGGAAGTACCATTCTCGGCATTACTTGGAGTACCGTCGTCCTTGCCTTTGGTACCGTTATCTTTGGAGCCACATGCAGTAAACATCATTACTGACATAGCCAAAACCAAAAGAACGGCAATCAGTTTCTTAGTTTTCATAAATATTCTCCTCCTTATTATTCTACAAGCGAATTAAATTCGACCTGCCTTCCGATATATAAAAAGGAAGTATGTTATGTATACTTCCTTAATATATCGTAATTATGAGTAATATAATATAACAAAAAAGCCGATAAGTCAATACAACAAAGCAAAAAAATTTTATTGGATTGCAGTGATAAACCCATTTCCCTTTAAAGCTTTAAACCGCTATAATATTACCATGTTTCTCCTGTCGCTTTTTGCGGTACAAGACCGCCAGAAGCAGAGTTTATAGGATACGATCCGCTGCGGCCGTTGACGCAGGCACAGAATGCTATTTGAAACATATAATATGGGGTAAAGGAGTGAAGTATATGTCAAGTCAATTCGATTATGGTATTTTCGGCGGCGATCTCCGCCAGGTTCGCATAGCAGAAGCCTTACTACAGAAGGGTTACAAAGTCGCCGTCTATGGTCTTGTCCAATCGGTCAACCATGATAATTGCAGCGCTGTCCTGACCCTTCATGAATTATTTGAAAAGAGCAGTGTATTGATCGGCCCGATCCCCATGACCAGAGATCAGATTACGATCACAGCCAGCAACACAGCCTCCGATCTTACGATTGCTCATGTGGCTTATCTCTTAAAAAGCCATCATATCCTGATCGGAGGAAATATTCCCGCGCCTTTACTGGAGCTTTGCCATTCCAGGCAGATTCCTTTCTATGATCTGATGTCGGATGAGATAATCACAATAAAAAATGCCATAGCAACAGCGGAAGGTACCATTATGGAGGCAATTTCCTCCAGTGACTGCAATCTCCATGACAGCAACTGCCTGGTGCTCGGATATGGCCGCTGTGCAAAAGTTCTTGCGCAGAAGCTAAAAGGCTTAGATGCACGGGTCACGGTAGCCGCCCGTTCGAAAAAAGCTCTGGCGAACGCAGAAGCAGCCGGTCACGGGACTGTTCTTTTAGAGAATTTAAAATGCATCCTGCCTTCCTTCGCTTTTATCTTTAATACCATCCCTGCCCCGATCCTTGACCGGGACTGCCTGGAGCTTGTGGATCCGTCCGTTACCATAATCGATATTGCTTCCGCTCCCGGCGGAGTTGACTTTAACTATACGAAAGGCCATGACATCAATGCCAAGCTATGCCTCGGCCTTCCGGGGAAAATAGCAGCCAGAGCATCCGCCAATATTCTTGTTACTGAAATTCTTGCATATCTTAAAGAGAGAAGTGATTAAATGACCCTAGAAGGTAAAAATGTGGGCTTCGCCCTCACCGGATCATTTTGCACTTATGAAGATGTATTTAAAGAAATGGAGAACCTGATAAAGGAAGGAGCCAAGGTATATCCGATTTTTTCCGACCGGGCGAAGAAGATCGACAGCCGCTTCGGGAAAGCAAAGGACTTTCTAAAAAAAGCAAAAGAACTGACGGGAATCGATCCGGTAACGACAATTGCCGATGCCGAGCCGTTCGGCCCCAAAGGATTTCTAGATATTGTCATTGTAGCTCCCTGCACGGGAAATACGCTTGCGAAGCTGGCGAACGGCATTACTGACTCCCCCGTGCTTATGGCCGTGAAAGGCCACCTGCGGAATGTAAAACCGGTCGTCTTAGCAATCGCAACCAACGATGCCCTCGGTGCCAATCTAAAAAACATCGGGCTTTTAATGAATACAAAGAATTTCTATTTTGTGCCTTTTGGGCAGGACAATTATCAAAAGAAACCAAACTCCATGGTAGCTCATTATGACTTAATTCTTCCGACTGCCCGGGAAGCACTGGAGGGAAGGCAGATACAGCCGGTAACAAAAGCTCCCAGGTAACTCCATGCAGGAAGAACCCCCTCAAACTTACAGTATCGTTTCGGATTCCTCCGGAGCAATCTGTATTGTTTGAGTACATATCCCCGGGCATCAAGTTTATCTAACATAACCTTGATATGAGTGTTATATAAAAAAAACATCCGTAATAATTGACATTGCATTTTCAATATCAACCTCTTACGGATATTTCTTCTATCTATTTTGCATTCTTTTCTGCATCTGGCTTCTCAAGCTCCACAATAGCAGACTTTTTCATAGGAATTCTGCAATTCTTGTTGTTACCGAACTCAACGATTACGACATCCTCCATAACATCGATAACCACGCCATAGAAACCGCCCGTCGTTAATACACTGTCCCCTATCGCCAGAGTGGAGAGCATTGCATCCAGCTGCTTCTGCTGTTTCTTCTGCGGACGGATCAGCATAAAGTATAATAAAAGTCCAAGAATTGCTACCTGCACTATAATCATTATCCAGGATCCGGTAGGTGAACCCGCTTCCGCAGTGTCAGCTAAAAGAATAAAATTACTCATTAATAAATTCCTCCTAAAATGTTTTTCTATAATTCAATGTTATTCGCAGTTAATCTTCGCTCCTAACAAATCCTTCTAATTTTTGCTTCTTATATTCCTGATAGCGATGGTCCCGTATGGCTTCCCGAATTTCCTCCATCATATGGTTGTAGAAATACAGATTGTGAAGAACCAGAAGGCGCATGCCCAGCATTTCCTTTGCCTTAAGCAGATGTCTGATATATGCCCGGCTGTACATCTTACAAGTCGGACAGCCGCATTCCTTATCCAAAGGGCGCTCGTCCAATTCATACTTTGCATTCAGCAAATTCATCTTCCCCCGGTTGGTATATGCATTACCATGTCTGCCATTCCGGGAAGGATACACGCAGTCAAAGAAATCTACTCCCCGTTCCACTGCCTCCAATATATTCTCCGGCGTACCGACACCCATTAAATATACCGGCTTCTCCAACGGGAGGTAGGGGACGGTTTCCTCAATAATATGGTACATCTGGGCATGTGTTTCACCTACCGCAAGGCCCCCGATCGCATAGCCATTCAAATCCATTTCAGAGATAACCTTGGCATGCTCAATCCGGATGTCTTCAAAGGTCCCACCTTGATTAATACCAAACAGCATCTGTTCTTTATTGATGGTATCCTCCAGTTGATTGAGCCGTGTCAGCTCGGTTCGGCAGCGTTTCAGCCATCGGGTGGTTCTGTCTACGGAATTCTGCATATATTCCCTCGCTGCAGGGTAGGGCGGGCATTCATCGAATGCCATTGCAATCGTAGATGCCAGATTTGACTGAATCTGCATACTTTCTTCCGGTCCCATGAATATCTTCCTGCCGTCAATATGGGAATTAAAATGTACTCCCTCCTCCTCGATTTTCCGAAGCTTTGCCAGAGAAAATACCTGAAAGCCTCCGGAATCGGTAAGTATCGGCTTGTCCCATACCATGAACTTATGAAGTCCGCCCATTTGCTTAATTACCTTATCCCCCGGCCTTACATGCAGGTGATAGGTATTGGAAAGCTCCACCTGGGTTCCGATCTCCTGAAGATCCCTTGTTGATACCGCGCCTTTAATTGCTGCTGCCGTACCTACATTCATGAATACAGGAGTCTGTATTGTTCCATGAGGTGTTACAAATTCACCGCTCTTTGCACTATGATCCCGTGCGATTAATCTATACATCGTTTCCTTGCGCCTTTCTTTTTATGTCAAGAATCTACCATAACAAATGTCTGCTATAACAAATGTCTACCATAGCAATGTCTACTATTATACAAAAGACAAAAGTCTCTGTATAAAAATGCATACGTCACACAAATGTATACCATCACAAGTATACCCTTAATATTCTAC
>ENA-UOOR01002536-UOOR01002536.1-fermentation-metagenome-genome-assembly--contig:-NODE-2536-length-18223-cov-6.807299_pt1 | contig 18223 bp, 15 predicted proteins | sample MGYA00245780_ERZ724029 | MGnify/ENA primary metagenome ERZ724029 (study PRJEB28704, sample SAMN03018315) | fermentation metagenome | biome: anthropogenic terrestrial biome; feature: soil; material... | reverse complement strand
GTGCCTCGACTCCGAGGCTCCCGCTGGTCGCCTCTGCGCTCGGCATGACCGGTGGGCGGCGGCCTGGCCCCAATCGCTCGAAGAGACTCGCAGGAAGTCTGGGGCCCTTCGACTTCGGCATCGCGCACTCGGCCTACGCTCGGGCTGACTGGTTGTCGCTCGAAGGCTTCTTCGACGCATCTTCGGCTTGCGCGGGGTCTTCGCGGCGTGGCTCCGACGCCGGGTGGCTCTGGCGGGTGAGGATGAAGCCGGCGCCGCAGGCCATGACCGCGGCCATGACCGCGATGAGGGACCAGGGCGCCGACGAGAACGCGACGACGATGCTCAGGCTGAGGGCCATCGCCGACAGGGCAGTCACCTTGACGCGGACGGGGATGACGCGCTCGGCGTGCCAGTGCTGTAGCGGTGGCCCGAATCGCGGGTGGCCGTACAGCCAGCCGTGGAATCGCTGAGAGGTCCGGGCGAAGCACCAGAGCGAGACGAGCAGGAACGGGGTCGTCGGAAGCACGGGCAGAAAGGCCCCCGCCATGCCCAGCGCGACGAACAGCCAGCCGAGCGCGAGGAGCGCGACGCGACGCGCTCCTCGGACCGGCGGTTGCTCGGGGCGATGCTGGGGCTGATTGCCCGCCATCGTGACCTCAAGGAGCTCGAGCGCCTCCGGCGGTCCCCGCGGCCGCCGCCCTCCCTGCTCGATGCCGGGGTCCGCCGAGCTTCGACAGAGGAAGGCGCGGGAGCATACGGCTCCTCGCGCTGGTTTTCGAGCCGGCAGCCTGGCGGCTGTTCCTCCTCGATGGACGGACGGCGCGCCGGCAGGTCCGAGCGTAGAGGAGGCGGGCGGCAGCTTCGGAGTCAGGCGCTTGGACTTCCGCTCAGACCGCCGGCGCGGCGCAGGCTCGACTTCGGGCTGGGCTTGGAGGTCTGTCTCGACGCCCGGGAATTCCGAGCCCAATCCGCGCGGCGAGCGGTTTCGCCGCGGGCGTGCCGGCAAAGGCGAGGCGGCGCGATCAGGGCGCGAGCATCACGTAGCTCATGGGCGGGATCTTGACCTCGACCCAGCCCCCGCCGTCGGTCCAGGCATCGCCCTGGACGTGGCCGGTGTAGTCGTTGAGCTTGCGGTCCGTCCAGCGCGAGCGCACCCAGCGGCTCTGCCACTCGCCACTCTGGTTGAAGGCCGCGAGCAGGCTGTCGCCGCGCTCGAAGATCAGGACGTCGCGCTCCTTGTGGAGGTTGCGATAGGTTCCGCGGGCCTTGTTGCCGTGGATCCAGACGAGGTTGAGCATCGTCGGGTCATCGAGCGGCGTGTTCTCGAAGCTGGGGTAGCCGGGATAGGCGCAGATGAAGGCGTAGGCGAGCAGCCGGTTCTCGGGGGCCTCGACGTCGTGGTTCTCGACGAAGGTGATGGCGTTGAGCCCGTCGCGCGCGGCGTAGCCGGCCCCGTCGAGCTTCGAGAGGTCGCCGCCGAAGCGGAAGGCTTCCTTGAGCGCGAAGTACAGGTTGTAGTCGGTGACCGCCATTCCGGCCTCCGCGTAGCTGGCGAGCACCTCGGGCCTGCCGTCGAAGACCTCGCCGAAGCTGAACTTGCCCCAAGCGTTGGTGTTGTTGACGACGTGGTCGCGCCAGTACCAAAGCGGAACGTGCTTGGCCGCGTCCCAACGGTAGCCGTCGAAGCCGAGGTTGTTCGTCTTGACGAGGAAGTTGAAGAGCTCGCTGCGGACGTATTCGGACTCGTGGGCAAGGTCGTGCAGGCCCCAGAGCATCCCGTGCTCGAGCGCGTAGGGGTCGTTCCAGTCCCAGACGTCGCCTTCGTGGTGGAAGTCGTTGTAGCCAAAGCGCGGGTACGACCAAGAATCGCGCGAGCACATGTGGTTCATCACCATGTCGGCGTAGACCTGCAGGCCAAAGTGATGAGCGGTGCGTACCAGCCAATAGAGGTCGTGCTCGCTGCCGAACCGGCCGTCGAAGCGCGTGAAGTCGTACGGGTCGTAGCCTTCGGAGTAGTCACCGCCGCAGGTCGAGGTGTGCGGCGAGAGGAGCAGCGCGGTGAAGCCGGCGTCCTTGAGGCGCTGCATGTTGTTCATGACGTCCTGCCACCGCCAGTTGCGCAGGTGGATCATCGCCCCCGAGACCTCGGCGCCGACGTCGCGGCTCGCGCTGGTGACCGGCCCCTGCGGTGGAGCCACCTCGGTCTCTGCTGCGCAGGCGAGGGTGACCAGGGCGAGGGCGAGCAGGGAATGCAGGAAGCGGGTTCGCATGGTGAGCACCGGCTGAGTCGAGTGAGGAGCCGGCATATCACCGGCCAAAGACCTTGGGGGCGATTATCGAGGAGAAGGTCTCGGAAGTTGCTCCCGGTGTGGGCAGCAGCCCGACGGTCGGTAGAGGCCTCGGTGCGCGAGGCTCCGGGTGGGGTCGAGCCGCTGTCGCCGGGCGTCGCGCTGCGGCTGCGCTCTTGCGCGCCGCTATACTTTCGTCGAACCGTCTGCTGCCAAAGGCAAGTGACGCCTTGGGCCGGGCTTCGACTTTCGAGCGGGCTGGACTCGCGACGGCGCCAAGAAGCGGCGGCCAGTAGCGGTGCGAGCAGACGCGGGGGGGCCCCATGGTGCGCGAGATACTCGTCTGGCCGGGTCCCATCCTCTCGACGCGGAGCGAGGAGGTAGAGTCTGTCGACGCCGAGGTGAAGGCGCTGGTCGCCGACCTCTTCGACACCATGTACGCCACCAAGAACGGTATTGGCCTGGCCGCGCCGCAGATTGGCGTCCATCGACGGGTCGCGGTGATCGACCTCTCCAAGGGCCGGGACCCGAAGCAAGCGCTGGTCCTCGTCAATCCGGTCATCGAAAGGAGAGAAGGGGAGGTCGACGACGAGGAGGGTTGCCTCTCGGTGCCAGGCGAAGCGGAGGCGGTGCGGCGCGCGGGCAGGGTCTGGTTGAAGGCGCTCGGTCTCGACGGGAAGGAATACTGCCTGGAGGCCGAAGGGCTCCTCGCGGTCGCTCTCCAGCACGAGGTCGACCACCTCGACGGAATGCTCTACGTCGACCGCCTCTCGGCCCTCAAGCGCGACCTCATCCGCAAGAGGATGAAGAAGCTCAAGTCCCGGCGTCGGTCAGGGGCGAGCCGGTAAGCGGAGCGCGGCGGCCCAGAAACCGGGCCGTTTCCCGGTCACCTCAAGCTTTGCGCGCGCTCGCGCGGGCGAGGTGAGCGCCCGGCGGCCGCCGGCAGCTCTTCCACGGGAACGCGACGCCTTCGCGGGGGGAGGGAAGCGAAGCAGGAGATCGTCTCCCCGGGCTCCGCTCGATGCCCCTGCCGCACCGGCCCCGCTCAAGAGGCGCCGGGAAGTCTTCTGCGGAGTATCGCGCGAGGTGCGGGGACCGCGGCCGTCTGGGCGGCCTTGCGTGCGCGCATGAAGAAGAGGCGCCGAAGAGGCGGAGAAGGATTTGTCGAGGGATCCTCAGCCCTCTCCGCCGTCGCTCCTCACCCGCACCTCCCCTCTCTCCAGGCTCCAGACGGTGCGCGTCAGTCCTCGGGCAAACGGCAGATCGTGGGTGACGAGAACCAGGGCTCCTGGCCACTCGCGCAAGGCATCCTCGAGCCTCTCGATCGTTGGCAGGTCCAGGTGGTTCGTCGGTTCGTCGAGCACGAGCGCCCACACCTGTTGCCCAAGACCGAAGGCGATGGCGAGCTTGCGCGCTTCGCCGGGTGAGATGCTCTGTGAGGCGAGCAGTTGGTCGGGTTCGGTTCCGAGCGCGGCGACGAACGAGAAGACTCGCCCGCGTCCGTCCGGCGCCAGCTCCTTGACCCGGTCGAGCAGGGCGCTGGCGGCCTCTGCGCCGAGCTCCTGGGGAAGATAGAGCAGGCGGTCCTCCGGCAGTCGAGACTGCGCGACGAGTGAGGCGACGAGGGTCGTCTTGCCCGCGCCGTTCGGCCCTTCGATGCGGATCTTGTCCTCGCGGCCGACCCGAAGGTGCGCCTCGCCCACGAGCGCGACGCCGCCGACGATGAGCGGGCCGTCGTGGGCGAACAGCCAGGGCATCGGAGCGCGTTCGTAGCCGACGAAGACCTGACGTCCAACCGGCTTGCTCACCGTCGACTCGCGAAGGCGCTCCTCGGTCCGTTCGAGCTTCGCCCGAGCGACCGAGACACGCCGGCCGGCCGTGGCCTCGGCCCAAGCGGCCTTGGTCGTGGCGAGGATGCCGCGGGCGTCGTGGTCGTCCCGGCCCTTCATGCGCTTGCGGGTGCTGCGGTTGGCCTGGGCTGCGTCCCGGTCTCGACGCGCGTCGGCGGTCTGGCGCGCGAGCTTGCGCTGCTCGCGGCGCAGCGCGTCCCGGGCCTCGGCGCGCTCGGCCAGCTCGGCCTCCCACGACCGCCTCGCCTCGGAATAGCCGCCCGCCCAAACTCTGGCCTCGCCGTTCGCGACCCGCAGCGTGTTCGTGGTCAGCGTATCGAGCAGCGTCCTGTCGTGGGAGACGACCAGGCCCACGCCAGCGAAGCCTCGCAGCGCTCCGATGAGCAGCGCCCGGGCCTTGCCGTCGAGATGGTTGGTCGGCTCGTCGAGGAGCAAGGCTCCTGGCTCGGCGGCCAGCGCCGCGCCTATCTGCCAGCGCTTGCGCTCGCCCGGGGAGAGCGTCGGCCAGCGCGCCAGGCACGAGGCATCGAGCTTGAGCCGGCCGCGCAGACGGCACGCTTCAGGCTCGAGGGACTCGGCGAGCTCTTCGATGGCCGGCTCCAACTCGTCGACCGTCTGGCGGCAGAGCCAGACCGTGAGATCGGGAGGGTCGCGGCGCAGCGTGCCGGAGTCGGCGTCGAGCTCTCCCGCGATGAGCTGCAGCAGGGTCGTCTTGCCGCAGCCGTTCTCGCCGACGACACCCGTCCAGCCGGGGGCGAGGTGGAAATCGGCGTCAGTAAAGAGCGGGTGGAGGTCGGAGAAGGCGAACCAGAGTGCGCACGCACGCAGGGAGGACATGAGGGCTCCTGAAATCGAGAAGCGGGGAAGTGCCCGCGACGAACGGCGTCAATCGATTCAGAAGCTCAGGCGCACTGGCGTCCTCTCGGTTGATTCGATGGCGAAGAGAGTAGCGACCTCGCATCGATGGGGCAACGACCGCGGGGGCGAGGGAGACTTCCGACTCGAGCTGCGAGGCTCGGCCTACGGCCTGGAAGCGATCTGCAACGCGCCCCCTCGCAGGTCCGTAGGTCTGCTGGCAGGGCGGCTTGACACGAGTCCCATGCTGCCGCGATTGTGCGGCTTCAAACACCACTCGGGTCATGCGGTAAGGCTGTTCTTGCCGGGCGTCCGAGTCGCTCGAACACGCGCAGCAGGGGCAACGCTGCACGACGAAAACGGAGAGCTTCAACATGAAGAATCGCACCTGGATCAAGCTGCCGACGTTGGGGCTGTGCTGCCTCGCCCTGGGCCTTGTCTACTGCGGCGGCGAGGAAGAGAACGAGCCGCCCGACACCAAGACGGACGGTGGGATGGTTCTGCCGGACGCGGGTATTCAGCCCGAGACCGACGCGGGCGTGACCCCTGGTACCGATGCTGGAGAAGAGCCGCAGACCGACGGCGGTACCGACACCGACGGCGGCGTGGTGCTGCAGGAGCTGCAGAACGTCACGCTCCGCGACATCCGCGCCAACACCGGGACCTACGTCAACCTCGAGACCCGCAAGTCTCTGGCCATCGTGAACGTGACCGGCGTGAGGGTGGTCAGCGACTACGCCCACACCGACGGCAACCACAGCGTCTACATCGAGCAGGGCAGCGGCGCTGAGCGGGCCGGCATGCTCTTCTACATCTCGCCCGACGACGGCGTGACGATCCCTGCCGTCGGCTCGACGATGGACATCCGCGGCTGTGTCAACAGCTACTGGAGCGTGCTGCAGATTCAGTACTGCAACGACGCGGGGTACACCCAGGCGACCTTCGGCAACGTTTCGGCGGGCAGCCTCCCGGCCCTCGGCGCGTCGGACAAGATTCCGGCCGGCGAGCTCAAAGGCGACAGCGCAGCCCACGACGCTCACCTCGGCCTTCGGCTAGAGGCCACCGGGACCCTGACGGTCGCGGCCGAGCAGCCGGATGCCTGCCGTGGTTCCAACGGCGACATCTACTGCATCGCCCTGAGCAATGGCGCCTACATCAAGACCCGGTTCACCTACTCGTGCCCCGGACTCGATGGCCCGTTCACCAACTTGGTCGGTGTCTGGGACTGGTACCAGTCGGGCAGCACCAAGTTCCGCACCATCGTACCGCTCACCTGTGACGCGGTGGCGGCGGCCGCGGGCAACTAGCCCACCGACCGGAAAATCAGCGGTCATCGCTGCTTGATGGGCGAGGGCGCCTTCTTCGGAGGGCGCCCTCGCCGCGTTTTCCAGGATTGCTGACTGCCGATGGGCGCCAGAGCGTGGCCCTTTCCGAGCCGAGGCGCGCGGCGATGGGGCTCGCGAGCGCCGGCCCCACGGCCTTGGACCTGCTCGTGGGGTCGATGAAGATGGTCTCGCCCCCGAGGTAGAGCCCGGGCGCGGTCGCAACAGTGAGAGACGCCAGGGGAGCGGCCGCCCTCCCGTGCTCGGCGTAGCCCTTCGCGTGGCTGCAGGGCTCGGGGACCGAACGCGGAAAGGGCTCGCACCTGCCATCGGGGCCTTGGCCTGCCCACCAAGGGCATCGAGTAGGGGCGCGCGGGCGTGTTGTTCGCCCCGATGGTTTGGGAGAGGCTGGATCCTGCCGCTCGGCTTCGCGAACGGACGCGGATGCGTCAGCCCCCTCTCAAGAAAGCACATCGCGAATGCGACGAACGAGGCGGGAATCGGTTTGCGCGAAGAGCGTGACCTGCGAATTGACCCCGAGGCCTCACCTTGGCTTCACGTCTGGCCCAAGGCCAAGCGCTTTGTCTCGTCGTGAGCATCCGGCTGCCGGGACGGTTGCGCCGAGTCTCCCCGCGGACGACGCGGATCGCGGGAAGGAAGCCTCTATGCTTGCGATCGGACAATCGGCGAAAGGATCCATAGGGCTCGATGTCTTGTTTCTGATTCCTGCGAAGCGATCAGGAAGGACCAGGTCTTTCTGGCGTCTGCCGGTTTCGCGTTCGGCCAGGCCTGAGCCTTCTTGACGGGCGAACGCTGGTGGGGCGACGGCGCATTCCGGTGCGCGCCCACGGGGGGCGAGCGGTGTCGGCAGGTTCGAAGCTCCACGATGCCCGCTCGGAGCTCTTCCTCGCAGGGGCGCCTGCCCCCCCCCCCCCGAGGAGATCCACGCTGCACACGGCGAGCGAAGGCTTGCTGGAATGCGCGGCGAGACCCCAGCGCGAGTTGCGCCCTTCCGAGGCTCGGCAAACCAAGCGCCCCCGGCGCGGCGGCTATACTCGCCGGCTCGACAACCCTTCGAGGAGCCCGAAATGCGCTTCAGCTTCGACCACAACAACATCAACGTGCTCGACCTCGACCGAAGCCTCGCCTTCTATCGCGACGCGCTCGGCTTGACCGAGACGAGGCGCATCGACGCGCCCGACGGCAGCTTCGTCATCGTCTACTTGGGCGACGCGCAGGGCGCCCACAAGCTCGAGCTCACCTGGCTGCGTGACCGGGAGGCCCCGTACAACCTCGGCGACAACGAGTTTCATCTCGCGTTCACCACCGACGACTACGAGGCCGCGAAGAAGAAGCACGCCGAGATGAAGTGCATCTGCTACGAGAACGAGCAGATGGGCATCTACTTCATCAACGACCCCGACGGCTACTGGCTCGAAGTGCTGCCCATGCGGATGGCGGCCGCGGTTGGTCCGGCGTAGCGGCGCTCGCTCGCCGCAGCGATCGATGTCCCGCGCCTTGCGCGACTACTTCGCGAGCGCCGCGGCCTGGCCCTGCCACCGCTCGGCGTAGTCGCCCCAGAGCTCGGGGCGCGCCAGCTCGAGAGCCATCGCGGCCTGCGCGGCGGCCGACTGCTTCTCGCCATCCTCGGCGAGCGCCTCGGAAAAGAAGAGGCGGTTCAGAGGGTGCGAGGGGAAACGGGTCGCGGCCTCTTCGAGCAGCTCGAGCGACTTTTCGAGGTCGCCGGGCCCGGCGGGCCAGGCGGGAGCCTTCAGGTAGAGCGCCCCTAGCACGCGCAAGGGACCTCCGAGATCCTGCTCGGGCTCGGCGCGCGCGGCCTCGAGCGCCTCTATCTCTTGGGACAGCAGCGAGAGCGCCTCGAGGCCCTTGTGCTGCATCACCAGACCGAGGTTGAGCCCGAAGAGGTAGGCCGAGCGTGGCTCTTTGTCCTTGGCGCCGGCGGCGCTGGCCGCGTCCATCCCGGCCTGCGCCACCTCGGTCATCACCTTGGGATCGGGCTCCCAGTCGGCGCGAAAGTAGGCGCAGCGCGCCAGGGTGAGCGCAACGGGCTTGTCGCGCGGGGCGAGGGCGTGAGCCTTGCGCGCCAGCTCGAAGCCGAGCCGCCGCTCCTCCTGCGTCGCCAGGTAGCCGCACAGGCGGTTGGCCGCGTCGGCGAGCCCGACCGCGTCGTCCCCGAGGAGCGCGGCGTCGACCGCGGAGGGCACAGCGGGCACCGAGGGCGTGACCGCAGCGCCGGAGGTGGCGCAGGCGCCCAGCAGCAGGACCAGGGACAGGAGGGGGGAGCTCTTCTTCATCTTCTCACCGGCGCAAGAGGCCTCGGGGGGGCGGGGACTACTTCGTCCCTTCGAACTGCTCGATCACCGGCTGGAGGGCCGCCTCTTCGATGGGGTCGAAGCCGGTGATGCCGAAGTTGCGACAGACCGACTTGCCCTGCGGGGTTCCGCACAGGCCGAGTAGGGTGGTCACCAGCTTCTGCCTCATCGCTCGGGTCCGGGGGGTGTCGACCATCATCAGGCCGAGCGAGGGCATCGGCTCGGAGACGAAGACCTGCTCGAGCTCGTCGAACAGCGGCATCCTGCGCAGGCTCTCGTGTTGGACGGTGTTGAGCAGGACCGCGTCGATCTTCTCCTTCTGCAGCTTGCGCACCGCCGACAGCGGGCGGCTCGTGGGCTTGAGGTCGAAGTGCTTGGCCGCCTCGAGCTTGCCCGAGAAGACGACCCGGTCGATGAACTTGGGGTCCTCGTAGAGTGGGCTGCCCCAGAGCTGCTTGCCCTTCAGCTCGTCGAGGGACTTGTAGCGCCCCTTCTTGACGAGGATGTGGAACTGCTCGGTCCCGTTCAACGTCGACTTGAGGCGGGCGAGCGGCACGAGCTTCGCGCTCTGGCGCTGCGAGAGGAAGAAGCCGAGCGAGCCGAGGACGAAGGAGTCGGGGTTCGCCGAGAGCTGGGCGACCGCGGGGGCGTTCTCGGTGAAGTAGCTGCCTTCGAGCGCGCCAGGCTCCAGGCCGGTCGCCGTGGCCAGCTCGGCGACGAGCTGGTCGATAAGGCCCTTGCCCTCGCCCCCGGTGTCGGGCCCGCCGAGAAAGACGATGACCACGCCCAAGCTGTCCTCCTTCTTCTCGGCGGCGTGCGCGCCGCTAGCCAGCAGCGCCGCCGAGACCAGGACCGTCGCCATCAGGCTTGATCGAAGGCTTGCCATCGGGTGCTCCCTTTCGCAGGTAGATGAGGTCGATGAGCGTCGGCAGCACGAGGACCGCCATCAGCAGGCAGAGCGCGACGCCGAAGAGCAGGATGGAGCCAAAGGCCGCCACTCCCTGGTGACGCGCGAAGACGATGCTCAGCACGCCGGCCAGGGTCGTTGTCGCGGAGAGCAGCACCCCTTTGCCGACCGTGTAGGCCGAGACGAAGGCGGTCGTCCCGGGATTCTCCAACCAGCGTTGGACGATGTTGACGCCGTAGGCGACCCCGTAGCCGAGCAGCACCGGGAAGGCGGCGACGCTGGCGAAGTTGTAGGAGGTACCGGTCGCCCAGATGATGAGCTGCAGCACGAGCAGCCCCAGGGCCAGCGGGGCCAGCGCCAGCAGCACCGCGTGCGCGCGGCGAAAGTCGAGGGCGAGCAGGACGATGAGCGCAATCAGCGCGTAGAGCATCGACTGCTTGAACCCGGTGACCACCATGCGCGAATGGACCTGGTGGGTCGCCGGGAAGCCGGTGACGTTCGGGGTGATGGACTTGAGCTGGCCCATGAAACGGTCGAGCGCGTCGACGTCCCAGACCGACTCCTTCGGGAAGACGTAGGCCGCATAGCGGCCCGTCGCGCTCTTGAAGCGCCCGAGCACCTCGGGAGCGAATTGAGCTTCGGTGATGGGCCGCGCTTCGAGCCAGCTATGGATGAGCGCCACCATGCGGGTCGCGTTGTCGAAGAGGTTTCGCTCGAAGGCCCGGGTGCGCTCGAGGCCGAGCGTGTCGTCGGCGGAGTCGAGCGCGGCGTCGAGCTTCTCGATCTCTGCGAGCACCTTCTCGATCCGCTCGACGAGATCGGCGCGCCCGGCGTTGAAGGCCGCCTCCTGCGCCTCGCCAAACTGCTCTCCGATGGCCTCGATGCGCTCGCGATAGGCGCCGACGGAGGTATCACCCGGGACCAGCTCAATCCTCAGGTCGCCCAGCAGCGGTCGATAGCGGTCGACCTCCTGGAGCTTCTCGGCCTGGCCCTCGGGCATCAGCTCGACGATGGACTCGACCCGCGAGACGTCGGGCAGGGCTTTGATGCGGGCGACGATCGCGCGCAGCTCGTCGAGAGACGGCGCGTAGACCGCCGCCGAATAGGCCGAGAAGTCGCTCTCGTCCTGCATGCGGTGCTGGTAGATGGTCGACTCGGTGTCGCGGGGCAGCAGCTTGAGCGCGTCGTAGTCGAAGCTGTTGCGCGGGGCCGCCCAGAGCGAGGCGGCGGCGAGCGCGGCCGCGACCGCGGCTACCGTCCAGAGCCCGCGGCGGGCGCGGGGGCTCGCGGCGGCGCTGGCGACCTGCTGGAGATCGGCCGGCTTGGGCTCGAGCCCGAACTGGAGCATCAGCGCGGGCACGAGCAGAAAGACGCTCGCCAGGCAGAGCGCGACGCCCAACCCCGCGGTGACCCCGAGCTCGGCAAAGCCGGTGAACTCCGAGAGCGTGATGGCCAGGAACGCCGCGCAAGTGGTGAGGCCGCCGGTCAGCACGCCCTTGCCGGTCTGCGTGATCGCCCGGTGCACCGCCTCCTCGAGGGAGGCGCCCGCCCCGAGCTCCTCCTCGGTGCGGCGGACGAGGTAGATGCCAAAGTCGATGCTCATCCCGAACATCACCGCGAAGAAGGCGGAGCTGATCAGGTTGAGCCGGCCGAGCGCGAGGGTGATCGCTCCCATCGAGAGCACCATCCCGACGACGAGCGGCACGACGGCGATCGCAATCTTCCGCAGGGTGCGGAAGCCCAGGAAGACGATGAGCACGACCAGCAGCGCCGAGACGATGGCCCCGCCGCCCACGTCCCTGAAGACGGTCTCGGTCTCGGTGAGCACGTGCGCGGGGGCTCCGGTAAAGGCAATCTTCACCTTCCCCTGCAGCTCGGGCCGCTCGGCGAGCACCCGGTCGGCCGCCCCGCGCATCGCCGCGAGGAACGGGCGCAGGTGCTCGGCCTCGTCGCTCGAGGAGACAGGCTGCACGAAGAAGAAGAGCATCCGGCCGTCGCGCGAGGCGAGATAGCCGCCCGACTGCAGGACGGGGTTGACGTCGGTGCGGCCTGCCGAGAAGAGCCCGTCGATGAGATCGATTCGCTCGCGCGACGGCTCCTCGACCCAGCGGCGCCATTCGCCAAACAGCTCCTCAGTCCCCTTGATGATGGTGTTGACGGTGTCCGGGTGGATCTCGAGGCCGGGCTGCGCGAAGCCCGTCTCGACATCGGCGAGGGCGCGGTCGAGGTTGTTGATTCCTGCCAGCTTGGAGAGCAGCGAGCGCTGCTTCTCGAGCATCTCGCGGCCGCGCTGCAGGGTCTCGACCGGGACGAAGAGCGGCGCGCGCTTGGTGAAGAGGTCGAGGTCGATCTTGTAGAAGACGCTCTTGACCCACCTCTTCTCGGCGCCAAAGGCGGCCGCGAGCTGGTCGGCTGCCGAGCGCAGAGTCTGCGGATCTCCCTCGGCGACCGCGATGAGGGCGTCGGCGGCGCCGAACTCCGCGACGAAGCTGCGGTACTCCTGCTGCACCGGGTGGTCCGGGGGCAGCAGCGCCTGCTGCGAGGTCGAGATCGTCAAGCGCGTCGCGAGGATCGCCGCCAGTACGGTGAGTGCCCCCAGCACGAGGAAGACCTTGCGGCGGTGCCGTGCCGCAAGTGCGTAGATCAGCTCAAGAAACTTCTCTTGCATGGGCGTCCCGGAGTGGCTTGGAGAGGGAGGGCACACCTCATAGCACTGGTTGATATTGGACGCACCGATTTGAGGCGGCCGGGCAGGGCGGAGAAGGCTCGCTCGCCCGGTGTCGGAAGCCCGGCAAGGGCTCGAGGGACCGGCCCGCGAGAGGTGACGGTCGGTGTCGCCCGAGCCGGGACTCGGCGCCGGTCGTCCGGGACGTTGCCGCGGGGATTGGAGACCTACCGGCAGGAATCTGACCAGACTGGCAAGGAATCGGTCGCCGGTTTTGCGGGTAGCGCCAAGTCGATAGCCGGGAGCGTTGATCTCGGCTCGGCCAGCCCCTAGGTGCGCTCGAAGTGCGGGACCTCGTCGGCTATCGGGACGGAGATCTCCACGACGCCGCCGAAGACCCCGTTCTCGAACCAGGGAAGCTGGTGGACGACCTTCTTCTGGCCGTTCTTGCGGATGGTGTAGCAGTGGGGCTCGTGGCGCTCGTAGAGCTCGCGCAGCTTGGCCTGGGCGCGCTCGGGATGGCAGGCGAAGACCGAGCGGCCCACGAGCTCGCCGCCGCCGCTCTTGGCGAAGGTCTGCCGCGCGCGCTCGTTCATCTCCAGGATGGTCCCCTTCGCATCGGTGACCGTGACGGCTGCGGCCAGGCCTTCGGACCAGGAGTAGGGCTTCGACATCGGAAACCTCGAATAGCTTTTGTCTTGCGCCCGCGCTCTAGATCGGCGAGGCCGCAGTGTCAACGCCCTGCTCTCCAAGGCCTGGGCTCGACGCAGGGAGGCGGTCTGGGGCCCGCGGCGACGAGGGCGAGGGGCTCGAGGCGACCCCGTGCCTCGGCCGGGCGAATGAGTTACAAAAGAGCCCCCGGCTCCGCCCGGCCATGGGATTGCTTGCCAGAATCGGGTATCAAGGCGTCGCTCGTGGCCAAACGAGGCTCAGGTGGTTCGAGCAACCTCGCAGCCAGGCGGACATGGGTCTGAACACCTCGCGCCCTCACCATCGTGAAACCCAGGAACGACATGAGTGAAGACACCTCACAGGCCAGTCTCGAGGCACCTGCCGATTCGCCCTCCCCGCCAAAGCCGAACCCGCTGCGCGAAATCGTCCAGCCTTTCATCGACCTCGTCAGGGCTCCGCGCGCTCTGTGGGGCATCAACGTCAGCTACTTCCTCGAAGGGCTCTGCTACTTCGGGATGCTCCAGTACCTGGCGATGCACTTCACCGGCCTGGTCTTCCAGGGTGTCGAGCAGCCGGATGTCTACTCGCACCACATGGTGATGGTGCTGACCGCCGGGATCACCATCACGATGTTCTTCATGGGCTGGGTGGCCGACCGGAGAGGCGTACGCTTTGCGCTCCTCGCCTCTCTGGCTCTGTTGCTCGCGGGCCGCTTCGTCGTCACTGCCGCGCCGACTCTCTTCGGCTTGAAGCCGCAGGGCCTGTGGTCGCCGCTGCACCTCGTCACCATGGGCGGGATCCTCCTCGTCGTGGTCGGCTACGGCATGTACCAGCCGGCCGCCTATGCGGGCGTTCGCAAGTTCACCACCGCGAAGACCTCGGCGATGGCCTACGCGATGCTCTACGCGCTGATGAACCTCGGCGGCTTCCTGCCGACCTTCGGCTTCCTGCTTCGCGACAAGGAATACCTAGACCTGGGCATCACCGGGGTCTTCGGCGTCTACACCGCGCTGACCGCCGTGGGCCTGGTGCTGACCGCGGTTATCCTCACGCGCAAGACCGAGCAGCAGGCCAGCGCGGACGCCGAGCGCGAGAAGGCGCCAAAGGCCGAGCCTGCCGCGGGCGCCGAGACGAAGGCCGAGGTGGTCCTCGACCCTTCTCGAAGCGTTCCTCTCCACCTCTGGGGCTTGCTCGTCGCCGCGGTGGCGATGGTCGGCTATCTGCTGCCCGAGGTCCCTCGGTACTGGTTCCTGGGCGCCACGGCGCTCGCTGCGGCGCTGCTGCTCTTCGCGCTTCCGAAGTCCTGGCGGGAGAGCGCGCGCGTCTGGCTCGCGAACCATCCGCTCGCCGACGGCAAGTTCTTCTTCTTCATCTTCGCGCTCATCCCCGTGCAGACGCTCTTTACCTACAACTGGCTGATCATCCCGCAGTACGTGGAGAGGGCCTACACCGGCTGGATAAGCCAGAAGTTCGAGGTCGCCTCGAACTTCAACCCGCTGCTCATCTTCATCCTGGTTCCGGTCGTCGCCGCGCTGACGCAGAGGCGCAAGGTCTACAACATGATGATCGTCGGCACCTTCGTGATGGCCGCGCCGGCCTTCTTCCTTGCCCTGGGGACCAACGTCTACACGCTCTTCGCCTACCTGGTGTTCATGACCATCGGCGAGGCGATGTGGCAACCGAGGTTCCTGCAGTACGCCGCCGAGATCGCTCCCGAGGGACGCACCGGCGAGTACATGGGCGTCGCGCAGTTCCCGTGGTTCCTCACCAAGATGCTCGTGCCGCTCTATTCGGGCCTGTTCCTGACCCGCTACTGCGCCGACAAGGACACCATCGCCAAGGGGATCGGGGCGATGGAGCCGGAGCGCATGTGGCTCTACTTCGGGATCATCGCCATGGGCTCGACGGTGATGCTGATCGCGGCGCGCAGGTGGGTCGGCAAGGACTTCCGCACCAAGGCCGAGGGCTGACGAGGCTTCGCCTCAAGACCGACAAGGCAATCAGCGGTCGAGTCTTGGCTCAACGGCAACGGCTTGCGTGCTTCGAGCGCTCAGCGGCTTCGACGTCGAAGAGCGCCGTCTCAGCGAGGAGTCGGTCTCAGGCGAGTCGCCGAGATCGATGTCTCCAAACGCGCTTCGAGAAAGCCTCTTGATTAGCCTTCGCCCGCGACCTTCGCCCAGTCGGTGTGGACCCTCTTGCCCGGGCTCTCAATCCGCTCGTAGGTGTGGCTGCCGAAGTAGTCGCGCTGCGCCTGGATGAGGGCGGCGCTGCCGCGCGAGGCCCGCAGCGTGTCGAACCAGCCGAGCGATGCGCCGAGGCCAGGCGCGGGGAACCCGGCGGCGTTCGCGCCGTCGACGACGCGGCGCCAGGCCTTCTCGCGGCGCTGCAGCTCCTCGGCGAAGTCGGGCGAGAGCGCGAGAGTCGGCAGATTCGGCTGCTTCCCGAAGGCCTCGCGCACCCGCTCGAGAAACCGCGCGCCGATGATGCAGCCTGCCGTCCAGATGCGCGCCACTTCGGCGAGGTCCGTCTGATAGCCCCGCTCCAGACTCGCCGCTCGCAGCAGCGCGAAGCCCTGGGCGTAGCTGGCGATCTTGGCCGAGGAGAGCGCGTCGCGCAGGTCGTCGACGCCGACACCGTCGAGCCGTCCCCGCCGTTCTCCGAGACTCCTCGAGGCCTCGACGCGCAGCGGCCGCGCGGCGCTCAGGTTCCTCGCGTCCACCGCGGCGGCGATGGTGGGAATCGGGACCCCCAGCTCGGCCGCGGCGACCACCGTCCAGCGGCCGGTTCCCTTCTGGCCTGCCTGGTCGAGGATGGCATCGACGAGCAGGGCGCCATCGGCCCGCTCTGGATCGGGCGTGCGGAGGATGCTTGCGGTGATCTCGACGAGAAAGCTCTCGAGCTCGCCGCGGTTCCAGCTCTCGAAGATGCCGGCGACGCTCTCGCCGGCAAGGCCGAGCCCATCGCGCAGGAGCATCGCGGTCTCGGCGATGAGCTGCATGTCGCCGTACTCGATGCCGTTGTGGACCATCTTGACGAAGTGACCCGCCGAGCCGTGCCCGCACCAGGCGACGGTGGGCCCACCGCTGCCGCGCGCGGCAATCGCCTCGAGCATCGGGCGCATCGCCTCGTACGCCTCGGGCGCGCCTCCCGGCATGATGGCCGGCCCTTGGAGCGCGCCTTCGGCACCGCCGGAGACGCCCATGCCCATGAAGCGCCAGGGCCGGCCCGAGGCCCGCGCGAGCCTCCGGTCCGTGTCGGTGTAGAGGCTGTTGCCCGCGTCGACCACCAGGTCTGCGTCCTCGAGCAGCCCGTCGAGCCTGTCGAGGACCTCGTCGACCGCGGGGCCGGCCGGGACCATGAGGATGAGCCTGCGGGGCCGCTCGAGGCGGGCGACGAGCCCGGGCAGGTCGCTCGCGAGGTCGAGGTTCGCCTCGGGGTGCCCCGCGGCGAGAGCGCGGGCGGGCTCGGGGCTGCGGTTGTAGCCGCCCACGCGAAACCCGCGACTCGCGAGGTTCCGAGCGAGGTTTCCGCCCATCACCCCAAGGCCGATCACCGCAACCTGATTCGTTCGGTTCATCGGGCGCCTCCCAGTTCGAGATCGGTGACGACCACCAGGCCGTGCAGCGCTGCCGCGGGCAAGCTCTCCTCGCCAGCGGCGAGCTTCTGGATGGCCTCGCGTTTTGCTTCGCCCAGCGCGAGAGCTATCGCGGTCCGGGCGGTCGACAAGAGCGGCAGCGTGAGGGTGATGCGCTCTGCCGGCGGCTTGGGGCTGTCGCTGACGGTCGCGACGTGGCCACCTTGGCGCAGCACCGGATGTCCGGGGAGAAGAGCGACGCGATGTGCCCGTCTTCACCGAGGCCGAGCAGGAGAACGTCGAGCTCGCTCTCGAAGTCGGCTCGCAGCGCCGCGTCGACCCGGGCGCGCGCCTCCTCAGGGCGCTCGCCGTCGAGGTAGAGCGGCAGCAGCCTGGTCGGCGGTGCCCGAGGATCGAGCGCACCAGAGCGAAGGGCGAGGCCCCGGTTCGACTCCGGGCTCGCGAAGGGGACCAGGCGCTCGTCTATCCAGGTGAGGCGAACCCGGCTCCAGACTCCGGGGGCCAGTCGCGCGCGGGCCGGGCCGAGAGCGGCGAGCGCCGATCCGCCGGGGGGTTCCAGAGAGGCTCGAAGATGGCGTTGTGGAAGCGGAAGGCGAAGGCGTTCTGGACGGTCTCTTTCCCGAGGTAATGGTCGATTCGGTAGACCTGGTCCTCGCGCAGGAAGTCCTGCAGCGCGAGGTTGACCTGGCGGGCGGTCTTCAAGTCCTCGCCGAAGGGCTTCTCGACGATGACCCGGCGCCATGCTTCGCCGGTCTCGTGACGGCTCGCGAGATGGGCGGGCGCGAGGCTTGCTACCGCGGGGACGACCAGCTCGGGCTTGAGCGACAGGTAGAACAGCCGGGGAGCCTCCCGGCCACCTGGAAGCATGTCGAGCCGACGTTCGAGCGCTCGCAGGCCATCCGGACGGCTCGCGTCGCCTTCGACGTAATGGATGCGAGGAGCGAGGGCGGCGAACGCCGCCAGGTCCTGCAGCGGGAGGTGTTGGCGAAGCTCTTCCCGGAAGGTCTCGTCGGTCTTCGAGCGGCGAGCCATCCCCACGACGCTGAAGCCGGCCGGGGGCAGTCCCTTGGCGGCCAGATTGCTGAGCGCGGGGATCAGTTTGCGCGCGGTGAGATCACCGCTGGCCCCGAGGATGGCGATTTGGGCGGGCAGATTCATCTACGCTCCCTTGATCGTGACGAGCCGTGGGGTGGGCGCGCGAAGGGTCGCCGAGGGCGTTCGTCGTCGAGGTCTCATTCGCTCGGTTGTCAATCGAATGCTCGTTTTCGCCGAAACAAGGCTTCGAGCGATGAGAGCGTGACGGGCGGCATAGAGGTTCGTTGCCACCGTAGTGAATGCAGCGGGCGCTTACCGCGCGGCGAGCCTGGAGAGGATTGTGGCAGTTGAGGGGCGCCGCACTGACGCAGGTTCGGGTTATTCTGCGCGGCGCGCATCCGGCCGCAGGGTTGATGCGAAGCTCTCGACTCGTCGACCGCGAAGGCGCCCGTATGGCCCGCGGCCTCGTCCCGGGTATGGTGAGCCGAAAGCGGCGAAAAGCAGAGCGTCGGCGGCGCGGATTCCGCCGGCTCGGACATCGAACGAAAAACCAGCGAGCTACCAACATGATTCGTGCAACGGGTTTGACTCGAGCCCAGGCTCTCGCGGCCGCGCTCTCTTTGTCGATGACCATCGCCTGCGGCAGGAATGCCTCGGATGGCGAAACCCGACTTTGACACGGCTAGGCATGCGAGAGAGCGAGATTTCCCCGTGATCAC
>ENA-UOOR01002534-UOOR01002534.1-fermentation-metagenome-genome-assembly--contig:-NODE-2534-length-18244-cov-18.664193_pt1 | contig 18244 bp, 14 predicted proteins | sample MGYA00245780_ERZ724029 | MGnify/ENA primary metagenome ERZ724029 (study PRJEB28704, sample SAMN03018315) | fermentation metagenome | biome: anthropogenic terrestrial biome; feature: soil... | reverse complement strand
TATCCCAGTCCTTAAGGCAGGTTGCCCACGCGTTACTCACCCGTCCGCCGCTAGAACAAGGCTTCAGTTACCGTCCGCCTTGCTCCCGCTCGACTTGCATGTGTTAGGCACGCCGCCAGCGTTCGTCCTGAGCCAGGATCAAACTCTCCAAGAAAATCACATCGCGATTTCCTTAAAGGTAGATCGCGCTCTTTGCTTAATCAGTCGCCCGCTTCTCAAAACTCTTGCGATTGACTTCTAGGCTCCACGCTGTTTGGTTTTCAAGGAACATCTGCGGCTCTCGCCGCGCGCAAGTGTTACTATATCACCTGCCAGGAGCGTGCGCAAGGGGGTCCGCGCAATAATTTATCGTTCGCCCGTCGAGAGCAAGCCTTTCACGAACGACTCCGACTGTCCCATGTGCACGTAGAACTGCGGCACGTCTCCAAGGATGATCGACTCCGCAATCGGCATGCTCGTTTTCACCGTGAGATTCGACGACACCAGCGGCACCAGGATCTTCACGTATGCCTCGATCTCAAGGTACACCCTGTGTCTGAGCTGGTTTATACCGGCGGTTTCGAATTGGTCAGTCACAGAGGTGCTCACAACGCCTATCGGCACTACCGACATGGTCAGCCATGGGCCAAGATTGGCGAGTATGGCGCTTCCGAATACCTGCCCTATCGGCACCGATATCTTCACATTCTTTATGTCCCGCAGGGCGGCCTGCACCCTCGTAGTGGTGCTGGCCGCGATTCTGTTTATCTCCCCCGTATTGGGTTGGACTGCGACGATCTTGCCCTGGCTGTCCGTCTTCCAATCCATCAGGTCTTCATACTTGATGTCCAGGGCGGAGGTTTCCGAAAGCGCCGTGTTCACCGCGGTCGTCGCCACGGCCCTAGCGCGCGCTTCGGCCAGCTGCAGCAAGGTCGGTTTCAGCCTGACTTCGACGAACACGAACCCCGCGAATCCCGCGAACAGGCATACCAGCGCCGCGACGAGCAGACGGCGTCCACGCCTCGGGCAGCCCTTGCGCTCGCGCCGCACTTGCCTCACTGGTCTGCGCGATCCGGATGCGCCAGCCAGAAACCGCAGCAACCATGCGGGGGCGGGGAACCCGAGCGGCAGCCTAACGCACAAAAAAACCACCCCTCCCCATGGTATGCGAGAGAGGTGGTCCAGGTTCACAAGGATCAGGCGCGCCCGGCGCTTCCGAAAAGACGCATTTTGCCGACTGCGACGGACTTGATGCGGGCCATGGCTGGCCTGAGCAGGTCGCGCGGGTCGGTCACCTCCGGCTTTGTCCAGAGAGTCTCACGCACGCTAGCGATGAAGGCCAGACGCATGTCGGTGTCGATGTTGACTTTGTTGATGCCGCGCCTTACGGCCTCGACGATACTGCTGTCGGGAATGCCTTTCGATCCGGCCCACTGCGCCCCGAACCGCTCGGCGACCTCGATTATCTCGGCAGGCACTCCAGAGGCCCCGTGCAGCACCAACGGAATGGGCGTCTTCTCCTTGATTCTCGACACCAGATCAATCGCGAGCACCGGCTTGCCCTTGAACTTCCTTGGGCCATGCGATGTTCCTATCGCCACGGCCAGCGCGTCCACTCCGGTTCTCTCCACGAAGATCACGGCCTCGTCGGGATCGGTGAGCAAGGCCTCCCGCTCATCCACAGCCACATGGTCCTCGATGCCCGCAAGCCTTCCAAGTTCAGCCTCGACGCTGACCCCCGCCGCATGCGCCACCTCGACAACCTTCCGCGTGATCGCAACGTTCTCGTCAAAGGGCAGGTGCGAACCGTCTATCATCACCGATGTGAACCCGGCCCTAATGCACTGGACGATTGTCGTGAAGTCGCGACCATGATCCAGATGGAGCGCCACAGGCACGTCTGCCTCCTGCGCGAGACTGGTCACGATCCCGGTTATCTCCTTCATTCCCGCGTAAGCGATGGCGCCCTCCGACACCTGCACTATCGCGGCAGACCGCTCCTCCACTGCGGCCCCTATGACCGCCTTTGCAAACTCCAAGTTGTTGACATTGAACGCGCCGACTGCGTAACGTCCTTCATTGGCTGCGTCAAGAACTGATTTTGAGCTCACCAAACCCACGCGCCGCCACCTCCACGTCCACTATTCTCGCTTACCCCAAAAGCACTCTGGCAAACCGCCTCTTACCAACCTTGAGAACCATGCCGTGTTCAGGCGTGATCTCCTCTGCAGGGTCAACCACGCGCCGATCGTCCACCCGCACACCGCCCTGCCCAATGAGGCGCCTGGCTTCGCTGTTGCTGGAAGCGAGCCCTGCCCGCGCCATTAGGGCAACCACTGAGATGCGCCCTTCCTTGAGGTCGTCGCCGGCCAGGCGTACCTCAGGCATGTCGTCGGGGAGTTCGCCCCGGCTGAACACCCGGTCGAACTCCTCCTCAGCAAGCTTGCCCGCTTCGTCGCCGTGATACTGCGCCACCAGTTGCCTCGCCAACTTCCTCTTGGCCTTCATCGGATGCAGGGCCCCCGATGCCATCCCACGCTCTATGGCTACCTTGTCGGCCAACGTGAACGTGGTGGCGCTGTCGATGTAGGGCACGATGAGTTCGTCGGGTATGGACATGGTCTTCCCGTAGATCTCAGATGGATCTTCGTTGATTCCTATGTAGTTGCCCAAGCTCTTACTCATCTTGTGCACTCCGTCGAGGCCAGGCAGTATGGGCATGAGCACAACGCATTGGCTTTCCTGACCGAACTCGCGCTGCAGCGTGCGGCCCATGAGGTTGTTGAACTTCTGGTCAGTTCCCCCTAGCTCAACATCGGCCTGAAGAGCGATTGAGTCGTATGCCTGCATGAGCGGATAGAAGAACTCGTGGATTCCGATAGGTCTGCCCTCTTTGTATCGGGCCTCGAAGTCGTCGCGCTCCAGCATCCGCGCCACGGTAACATGCGACGCCAGCTCGATAACGTCCGAGAACATGAGTTTGCCCAGCCACTCCGAGTTGAAAGTCACCCTGGTGCGGGCAGGATCGATGATTCTGAAGATCTGTTTCTCGTAGGTCGCCGCGTTGGCCCGGACTTCCTCCTCCGACAGCTGTTTCCGTGCTTCGGAACGCCCCGTAGGATCGCCGATTCTGCCCGTGAAATCGCCGATCACGATCATCCCTTCGTGCCCCATGTCTTGAAACTGCCTCATCTTGTGCAGCACAACGGTGTGCCCGATGTGGATATCCGGCGCGGAAGGGTCCAGCCCGAGTTTGACCTTAAGAGGCCTGCCTGTGCGCGCCGACCTCTCGAACTTCGCAAGCAAGTCCTCGTCGGAGATGACCTCGGCGGCGCCCTTCTTGATCACTTCTAGTTGCTCCCTGGGATCCATTGCAAGACGTTCCTCCCGCCAAGCGACTGTGCATCGTAAGTCCACGTGCAGAGTCAAGCATTATGTAGAGCTTAACACAGCTGCAAAAGCAAGGTCAATCTTCGTCCTTCGCGGGGAATATGTCCATCAGAACACGCAGCATGAAATAGAGAAGCAGCAGGACACCGAAAACCGAGAGAAGCCCCACTCCGCTCACTAGCCAGCCCTCCGCAATATGGTCCATTCACAATCCGCTCCTTTCCGCGCCTACGGGGATCAGTGTATCAGCGCCAGGATCATGGCGCCGGCGATTATGGAGCCGACCTGGCCCGCCACGTTCGCTCCGACAGCGTGCATCAGAAGATAGTTGCTGGGGTCCTCCTCGATGCCCATCTTGTGGATCACCCGCGCCGACATGGGGAACGCCGATATGCCGGCGGCTCCGATCATCGGGTTGACCTTGCGCTTCAGGAACAGGTTGAGCACCTTGGCGAAGATGACCCCGCCGGCCGTATCGAAGATGAAAGCGACCAGGCCCATCAGAATGATAAACACCGTGCTGGGTTGAAGGAACCGCTCAGCCACCATAGTCGAACCGATGGCTACGCCCAAAAACAGCGTGACTATGTTGGCCAGCTCGTTCTGGGCAGACCGGGAGAGGCGTTCCACAACCCCCGATTCCCGCAGCAAGTTGCCGAGCATCAGGGAACCGATCAGGCCCACGCTGATGGGAGCGATGATCCCCGCAACTACAGTGACGAGTATGGGGAAGAGAACTCGGACGGTCTTGCTCACCCTGAACTCCTGATACTCCATGTGAATCCGCCGCTCCTCCGGGGTGGTCAGCATCCGGATGATGGGAGGCTGGATAAGGGGCACAAGCGACATGTAGGAATATGCTGCAACCGTAATGGGCCCTAGTAACTCCGGGGCGAACAGCCTAGACACATATATGGACGTTGGGCCGTCCGCCGCGCCGATGATGCCGATGGACGCCGCCTGCTTCAGAGTGAATGCCGGGATGAAACTGGCGACCCCGTGCAGCCGGCCCAGATACAGCGCTGCCATCAGAGTCGCGAAAATCCCGAACTGGGCAGCGGCCCCAAAAAACAACATGAACGGACGTCTCAGCAGTGGGCCAAAGTCTATCATCGCCCCGACGGCTATGAATATGAGGATGGGAAAGAGTTCGTTTTCGATGCCCGCGTTGTACAGAATGGTCAAGAAGCCGTGCTCTCCTATGGCTGACGAACCGGGTATGTTGGCCAGAATCGCTCCGAACCCTATGGGCAGGAGCAGCGTGGGCTCGTATTCCTTCTTGATGGCCAGGTAGATCAGGATTCCTCCGATGGCAAACATGACTGCGACGCGCCAGTAATTCACTACGAGTTGCAAGCCATTCACCTTCCGTCCATAGCGAGAATTGCTTCGACTATGAACTGATAATTCGTCGCGAGGACGCAAGTTCCTTTATTGCCCGGGATATCGCCTGAAAACCGGCGTTTTCGCGGCGGCCGGCTGGCAGCTTTGCGTGCAAATCCGCCTGTGGTATAATGTATCGGAATTCCAACCTGAGGAGGCTCTTTAGCCGACATGCGGTCTGATACAAGAGGTTTCATACAGATTGTGGCGCTTGCACTGATATTACTCGTGCTTGTCGCCGTGGGCATGGTCACCGGCATCCTGGCCGGATACCTCAAGAACGCCCCCAGCGTGGAGGACGTCGATGTTGAGGCCAGGCGGAGCCTGCCCACGGTGGTGTATGACGCCAACGGCAATGTTCTCACGAAGCTGATGGTCGAGAACCGTCAGTGGGCGCCGCTGTCGAGCATTCCACAGCACCTCATCGACGCTGTGATAGCAGTGGAAGACCACAGGTTCTACGAGCACCACGGCATCAGCGTGCGCAGAATCCTGGGCGCTCTGTGGTACGACATCAGGCACATGTCGCCCGACCAGGGCGGCAGCACCATCACCGCGCAACTGGCGAGAAACGTATTCCTGTCTCATGAAAAAAGCGTAAGCCGCAAGATATGGGAGGCGCTCTACGCATTCCAGCTCGAACGGAGATATACAAAGGACGAGATACTCGAGTTCTATCTCAACTGGGTGTACTTCGGCCACGGCGTGTACGGCGTTCAGGCCGCATCCAACCTTTTCTTCGGCAAACCCATTGACCAGCTCACTCTGGGCGAGGCTGCGCTTTTGGCCGGCATCCCTAAAGGCAATGAGCTGTATTCCCCGATAAAGAACGAGCGGACAAGGCAGAACGCGCTCAATCGGCGCAGAATTGTCCTACAGCGTATGGTGGACGTGGGCTATATCTCCCCTGAACAGGCCGCCCCAGCGGCCGACGAACCGTTGCGCCTGGCATCGCAGGGCGGCAAGCCCGCTCCCGTGGGCAAGTACGTCAACTTCATGGTCCGCGACTACCTGCTCAAGAAGTATGGAAAGGACAGCGTGTACCGCGGCGGCCTGAGCGTCAAAACCACTATAGACCTCGCCGCCCAGCGCGCCGCGGAAGAAGCTATATCGCGTCTGCTCCCCATTGGCAGCACTCCCGAGACTCGCAAGGACGACAGCAGCCTGACCTATCCCCAGGCGGCGCTGGTCGCAATCGACGCGCAGACCGGGCAGATCAGGGCGCTGGTCGGAGGGCGCGGAGAGGATGAGTACAACCGCGCGCTGAAAGCGGAGCGCTCCCCGGGCTCTGCGATCAAACCCTTCGTGTACACTGCCGCCATGGATTCAGGATACACCACGACAACGGTCGTGGTGGATGAGCCTGTGGAATACCCCATGGGCACCGGGACAACTTGGGCGCCCAGGAACTTCAACGGCAAGTTCGTTGGACCTCTCAGGCTCCGACAGGCCTTGGAGCAATCGACGAATACCATCGCCGTCAAGCTTATGGCGGATCTCAAGCCCGATAAGGTCATATCTTACGCCAGGAAAATGGGCATCACCACACTGGTGGAGAGCGGGACGCGCAATGACCGCGGCCTCGCCCTTGCGCTCGGAGGACTTACCCGCGGCGTGACCCCCATCGAGATGGTGCAGGCTTACAGTTCGCTGGCCAACGCGGGCGTCAGGGTCACCCCCTACTTCATCATGGAGGTCCGCGACTCAAGCGGCGTTCTCCTTGAATCCAACGTGCCCAGGCGGGAGATAGTCCTGGATGAGCGCACCGCGTATATCGTTGCCGACATGATGCGAGGCGTCATTTGCTCGCCGAGCGGAACAGGAAGGCGGGCCGACATCGGCCGTCCGGCCGCAGGCAAAACCGGAACCGCCGACAGCAACACCGATGCCTGGTTTGTGGGCTTCACGCCCGACATGGTGGCAGCCGTGTGGATAGGCGAGGATACCAACCGAGAGATGAGGTATCCCAAGATAGGCGTCATAGGCAGCGGAAAGGCCGCCGAGATATGGGGAGCTTTCATGAAGAAGGCGCTTGCCGGGGTTCCCGCGCGCGACTTCACGGTGCCCGAGGGCGTGCTTACAGGCGTCCGCGTGTGCACCGCGTCCGGTCAACTAGCCTCCTCCAGCTGCCCTGAGGCTCAAGTCATCCCGGAAAAGTTCATCGAGGGCACACAGCCGACCCAAGTATGCAGCGTTCACTCCCATGTCGATTCCATCGACAGCGACTGGCAGGGCGATCCGGACGATGCGACGATAGATCAGACGGACGCGGCTCTGCCCACGCAGCGGTGGTAGCCGCGGCCCGAGAGGAGTCTCTACAAGCCGGCGGCGCCCGCTCCTACTTCTGGAACGACACGACTGTTACACCGTCGCCGCCCTCACCCGCCTCTCCTGATCTCTGGGCGGCTACCCGCCTGTCTTGCCGGAGCTGATCGCGCACCGCCTCCCTCAGAGCGCCCGTCCCCTTGCCATGGACTATCCTGGCGCGCGGAATGCCCGACAGCACAGCATCGTCTAGGTACTTGTCAACGGCCTCCAGAGCTTCGTCCACGCGCATCCCTCTCAGGTCCATCTCGGTCTGGATAGTTCTCGCCCTTTCCAACTCCATATGCGTGACTCCGGAACTCCCAGAGCCTGTCCTATCGCGATTGTCATCGCCGCCGCTGCTTCGCAGCTTTCGCAGGGACTCTCGATTCACGTTCACCCTCATCAGGCCGATGCCCACCACGAATTCGCCTGCCCCGGTCATCTCCAACACCCTGCCTCGCTGGCCCAGGGCGATGATCTCGACTTCGTCGCCGGGACGCGTCTCGGCAGACTCCTGACCGTCGGTCTCCCGCACATCCTGCGTGCCCTGGGCATCATCGGTAGGCATAAGTTCGCGCGTCAGCTCCCGCACAGCCTCCAGGTCCTGCCGGGCCAAGCGGATCTCCTCGTCCGCGGCTGTGAATCTAGTCATCTGCGCCGCCTGCTCAGCCTGAGCGGCCCGCAGGCGCCGGATTATCGCTTCCGCTTCTCTCCGCGCTTCGGCCACCACAGATTCCGCCTCGGCTCTGGCCTTGCGCAAGACTTCCGCCCGCTCGGCAGCTAGCCGATTGGACTGGGCTTCGTATTTGTCCTTGAGGCTCAGATAGCGCGCCCGAAGAGACTCTGCATCGGACCTGGCCGTGCTGGCACGCTCATGCTCCTGCTTGAGGTTGGAGATCATGGCCTCCATACGCTGCCCGCCCACCCCCACTAGCGAGCGCGCCCTGGCAAGTATGGAGCCGTCCAGCCCAAGCCTCTCAGCGATGGCAAAAGCGTTGCTGGAGCCGGGCACGCCGATGGAAAGCCGGAAAGTAGGCGCGAGAGTCTGCACATCAAACTCCACGCTGGCGTTGCTCAAACCTGCGGTGGTGTGAGCGAACACCTTCAACTCGCTGTAGTGTGTGGTAGCCGCTGTGCGGGCCCCTGTTCGGTGCAGGTGCTCCAGGATGGCCATGGCCAGCCCGGCGCCCTCCTGCGGATCTGTGCCCGCCCCCAGCTCATCTAGGAGCACCAGACAGCCCCGATCCACCTGTTGCAGTATCTCCACAATGTGAGTGAGATGAGACGAGAACGTGGACAGACTCTGCTCGATGCTCTGCTCATCGCCGATATCCGCGAACACCTGGTCGAACACGGCCACTTCACTGCCTGGTTCGGCCGGTATGTGCAGCCCAGCCTGGGCCATCAAGGTCAGAAGGCCGAGGGTCTTCAGAGTGACGGTCTTTCCCCCGGTGTTGGGTCCGGTGATCACTAGGGTGGTGAAGTCCCTGCCTAGATACGGATCGATTGGCACCACATTGCCTCGGAGCAGCGGGTGCCGCGCCCCTATGAGGCTTGTGTATCCTTGAGCGTTCAACTGGGGCCTGGATGCGTCCATCTGCTGCGACAGCTTGCCCCGGGCCATGATGAAGTCCACCCTGCCCAAGGAGGCCAGCGTTATATCGAGCCTGTCGCCGGCTGCGCCCACGCGACCCGAAAGCTCCAGGAGTATCCGCTCCACCTCGGCCTCTTCCTGGGCCACCGCCGTACGTATCTCGTTGTTCAGTTCCACAACCGCCATTGGCTCGATAAACAGCGTAGCTCCAGAGCCCGACTGGTCATGCACGATCCCCGATGCCTGGGAGCGCATCTCAGCGCGCACAGGCACCACGAACCGCCCGTTCCTGATGCTGACCACCTGGTCCTGCAGGATCTTGCCCCACTGGGATGAACGGATGATGGAGTCGAGCGTGTCGCGGACGCGGTTGTTCAGAGAGCGGATCCTGGATCGAATGCTTCGCAGCGCGGGGCTGGCCGAATCCAGCACTTCGCCGGAATCGGAGATGGTGCCCTCTATCGCCCGTTCCAGGGTTTCCGGGACGTCAATGCCCCCGGCGAGGTCAGACAGTATGGGGTAGTTCTCCCCCAGGCCGGCCAGGTGTTTCTTCAGTCGCCGGCTCGCCGAAAGTGTCGAAAGCACGTCGAGCAGTTCGTCGCACGTGAGCGTCGCGCCCATGGAAGCCCTGTGCACCGGCGAGCGAATGTCGCGTATTCCCCCCAGCGGAATCTGCTTACCGGCATCCAGCGCAGCCCTGGCTTCGCTCGTCTCATTCTGCATCTCCCGAATGGCCGCCAGCTCGGTGCGGGGAAGAAGCGCTTTTGCCCTTTCCCTGCCCAGCTGGCAACAGACGCAGTTTTCCAGCATGTCGCGGACCTTGTTGTACTCCAGCACACGCAGCGAACGCTCGTCCACCTATACCCCTCCACCCTTCACGAAGACACGGCCGGCCCACACCCGCCGGGCGCCTCGCCGTCAAGCCCATCTCAATCGCCTCCCGGGGTCTGGCCGAACCCTCACTCAGCAGGGGCAGCCGGCCCGGCTTCCGCCGCATCCGCGTCCGTTAGGCACTTGGCCGCCGCCCGCACCGCTTCGTCTCTGGCGTTGGCGCTCAGCCACTCCACATAGCCGCGGTCTGTCCCCCAGATGTCCCCCAGCGACCGCCCTGAGTACTTGCCGAACCTGATCACAAAATCCTCAGAATGACCTTCTGCCGCTGTGCCCTGGTCGAAGTCCTCAGCAGGTTGCGTGTCGCCCAGTTCCTCCAGGGCGACCATGTCAATGCCAACGGCGTCCCGCATCGCCCTGGCCTTGGCACGCGTAGCGGCCATTCTCAGAAGGTGCGGCTGGATGGACCGGGCAACGTTCTCAGGAGAGGCATCTCCCAGCTCGCGAAAGACCCCATCGGATGTTTCGACTTCCGCCTCGACCACCGCGTACATAGAGTTCTCTTTGGACGGCAGCTGAACAATGCTGGTGCTGATTCGCTTGAGGCCGCGCTCCCTGGCCAGCTGGAGCACGCCTCCGTAAAGGATGTAGTCGCGCCCCTGGAGATTCCGCACAAATCGTTCACGAAACTCACGCGAAAGCTCCATTGCGTCCACCCCCTCGCCTACTCGGTTGTTGTCGTTACCGTTCCAGCTCATCCCTGGAAACCTCGTCTTTCATCGTGACGTAGAGCTCGCCGGCCGTGTCCAGGCTGGCCAGAAAGACGTCCTCCAGGTTATGCACGTCCTTCTCCAGGAGCCTGTCGACGACATCCTTTACAGTGAGATCGAGCATCTTAAGATACCTGTACAGGATTTTCCCGTCTGCTACCAGCGGAAAAACGGCACCCTCGTACTCTGTCGGCACCGACAAATCGTGAGGCGTCACCGGCCGTCGCTGTGATTTCAGCAGTATGCTTAGGTCTCCCGACGGCTCCAGCACGGCGAACTCCACGTCCGAGATGTTGAAGACGTTCTTGTCGCGAAGTTGGCTCAGTAGATCATTGATATTGTACCGGAGTTTCCTCATGTTAGTTCCCATGACTCTTCCGTCCTCTATGATGACGGTGGGTTCGCCGATGACCACTCTGCGCACTCCGGGGAACTTCAGACACAGCAGGGCCACTCCCACCTGAACTGCAGCGAGCACCACGATGGAGGCCAGCCCGTGCAGGAGAGGGATATCATGCTCCTGGAGGGGAATCGCGCCAAGCTCGGCTATCATGATGGCTACAACCAGATCGAAAGGTGAGAGGTTACCGATCTCCCTCTTGCCCATGATGCGCATAGCCGCCAGGACTACAAAGTAGACAGTGACTGCCCGGACCAGAACGTGCAGCATGTCGGCCTCCACTTTCGGGCAAAATCAGCGCGCGGCGCATGTCCTAGTATGCCCACGCGCAAATCGCATAGCCTCGCCCAACGGGCGCCGTCAACTGCGCGCAGCTTTGTGCGTGCGCAGCCACTCCCGAAGCTCGTCGTAGCCCATGGCATTGACTACGTGTCGAGGTTCCAGCCAGGCCCTTCGGGCCACCCACACCCCATATGAGATATTGTGCAACTCCCCGCATGCGTGCGAGTCGGTATCGATCGATATCATCGCCCCAGCGTCCCGGGCCGCCTTTGCGTGCACATCGCGCAGGTCGAGCCGGTCGGGGTACGAGTTTATCTCCAGGGCTGTTCCTGTTGATACGGCTTCGCGGATCACCGCGTCGATGTCCACCTCATATCCCGGGCGCCTCGCCAGCAGCCTGCCTGTGGGGTGAGCCAGTATGTCTACGTGCGGATTGCGCATCGCGGCGACGATCCTGCCGGTGATAGTGTCGCGATCCTGCTGAAAGCCGCTGTGTATCGATGCCACGACCACATCCAGCCGCTCCAGAATCTCGTTAGGGAAGTCCAGGCGCCCGTCTTTCAATATGTCTACCTCAGCCCCGGCCAGAATCCGAATCCCGCCCACTTGCGCGTCAGCCCGCCGAACCTCGTCAATCTGGTTGAGCAGTTTTTCCAGGGACAGGCCCCGCGCCACGCTCAGCGACCGGGAGTGATCGGTGATGGCAAGGTAATCGTAACCCATGGCCCGGGCAGCCTCCGCCATCTGCACTATGGACGCCGTGCCGTCGCTCCAGTCGGTGTGGGTGTGCAAATCGCCCCGAATGGACCCATCGTCGATGATTTGGGGAAGGGCTTTGGCCAGCGCAGCCTGGACCTCGCCCCTATCCTCGCGCAACTCGGGGGGAATGTAGGACATGCCCAGAAGTGAGTAGATCTCTTCCTCGCTGCCGATTGGTACAGCGGCACCGCCTGAATCGCGGAAGACCCCGTATTCGTTTATCCACAGGCCCATCCTGCCGGCAATGCCTCGCAGTCTCACGTGATGGTCCTTGGACCCGGTCACGTGGTGAAGGCCAGTCCAGTACGATTCCGGCGGCATCGCCCATAGGTCGCACCGGATGTCCGACCGAGTCACGGCGCTGGCCCTAGCGGGCCCAATGGACACGATCTCGCGAAACACATCCAGCGAGGCGAACCTCTCCATCAGCCGCCTGGCGTCAGAGGTAGCAGCTATGATGTCGATGTCCCCAACGGTGTCGCGTCTTCGCCGTATGCTCCCGCCAGGGCTGACGTCGCCCACGCCCGGGGTCTCAAGAAGCTCGTCTACTATGTGCTGGGCGATGGGCAAAACCACATACAGAGGCTTGCGTCCGCCGGTTGACTTCATGGATACGATGGCCGCAGGCGTCTGCGCACGTAGACGCTCCAGGTACTCCATCCTTCCTGTGGACGCCATCTCAAGTATCTTGGTCCGAAGGGCCTTGCCCACGCCGGGAATGGCCGATTCATCCTGCCTCAGCACATCCGCAGCCGGGTCGTCCAGCGACATGACGGCTTCCGCGGCCCGTCTGTAGGCTCTGATCTTAAACTGATTGTCGCCAGCCAGCGCCAGAAGGTCGGCTATCTCGCTAAATGACGCCGCGATTTGCTGGTTTTGCGGTTCCATCTCTCGATCCCCCAAGTCCCGGTATGGCCAGATCGTCCGGGATGAATCTCTCCAGATGATTCCAGACGGACGGCGCAAACCCCCTCAGCTTCATGGCCAACGCAGATGCATGTACAGCCTGGTCCACGCCTTTAAGGTTGAGCGACATCACCAGTGAAAGAACTAGGCTGATGAGCAGACACCCTCTGGCCACCCTGAGCGCGGCCCCGCCGAACCCGTTGACCAACGACACCCCGGGCGCCTTGGCCAGCTCCGACAGGGCGTGACCGATCAGGTCCACGATGATGAGCGCGATGATCAGCACGACCAAGAAGCCCACTAGATTCGACCCGGGCGGACGGAGCCCGGAGAACCACCTCTCCAGAATCGCTGCTGCGGATTCCCAGTAGCGCATGGCAGCCAGGATTGCCACTATTATGCCCGCGAAGTCAATGACCTGGCGAACCAGCCCCCGGCGAAAACCCACGATGAAGTCGGCCGCTAAGAGCAGCAGCAAGAGCACGCTGAGCCAATCTATGGAGGAGATGCTCATTTCGGTCGCCTCCCCAAGTCACACCTGTTCGAGCAGTCTGAGAAGTTCGGCACAGCGCCGATGGCATGACGAAAGCTCATCGGCCAAGTTGAGCGCCAAGAGCACAGCCGTTTGGTGCAGCGAGAGCCTAGGGTTAGCTTCCGACAGCTTCCGCATGCGCAAGTCCAGATCGCGCGCGAGATTTTCGATGTACTCGCCCGGTGCGTCTCCCCGTATGACATATTCCTCGCCCATTATCACCGCGCCCACCCTCGAGGCATCCTTCATGAAGTCTTCGCTCCCCTCGATGCTGCTTGTATATGAGTGTTTGCCAAACCTCGGCATAATCCTGCAACCTGCCCTAGCGAAGCACTGCGCCGAGCTCTCGGGCGATGGCCGCGCGCACCGCGTCGTGCACCTGATTGACCTCCGCATCGGTCAACGTCCGATCCTCCGCCCGGTAAGTGATTGAGAAGGCCAGGCTCCTCTGGCCATCCTCAGCCTGGAGGCCCTCATACACATCGAACAACCTCACGGACTCTACAAGCGCGCCTCCCGCACTGCGAATGGTATCGGCAGCGTTGGCCGCCGTGGCCCCGCGCCCCAAGACCATGGCCACATCGCGCTCGACCGCAGGATACTTCGGCAGCGGCGCGTACTCGCGTCCGCCCTGCGCCGCCGCCATGAGCTGCGCCATGTCCACCTCGAACAGCAGGGTGGCCTGCGGAACCTGATAGCTGCCGGCCACGTCCGGGTGGAGTTGCCCGACAGTGCCCAGTTGCACCCCGCCCCGAACCATAGCGGTTGCCCTGCCCGGGTGAAGCGGCGGACACCCAATGCGCTCGAAGGCCACATTATCGATGTGAAGCCGCGCAAGCAGCCCTTCGAGCACGCCCTTGGCATCGTAGAAATCGTATTCTCTCAGAGGCGTGTGCCAACTTCCGCCCCCCGCCACGCCGGCCATCACTCCTGCCAGCACCAGACGCTCCGAGGCGGGCGTTTCGCCGCGGGCCAGCTCGGCTCCTCCTGTGATGGCTTCGGTGGGAGCGTATGTCCTACCGATTTCGAACAGGAACACCCCGGGTCTCTTCTGGTTGATGTTAGTTCTCAGCGCGGCCAACATCGCCGGACACATGCTGGTGCGCATGAGCGACTCCTCTTCTACCAGTGGGTTAGCCACACGTATGGCCTCCCGCCTCGGATCCTCAGGCGTAAGCCCCATCCTCTCGAAATCCGACTCAGCCATGAACGGAAAAGTGAGGGCCTCGCTGCCGCCGGCGCCAGTAAGCGCCTCCCTCACCTGCTCGCAGAAGGTGTACTCGTCAGAGTATCCGCCTGAGAGCGTGCCCTCAGGAATGGTGGCCGGCACCTCGTTATATCCCCAAATGCGTACGACTTCTTCCACAAGGTCGATGGGTTCCCGAACATCTCCCCTAAACGAAGGGACGCTCACGGCGATCTTCGCCGTCTCATCCCGCCCGCTGTGAACATCCACGCCGAAACCGAGTCGGGCCAGGCAATCGCCGATCTCCCGGGCGCCGAGCCCCGCGCCCAGCCGGCGCTCGATCCAGTGGCTGGTGGTTTCTATGACCCGGGGCGCCTCCGGCGATGGGTACACGTCCACAATCCCGCTGCAAGCCTCGCCCGCCTCCATCGATGAGAGCAGGCTCGCCGCGCGGTCCAGCGCCGGCGGGACGGCGGCGGGATCAAGCCCTTTCTCGAACCGTGAAGACGCCTCCGTACGCAGCTTGAGAGTCCGCGAAGTGCGCCACACACTCTGCCGTGCAAAGCATGCCGACTCGAGCAGCACCGACCGGGTGTGTTCGGTGATCTCGGATGCCAGGCCGCCCATGACGCCTGCCACGGCCAGCGCCCTAGTGGGGTCGGCGATGACCAGCATGTCAGGAGCCAATTCCCTCTCAGCCTCATCCAGGGTGACCAAGCGCTCACCCGCATGCGCGCGCCTCACGACGATGGTTCGCTGGGCTACCTTGTCATAGTCGAAAGCATGCAGGGGTTGGTTGAGTTCGAGCATGACATAGTTTGTCGCGTCCACCACAGCGCTGATGGGCCTCACGCCCGCGGCCGACAGACGCGTCTGCATCCATATGGGCGACTGCCCAGGGCGCACGTTCTGGATGATCCTCGCACCGTAGCGATAGCAGAGGTCAGGCGCCTCAATCACCACTCGGACCAGGTCCGCAGCTGGTTGAGCTGTTTCGGGGCAGCCAGCCTGGGGCATGCGAAGCTTCTGGCCTGTTATGGCCGCCACCTCGCGAGCAACCCCCACCATGCACAGGCAATCCGGACGATTTGGGGTTATCTCCAGATCCAGCACGGCATCGGACAGGCCCAACGCGTCGACGACGTCATCGCCCGGTTTCACCTCGTCCGGCAAGAGCAGGATCCCAGAGCCGTCTTCTGAGATGCCCAATTCGCCGGCGGAGACGAGCATGCCCTCTGACTTCACGCCGGCGAACTCCGCCTCCCTGATCTCCTCGTCGCCTCCCAGCGACCCTCCGGGCAACACCACAGGTACGATACAGCCCTCCGCCACGTTCGTCGCGGCAGTCACCACGCGTCGCGGCGCCTGGCGAGGGCCGAGATCCAACATGACTACCAGCAGTCGGCCGGAATCGGGATGCCCAGTGACCGACGTGGCCCGCCCAGCGATCACGCGCTTTAGGCCACCGCCCACTCGGTCGATGCCTTCGACCTTCGTCCCGCTCATAGTGAGCGCGTCCGCTAGTTGCTCCGGGTCAAGCTTTATGTCAACGTAGTCTTTCAGCCATCCTAATGGGACACGCATTCGCCAGCACCTCTCTCATCGGTCTGATCAGAACTGCTCCAGGAACCTCAGATCATTCTCGTACAGCAACCGCAAATCGTCGAAACCGTACCTAAGCATCACTATCCGCTCCACGCCCATCCCGAATGCGAACCCGGTGAGTTCGTCCGGATCGTAGCCCACAGCCCGAAGCACATTGGGGTGCACCATGCCGGACCCGAGTATCTCTATCCATCCCTCATACTTGCACACCCGGCACCCCTCGCCCCCGCACAGGGCACACGACACGTCCATCTCAGCCGAAGGCTCTGTGAACGGGAAGTAGTGCGGACGGAACCTCACCCTCCGGTCTTCCCCATAGAAGCGCCGGGCAAACTGCGTGAGCGTTCCCCGAAGATCTCCGAAGGTCACATCTGTGTCGACCAGCAGTCCTTCTATCTGATGGAAGACCGGAGAATGAGTGGCGTCAATCTGGTCGCGCCGGTAGACCTTGCCCGGCACAACCACCCGGACCGGCGGTCTCTGCCTCTCCATCTGCCTGACTTGCATGGGAGAGGTCTGCGTGCGCAGCAGCACGGTATCGTTGATGTAGAACGTGTCTTGCACATCCCGCGCAGGGTGGAACGGCGGCGTGTTAAGCGCCTCGAAGTTGTAGAAGTCCGTCTCGACTTCCGGCCCTTCCACCACGCTGAACCCCATCTGCTCGAAGATCTGCGTGACCTCGCGTATGCCCTGCGTCAGAGGGTGGACGGTGCCCGACGGACGCACCCTGCCGGGCATCGTCACATCGAGCGTCTCCGATTCAAGCCTCACGGCTCGCTCCCGGGCTGCGATGGCCTGACTTCTCAGCTCCAGCTCCCGCTGGAGGCGATCGCGGGCTGCGTTGACCCGGGCCCCAAATGCCGGGCGTTCGGCGGGGTCCATCTGCCCCATCTGCCTCAACACCGCAGTCAGCTCGCCTTTCCGTCCAAGAATCCTGACGCGCGCTTCCTCCAGAGATCTGGTGGACTTCGCCGATTCTATCGACGAAAGCGCGCGCTCCACAAGCATCTCGAGTCTATCTCGCATGCCGCATCACTCCTGTCATCCTTCTGACCTAGGCACTGACCCGCGCAAGAGGTCCATACCAGCTGCTACCGCCTCATCGGCCTCTCCGCACATCCCATCGGGCGTTGGCGCCGGGGCGTACCGAACAAGAAACTCGAGCGTGCCCCCGGAGCCCAACACAGGCGACGCCATGACGCGCTGGGGAGCGAAGCCCGCACAGACCCCGGCCGAGAGCGCGCGGCTTACAGCCGCGCGATACTGGTGCTCGCTCAAGTCGCAAACAGCGCAGGCCACTTCGAAAAGGGGTTTGACCAGCGCGATGATGTCGGCGCCATGATCGATGCCTACAATCTTCGCCACATGAGGCACAGCCGTTGTCAGCGAAAGATACGACAGGTCGATCACGCCCAGCGATGGCTGTGGATCCAGCGTGCCGGGGATCACATCGCTGATATTGGTTCGCTCCATGTTCCTAACACGCGGATCCTGCCTGAGCCTGCCCGCGAGCTGTCCGAAGCCAACGTCCACCGAGTAGACCAGGGCGGCGCCCCGCTTGAGCAGGCAGTCAGTGAAACCGCCGGTGGAGGCGCCGGCGTCGATGGCCGTCCGACCGCAGACGTCCACTGCGAACACGTCCAGGGCGGCCGCGAGTTTGAGCCCGCCCCTGCTGGCATACGGAAGATCAATGCCCCTCACACGTATGCAGGCCTTGGTGTCCACCGCCGTCCCGGGTTTGTCTTCGCGCACCTCGTCCACTATTACACTCCCCGCCATGATCCAGCTCTGGGCCGTCTTCGCGTCCTGGAAAACGCCCCGTTCCACAAGGAGTCGGTCCAGCCGGACTCGGCGGGACGGCCTGCGTCCCACTGCACTATCGCCTCCAAAAAAAGAAAGCCTGCGGAATTGCGCATGGGACGCAAGTCGCAGACTACGTGGTACCACCCATATTCGCCCTCAGGCCTCACTGCCGGGCACATTTCATGCCCTGCCCCTGTAACGGGAGGCGACCGGCTCCGCCTACTTGCCGGGCTTGGGCTTTCAGCGTGCGGTTCGGGAGCGAATTCGTGCCGGGCCTATCCGGGGCGCTTTCAGTCGCGGCGCACCCTCCCTGAACGAGCGGTTTCCGGCCTTACTGCCCTCCGTCATCACCATTGGGACCATATTGAATTCAGTAGCCAAGTGGTCGGGGCGACAGGACTTGAACCTGCGACTTCATGGTCCCAAACCATGCGCTCTGCCAAACTGAGCTACGCCCCGATACATAATGAGTCTACCACAGCCCCCAAGGCCAGTCAACGCAGTCCGCGACTGGACT
>ENA-UOOR01002530-UOOR01002530.1-fermentation-metagenome-genome-assembly--contig:-NODE-2530-length-18264-cov-5.462079_pt1 | contig 18264 bp, 10 predicted proteins | sample MGYA00245780_ERZ724029 | MGnify/ENA primary metagenome ERZ724029 (study PRJEB28704, sample SAMN03018315) | fermentation metagenome | biome: anthropogenic terrestrial biome; feature: soil; material... | reverse complement strand
AGGCCCTCGCGCCGGTGCATGGCGCACCCCTCGGCCGGCGCGGTTCCCGGAAGGAAGACCTCGCTCAGCGCGCCTGGGCAGGCCGGTCCGGCGCGGCGGCCGGAGAGGGGGCAGATGTCGACCGCCTCGAAGCGCGAGCGATCGACGAGCGGGGCGGGATCTAGCCCGCGCATCGCGAGGAGCATCACGCGCTTGAAGAGCGGGCCGGCGCCCGTGATGCCCGAGACCCCGCGCATCGGCGCGCCGTCGAAGTTGCCGACCCAGACCGCGACGGTGCGCTCGCGGGTGAAGCCGGCCGCCCAGTTGTCGACGTGGGCGCGGCTCGTGCCGGTCTTGGCAGCAACGGGGAAGGGCAGGCGCAGCGAGTTCTCGACCCCGAAGGCGGGCGAGCGCGCCGACTCGTCGGAGAGCATGTCGGTGAGCAGCCCGACGACCTCCGCGGGCAGGAAGCGGCGTGGCTCCAGCTCTCGCGGAATCGGTAGAGGCTGGCCCTCGGCATCGCTGCCGGAGCGGATCTCGACGAGCGGGCCGACGACGCCGCCGCGCGCGAGGCCGCGGTAGGCGCGCGCGAGCTCGCGCAGCGTCACGTCGCCGTTGCCGAGCACGATGCCGACCCCGTAGTGCGACGCGTCCTTGGCGAGCGAGTCGAAGCCGGCGCGGCGCAGCACCTCGAGCACCCGGTCCGGGCCGAGCCGCTCGGCGAGCTTGACCGCGGGCACGTTGTAGCTGTTGGCGAGCGCGGCGCGCAGGCGCACCGGGCCGTGGACGCGACGGTCGTAGTTCTTCGGCACGTAGCTGCCGCTCGGGGTGGCGAGGTGCGTCTCGACGTCGGAGAGGACGGTGGCCGGCGTGTAGCCCGAGGCGAGGGCGAGGCCGTAGGCGAAGGGCTTGAGGGCGCTGCCGGGCTGGCGCAGCGCGCGCACCCCGTCGTTCTGGCCGCCGCGCTCCTCGTCGAAGAAGTCGGCCGAGCCGACGTAGGCGAGGATCTCCCCGGTCGCGTTGTCGACGACGAGGGCGGCGGCCTGGCCGACCTTGCGATCCTTGAGTCCGGCCAGCTCCTCGCGCACCGCCTCTTCGACGCCCGCCTGGAGGCTGGGGTCGAGCGTGGTTTCGACCCGAGACGCGCCGTCGAGGCCGAGCGCGGGAAGGGCGCGCTCGATGGCGGTGGTCAGGTGAGCCGCGCGGAAGGCGCGCTCGGCCGCGACGAGATCGAGCGGCGTCGATGCCGCGACCCGCGCCTCGTCCGCGCTGAGGAAGCCGAGCCCGCGCATCCGCTCGAGGACCTGGCGCATCCGCGCGAGCGAGCGGTCGGGGTGGCGGAACGGGTCGAGGCTCGCCGGCGAGCGGGCCATCCCGGCGAGCAGCGCCGCCTGGCCGGTCGAGAGCCGCGAGGCGCGTCGCGCGAAGTAGAGCTGCGCGGCGGCCTCGACGCCTATCGCCGAGCTCCCGAGCGGGACGCGGTCGAGGTACTCGCGCAGGATGCGCTCGCGTGGCAGGTGCAGCGTCAGCCGCAAGGCCCACAGCGCCTCGCCGGCCTTGCCGAGCAGGCTGCGCGGGCGCGGCCGCAGACGGCGGGCAAGCTGCATGGTCAGCGTCGAGGCCCCGCTCTCGATCCTCCCGGCGCGCAGGTTCTGGACGACGGCGCGCGCGACCGCGAAGGGATCGACGCCGGGGTGGCTGGCGAAGCGCTGGTCCTCGGCGGCGACGAAGGCCTGCCTCAGGCGCTCGGGAAGCTCGCCCGGCGGCAGCGGGAGGCTGCGGCCGTCCTCGCGGGAGCGCAGCTCGCGCAGCGTCGCCCCAGTGCGATCGGTGAGCTGCAGCGAGACGAGCCCCTGGCGCTCGAGCAGATTGGACGGAAGGGGCCAGAGGACGAAGGCCGCGCCGGCTCCAAGGACCAGGAGCGTCGAGACCGCGGCGGCCTTCGTCAGCGTGCGGAGCATCGGGCTCGTCTCGTCATCCCTCTTCGGTCCGCCTCATCGCTGGGCGACCGGCTCGGTGACCAACACCGAGAAGCGGCCGCCATCGGAGCGCCCAAAGACCTCGGGCGAGTACATCTCCTCGGCCTTGGCCGGCTGCAGCACGTAATCGCCGGGGGTGGTGGCGCGGGCGACGAAGCTCGTCACGTGGACGCCGGGCGGCAGCCGGTCGGCGAAGAGCGCGACGCGATCGTCGCGCAGCTCCGTGTGGTTGAAGGGGCTGTAGAAGCGGTTGGCGTAGGGGTTGTCGCCGCGGGCGCTCAGGTCCTCGGCGCTCTCGTACTCGTAGCCTTCGCCCGGGCCCTCCTGCTCGGGTTCGGCCGGGATGGCCGCGGTCGAGGCGAGCGAGGTGTCGACGGCCTCGAGACCGGCGGGCAGCGGCACGTCGACGACGACGAAGTTGCGCTCCATGTGCGAGCCGACGCGGACCCGGACGCGGACGAGGTCGCCGGCGCGGAAGGTCTTCGCCTGGCCGCCGCCCTCGTACGGCTCGAACCAGCGCTGCACGACGAGGCCGCGGTCGAGCGGCTCGGTCGGCAGCTCGGCCGGCGCGTAGCGGAGGAGCGCGCCGTAGTAGAGAACGCCCGCGTCGCCGTCGCGGTCGAAGACGAGCGGGAGCTGCTGGCCGGGCTGGCCGAGCTTCTCGTTCGGCACGCTCACCTGCGCGACGCTCATCGAGCGGCCGCGGAAGGGCGCGGTCGCGAGCGTAGTGCCGCCGAGCACGACCTTGGCCTCGAAGTCGGGCGCGTCCTGCTCCTTCACGCGGACGACCTCGGTGAGCGCCATCAGCGAGAAGGCGGCCTCCTGCGTATTGCGGAAGCGCCCGTCGCGCTGGCGCGCCTTCTGGAGGTAGCGGCCGATCTTGGCGACGTACGGGTGCTCGGGCGAGACGTCGGCGAGGAGCTGGAGGACGAGGGCGCTCGTGCGCGTGTCCGACGACCAGAGCGCGGCGTAGGTCTTGGGGTCGGTCTCCTCGAAGTGGACCTCGCCCGCCGACTCCTTGGCGTGGTTCATCAGCTCGGCGAGCAGCTTCCGGGCCTGCTCGCGGTCGCCCTTCCCGATGAACAGGGCGTCGGCGAGCATCGCCTGCGAGAAGAGCGGCAGCTTCTGGCGCGCCTCGAAGAGCTGGCCGTAGTAGCTCGGGCGCGGCGAGCCGGTGCGGGCGAGGGCGTAGAGGGCGAAGACGCGGGTCGGTTCGCCCGGCGGCTCGCAGCCCCAGCCGCAGTCGGCGCACTTGCCGGCGGCGACCGAGTCGGAGAGGTAGCGCTGCGCGTTCTTCAGCACCTGGGCATCGACGCGGTAGCCGACCTCCTTGGCGCGGCCGAGGGCGAGGGTCGCGTAGGACGACGCCCAGGGATCCGAGCAGCGGCTCGAGGACCAGAAGCGAAAGCCGCCGTCGGGGTTCTGGAGCTGCTCGATGGCCTTCACCGTCTTCCCGACGACCGCGTCGGGGTCGGTCGTGCCGTGGAGCGCGAGCGTCTCTTCGCCGAGCCACTCGCGGAAGAAGGCTTCGCGCTGCTCCCCGGAGTTGGCCGGGGCCTCGTAGGGCACGCCGAACTTCCCGTGCAATTCGCGCAGCGCGATGAACGGGACCAGCCGCGAGCTCATCTGCTCGAGACATCCGTAGGGATAGTCGACGAGCTGTCGCATGCCCTCGTCGAAGTTGCCGAGCACCGTCGAGGCGAGCGTCACGTCGAGCCCGCCGACCCCGGGGCGCATCCCGCCGGGCGGGACGATGCCCTCGGTGCGCGACCCCTGCGTGTCGCCGTAGGTGGCCACCGCCTCCATCGAGACCGGAAGCTGGACGGGGATCTTCTGCTCGACCCCATCGCGCTCGGCGCCGCTCGAGACCGCGAAGCGCAGCGTGGCGGTGCCCTCTTGGTGCGGCTCGAAGAGGAAGCGCACCTCGTGCGGCCGTCCGTCGGCGAGCGAGACCGTCCGCTCGGCCGGGCCGGCGAGCGTGAGCCCGGTCGCCTCGGCGCTCACCTTGGCGTCGCCGAGCTTCGCGCCGTGGGTGTGGACGACGACGCCCGCCTCGAGCTTGTCGCCGACGCGCGCGAAGCGCGGCAGGGCGGGCAGCGCGAGCAGCGGCTTGGCGACCGAGACCTGCGATTCGCCCACGCCGAAGAGCTCCCCCTGCGTCGCCGCCACGGCCATGATGCGGAAGGTGGTCAGGTTGTCGGGGAGCTCGATGCTCGCGGTGGCGTTGCCCTGGGCGTCGGTGACCAGCGAGTCGAAGAAGATCGTCGTCTTGAACTGCGAACGGAACCCCGAGCCCGAAGCATCCCCGCCGCCCGAGCCGCCCGAGGTCTCGCCTTTCTCGCCGTAGAGCCGCGCGAGCACCAGGTGCAGCAGCGGCTCGCCGACGCGCACCGAGAGGCCGCGCAGCGGATGCATGGCTTCGATGGGGTCGGGCGCCTGGTAGTTGGTGAGGCGCAGCACGCCCTCGTCGACCGCCCAGAGCGCCACCTCGGCGCGCTGGCCCGCTCCCTGCCAGTCGGCGACCTTCAGCTTCACCGTCACCTTGTCGCGGGGGCGCTTCTCGGCCGCGTCGGGCGTCAGGGTCACCGCGAGGCGCTTGCTCTTCTTCTCGACGCGCAGCTCGGTGTAGCCGATGCGCACCGCCGGCCTGCCCGGATCGGCCCCGGTCTCGATGCCCTTGTCGGTCGGCACCCGGCCGCGGGCGATGATCACTCCGACGAAGGCGTTGGGGATGAGCGACTCGTCGATGGGCACCTCGAGCGTCGCCGCCGCGCCGGTCAGCTTGACCTTGCGGACCGTGAAGACGCCCTCGCGCTCGACGGTGAGCAGCGCCTCGGCCTCGGGGTAGGGACTCTTGACGAGGATCTTGGCGGTCTCGCCGACGTCGTAGAGCTGCTTGTCGGCGACGAGGTCGATGCGGTCGGTGTCGTTGCGCTGCCAGGAGACCCAGCCGCCGCCGACGACGTAGAAGGAGCTGCGCGTCACCTGTTTGCGGCCCGCCGAGTCGGTGACCGTCGCCTCGATCAGATGGAGGCCGGGCCCCTCGGGCTTCAGCTCGCAGGAGACCGGGTTCGCCTCCGATTTCGTCTCGCAGCCGAAGACCCGCGTCTCGACCGGCTCGCTGACGGTGAACCACTCGCCGCCGACGCCTTTCTTCTTGATCGACTTCCACTCGCGCCGCTTCACCTCGAGCCCGATGGGCGCGCCCTCCTGGCGCGTGCCGTCGGGGGCGACGGCGACCAGCTCGACCTTGGCCGGCTTGCCCACCTCGGCGAAGCCCGAGGCCGCGAGCCGGGCGCCCGCGTAGAGCGCGGCGGGGTGGACCGCGACGACGGTGCGGTTGGCGATGCGCTGGCGGTTGACGTCGGTCACCTCGGCCTCGAGCGTGTACTCGTAGGTGCGGCCGGCCGGGGCCTCGGCCTTGCCCGCCTCGATGGTCCAGGCGCCTTGCTCGTCGGTGACGCCTTCGCCTCCGCCGACCACCCCGCTCGTCGGCTCGGGCTGCTCGTCGTCCCACCACCAGGCGTGGGCGCCGAAGTCGAAGCCCGCGTTGCCGGGCGGGGTGAAGCCGAGCGAGGTGCGCATCGCGCTCCAGCGCACCTGGGCGCCGGCCATCGCGCCGCCGAAGAGGTAGCGCGCGAGCAGCGTCGCCTCGACCGGATCGCCGGCGATCAGCTCCTTCTTGGCGGTGGAGAGATCGACCCGGAACTGCGGGGCCCGGTACTCCTCGACGCGGAAGGTCCCGCCGTACTCGAGCGGCTCGGGGAGCTTCACCGTCGCGCTGAGCTGGTAGTGGCCGAGCGGCGCGTCGCCGCCGAGCTTCAGGCTGCTCGCGAAGGTGCCGAACTCGGAGACGGTCGACTTGCCTTTGAAGACCTGCTTGCCGCGCGAATCGACGACTTGGAGGTCCACGCGCGTGCCCGCCGCGGGCCGCTGGATGCGGCCGAGGCTGCGGTAGCGGGCGAGCCCCTTGAGGTGGACCTCGTCCCCGGGCCGATAGATGCCGCGGTCGGTGAAGAGCGTGCCGAGCGCTATCGGTTGCTCGCCGTCCCACGCGCCGCTCAGCTCGAAGGAGTAGGGCTCCAGGCCGTCGGTCCAGGTCGAGAGCGTCGCGCCGAGGTCGCCGTCTTTCTCGGCGACCGCGAGCGCGAAGGGACTGCTCCAGCTATTCGACTGCTTGCCGAGCAACTCGACCAGACCCGGCACCTGCGCGATGCCGTCGGAGTTGCTCGCCCCCTGCCAGCGCGTCGCGCCCTCGCGGTCGAGGATGCGCACGCTCGCGCCTTCGACGGGCCGGCCGGTCGACAGGCTCGTCACCCACAGCGCGCCGCTCGCGGGCCCGAGCTTGGCGTGGACCGCGAGGTCGGTGATCTGGGCGAGGACGCGGTCGGCGCGTCGATCCGGCAGCTCGGGGCTCGCGAGCTTTACCAAGAAGAGGCCGGTTCGCCTGCCGTCGGGCAGCGCCTGGCGCAACTGGACCGGCGTGTAGCGGCGCGTGTTGCGCTTGCCGCCGAGCTCGAGATCGACCGCCGTCGGCGGCGAAGAGGGCAGGGGCTCGGCAACCCTCGGCGAACGCCAGGGATCCCAGGCGAGCAGGCGCGAGAGCTCCTCGGGGGCAAGCGGCCAGATCTCGGCGCGGGCCGAAGCGAGGTTCACCGACTCGAGCGGAAGCGCGCCGTCGCCGGAGGACTCGAGCAGCGCGACCTCGTTGCCGAGGGTGAAGCTCGGCTCGAGGTCGTCGAGCGCGAAGCTGCCCTCGAAGGCCGGCGCCTTCTGGCCGAATTCGTCGGCCGCGCCGGCGGCGACGCGCACCTGGTAGCGGGTTCCGGGCTTGAAGCGGCCGGGGAGGCTGACCCAGGCCTGCTTCAGGTCCTGCCAGGGCTCGGGCAGCCGGCTCTCGACCCTATCCCAGTCGATCTCGACCGGCGGCTCGAGGGTGACCTTGCCCTTCAGCGTCGCGGGGTCGAGCCGGTTCGTCGAGAGGAGCACGAGCGGGCCGAAGTAGCAGCGGGCGTCGTCGTAGAGATAGAGGCAACCCCGCGCCTCGGTGATGCGCGCCGGGCCGTAGGTGCGGAAGCGGTAGCGGACCTCGTTGCCGAGAGTAAGCGGGCCCTCGGCGCCCTCGAGCTCGGGGGCGACGACGAGCGAGATCTCCTGGTCGAGCGGCAGCTTCGCGGCGGGGGCGAGCTCATAGCGGGTCTGCCGGTTCTTGAAGCCGCGCTCGTCGAAGGGGGCCCGCGGATAGCGCCGGTTCCCCTCGGCGGCGCGCCGCTCGGCGGCGACGTCGACCTCCTTGACGACCGTCAGGGCCACCGGCTTGGCCTCCTCGCCGACCTCGAGGCGGGCGCGAGAGGCCAGATCCTTGACCGGCTGGTTGAAGAGCACTTGGAAGGGCTGGTCGGGCTGGAGCCAGGCGAAGCCGTCCGCGGGCGCGACGTGCTGGACGACCGGAGGCGCGGTGTGGAACTCGAACGCGTAGGGCTCGCGGAGGCTGGCGCCGTCCAAGGCGGCGAGCCCCTCGCGCACGGTCACCTTGAAGCGGGTCGAGTAGGGGACGAGCCCCTTGGGGACGAACTCGACGCTCGCCGAGCCGAGCCAGCGCCACTCGCCCTCGAGCGCGGGCTCGATGGTGGCGAGCGCGGGCCTGGCCGCCTCGTCGGCTACCGAGCCGAGCGAGATGACCGGGCGCGAGAAGGTGATGGTCGGGCGGACCTCGCCCGACACCTCGCCCGTCGGGCGCGCGGCGACCACGGCGAGCTCTTCGCCCGAGCCCGGCAGCGCTTCGCGAGCCACCTCGATCTGGGGCGGGTCGGGGACGGGGGCGAGCTTCTGCCCGCGACCGGCCTCCGGCCGTGGCGCCGCGGGAGAGCTCTGCCCGGATGCTTGCTCGGTCGGCCGACTGCCGCAGGTGCAACCGGCAGCGAGCAGGGCAAGGAAGGCGACAGAAAAAGAGCGCGTGGCTCTCGGCATGGATGACTCCGGAGTTAGTCGGATCAAGCCAGATTTCGGGCCCTTGTTGTCGCGCGGACGATAGCACGCGGCCGACAGACCGGGCGGCCCACGGCACAGGCGGCGCGCCTCGGACGAAAGTGGCTTCGGGCTTGCCGCTGTCGTTGATTGGCCAGGGTTCAAGTGTTAGAAGGTGGGCGGTTTTCTGAGCCCCTCAGCGGGCGCGCGCGGGAAGACGGATGCAGACAATCGGTGTCATCGGCGGCAGTGGTCTGTACGAGTTGCCGGGCCTCTCCAAGGTTCGAGAGGTGTGCGTCCGGACGCCGTTTGGCGCCCCTTCGGACGCCTTCCTCGTCGGCGAGCTCGGCGGCGTGCGGCTCGCCTTTCTGCCGAGGCACGGCCGGGGCCACCGGTTCTCGCCGACCGAGCTCAACTCGCGGGCGAACATCTGGGGTTTCAAGAAGCTCGGTGTCGAGCGGATCCTCTCGTTCAGCGCGGTCGGCTCGATGCGCGAGCACATCGCGCCGGGCCACATGGTCATCGTCGATCAGTTCGTCGACTGGACCCGGCAGCGGCCGCAGACCTTCTTCGGCGACGGGATCGTCGCCCACGTCCAGCTCGCCGACCCGGTCTGTCCGCAGCTCGTCGGGGTGCTCGCCGAGTCGGCTGGCGCCGCCGGGGTCGTCTTCCATAAGGGCGGCACCTCGCTGTGCATCGAGGGCCCGCAGTTTTCGACCCGCGCGGAGAGCGAGCGCTACCGGAGCTGGGGAATCGACGTCATCGGGATGACCGCGGTGCCCGAGGCCCGGCTCGCCCGCGAGGCGGAGATCTGCTACGCGAACGTGGCCCTGACCACCGACTATGACTGCTGGCACGAGTCGGAGGACGACGTGACCGCCGAGGCGGTGGTCGAGGTGATGCGCAAGAACGTCGTCGGCGCCCGCGAGGTGATTCGGCAGGCGGTCGCGCGTCTCTCCGGCGAGCGCACCTGCGGGTGCGGCAATGCGCTCGCCAACGCCGTGATGACCTCGCCCGAGGTCGTCCCAGCGGCCACCTACAAGAAGCTCGCGCTGCTCATCGGGCGCCACCTGCCCAAGCCTGTGGCCAAGAAGAGCCGCAAGCCCGCGACCCGCCCGCGTCGCGCGAAGAAGGCCGTGGCCGCCCGGTAAATCCGGAAGACGGAGAAACGCGCCCAAGTAACGGGCGCTCGCCCTTTGAGGAGAAGGGGTCTGTCATGTGTGTGCTCGTGGTCGGTTCGGTCGCCCTCGATTCGGTCGAGACGCCCTTTGGCGTTCGCGATGAGATCCTCGGCGGCTCGGCGACCTACTTTTCGATGTCCGCCTCCTACCTCGCGCCGGTCAAGGTGGTCGCGGTCGTCGGCGAGGACTTTCCGGAAGCGCACGTCAGGCTGCTCGAAGGCCGCGGCATCGACCTCTCGGGTCTCGCCCGGCGGCCCGGACGCACCTTTCGCTGGAAAGGGCGCTATTCGACGAGCCTCAACGATGCCCAGACGCTCGACACCCAGCTCAACGTCTTCGAGCACTTCGAGCCTGAGCTGCCCGAGCGCTGCCGCAATTCGCCCTACGTCTTCCTCGGCAACATCGACCCGGTGCTCCAGTCTCGGGTCCTCGATCAGATCGAGAGGCCCAAGCTCGTCGCCGCCGACACGATGAACTTTTGGATCAACGGCAAGCTCGACGCGCTCAAGAAGACGCTCGAGCGGGTCGATCTGCTCTTCGTCAACGACGCAGAGGCCCGCCAGCTCGCCGGCGAGCAGAACATCGTGCGCGCCGCCCGCGCGATTACCTCGATGGGCCCGCGGATCGTCGTCATCAAGCGCGGCGAGTACGGGGCGATCCTCTTCGACGGCAAGAAGGCGTTCACCGCCCCTGGCTACCCCATCGCCGACGTCTTCGATCCAACGGGCGCGGGCGACACGTTCGCCGGCGGCTTCATGGGCTATCTGGCCCACGCCGACGACCTCGGGGAGAAGTCGCTGCGCCGCGCGCTGGTGATGGGCAGCGTCATGGCGTCGTTCACCATCGAGGGCTTTAGCCTCGATCGGCTCACCGCCGTCAGCGAACCGGAGATCTTCGAGCGCTTCGGTCACTTCAAGGACCTGACCGCGTTCGACGACCTCGGTCCTGGCGCGCTGCGCGCTGCCTCCTGATTCGCTGCGCCGCAGGCCGGGGCGGGCCGCTCGGCCGCGGAGGCGATGGGGAGCCTGGCGCGCAGGGGGCGGAGGCTTGTCGAAGCGCTTGATGAACGCTGCTGCAATTCCGTACAATCGGACGCAAAGCTCACATTGACGTTGAAAAGGGGGCTGGCCAAACCCGGGGGGTGCGCGGGTCGCAAGTGCGCATTCGTGAGGTGGAGATGCTAGCCAACCGGCGCAGGTATCCCCGGGCTGCCCTAGGTTCGCGGTGCTGGTGCGAGACCGACGGCATCACGCTCTACGCGCGGGCCATGAACGTGTCCGAAGGTGGGCTGTTCATCCGCACCTACGCCCCGCTGCAGCGTGGCTCGCCGGCGAGGCTTCGCTTCCCGGTCGACAAGGGTGGCGAGGTGGCCGCCGACGCGGTCGTCGTCTGGGTGCGCGAACCGGCCGAGCCCGAGCACGTGGTCCCGGGGATGGGGCTGCAGTTCACCACGATCGACGAGGCGAGCCTGGCGGCCATCCGCGACTTCATCGCGCGGGCCGACGACACGAGGAGCTTCTGGCCAGCCTGAGGGTCGCGGTCGCGCTTGGCGCCCGACGGGCTCGAGGCCAACCCCGGACCGCGGTCGCAGCCGTGCGGCTCGACGATGCGCCCACCTTACTTGAGCCGGGAAGAGGGCTACTTCACCTTGAGCGGGAGCGGGTGTTCGCTCGTCTTCGCGTCGACGTCGACGACCACCTTGTAGTCGCCCTCGCTCATCGCCCGGAAGCCCTCCCAATCGACGACGAGCTCCATCACCTCGTTCGAGCCGAACGAGACTTCGGCCCGCGAGGAGAGCAGCACTTCTCCTCCCGGGGAGACGAGGCGCACGCGAACCGTGGCCGGGACTCTCTCGGGCGAGACCAGCCGCAGCAGGCTCTTGAACGGCGGAAGGCTGCTGGGCAGGCCCTCGACGAGGAAGCTGTCGATGCGGCCGAGCGGGGCGCGGCCCTTGGCACCCGCCGAGAAATCGCGGGCGTGGACGATGGTCTCGAGCCGGGCCGAGCCGCTGCGGGCGGCGCCGTTCAGATCGCTGGGGGCGCGGCGCAGGTCGGGCTCGCGCGGCTTGGCCGGGCCCGCGAGGCCGTCGGCGTCGGGCAGCTCGGGCAGCTCGATTTGGAGCTTCGGGGACTCGAGCTTGGGCGCAGGATCGAGCTTCGGGGGCAGCTTGGGCGGTGTGGCAAGGGCGACAAGCAGCAGCAGCGTGGGCGTCATGGCGGCATCCTCATTCCTGGTCTTGAGGTGAGCATGCGGCGGTGGGCCGTCTTCGAGCAAGGCCCGAAGGCCCGGCGCTCGGCTGGCCGCTTGCCCCGAAACCACGAGCGGGAGCGCATCCCGGCGCTCCTCGGCCCGCGCTTGGGGATCCGGAGTCGCCGATCGCGCATTGCGCGCCTGCAAACGCCGGCGGGCCGGGCCGAACTCTTTGTCGCCTCAGCCCCTTGCTGGTAGCATTCCGGCCGAATCACGCGCCCCCAGATCGAGCGGGCCGCGACCCGCCCGGAGCCCTCCTTTGCCCTTCAAGGTGCTCGTCGTCGACGATTCCAGGAGCACGCGCGAGTTCATCGTCGCCGCGTTGGAACAGCTCGACGGCTTCAACGTCGTCGAGTCCGCGAGCGGCTTCGAGGCGCTCAAGGTGCTGCCGCGCCATCGATTCGACCTGATCATCACCGACATCAACATGCCGGACATCAACGGGCTCGAGCTGATCAGCTTCCTCAAGAAGAACCCCAACTACCGCGAGACCCCGCTGTTCATCATCAGCACCGAGGGCTCAGAGGTCGACCGCAACCGCGGGCTGGCCCTGGGCGCCAGCGAGTACCTGACCAAGCCTTTCGACCCTGACGCGCTCATCGCGCTGGTTCGCCGCTACCTTTTGCCCGAACCCTGACCGGCCATGGCCTCCTCTCCGAAGGCTCTCAACGAGTTCATCTCCGAGGCCCAGGAGATCATCGACACCCTGTCGAAGGAGCTGCTGCTCCTCGGCGAGCAGCGCGACGATCCGGACCCCGACCTCGTCAACCGCGTCTTTCGCGCCGCGCACTCGCTCAAGGGCCTCTCCGGCATGTTCGGCGTCCGCCGCATGTCGCACCTCTCGCACTGCGCCGAGGACCTTCTCGACGACGTGCGGATGGGGCGGGTCGGCCTCGACGACGAGGTCCTCGATCTGTTGCTGGAGGTCATCGAGGTCTTCCAGCGCGTGCTCGCCGAGCTCCACTCGGGCGACGAGGGCGAGGGCCGGGGCGGGACCGAGGAGCTGGCGGCTGCGCTCGCCGGACGCATCGTCGCGCGGCGCGAGGGCAAGCCCAAGGCGCCGGCCGACCCGCTCGAGGCGATCGGCCTCGACGCGAGCGTGCGCGCGGTGCTCACCGAGTACGAGGAGCACCGGCTTCGCGAGAACGTGAAGAAGGGCGTCGCGTTGATGAGGGTGCGGGCCGACTTCGACCTCGCCGACTTCGACCAGGGGCTCGCTGAGCTGAACAAGCGCCTCAAGTCCCTGGGCGAGGTCATCAGCACGCTGCCTTCGGCCGACCCCACCTCGAGCGGCGGGATAGCCTTCGACCTCATCTTCGGAACGGGCAAGCCGGCCGCGGAGGTCGAGGCCGCGGTCGATGGGCTGCCGGCGAAGGTCCAACCCTTCGGCAAGCCGTCGGCGAGCCCCCCGCCCCAGTCGCCTCGGGGGCGCGCTCGTCCTGCCGAGGGCGCGCCGGCGGCGCAGCCCCCTCCACCGGCGCAGGCCGACGCCAGCGGGCCGGAGGAGCAGCAGCGCGAGGCGCCCGCCGACGCAGAGAAGCCGCCCGTTGGTGCGCCCGCGGTGACCCCGGAGCGGCGCCGCGCCCCGGAGCCGGGCGCCGACGCGTCGCTGCGCAGCGTGAGCCAGACGGTCCGCGTCGACATCCGCAAGCTCGACCGGTTGATGAACATCGTCGGAGAGCTGGTCCTCGCCAAGACGAACCTGCAGCGGGTCAGCGAGGCGATGCGCGCCGAGACCCTGCCCGAGACCTTGGCTCCGGGTGCCGAGCTGCAACGCGACATCCGCGTGCTCGAGCGCAAGCTCGACGAGCTTCAGAAGGGCATCCTCGAGGTGCGGATGGTGCCGCTTGGCCAGGTCTTCGACAAGCTGGCGAGGATGATCCGCAAGATCGCCCGCGAGGCCGGCAAGGAGATCGACTTTCGCATCTCCGGCGGCGATGTCGAGCTCGACAAGCTGATCGTCGAGGACCTCTCCGACCCGCTGATGCACATCATCCGCAACGCGATCGACCACGGGATCGAGTCGCCCGAGGAGCGGCTCGAGAAGGGCAAGCCCCGCCGCGGCGTCGTCTCGCTGGCAGCCCGGCAGAAGGGCAACCACGTCCTCATCGAAATCGGCGACGACGGCTCGGGTATCGACGAGGAGGGGGTCCGCGTCTCGGCTGTCGAGAAGGGGCTCACCACCGCCCAGGCGGCCCGCGAGCTGACCCGCCGGGACCTGCTCAATTTCATCTTCATGCCCGGTTTCTCGACCGCGCCGCGCGTCAGCGAGCTGTCGGGCCGAGGCGTCGGCCTCGACGTGGTGAAGACGAACATCGCCAACCTCTCGGGGATCATCGACGTGCGCAGCACCCAGGGCGAGGGCACGACGATAGGCATCACGCTCCCGGTGACCCTGGCGATCATCCGCGCGCTCGTCGTCTCGGTGGCCGGGCGCACCTATGCTTTGCCGCTCAACTCGGTGCTCGAAATCCTTTCTATCGACCGGGCGGCGGTGCGCACCATCGAGACGCGCGAGGTCATCGACGTGCGCGGCACGACCCTGCCGCTCGTGCGGCTCTCGGCGCTCTTTCGCCTCAAGGGCCCGCCGCCGCCGGCCCAGGTGTACGTCGTCGTCGTCGGCCTGGCGCAGGAGCGGCTCGGGGTCGCCGTCGACCTGCTCGTCGGCCAGCAGGACGTGGTGGTCAAGCCGCTCGGGCCGGTGCTCGCCGGCGTCAAGGGCATCGCCGGCGCGACCGATCTTGGCCACCAGCGCACCGTCCTCGTGCTCGACGTCGGGGCGATCATCGAGGAGGTCCTCGCCGGCGAGCGCGTGATGCTCGAGGCGAGCGCCTGAAACAGCCTATGTACGAGACTCACTTCGGCTTGAGCGCCAAGCCCTTCGGCAAGACGCCGGATCCGCGCTTTCTGTACCGGGGCAGGCAGCACGCCGAGGCGCTCGCGCGGCTGCTCTTCGCGGTCGAGGAGCGCGAGCTCGCGGTGCTCACCGGCGAGATCGGCGCGGGCAAGACGATGCTCTCGCGCGCCCTGGTCGACGAGGCGGGCGAGCGCTGTCGGTTCATCCTCGTCCTCAACCCGCGCCTGACCGCGGCCGGGCTGCTCAAGGCGGTCGCCGAGGGGATCGGGGTGAGCCAGAGGCGGGGCATCGGCCCTGAGGATCTCGCCGAGCGGCTCGCGGCGCTCGACGCCGAGGGCCGCTTTCCCGTCGTGCTCGTCGACGAGGCGCAGCTTCTCTCCAAAGCGGTCATCGACGAGCTGCGCCTTTTGACCAACCTGCAGCTCGACGACCGCAACCTCCTGGGCGTGGTGCTGCTCGGGCAGCCCGAGCTGCGTGCTCGGCTGCGAAAGCCCGCCTTCGAGGCCTTCCGCCAGCGGGTCGGCGCGAGCTACCACCTCGGTCCGCTCGACCGGGAGGAGCTCGGCAACTACGTCGCCCACCGCTTGAAGGTCGCCGGGCGCATCGAGCCGCTGTTTACCGAGGGGGCGCTCGAGGTCGTCCACGCGGCGAGCGCTGGGGTGCCCCGGCGCGTCAACAACCTGTGCGCGAGCGCGCTGCTCGAGGCCTTCGGGCGCGGCGCTGCCATGATCGACGCGGCGATCGCCGAGAACGTGGTCCGGGACTTCGAGTCGGTGCTCGGAGCCTGACGAGCAACCCGCAGCAAGGCGGCGCCCCGACTCTATCCCGGGCCGGGGAGAGGGGAGACGAGCCTCGCTGAGGCCCCGAAAACCTCAACAAGAACACATCCTTGCGCAATCCGCTCAGAAAGGCCCTCAGAGGCGCCGCCGCGCCCCGCTGCAGGGCCCGGCCCGGCCAGCCCGATTCAGCTCTAGGCCTGGCGACGCAAAACCAGTCCTGGGGACTGCTGTGGCCTCAGGGAGCCCTTGCCTCGGTTTCGGACCCCGACAAGCCGCCCTCAGGCCCGGCGGCGAGGGCGGGCGGGCGCCCGCGAGGCGAGGCTGTCCCAGGGCGGCGGGACGGACGCCAACTGGAGACGGCCGTTTGCTGCGCTACAATCCCGAGCGATGGACTTCCTCGAGATTCGCAAACGCGCGAAGGCGCAGCAGCCTGCCGACCCGTCGCCTGCGAAACCGCCCGCGCCGCCGCAGAGGGCCGAGGTGCGCACCGAGACAGCGCGCGACGCGCTCGAGGAGCCAGGTCTGCCGCTGCCTCGCAGACCTTCGTCACCCGAGGCGCCGCCTCCGCGCGGCTCCGACACCCGGGCAAGCTCGGCCATCGACCCTCTCTTGGAATTCTTCTTCCGGCCGGACGAGGGCGCGGGGGAGCTCGAAGAGCTCGCGGCCGGACTCGAGCCGCTGCCGGAGGCGGAGGACGAGGCTCCTCGGGAATTCCTCGGCTTTGTCCTCGCCGGTGAGGAGTACGCGGTCGAGCTTGAGGTTGTTCGCGAGATCGTCAAGGTCCCGGCCATCACCGAGGTGCCCCGCGCGCCCGCGGAGATCACGGGAATCATGAGCCTGCGCGGCGAGGTGATGCCGGTCTTCGATCTGCGCAAGAGGCTCGGGCTGCCTGCCACCGCCGAGCCCTCGCGCCGCGCCCGCGTGGTCATCGTCGACCTCGGGAACGGGCCGGCCGGGGTCCAGGTGGATGGAGTGCACCAGGTCGTGCGTCTCAAGCCCTCGACCATCGAGCCGCCGCCTCCAGGGCTCGGGGTCGAGTCCGAGTACCTGTCGGGCATCGGGCGGCTCAAGGACCGGATGTACGTGCTGCTCAACCTGCGCGCGGTGATCTCCCGCCCGCGCTCGTTTTCCGGAGAGCGGCGATGAGCCCGCCCCCCGCCCTCGCGCCCAAGCTGGCGCAGCCCGAGCAGACGCGGGCGGACGAGATAGTCCAGCTCTGCGCCTTCGTCGTCGGCGGCGAGGAGTACGTCGTCGACATCATGCGCATCAGCGAAATCATCCAGCCGCTCAAGATCACCTCGGTGCCCCACGCCCCGGAGTGCGTCGAGGGCGTCATCAACCTGCGCGGGGCGATCATCCCCGTCGTCGATCTGCGCAAGCGCCTGTCGTTGCCGCAGACCAAGCCGACCAAGAAGAGCAAGTACATCATCTGCAGCATCGGCGGCCGCCGGGTCGGTCTGGTCGTCGACGCCGTCACCGAGGTGCTGCGGATCCCGCGCTCGTCCATCAAGCGGACGCCGTCGCTGCTCGGGCAGAAGGGGCCTCGGTTCTTCCTGGGAGTCTGCGGGCCGGCCAACGCGCTCAAGTTGCTGCTCAACGTCAAGGCGCTGCTCGAGTCGCACGAGAAGGTCCCGGGCGCAGCGGCCCGAGCGCTCGCCCGCGGGAGGTCGGGCGCGGGCTGAGAGAGCCGGCAACACCGTCGCGCGCGGGCGCGCTCATCTTTGGAGCGCTCCGCGAGCCCGCACTATCCGAAGGAGCCTCATGGAATCGGAGCAGAACCGCGCGCGCGAGCGCTTGCGTGACCCGGACCCCGAGGTGCGCTACCGCGCCGTCATGGACTTGGAACGTGCGGACCTCGAGTCCCTGTTGCCTCGGCTCTCCGACGAGAGCTGGCGCGTGCGCAAGGCGGCCGTCGAGCGGCTGGTCGGCCTGCCAGACCCGTCCAAGGCTGTCGACGCGCTGGTCGAGCGGCTCGCGGACGCCGACGACGCGGGGGCGAGGAACTCGGCCGCCGAGGCGCTCGCGCGGATCGGTGCGCCCGCTATCCCCGCGCTCGCCACCTGCCTCGGGGGCGAGGACGGCGATGTCCGCAAGTTCGCCGCCGACGTGCTCGGCGACATCCGCGCCCCGGCGGCCTGTCCCGCGCTCGTCGCCGCCCTGGGCGACGCGGATCAGAACGTGCGGGTCGCCGCGGCCGAGGCCCTCGGCAAGATCGGGGGCGCCGAGGCCGCCGGCGCCCTCGAGGCAATCCTGGGCTCGGCCGATGGCCTGCTGCAGCTCGCGGCGCTCGACGCGCTGGCGCGCATCGGCCGCGCTCCTCCCCTCGGCGTGCTCGCGCCCCTTGCCCGTGAGCGGTTCCTCAAGCGCTCGGTACTGCGCCTGCTCGGCGCGACCCCCGGCCGCGTCTCGCTCGAGCTCATCGCCGAGAGCCTCAAAGAGGCCGCCCGCGGGACGCGCGAGGAGGGGTTCAGCGCGCTCGCCTCGCAGCTTGAGCTCGGACAGGAGAAGCCCCAGGTCATCGCCCAGATTCTGCTCGCCTCGCTCAAGCATCCCTCGCGCCTTGCGCAGGTGGCGCGCGAGGCGTTGGGCGCCTCGAACCCGCGCGCGGTCGCTGGCGCGATAAGCGTGCTCGGGATCGTCGGCGAAGCGGCCGACGCGCCGGCCATCGCCGCGGCGGCGAGCGGCGAGATGCTGCGCGACGCCGCGGTCACGGCGCTTCAGGCGATGGGCGTCGGCGCCGGCCCCGCGCTGCTCAAGGCCCTGCCGGAGCTGCAGCCAGAGGCGCGGCTGGTCGCCATCGAGGCGCTCGCCCGACTACGCGAGCGCTCGGCGCTGAGCGCGCTCGTCGAGGTCGCCGAGGAGGGGACCGAGCCCGAGCGGCTCCTGGCCATCGAGGCCCTCGGCAAGCTCGGCGACCCTGGAGCCATCGAGGCGCTCTTTGCGTTGATGGAGCAGCACGAGCTCGCCGCTCCTGCGGCCGAGGCGCTCGCCGCGCTCGGCAAGGCCGAGCGAAGCGAGGTGCTCGACGCCGCGCGGGCGCGGGTCTCCGGGCCGGTCGCTGCGTGGGCCATCCGCGTGCTCGGCGCGGTCGGGGGCAGGGACGACCTGCCGACGCTCAAGGCGGCGCTGCGCAGCGAGCGCACCGAGGTGCGGCTCGCGGCGACCGAGGCCGCGCTCGCGCTCGGAGAGCCGGGCACCGAGGAGATGCTGCGCATCGCGCTGGCCGACGAGGCGCCCGAGGTCCGGGCCGGGGCGATGCGCAGCATCTCCTC
>ENA-UOOR01002529-UOOR01002529.1-fermentation-metagenome-genome-assembly--contig:-NODE-2529-length-18269-cov-4.917591_pt1 | contig 18269 bp, 18 predicted proteins | sample MGYA00245780_ERZ724029 | MGnify/ENA primary metagenome ERZ724029 (study PRJEB28704, sample SAMN03018315) | fermentation metagenome | biome: anthropogenic terrestrial biome; feature: soil; material... | reverse complement strand
CAATTTGATGTTCTTTTTGCTGCTGGAGGAGCAAGAGTATCTGGTGAAGCATATCCTAGTTCACCCCATGGGGCTAACCCTGATACCTGTGTCAGTTGCCACATGGCTGAGTATGAAGGTCTCGTCAATCATACTTTTGAGGTCTTTAATACCCCTGAATATGTAGAGCAGGCTTGTGGCTCTTGTCATCCGGGATTAGATACTGTTAATAGGATTAGCTTAGCTGACTACGATGGGAACCGAGTTGTAGAAGGGTTCCAGGACGAAATTAAAGGCCTTTTGGCTCTATTGCAAGAAGCTGTAGATGCTAAACAAAAAGAATTAGGAATTAAGGCTGGTTCTTCTCATGGTGCGCTTGTCTTCACTAATGCTACTGGCGAAACAATACCTGCTCCAGTAGCGCTCTATAATGCTCATTTTAACATTGCTCTTATTGAGAACGATGGAAGCTTTGGCATCCATAACCCAGCCTATGCTGTCGCACTGCTTCAAAAGTCTTATAAGGGACTCACCGGACAAGACGTACCTAATGCCGTTTTGCGGTAAATTAGGTTAGCGTTTAAAGAAGTAAAAACCCACCTGTCTCGGGTGGGTTTTTACTTCTAGTGTATAATTTGAAAGACCTGGTATTGTCACAGCTTCTCCATCTATGGTATACTAGTGCAAGTGTGCTATTACACACGGAAACTGACTACAAGCGGGGTGCTGGGTTTTCCGGTCGCAAGTAGGATGAGGTTTCCGGAGGAAAATAAACCGAGAGGAGGTGACGCTGTAATGGCGGTTATTTCTATGAAACAGCTGCTTGAGGCGGGCGTTCACTTTGGCCACCAGACCAGACGGTGGAACCCCAAAATGAAAAGATATATCTTTACCGAGCGTAATGGTATCTACATTATTGATCTGCAGAAAACAGTTCGTAAGATTGAAGAAGCCTATAATTTTGTAAGAGATGTTGCTGCTGATGGTGGTAAGATTCTTTTTGTTGGAACTAAAAAGCAGGCTCAGGAGTCCATTCGTGAGGAAGCTGAACGTTGCGGTCAGTTCTACGTTAATGAGCGGTGGCTTGGTGGTATGCTCACCAACTTTGCTACAATCAAAAAACGGATTGCTCGGCTCAAAGAGCTAGACAAGATGGAAGAGACCGGCGAGTTTGAACGGCGTCCCAAGAAGGAAGTTATTGAGTTAAAGAAAGAACGGGAAAAGCTACGTCGCTTTTTGGGTGGCATTGAAGAAATGGGTACCCTTCCAGATGTCGTATTTGTTATTGATCCTCGTAAAGAGCGTATTGCTGTAAATGAGGCTAGAAAATTAGGAATCCCTATTGTTGGCTTAGTTGATACTAACTGTGACCCTGACGACGTAGACTACATTATTCCAGGTAATGACGATGCTATTCGAGCAGTAAAATTAATTACTAGTAAGATGGCTGACGCTGTTATCGAAGCTAGTGAAGGGTTGGAATCCGCACCGGCTGAAGAAGATACAGCTGATGAATCCGAGTCTACAGGTGAAATGGAAAGCGCAGAGTAAGCCGACGTTCTAAGGAGGGATATTTGGCTATGGCTATTACTGCCGCACAGGTAAAAGAACTTCGTGAACGTACCGGTGCCGGAATGATGGACTGTAAAAACGCCTTGGTTGAAACCAACGGTGATGTTGAAAAGGCCATCGAATACTTGCGGGAAAAGGGGCTAGCTAAGGCGGCCAAAAAATCCGGACGGGTTGCTGCTGAAGGTTTAGTCGACTCCTATATCCACTTAGGGGGACGAATTGGAGTATTGGTTGAGGTCAATTGCGAAACAGATTTTGTTGCCAAAACTGATGAATTTAAAGGTCTTGTAAAAGATATTGCTATGCATATTGCTGCATCTAAACCTGAATATGTTGCTCGGGAAGAAGTTCCTGCTGCTACTATTGAGCATGAAAAGCAAATTTACCGTCAGCAAATGCTTAACGAAGGTAAACCAGAAAAAATTGTGGATAAAATTGTCGAAGGTAAAATCGACAAGTACTTTGAGGAAGTCTGTTTACTCGAACAACCTTTTGTGAAAAATCCGGACATAACTGTAGGTCAACTACTAAATGAAACAATATCTCAGATTGGTGAAAATATTGTAGTCCGGCGTTTTGCTCGTTTCGAGCGTGGCGAAGGGATTGAAAAAAAGGAAATAGACTTTGCTGAAGAAGTAATGTCCCAAGTTCAGCAGTAAAAAAATAACCAGTAAGGGACCCGAAGTTGGGTCCCTTTTTTTGGTTTGTTAGTAGATTTTACGTTTACAGGAAGGATTACACCAGGGAATAAAGAAAAATAGTAAGGATTTAGAACGGGGGAAGAACATGTCTGCAAGCAAGTATAAGCGGGTTGTACTTAAACTTAGCGGTGAGGCGTTAGCAGGTGAAAAAGGGTTTGGTATAGATTTAGATATTGTTAACCTAATAGCTAGTCAGATAAAATCTGTTGTTGAAACCAGGGTAGAGGTTGCCGTTGTTGTTGGTGGTGGCAATATTTGGCGGGGGGCTCCAGCCAGCGCCCGGGGTATGGATCGAGCAACTGCTGACTATATGGGTATGTTAGCTACCGTCATTAATTCGATGGCCCTGCAAGATGCTTTGGAGAAGTTAGATGTTCCCACTCGAGTAATGACCGCTATTGAGATGCGTGAGGTAGCCGAACCTTATATTCGCCGACGGGCGATTAGTCATCTGGAAAAGGAAAGAGTGGTTATTTTTGCTTCTGGAACTGGTAACCCTTATTTTTCTACCGATACTACCGCTGCTTTACGTGCTGCAGAAATTGATGCCGATATCATCCTTATGGCTAAAAGGGGTGTAGATGGTGTCTACGATTCTGACCCTCGAACTAATCCTGGCGCCAAGAAATTTGATTATTTAGATTATATTGATGTCCTGAATATGGGGCTTACCGTTATGGATTCTACCGCTATCTCTCTGTGTATGGATAACTCTATTCCCATTAATGTTTTTAACTTTAATGTTTTCGATAATATTAAACGGATTGTTTCTGGTGAAAAAATTGGTACTCTCATAGGGGGGGCTAAAAATGACGAAGGAAGTGTATAAATCAGCAGAAGAATCGATGAACCGCACCATCGAAGCGACTAAAAAGGAATTTAATACTGTGCGGACCGGGAGAGCCAATCCAGCCTTACTTGACCGAATTCAAATTGATTATTTCGGCACTCCTACACCTTTAAGTCACACTGCTACTATTACTGCACCAGATGCTCGGACTATCTTGATTCAGCCTTGGGTAAAAACAACCTTAGCCGATATTGAACGAGCCTTGCTTAAAGCAGACCTTGGCTTGATGCCAACGAATGACGGTTCAGTTATTCGTTTGAATTTCCCGCCTTTAACGGAAGAACGTCGTAAAGACTTAGTTAAAATTGTTAAGAAACAAGCCGAGGATATGCGGGTGGCTATTCGCAATATTCGGCGTGATGCTAATGATCAACTAAAAAAGATGGAGAAAGAGAATAATTTGTCTGAAGATGAGATCAAACGAGCTCAAGATGAAATTCAGACATTAACAGATAAATATATTGAAATGATTGATGAACTTTTAGCCGCCAAGGAAAGAGAAATTATGGAGGTATAAGCTTGTTTGAACCAGATATTCTTGGGTTGCCTTGGCAAATAGCGAAAGAAATAGTGGAGCAAGCGCAATGTAGGTATACCATTAAGGAAACCATTTCACCTAAAATTGGTGAGGGTAAATCTGCCCAATCAGTTGGAGTTGTGGCCAGAATTTGTAGTAGACCTTTGCAGCCTTTAGAGATTACTTTGGTCTACCCGGTTATAGTACCAAAAAGCGCAGTGACCTCCTCTGATTGAGGAGGTTGCTCATTCCAGGAGCGAATATAAAGTGAATGTTGGTAATGTAACTAAGCTACCGCAGCATTTAGCGATAATAATGGATGGAAATGGCCGTTGGGCTCAACAAAGAGGGTTGCCGCGTATTGCTGGCCATCAAGAGGGGTTTAAACGAGCCAAGGAAATAGTTGAAGCTGTGGGAAAACAGGGAATTCCTTATCTTTCCCTTTTTGTTTTTTCAACTGAAAATTGGAAACGTCCCAATGATGAAGTTGCTTATTTAATGAAACTATTAAACCAATCTGTCCGTAACGAATTTAGAACTCTTATGGATAATGATGTTAAACTTGTGCTTTCCGGGCGTCTTCAGGGGTTACCAGGAAACTTAGAGTATGAGTTGACCCAATTAGCCCGGGAAACAGAGGACAATAGCGGTCTAGTTTTAAACTTAGCTATTAATTATGGAGGACGGTCTGAGATTGTCGATGCGGTTAAAAAAATTTCTCAGCATGTTCTCGAAGGTAAGTTGGATCCGGATCAGATTGATGAAGCGCTATTTAGTCAATATTTGTATACTCCGGAACTTCCCCCGGTAGATTTAATTGTTCGTCCCAGCGGTGAAAAGCGTATTAGCAACTTTATGCTGTGGCAAGGGGCGTATGCAGAGCTAGTTACATTAGATACGTATTGGCCTAGCTTTACAGAACAGCATCTTGAACAGGCTCTAGAAGAATATGCACGTCGGGAAAGACGGTTTGGGGGACTTGCACAGTGAGTAGTTTAACGGAGCGACTATTGACGGCTTTAATTGGTATTCCACTGATTCTAACCTTCCTTTATTTAGGTGGTACCTTTTTCTATTTACTGGTGCTGGTGACAACAATACTTGCATTAGCTGAATATCGCAGTCTCTGGGAAGTGAAAAACTGCCAGGTTACCAGCTGGATCTATTTAGCAGGTGCAGGGTTAATTACCCTTAGCTGGTTAGACCTTAACGCTTATAGTTTAGCTTTTATTTTTGCTGTTTTTGTCAGCCTTTTTATCTATCATGGGTTACAGGGTACCTGGCAAAATAGTACTATTGCTACTGGTGTGGCCCTTGTAATTATTGGCTTGGTTTATATTGCCTGGCCGTTATCATTGCTTTTACCCTTACGAGAATATGGCTTTGATGTAGTACTATTGTTACTAGCTTTAGTATTTGGTTCAGATACAGCAGCATTTTTTATTGGTAGTCGTTTTGGGCGTCATCCATTAGCGCCACGGATTTCTCCCAAAAAAAGTATTGAAGGCGCTATAGGTGCTCTTATAACCAGTAGTCTTGTCGGCGCAGCTTGGAGTATATTCTTTAGTACATCTCTTCCAATTATTGCGGGTATTTTTTTAGGTTTGCTGGCTAGCATTTTGGCTCAAACTGGTGATTTGCTTGAATCTATGCTAAAACGTTTTTGCGGAGCTAAGGATAGCGGCAAATTATTACCAGGCCATGGTGGGATTTTGGATCGCCTTGACAGTCTATTACTGGTTATTCCATTAATATATTATTTAGCCAATTTAATTAAGTGAAACCAGGTTAAAGGATGGTTTGTATGTCTGTTTCGGACTACCGCCGGGAAATATATATATTAGCTGTCCTAGTCGGTGTCTTTATTTCCCTAAAATATCTTTTACCTTATTTTACTCCTTTCATTATTGGAGCTATTTTAGCTATTGTTATCGACCCAGCGGTTGATTGGTTAGAAAAGCGCTTAAGGATCCCGAGAGGTTGGGGCGCTTTATTAATACTATCGTTGGTAGTAGTTATCTTAGTGACGTTTTTAATAACCGGTATTGGTCGGTTAGTTTATGAGCTTGACTTACTGCTCCAAACTTTGCCTAAATACCAAGAATCAATAACCAATGTGGTTAATAGGCTGCTGGATCAACTTTCCCAACTTTATGCTGGTCTACCCGGAGTTTTTAACCGAGCTATAGCTTCTGGTGAGCAAAGTTTATATAAAGGGATTTCCAGTATGATTAAGCAACTGCTAGGTTTTTTTCAGCGGTTGCCCAACTATTTTATCGTCGGTTTGATTAGTTTTATCGCCTCTTTCTTTATGAGTCGTGACAAACGCATAATTTCTCGGGCTATTTTACGGTTCCTACCTGAAAGATGGCGTAAACATGTGTTTGAAGTTAAAGAGGATGTTTTTACATCCTTCTCAGGTTTTTTACGGGCTCAATTGATCTTAGTTAGCATGACGATGATAATGTCTATTATTGGTTTAACAATTTTACGGGTAAAGTATGCTTGGTTGTTAGCTATGGTTACCGGCTTTTTTGATTTGATACCAGTATTTGGACCGAGCGGAGTTTTTGTTCCAATAGCTATTTACTTTTTTTTCTTGGACCAGATTCCTACCGCTATTGGAGTAATAATCAATTTAGCGATTATTCTATTAGTACGCCAGATTAGTGAGCCGCGAATTATAGGCTCTAAGGTTGGGATTCATCCGCTAGCTACTTTACTGGCCATTTATTTAGGGTTCCGACTTTTTGGAGTCAGCGGTTTTATTTTAGGTCCCTTAGGTTTAATAATTATTAAAGCTATCTTTGCGGCAACATTACCGGAGGCATCGTGATGAGTATAACTCAAGTGACTATTCTTGGTTCAACCGGATCTATTGGTAGGCAGGCTTTAGAGGTTATTGCAACTTTACCAGAACGGTTTCAAGTATATGGGTTAACGGCGAACAAGAGTAGTGATCTATTGATTGAGCAGGCGTTACAATTTAGACCTCAATATGTAGTTATTGCTGAGGAGACAGAATACCACAAAGTAAAACAAGCCTTGCACGGTACAGGGATTACTGTTGAAGCAGGTTTTAATAGTGTTACCGATTTAGCGTCCCATCAGGTGGACCGGTTGTTAGTTGCTCTGGTTGGAGCAGCCGGAATTAGACCAACAATTGTCGGTTTAGAATCTGGTTCAACTATTGCATTAGCTAACAAAGAGACTTTAGTCGCAGCCGGATCAATAGTTATGCCCTTAGCTAGGGAAAAAGAGTTGCCGATACTGCCTGTAGACAGTGAACATAGCGCCGTTTTTCAGTGTCTACAAGCTGCACCCCAGGATCTGCAAAGTGTCTGGTTAACAGCTTCCGGTGGTCCATTTCGGCAGAAAAACCTGGTTGATTTTAAAGAAATTACACCTGCCGATGCTTTACGACACCCTAATTGGGAGATGGGTGCTAAGATTACTATTGATTCTGCTACGTTAATAAATAAAGGCTTGGAAATTATTGAAGCCCACTGGCTTTTTAATGTGGATTATGACCAAATTAAGGTCTTAGTACATCCCCAATCGATTATCCATTCTTTAGTGGAGTTTGTCGATGGTTCAGTTCTAGCTCAACTAGGTTGGTCGGATATGCGTTTACCGATTCAATACGCATTGACATTTCCAGAGCGTGTTCAATCGTCGTTACGTTCTTTGGACCTTTTAGAAGTAGGACGTCTTGACTTTGAAGCTCCAGATTATACTAAGTTTCCAGGACTAAAATTAGCCATTGAGGCTGGTCGGACAGGTGGTACTATGCCGGCGGTCTTTAATGCAGCTAATGAGGTAGCTGTAGAAAAATTTTTACGGTATGAGCTTGCTTTTACTAGCATACCGTCCGTAATAGCGAAAGTAATGGCTGCCCACACAGTGGTTTCAAATCCGACTTTAGAAGAAATATTAGATAAGGATAGGTGGGCAAGAAGAGAAACGGAAAGGGCGGTGATGCAAAGGTGCTAGTAGTGACGTTATTAGCGTTTGTTGTAGTATTAGGGCTGCTAGTCTTTGTTCATGAATTTGGCCATTTTATTGTGGCTAAATCTGTAGGTATCTTTGTTGAAGAATTTTCGTTAGGTTTAGGGCCATTAATTTGGAAGCGGAAGACGAAAGAAACCCAGTATTCCTTGCGTGTTTTGCCTCTAGGTGGATATTGTAAAATGGCTGGGGATAACCCCCATGATGATAAAATCACCGGGACTACAGATACAGACAGGACTACAATCCCGCAGGAACGACTATTCTATGCCAAAAAAGTTAGGCAAAGATCGGCGGTTGTAGCTGCTGGACCAATAATGAATTTTTTAGTAGCCGCGCTTATATTTACAGTAATGTTTGGTGCGTTTGGTATTCCTACTGAATTATCAGATGAGGCCATCATTGGCGAAATTAGCCCAGGTGGACCGGCGGCTCAAGCTGGACTATTACCTGGCGATAAGATCCTAATGGTTAATGGTGAGGTGGTATCGGCTTGGGATGAATTGGCCCAAAAAATCCGGAGTAAACCAAATCAAGAGATTACCCTAGATGTAGCTCGGGGTTTGAAACAGTTTCAAATTACGGTGTTACCTCGGCAGGAGCGGCCTGATGGTCCCGGGTTAATTGGTATTGTTCCTAAAATAGAAGCGAGAGAAAGGATCCCCTTCTTTAAAGCTATCGAGTTCGGTTTCTTGCAGACTTTCTACTTAATTAAAGCCATCTTAGTAGGGCTGTACGAAATAATTACAGGGAAACTAATTGGGCCCATAGCCGGACCGGTAGGTATTGCCCAAATGACAGGGCAGGCTGCCCGCTTTGGCTTAGAGAGCTTACTTAACTTAACGGCTGTCTTAAGCGTTAACCTTGGGGTATTGAACTTATTACCTTTTCCAGCTCTTGATGGTGGGCGGCTAGTCTTCTTGGGGGTGGAAGGGTTACGCAGAAAACCGATAGATCCTGAACGGGAAGGTTTAGTCCATTTTATCGGTTTTGCTTTGCTAATGCTCCTTGTCTTATTTATTACGTTCCGCGAGGTAGTCGGTTTATTATAAGGTGATATCTATGTATACCAGGGAAAAAACACAGACGGTTCAAGTAGGAAACCTCTATATTGGTGGGGGTCATCCGGTAGTAGTCCAATCAATGGTTAACGCTGACCCGCATGATGCAGAGGCGATTCTCAGTCAAATTCAGCGGCTCTTTGTAGCCGGTTGTGAGTTAGTCCGTTTAGCGGTGCCTGACCGGGAGGCGGTTGCAGTTTTTGGTCAGGTCTGTCAGAGTAGCCCGGTACCGTTAGTAGCCGATATCCACTTTGACTATCGCTTAGCTTTAGCTGCTATTGACGCTGGGGCGGCTAAGGTTAGGATTAACCCAGGAAACATCGGTTCCGAAGATCGGGTGGCCCAAGTACTCCAAGCTGCTAAGGAGGCTGGCATTCCCATTAGAATCGGTGTGAACAGCGGTTCTTTACCAAAAGATTTGTTAGAAAAATATGGGGTTTCTCCGCAGGCAATGGTAGAGGCTGCTGATCGTTATATTAAACTCTGTGCCCAATATGATTTTAACAACTTAGTATTCTCGCTTAAGGCTTCGACTGTTCCGTTAGCGGTGGAAGCTAGTTTAGAATTTGCCCGACGTTATCCTTTTCCACAACACTTAGGCATAACAGAGGCGGGGCCACCGGAAGTTGGTATCATTAAATCGGCGGCGGGCTTAGGGGCTCTTTTAGGTCAAGGTATTGGGGACACTATCCGTGTTTCCCTAACCGGTGATCCGGTACAAGAGGTCGAGGTTGCTTACCGCATTTTACAGGCATTTAATCTACGGGAGTATGGGCCTCAATTAGTATCTTGTCCGACTTGTGGACGTTGTCAGGTACCTTTGGCGGAAATAGCTACCGAAGTTGCTCAGGCTTTGCAAGGGATTCGTACCCCTTTAAAGGTGGCGGTAATGGGCTGCGCTGTCAATGGTCCTGGAGAGGCCAGAGAAGCAGACATCGGTATTGCCTGTGGCCCTGATGGAGGGCTTCTTTTTAAAAATGGCGAAATAATTGGGAAGCTGTCCCGTGACCAGCTAATACCACAATTGATTGCTGAAATCAAGCAAATTTCTGGGAGGAATTCCTAAATGTTAATGTCGCAAATTTTTGCTCCAACGCTACGGGAAGTGCCGAAAGAGGCCGAAATCCCTAGCCATCAGCTTATGCTTAGAGCCGGTTTAATTCGGAAAAATGCTGCTGGAATTTATACTTACTTACCGTTGGGGTTACGGGTAATCCAGAAGATAAAAAAAATAATTCGGGAAGAATTAAATGTTAAAGGTGGGCAAGAGTTACTGTTACCGATTGTTCAACCAGCAGAAATTTGGGAACAGAGTGGGCGTTGGGATGTTTATGGTGATGAAATGTTTCGGCTTCAAGACCGTCACGGCCGGAGGTTTTGTTTGGGGCCGACCCATGAGGAGATTATCACTACTTTAGTAGCTGCTGAGGTGAACTCATACCGCCAGCTACCCTTAAGGCTATATCAGATTCAGAATAAGTACCGTGACGAAATTAGGCCCCGTTTTGGTCTGATGCGCGGTAGAGAATTTATTATGAAGGATTTATATTCCTTTGATAGGGATGAGGCTGGCTTAGAAGCGTGTTATCAAGATATGTATGAGGCTTATTCCCGGATTTTCCAACGTTGTGGCCTTACCGCTAGACCTGTGGAAGCAGATCCTGGAGCGATCGGTGGTAATGCTACTCACGAGTTTATGGTAATTGCTGATACCGGTGAGGCTGCTATTGTTTATTGTAGCTCCTGTGATTATGCGGCTAACGTCGAAAAAGCTGAATTATTACCACCTGAGGATAAAATTATCGGAACTACCGAACAGGTATCTTTAGTAGAGACACCGCAGGCTAAAACCATTACAGAAGTAACTCAACTGTTGGGTATACCGGAACAAGGTACCATCAAATCCTTAGTCTATGAGGTAGAAGATGAACCGGTTTTAGTCTTACTGCGTGGAGACCATATTCTTAATGAATTTAAACTAGCTAGCTACCTAGGAACAGATACCTTTCGTTTGGCTTCAGAAACATTTTTGGCTGACCATGGCTTTGTATCTGGGTTTGTTGGCCCGGTAAAATTACCCCAGCAGGTGCGAATTGTGGCTGATTTTGCGCTTCAAGCTGGGGGGGCTTATGTAGTTGGGGCCAACCAACCGGATGCCCACCTCCAGAACGTAGTTCCCGGTCGGGACTTCCAACTGGAAGCATATCTAGATTTACGACAAGCCCAACCTGGTGACTGTTGCCCCCGTTGTCGGGGTAAATTAGTTGGCGCTCGGGGTATTGAAGTTGGCCAAATCTTTAAACTAGGGACTAAATATAGTACCGCTTTAAACGCTCTCTACCTCGACGAATCAGGTAATAGTAAGCCAGTGGTTATGGGTTGTTATGGGATTGGGGTAGGGCGTACCATGGCTGCAGCTATTGAGCAAAACCATGATGAATATGGGATTATCTGGCCGTTACCCATTGCTCCAGCTCAAGTTATCATTGTTCCTGTAGCCTATACCGATCCAGAACAACAACAGCTCGCTGATAAACTTTATCATGAGTTAACTGAAGCCGGCTGCGAGGTAATCCTAGATGATCGTAAAGAACGTCCTGGTGTAAAGTTTAAAGATGCCGATTTGATCGGTATTCCTTTCCGGATTACAGTTGGTCCCAAAGGGATCAAGAATGAAGTAGTAGAGATTTACCGTCGTTCCGACCAAGAAAATGTAGAAGTTCCTATTACCGAAGCGATCACAGAAGTTATCTCTTTAATCAGGAGGGGCTAGAATGGAGTTTTCCATTATAATCCCAGCTTATAACGAAGGTAAAAACATTGGCAATGTCCTGGGAGCGGTGCAACAAGCCCAAAACCTCGATCAACGGTTTCAAGAAGTTTTAGTGGTTGATGATGGTTCCAATGATAATACCGCTTTAGTGCCTGATACTTTAGGAATTAAAGTTGTTCGTCTTACTCCCAACCAGGGTAAGGGTGCTGCTATGGTGGCTGGAGCCCGTGTTGCGAGGTCACCAGGTCTCCTCTATATTGATGCGGACTTAGTTGGTCTCAAACCCCACCATTTAGTAGCATTAATTGATCCGGTGGATCAGGGTGAAGCCCGGATGACGTTAGGGGTTTTTGGAGGAGGTAGAATTCGGACGGATTTAGCGCAAGTTGTTGCACCAGAGATTACAGGTCAGCGAGCTTTGTTACGTGAAGATTTTTTAAAACTCTCTGGCCTGGAAGAAAGTCGGTACGGGGTAGATATTGCGCTTACCCACTTTGCCCAGAAACATGATTGGACAATAAAAAAAGTAATATTAAAGGGTGTAACCCAAGTAATGAAGGAAGAGAAGTATGGCCTGCTTAAAGGGGCAAAGGCCCGGTTCCGAATGTATTGGGATATTTTTAAGAATATGAAGGTTTAAGGTTGGTGACCAATTGTGAGTTTTAGTCAGGAGAAGGCCGCAGCAACCCCTCTCTCCTGGGAAAAGATATGGCAGCGCCTCCTAGCAGAAATTTTTGTTCCCCAAGAACGTCTCCGCTGGGCGGCGCAGCTTGCTCTTACTGAAGTTATTGTTGATAAAGAGGCTAATACTTGGCGTTTGTGTATTAGTGGCCCAGCTGACTTAGATTATAATAGCCGTCAACGGTTACTTAACGGTATTAGCGAATATTTAACCCCGATTGTGCCGACTACCTGTGAGTATCACGAGAGGGATCTGCTAACCGATGACCGCGAGTATTTAGAATGGCTAGAAGAATACCGTTCGGAACAAGCGGCCAATCCTGGAGGCGGTCTCTATGGACAAGCCTGGCAAGCCGGTCTAGTCTCTTTAGATCAAGTTGAGCACCCTGGTGATGCTATTACTGTTATCGGTCAGGTAATTACAGTTGAATTACGTGAACTGCGGAATAAGAAGTACTTGCTGACCTTCGATCTGACTGATTTTACTGATTCCATTACAGTCAAGTGTATTGGTGACGAAGGACTAAGCAGACTGGCAGAACAGATAAGCCCCGGCCAGTGGTTGACAGTAGGTGGTACTACAGAAATTGACCACTATGTGCAGGAATTAGTGTTAGCACCGGCCTTTATTGACCGGGCAGAAGCACCGGTTGATCGCAGTGATAATGCTGTGGAAAAACGGGTAGAGTTACATCTACATACGAAAATGAGCGCAATGGATGGTTTGACAGACCTTAAGGAGGCTGTGCAGCTAGCGGCTGCTTGGGGGCATTCAGCTATTGCTATAACTGATCATGGTGTAGTCCAAGCCTTTCCAGAAGCCTATGAGTTAGGACAAAAGTTTGGAATCAAAATTATTTACGGGATGGAAGGCTACCTTTGTGAGGGTAGCGAAATGGCGGAGTTAGAAAAGACATACCATATTATTCTTTTAGTTCGTAACCAGGAAGGTCTACGCAACCTATACCACTTGGTTTCGGAATCACACCTTTTTCATTTTTATCGCCATCCTCGTTTACCCCGGGAACTAATTGGGAAATACCGGGATGGGCTTCTACTCGGCTCTGCTTGCGAAAGTGGTGAGCTGTATCAGGGAATTTTAGCTGGGTTGCCAGAAAGTAAACTCTTGGAAATGGCTTCTTTTTACGATTTTCTGGAGATTCAACCCTTGGGCAACAACGCATTTTTGACCCGAGAAGGACAAGCTGATGAAGAACAGCTTAAAGAACATAATCGGTTAATTTGTCGGTTAGCTAATACTCTAAACAAACCGGTTGTAGCGACAGGAGATGTTCATTTTCTCCAGCCTCGTGACGAAGTTTATCGCCGTATTCTCATGTATGGTCAAGGGTATAGTGATGCCGAAAAGCAGGCTCCTTTGTATCTACGTACGACGGAAGAGATGTTAGCAGAGTTTGCTTATCTTGGTTCAGAGCTAGCCCAAGATGTTGTTGTTACTTATCCACGCCAGATAGTCGATTTAGTAGATGATAACATTCTACCGGTGCCCCAAGAGTTTTGTGGCCCAGAACTACCAGGTTCTGCCGAAGGAATTCGTCAGATAACTATGGCTACCGCGCACCGTATGTATGGCGAAAAGCTACCTCAAATCGTAGCTGACCGGCTTAATCGAGAGTTAGATTCTATTATTAACAATAACTTTGCGGTCTTATATATGATTGCTCATAAGTTAGTTAAGAAAAGTCTTTCTGATGGTTATTTAGTTGGTTCCCGGGGAAGTGTTGGTTCTTCTTTAGTAGCGACTTTATCAGGGATTACTGAAGTAAATCCATTGCCACCCCATTATCTCTGTGCCCAATGCCAGTATTCGGAGTTTATAACTGATGGTTCCGTTAATTCCGGGGTGGATTTGCCAGACAAAGAATGTCCGCGGTGTGGTGCAGCTCTGAGTAAAGAAGGCCACGATATCCCCTTTGAAACCTTTTTAGGTTTTGATGGAGATAAAGTTCCTGATATTGATTTGAACTTTTCAGGAGAATATCAACCGGTTATTCACCAATATACTGAAGAGCTATTTGGGCAGAATTATGTTTTTCGAGCGGGAACAATTGCTACTTTAGCTGACCGAACCGCGTATGGCTTTGTACGTAAGTATTTAGATGATCGAGGGGCCTATAAACGGCGGGCTGAGGTCAATCGTTTAGTTATCGGTTGCACCGGAGTAAAGCGAACAACTGGACAGCATCCAGGTGGGATGATGATTGTTCCTAAGAACCGGGAAATATTTGACTTTACGCCAATTCAACGACCGGCTAACGATACTAATTCCAGTACAACAACTACTCATTTTGACTATAAAGCGATCAGCAGCCGTTTAGTTAAGTTAGATATTTTAGGGCATGACGATCCGACGGTATTGAGAATGCTACAAGATCTCACAGGACAACAACCCCAAGCGATCCCTCTAGATGATCAGGCAACGATGGCTATCTTTTCGGGGTTAGAGAGCCTAGGTCTTTCGGAAGAGGAGCTAGGGGCTAAAGTGGGAACTTTAGGGGTACCGGAGTTTGGTACACGCTTTGTGCGGCAGATGTTAGAGGAGACCAGACCTACAACTTTCGGAGAATTAGTTCGTATTAGCGGGCTTTCCCACGGGACTGATGTCTGGTTGAATAATGCTCAAGAGTGGATTCGTAGCGGTCAAGCAAGCCTGGCTCAGGTTATTTCTACTCGGGACGATATAATGACCCATCTAATGTTAAAAGGGGTTGAGCCTCTCAAAGCTTTCAAGCTGATGGAAAAAGTGCGCAAAGGCAAGGGAATTACCTCTGAGGATGCTGAGTTAATGAAAACGTGCGCTGTAGAACCTTGGTTTATCGAGTCCTGTAGTCGGATTAAGTATCTTTTTCCGAAGGCCCATGCGGTAGCGTATGTAACGATGGCTTTTCGTATTGCGTGGTTTAAGGTTCACTATCCAGAGGCTTTTTATGCTGCCTACTTTACGGTACGAGCAGACGAGTTTGATATTGCTTTAGTTGAAGGCGGTTTAGACGTAGTTAATTCTAGGTTAAAAGAGTATGAAGCTAAAGGAAATAACGCTACCGCTAGGGAAAGGAATATCTTGACAATTCTGGAAGTATCTAAAGAGGCGTTATTGCGGGGAATTAAGTTTGGCAGAGTTGACTTATATGATAGTGATGCTAAGATATTTAAGCTTACAGGAAAAACGTTAATTCCACCATTTATTAGTATTGCTGGGTTAGGAGAAACTGCAGCCCAGTCTATAATTAAGGCTCGGGAAGAAGCTCAATTTACTTCGGTAGAGGATCTCCGCAACCGGACAGGTTTATCCAAAACGGTTATTGAGGTTTTGAAGGAACAAGGGACAATTAGTCAACTGCCGGAAACTAACCAAATGAACCTTTTTGGCTTCTAACCTTGCATGACTTTAACAATAGTGGTAAAATGACTATGGTAATATTCTCTGGAGGAATGAGTGGGTTGCCGGCCCACTCTTTCTATATTAAGGTAGCTTCGCATTTTCACTAATCTACGAGGTAACACTATAGTTACCAGGAGGGATAGTATGAAACGAACGGAGATTGAAAAACTTGTTGCTAACCTTGCTGAATCTATCGTTCGGGACTTAGACCTCTACTTAATTAATGTCGAATTTGTTAAAGAAGGGCAACATTACTTCTTACGTGTCTATATTGATAAACCTGACGGTGTTACTATAGATGATTGCCAAGCGGTAGCTCAAAAGTTGAACCCGATTTTAGATGAGGCTGACCCTATTGAGCAGCAGTATATCTTTGAGGTCTCTTCACCAGGGGCGGAAAGGCCCTTAAAAACTGAACAGGATTTCTCAGTTAGTGTAGGTCGCTATGTTAATCTTACTACGTATGCCCCGTTTAATGGCCAAAAGCAATTTGCAGGTATATTGTTAGGAAAAGAGAACGGGGTTATTTCCCTAGAGTTGACTGAGGAAGGTCAGACCATTAGTATTCCAGAAGATAAAGTAGCCAAAATCCGTTTGGCTATTCGATTTTAACGAGTTTGGGGAGGTTACATCGGGATGAATTACGACCTGATGCAAGCATTTCACGAGTTAACCCAGGAGCGTGGTATTTCTGTTGAGGTGCTCAAAGAAGCTATTGAAGCCGCTATTGCTTCTGCATATAAGCGTCATTTTAACTCAACAGGAAACATCAGGGTAGAGTTTGGTGATAGTCGAAGTGGGGATATTAAAGTTTACTCCCGCAGAATGGTAGTAGATGAGGTTACCAATCCCCAACTAGAAATTTCTTTAGAAGAGGCTCAAACCGATAACCCCAGCTATAAGTTGGGCGATTATTTTGAAGAAGAGGTTACGCCTAAGGATTTTGGACGCATTGCGGCGCAAACCGCTAAACAAGTAGTTATTCAGCGGATTCGTGAGGCTGAGCGGGATCTAGTTTATGACCAATACATTGAACGGGTAGACGACATTATTACCGGGGTTGTTCATCGGGTTGAACGTCGTAACGTCTTTATTGACTTAGGTCGGGTTGAAGCAATTCTCCCTCCTACTGAACAGATGCCGAATGAGAATTATCGTCCTGGTGACCGTCTAAAAACCTATATTGTTAGTGTCAGTAAGACTTCTAAAGGCCCTGGAGTAACGGTATCTAGGGCTCATCCAGGATTGCTTAAACGCTTGTTTGAATTAGAAGTTCCCGAGATTTTTGATGGAATAGTTGAGATAAAAAGTGTCGCTAGGGAGCCTGGTTATCGCTCAAAAATTGCGGTTGATTCTAATGATCGAAATGTGGATCCTGTTGGTGCGTGTGTGGGACAACGTGGTAGCCGTGTTCAGACCATTGTTAATGAGCTTAGAGGCGAGAAGATTGATATAGTTGCTTGGGATGTTGATATCGGCAAGTTTGTGGCTAACGCTCTTAGCCCGGCTAAGGTAGAAGCGGTCTATCCTCGGGAGGGCGAGAAAACGGCCCGGGTGGTAGTACATGAGGATCAGTTGTCGTTAGCTATTGGCCGTGAAGGGCAAAATGCTCGCTTGGCAGCTAAACTTACCGGTTGGAAAATTGATATTAAAACATGGGAACAGATGCAGGAGATTTTAGCGCAAGAAGCAGAGGATGAAGCTGCTCTTAAAGCACAGGCCGAAGCTGAAATGGAGAAAGAAGAGGCAGAAGAAGAAAAAGTTTCTGATTTGGATACTGCACTCTTGGATGAGTATGTTGCTCGGATTATTGAATCTGGCTTAAAGGAAAGCCAACAGGAAGTTACTGCTAAAGAAGTTTCGGCTCGAAGCAAGAAAAAAACTACGACCACAACCCTTAAAAATCTAGAAGATTTGCGGATTTTAGTTGAGGAAGACCAAGCCCAACCGGAAAAACCAGGGGCTGATGTTGCTGCCAAAAAAGACGATGCCGAAGAAGGCACTGCTATTGATAAGAACGTATTAGACGATGCATTAGCGGACTTACTAGATTTGGAATAAGGCAGGGATAGTTGTGAGAAGGTCACCGATTCGGACCTGTATTTCTTGCAGGCAGACTAGTGAGAAAAAACAACTAGTTCGATTTGTCCGGACTCCGGATGGAGCTGTTTATCTAGATCCAACCGGTAAAAAATCTGGGCGTGGAGCCTATGTTTGCGCTGAAGCAGAGTGCTTTAATAAAGCCCTAGGTGGCCCTTTAGATAAAGCTTTGAAAGTAAAGTTAGGTTTCTCTGATAAAGAGAGGTTGGTAGTGGAATTTGACGTTTATCAAAACCGCTGAGGTTTACGAGCAGAAAATTTTAGGTTTAATAGGGCTTGCAGCCAAAGCAGGCCAGTTAGTGAAGGGCACCGATGCGGTGTTAGAAGGCATAGCGAAAAGGAAAGTGCATCTTGTTATAATTGCTGCTGATGCTGGTAAAGTTATTTCGGCCGATATTACTGCATCCTGCGCTGTTAATAGTGTACCAGAGTACAGGTGCAAAGTATTAGATAAAGCGAAACTCGGTGCATTAATGGGTAGAGCTGCGTTGGCAGTTGTTGGGATTACTTCAGTTGACTTTGCCCGGGGAATTGAAGAGATATTCAATGCAAATTTATCTTCGGCCGAATAATGTGGGGGTGTTTTCTGCGTGGAGAAAGTAAGAGTATATGAATTAGCTAGGG
>ENA-UOOR01002528-UOOR01002528.1-fermentation-metagenome-genome-assembly--contig:-NODE-2528-length-18274-cov-6.046545_pt1 | contig 18274 bp, 13 predicted proteins | sample MGYA00245780_ERZ724029 | MGnify/ENA primary metagenome ERZ724029 (study PRJEB28704, sample SAMN03018315) | fermentation metagenome | biome: anthropogenic terrestrial biome; feature: soil; material... | reverse complement strand
GCCCGCCACTCGGGCCGGCGCGGCGCTTCGGGCGCCTGCAGCGCGAGCGCCGGGGCCGGCGCGCGCGGCACGGACTCCATCGCCGCCCTGACGAGCCCGGGGACCTGCTGCCGCCATTCGTCGGAGAGCGCCTCGTTGACGGTGGCCACCACCTTGCCGAGCCGATCGCTGCGCTTGAGCACGAGCGAGCGGAAGCCGCCCAGCCCGCCGACGACCCCGGTCACGACGAAGTCGACCCCGAGGAGCTGCGCGACCCGGGCGAGGCACTGCGGCTCGGCGCACGCGCCGAGCGCAGGCTCCTCGTCGAGCGCCCGGCGGGTCGCATCCTCATCGAGCACACGCAGGCCCTCGAGCGCAGCGAGCGAAACCCGCACCGCTCCCTGCATCTCGACGGCTTGCTCGAATCCGGTTCCGAGCGGCTCGAGCGGCAGGAGCGCGACCGAAGGCGCGGGTGCGGCCGCCGCGAGCAGCAGCGCCGCCAGCGGAGCGAACGCGCTCATGGCGGCGGGCGCCTCACCGGCTCTCCCACCGGCAGATCGCCCGAGGTGGCGGCGTAGCCGCGGTAGAAGTCGAGCCCGTAGGGAACCTCGAACAGCGAGCGGCGGAAGGTCGTGTCGATGCTGCCGCGCGAGGCGAGCGCGAGCGGCCGCCAGGTGAGGGCCGAGACGTCGACGACGCCGCGGGCGGCGAGCTCGACCGAGGCCTCGGTCGTCTCGGTGCGCACGAAGTAGCGCGCCTTGCGCGGCAGGGCGAGCGCGACGCTGCGGTCGGGGGCCTTGTTGAAGTCGAACAGCCGCACCCCGCGGTTGTCCTCGATGTAGAAGCGGCCGGCGAACGAGGCGGGGAAGAGCAGGAAGCGCTCGAAGCCCGGCGCGCTCAGATCGACCAGCGGGCGGGCGCGGTCGCGGGCGGGCGGCCGCGCGAAGATGTCCGGGCGGGCGCGCGGGTCCTCGATCTTCAGGTTCGCGGCGGCCACGAAGGCCCGCAGCTCGCTGTACTCGATGCGCGCGTCGCCGTTGACGTCGGCCGCGCCCGAGAGCGCCGAGAGCACCTCGTGGGAGAAGACCCCGGCGCGAAAGCCCGCCCACTCGTGGCTCTCGCGCTCGCCCGAGGTGGAGAGGACGACGCCGACGTGCGGATAGCGCTCCAGCTCCTGCTCCTCGAGGTAGCCGCGCACCAGGTCGCCGTAGGCCGGCCCGCGCTCCTCGCCCCCGCGCCGGTTCACCATCAGGTAGGCGTTGCAGGAGTCGATGATGACGTGGACGAAGTCGGCCTCGACCCCGCGGATGACCTTCTCGAAGAGGTCCGAGCGGGTGAAGGCGCCGTCGAGCAGGCTCACGTAGCCCTCGCGGTTCGGGCCGACGTTGCCGTGGCCGACGAAGGCGAAGACGAGCGTGGTCTGGTGGCCCGCGGCCCGGTCGCCGGCGACGCGGCGGGCGACGTGCGAGAGCGCCTCGTCGACCGCTCGGCGGGTCGGCGGGACGCTGCGCCGGGCGAGCTCGGGGAAGACGGCCTGCGAATCCTGATCGAGCACGGCGAGCAGCGCCAGGTCGGCCGACAGCGGCCCGAGCAGCTCGGCGTAGCGGGCCGCGTCGTCGTCGGCGAAGCGCAGCGGGGCGACGCCCTCGTCGATGCTCGCGTTGCTGCCGACGACGACCGCGTACTGCCGGTGCTCGGCGCGCGCCGGGAGGGCGAGGGTACAGACTCCGAGCAGCAAAAGGCACCAACGCATGGGCAGGGCCCCGATAGTCGAGAGGTTGCCAGTCATCATAGCCGCACGACCGCGCTCCGGCGGCCTTGCGCCGCCGGGCCACCGGCGCAAGCAGGGCTCGCTCAACCCATTGCCTGGCGAGCGGCGGATGGATCGGGGAGGCCGTTTTTTGCGGGAGGCGAGCCCATCGGATAGATCGGTCGGCTCAAGGTTCAGGGGGGCGCGCGATCCAGCGGCGCTGCCCGCCGCCAATAGGACGTGGAGAAGCGATTGCCCCTGCTCGAAGAGGACCGCGCCCTGCTGGCAGCCTTTCGCGAGGGACAGCCCGATGCGCTCCTCGCGGTCTATCGCGCCTACGCGGCGAGGATCGCGGCGGCGCTGCACGCCGGGCTGCGCTCGGACGGTCGGCCCGCGGCCAGGATGACGAGCCCCTTCGAGCTCGAGAACGGGGTCCAGGAGGTCTTCGTGCGCGCCTTCGATCCCTCGGCCAGAGCTGCCTACGACGGAATTCGGCCCTACGAGGGCTTCCTCGTCGGCATCGCGCGCAACGTCCTGCACGAGCGGGCGCGGGTGCGCGAGGTGCCGAGCGCCGCGCCTTCGGTCGAGCAGGGCGCCAGGGTCGCCGACCTGCCGGCCCCGGAGGACGAGCTCGAGCAACGCGAGGTCGCGCGGCTGCTCTCGGAGTTTCTGGCGGGTTGCCAGGCTGAGGAGCGCGCGCTCTACGAGCTGCGCTACGAGCAGGCGCAGAGTCAGGAGGCGACGGCGCGCGGGTTGGGCATCACGCGCATCCAGCTCCGGCGGCGAGAGCGGAGGCTCAAGCAGCGGCTGCTCGCGTTCATGCAGTCACACGGCTATCTCGGCGGCCTGAAGGAAGAAGGCTGGGGATTCGGGCTGGCCTCGCGCTAGCGAAGGGTTCGGGCATGGGCTGCGGAAAACGAGAATTCGCGCGCCTGCTGGAGGGGTCGTTCCTCGGCGAGCTCTCGCTGAGTGACTGGGAGCGGCTCCGGGCGCACCTCGCGGCCTGCGAGGGCTGCCGCGCCGAGTACGACCGCCAGGTACTGCTCCAGCGGGCGATGCGCCGGGAACCCGGGCCGCTGCCGGCCGAGAGCCTCGAGCGGATAGGCGAGTCGGTCCTCGCGCGGCTCGGCGCGGTCGAACGCGGGGCGAAGCGCTCTCGACGCTCCTGGTGGTGGAAGGCGGCCTCGGTCGCGGCGCCGGCCGCAGCGCTGGCGCTGCTGCTCGTGCTCGTTCCACGGGAAGCCGACCGTTTCCAGGCGCGCTCTTCGGGCGGGGCGCAGGTCGAGGGCGTGCGTGCGTTCTGCATCGAGGGCGAAGGTGCCGGCGCGAGGGTCCGCTCGACCACCGACTTCGGAAGCAGCGGCGAGCTTCGCTGCCGTCGTTCCGACACCTTGCAACTCAGCTATTCGAGCGGTCCGGCAGGCGCCTGGCTCGCCGTCGTCTCGGTCCCCGAAGGCGGGGAGGGCGGGCTGCTCGAGTACACCGGGCAGACGGGCGAGGGCCAGGGTGTGCGGATAGAGGCGAGCAGGGTCGACGAGCCGCTTCCCTACAGCACACGCCTGCAGGCCAGACACGCGGAAGGGGCGCGCGTCGTCGTGGCGCTCTTCTGCGAGCGTGCGCTGTCGGCCGAGGAGCTCGAGGCCGCCGCGCGCGCGGTGGCCGCCGGAGGCGAGCCGGGCGCTGGGGTGCGCGTCGCGCGGGTGGCGAGGCTCGTCGTCGAGTAGGGGCTCAGAGGCCCGCGGTGCCGCGTTGGGGCGCTCTTGCGACTGAAGATGTGTCGCGAAGAATCCTTCGAGCAATGACCGGTCAGCCCGAGCCCCTCGACAGGCTCGGGGCAGGCGAAGTCAAGGGGCCCTTCAGCTCCGCTCCCGCCGCTGGCGCGTCGGGAGCTACGCTCAGAATGAGCGGGGGACGAACCGAGATCAGGGACGTTTCGCGACACCTCTTGAGCCGGCGTCCCCGCCGTCTCGGCGGTCGCCCCCGGGGCCGAAGCTGCGGCGCGAGCGACCATGCAGGGGTTGGGTGGCGACCCGGGGAAAGGGGTCTTCCTTCCGCTGCCGCCATCGCTGGAACTGCCGCGATAGGACTGAATCGCGAATCTCGGAACGCCACTTCTGCGTGCGGAAACGGCGTTCGAGGACCGAAATGGCCTTGTCGGACCTGGGAAACGGCGTTTCGAGGACCGAAATGGCCTTGCCGGACCTGGGAAACGGCGTTTCGAGGACCGAAATGGCCTTGCCGGACCTGGGAAACGGCGTTTCGAGGACCGAAATGGCCTTCCGACCCGGGGGAACCGCCGTTTCGAGCAAGGCCGCCCGGGGTTTCGAGCTTTGGGGCCGCGCAGGGGTGATGTTCGTCACCCGGAGCCCGCCTACGGCAGCTCGAAGGTGACCCGCGCCGGCCGTGCGATGAGCACGTCGCAGGGGCTGCGCCGCAGGACGCTCTCGGCGACGCTGCCGAGCAGCATGTGCGCCAGGCCCGTGCGCGCGTGCGTCCCGAGGACGATGACGTCGGCTCCGCGGCGCACGGCCTCCTCGAGCACGATGGTGCGCGGCTCGCCGCGGCGCACCACCGCGGTGACCGTGACCTCCTCGGGCGCCTCGAGCACTTCGACCAGGCTGCTCGTGCCGACCTGGGCCGCCTGGCGCAGCTCCTGGCGGTATTGGACGACCTGGTCCTCGGGCAGATAGGTCTCCATCGAGGTCTCGAAGGGGAGCTGGTAGGCGTGCAGCAGCTCGAGCGTGGCGCCCGCGGGAGAGACGCTCAGGGCGAGGTCGGCTATCTCCCGGGAGACGTCGGAGAGATCGACCGCGGCGAGCACCCGCCGATACGGCTTGGAGGGCGCCTGGGCGACCACGAGCACCGGGAGCTCGGCCTTGCGCACGACCTGCTCGGTGACCGAGCCGGCGGCGATCGCGCCGAAGAGCCGCGAGCGCAGCCCCGAGGGCCTGCTGCCGCGGCCCATGACGATGAAGCTTGCGTTCAGGGCCCGCGCACGCCGGACGATCTCGACGAAGGCGCGCCCTTGGCTCAGGAGCGGCGTGAAGCGAAGGTCGTCGCGGCCGATCTTCCTCGCGGCGCCGGCCGCCTCTTCGACGGCCTCTTCCAAAGACGCGCGCACCTGGCGCTTGAACGAGGCCGCCAGTTTGTCGGGCAGCTTCTCCGGCATCACGTGCAGCAGGCTGAGGCGCGCGCCGCGGGCGAGCGGCAACTGCACGGCGCGCCGCGCCGCCCGCCGCGAGGCGCGCGAGAAGTCGGTGGCCACGAGCACGCGGTTGGCGAGGGCGCGCCCCTCCTGCACGCTCGCTTTGTCTTGCTTGGGCACCATGGGCGAAAGCTCCTTGCCGCCAAAACTGCGACGAGAGCTTCGGATTTGCAGGCGAGGGCCCGGTCCATAGATTCACGAGCGGCCGGATGGCCGAAGAGCCCAGATGCCGCTCGTTTTCTCGCTCATCATTGGCGCGCCCTTCCTCGTCGGCGGACTGGTTTTGCTCGTCGCGCCGCGCTCGGCCCGGGGTGCGGGCCTGCTCGCGCTGCTCGCGCCTGCCGCGGTGAGCGGGCTCGGGTTCGTGCTCTGGCGGCAGGTGGCCGACGGGCCGCCGCTTCTTGTCCCGGTGGAGTGGCTCCCGGCGCTCGGCATCAACCTGAGCCTGGCGGCCGACAGGCTCTCGGCCTTCTTCGTGCTGCTGGTCGGGCTCATCGGCATCGGCATCGTGCAGTACGCGCGGCACTACCTCGGCCCGCGGGCCAGCGGCGGCTGGTGGGCGCTGCTGCTCGGGTTCATGGGCTCGATGCTCGGCATCGTGCTCTGCGACAGCGTCTTGCTGCTCTTCGTGTTCTGGGAGCTGACGACCATCTTTTCGTCGCTGCTCATCGGCTGGTCCTTCGACGAGGGCAAGGCGCGCCACGGGGCCATCCAGGCCTTCCTGGTGACCAGCGGCGGCGCGCTCTTCATGCTCGCTGGCTTGGTGCTGATGGCGGGGCTCGCCGGCAGCTTCGAGCTGTCGGCCTGGTCGGCCCGCGCCGAGAGGCTCGCGGCCGACCCGCGCCACGCGCTGCCGCTGGTGCTCATCCTCGTCGGCGCGTTCACCAAGTCGGCGCAGTTTCCCTTCCACTTCTGGCTCCCCGGGGCGATGGCCGCCGAGACCCCGGTGAGCGCCTATCTGCACTCGGCGACGATGGTAAAGGCGGGCATCTACCTCGCCCTCCGCCTCTTCCCGCTCTTCGCCGCCTCGCCGCTCTGGGCGCCGCTGCTCGCCGGGGTCGGGATGGCGACCTTCGTCATCGCCGGCTGGAGCGCGCTGCGCAGCCACGACCTGAAGGAGGTCCTCGCCTACAGCACCTCCGCCTATCTCGGCCTGCTCATCGCCTCCCTCGGCTACGCGGCCGGCGGTGAGCTGGAGGGCGAGCTGCTCAACATCACCAACCACGCCGTCTACAAGTCCTCCCTCTTCCTGCTCGTCGGGTGGATCGAGAAGCGCACCGGGACCCGCGACCTGCGCACGCTCGAGCCCGAGCGCTGGCTCTTGCGCTTCCCGTTCGCCGCCGCGTTGGTCGCCGTCGGTATCTTCGCGATGGCCGGCATGCCCCTGCTGCTCGGCTTCGTCAGCAAGGAGCTGTTCTTCGAGACGGTCAGCCAAGCGGCGACCTCGAGCCTGTCGCCGGGGATGGTCCTCGCCGTAGTCGGCAGCGCGCTTGCCTTCGCCTACTCGCTCAAGGTCTTCATCGACATCTTCTTCGGCGACGAGCAGCCGCCCACCGACCGCGGCCAGCCGCGCCACGAGGTCTCGGGCTGGCTGCTCGCGGTCCCGGCGCTCTTGCTCGTGGTGCAGCTCGCCGGCGGCGTCGCCCCCTGGGCCATCGGGCGCGCGCTCGAGCCGGAGCACGACTGGGCGCTCTGGCCCGCCCTCTGGCACGAGGCAGGAGCGCTGCTCGCGATGAGCCTGGCCACCTTCGCCGCGGGCGGGGTCCTCTTTGTCTTCCGGAGGCGCATCTATCGGGTGGCGCGGCTCCCAGGAGCAGGGCACCTGTTCGACGGGCTGGCGCACGCCACGCTGCGGGGCGCGGGCCGCCTCGGCGACGCGCTGCAGGCGGGAGGACACCCGCGCTACCTCGCGGTGGTGCTCTTCTTCGCGGTCGGCGCGATGGCGGCCGCGCTCTTCTGGAACGGCGGCCTCCCGGCGGTCGGCGAGGCCGGCTGGGGGCCCGAGGCTCAGCTCGGGTGGCTGCCGCTCGTCTTCGTCGGCGGCTCGGCCATCGGCGCGGTGGCGCTGCGCGGGCGCATCCCGAAGGCGGTGATGATCGCCATCTCCGGCTACGGGGTGGCCGTCTACTACGTCGTCTACCGCGCCCCGGACGTCGCCCTGACCCAGGTGCTCGTCGAGACCATCTCGCTCGTGCTGCTCGTCCTCATCTTCGGCGGCATGCCGCCTCTGACGAAGGATCGGCGCGGCCGCGGGCAGAAGGCCTGGCACCTGGCCGTCTCGGGGCTGGGGGGCGCGGCGATGGCGGTCTTCGCCTGGAGCGCGGGGCTGCACGAGGCGCCGGGCCGGGCGGGCGAGGAGCAGCTCGCGCTCGGGCTGCCGCAGGCCGGCGGCAAGAACGTCGTCAACGACATCCTCGTCGACTTTCGCGGCGGCGACACCCTGGGAGAGATCACCGTGCTCGCCATCGCCGCCCTCGGGGTCATCGCGCTGGTGACCGCGGGCCTGTACCGCGGGCGGGAGGCGGTCCATTGAGATCGCTCATCGTCAAGTACATCGCCGAGCTCATCCTCTTGGTGACGACGACCTTTGCGGTCTACCTGCTCTTGCGCGGGCACGACGAGCCGGGCGGGGGCTTTGCCGCGGGCATCGCCGCGACCCTGGGAATCCTCCTGCAGGCGGTCGCCACCGGCTTTCGCGAAACGCGCCGCCGGCTCGAGGGGCTGTTGCGCCCGGCGTGGGGCCTGGGGATGGTGCTCGCGGTCGGGGCCGCCGTCGCGCACATGGCGACCGGGGCGCCGTTCTTCACGCACTTCCACGCCGAGGCCACGCTGCCCGGCTCGGGGCTGACGCTCTCGACGGCGCTCGCCTTCGACCTCGGCGTCTTCCTGGTGGTCGTCGGCTCGGCGGCGGCCGCCTTCGCCGCGCTCTCGGAGGCGGCCCGATGGTAGGCCAGGGCGCCCTCCTCGTCGGCCTGTTGTTCACCTGCGGCATCTACTTGATGCTCAGCTTCAACACCCAGCGGCTGGCGATGGGGTTCCTGCTGCTGAGCAACGCGGTGAACGTCGTCGTGCTGGTCGCCTCGGGCATCCCCGCGGGCGCGAGGGCGCCTTTCGTCGGCGTCGCGGACGGGCCGCAGGTCGATCCGCTGCCGCACGCCTTTGTCCTCACCGCCATCGTCATCACCCTGGGCGCGGTGGCGCTGCTCTTCGCGATGGCCGCGCGGGCCCGAAAGGAATCGGGCACCGACGACCTGCGCGACGAGGCGGGGAGAGAATGAGCAACCTGGTCGCCGCTCCGGTCCTGCTGCCGCTGGCCACGGCAATCCTGCTCTTCCCGCTGCGCAACCGCCGCAGGCTCGAGCGCGGCGTCTCGCTGCTGAGCGCGGTCGGGTTGCTGCTCTTCTCCTCGTGGCTGATGCTCCTCGCCGCGCGCGGAGAGATCCTGGTGCTGCCGCTCGGCTCCTGGAGCCCGCTCGTCGGCATCGTTTGGGTCGTCGACCGGCTGAGCGCGGTGATGCTGGTGGTCTCGGGGATCATCTCGCTGGCCACGCTGGTCTACGCCCGCGGTGGGCTGCGGCCCGAGCGCGAGACGCGCTTCTTCTACCCGCTGCACCAGCTCATCATGGCCGGAGTCTGCGGCTCGCTGGTGACGGGCGACTTCTTCAACCTGTTCGTCTTCTTCGAGGTGATGCTCATCGCCTCGTTCGCGCTGATGACGCTCGGGGCGCGCTCCCGGCAGCTCCACCGCAGCTTCGCGTACGTGCTGGTGAGCCTGGTCGGCAGCCTGCTGCTCTTCGTCGGGGTCGGGGTCGTCTACGGCACCGCGGGCACGGTCAACATGGCCGAGCTGTCGCGCCGGGTGGCCTCGATGCCGCTGCCGCCGACCTTCTGGGCGGCCGTGGCGCTGATGCTGGTCGCCTTCTCGCTGAAGGCCGCGCTGGTGCCGTTCTTCTTCTGGCTGCCCGATTCGTACCCGGAGGCGCCCTTGCCGAGCGCCGCGCTCTTCGCCGGGCTGCTCACCAAGGTCGGGGTCTACACCCTGTTTCGCGTGGTCCCGCTCATCAGCGGCCCGAACCCCGGGCCGCTGCTCTCGGTGCTCGTAGGCCTCTCGGCGCTCACCATGCTCCTCGGGGTCTTGGGCGCGCTCGGTCGCGGGACAGTGCGCGGGATCCTCTCGTTCCACATCGTCAGCCAGGTCGGGTACATGGTCTTCGGGCTGGCGCTGTTCACGGTCACCGGCCTGGCCGCCGGGCTCTTCTACACCGTCCACAACATCCTCGCGAAGTCGGCGCTCTTCCTGTCGGGCGGCCTCTGCGAGCGCATCGGCGAGAGCGGGCGGCTCGGGCAGGTGCGCGGGCTGGCGAAGACCCATCCCTGGGCGGCGGTCGGCTTCTTCGTCCCGGCGATGGCGCTCGCGGGGATCCCGCCGTTCAGCGGCTTCTGGGCCAAGCTGCTGGTGATCATCGCCGGCTTTCGCGAGGGGGCCTTCGTGACGACCACCGTGGCCATCGCGGTCGGGTTTCTCACCCTCTGCTCGATGCTCAAGATCTGGAACGCGGTCTTCTGGGGCGCGCCGAGCGGCCAGCTCCATCCCGAGCGCGGCCACGACTGGCGGATGGTCGGGCCGCCGCTTTCGCTGGCGGCGCTGACCGTGATTCTGGGACTCGGCGCGGCGCAATTCTTCGGCTACACCGAGGCCGCGGCGAGTCAGCTTTTGGCACGCACGCCCTACGTCGACGCGGTCTTGGGCAGCCCGGGCTTGGCCACGAAGGGGCCGCGATGAGCTACCTCGCGCTCAACCTGATGCTGATGGTGGTCTGGATGTTCCTGTCCGACGGAGGCATCGGCGGGCTGCTCGTCGGCTTCGCGGTGGGCTACCTGGTCCTCGTCCTCGCGCGGCCCTTCGTCGGGGGCCACAGCTACGTGCGCGCGCTGCCCGGGGCGCTGTGGCTGCTGGTGGTCTTCGCGTTCGAGTTGGTGCGCGCGAGCCTGCGCCTGGCGTGGGACGTGTTGCGTCCGCGTCCCAACTTCGAGCCGGCCTTCATCCGCTTGGAGGCGACCGACCTCAGCCCCTTGCAGACCGTCCTCTTCTCGGCGCTCGTCTCGCTGACGCCCGGCAGCGTCGCGGTGGACATCGACGACTCGAGTGACGCGCTCTACGTGCACGCGCTGTATGCGCAGGACGCCGAGCGCGCCCGGGACAACATGCGCATGTTCGCGCGGCTCATCCGGCGTGCCTCCGGCGCGCCGGTGCCCGGCCGGAGGGCAGGATGAGCGTGGACCTGGTCGCGGTCATCGGGCTCGGGGTGCTGGGGCTGAGCATCGCGCTGTGCGGGGTTCGCGCGGCAATCGGGCCGTCGCTGTTCGACCGCGCGCTGGCCTTCGACTGCATCAGCTACAACTTCGCCGGGAGCATCCTGCTCGTCTCCCTCCTGATGCGCAGCGCCCTCTACATCGAGGTGGTGCTGGTGATCGCGCTGTTCGGCTTCATCGCGACGATCACCATCGCCTTCTACCTGGAGGGCACGCTCGTTGAGTGAAGCGGTGACCAGCGCCCTCATCGGCGTGGGCGTCTTCTTCCTGTTCGTCGCCTCGCTGGGCGTGCTGAGGCTGTCGGACTTCTACACGCGCATCCACGCGCCGACCAAGGGGGCGACGCTCGGCCTGTCCTCGTTGCTTCTCGCCTTCGCGGTGGCGGTGCCGGAGACGACGGCGATCACCAAGGCGCTGCTGGTCCTGGGGCTGATCGCGGCGACCGTGCCGGTGGGCTCCCACATCCTGATGCGTGCGGCCTACAGGTCGAACGTGCCGCGGGCGCGCGAGACGAAGCTGGACGAGTACCACGAGGAGCTCGAGCGGCGGCGAGGTCGGCGCGAGGAGCCTCCCGAGTCGACCGACGTGCTGGAGGAGCAGCAGCCGGAGCGCCGGTTGTAGTGACGAGTGGAGGGCGAGGAGAGGTGTGGCGGAGCTGGAGCTCCGCCGTCCATTCTCCGCTTAACGCGTCCATCCTCTTCCGCTCGCTGGCCGAGAAAAAAAGCGGCATGGCGCGCGAAGCCATGCCGCTGGTTCTGACGGGTCATCGGCAAGCCGGGTAGCGCCGGTCTACTCGAGCGAGAAGCTGGCTCTCGCCGCCTGCTCCTGGAGGGAATCGAGGATGGCGCCGTCGAGAGTCGCCGCGCCCGAGGCGGCCCGCTTCTTCTGCTCTGCGGCGACGTAGGCGCGGCGTTGGGCCTCGAGCTTCTGCATCCTGCCGCGGATCTGGTCGCGCTCCTTCGCCTTCTCGGCGACGAAGGCCTGGCGCGCGGTCTCGTCCATCGCCTGCATCTCGACCGGGAGGGCGGCCGGCGCGACCGCGGCCATGGCGCGGCCCCCAGCGGTCGCGTCGACGAGGTCCCAGTCCTCGGCCCGGTACTGATCCTTCGCTTTGGCGAGCGCGCGGTTGACGCCCGCGCCTTGGCCGGCCGACAGGGCGTTGCGGTCTTCGCGCGCCTGGCGAGCCTTGGCCTCGGTGCCCCTGGCGCCGTAGCCGACGTAGGTCTCGTTGAGCTTCTGCCCGAGCTGGGCGAGCTCGGCGTCCTGTGGGGCAACGACGTGCGCGACCCGGCGGTTCGAGTCGATGAAGGCGTAGCGGCCATCGGCGAGCAGCGCGCCCTGTTTCCAGCCGCTTCGGATTCCTTCCTGCTCGCTGCCGCAGAAGATGGTGTTGACGGTGATTCCCTTGGAGATCGCCCGCTTGATGGCGGCCTGGTAGTCGACGTCGCCCTGGTTGAAGGGCTCGTTTCCGGCGATGAAGATCATCTTCAGCGTGCCCTTGCCTGAGCGCCACTCGAGCTCGCGGGTGGCCGCGTCGATGACCTCGCCGCAGAACTCGTCGCCGCCGCTCGTCCTCAGGCCATGAAGCTGCTCGGAGACCCGGTCGAGGTCGGTCGTCAGGTCCGAGACCTTGCGCAGGAAGCCGTTCTTCGCCGAGAGGCGGTCGTTGCCGTACTCGTAGAGCGCCACCTCGAGCCGCGGCGCGCGGCCCGAGTAGCGGGCGCGGGCGAACTCGTTGACGAGCTTCCAGAGCTGGGACTTCGCCTGCGAGATGAGCCCGTCCATGCTGTTCGAGGTGTCGAGCAGGACGGCGATTTGAATCACGGGCTGCGGCTTCGACTCCCCGCTCGCGGGGATAGGTTCGGGCGACCGGGCAAGGGCGGGGGCGGCGGCGGTGATGGCGCAGGTGAGGAGCGCGGCGAACATGCGGGTCATTTCTCTTCCTCCGGTAGGAGCCCGGGAGCGGGCCGGCTCGGAAGAGAACGGATGACCGTGGGCGAGGATCTAGCGAGGGAGCGCATCAGTCGAGAGTCGAGGAGCGAGAGTCGCGAGACGAAAGGCCCCGCCCGGACCTGGCTTTTCACTCCCAACTCCCAACTCAAAACTCACAACTCAATCGTTCCGCGGCACAACGACCATCGGCCCGTGCGTGCGTCCTGGCGCGCGGCCGGCCGCGCGGTGGCCCAGACTCCGACCGATAGCCATTCTTCGAGTTGGCGGGCTTTGGCGGTGCGGAGGGGGCAACGATGCTGCGTTCGTGTGCGCTGGTCTTGGCGGTGGGGCTGGTCGCTGGCTGCAGGCCCGAAGGGCATCCAAGCGAGCCGTACTCGCCGTCGAAACCTCCGCCGTACTTCTCCGCGGACGCGGGACTCCCCGACGACGGTCTGGAGGACGACGCCGGTGCCGTCCAGCCGCCCGATGCCGGGATAGGCGATCGCCTCGACGGCGGGGACACGACTCCGCTCGACGCCGGCGCACCCGATCCGCTCTGCGAGGCGCAAAACCCGGACCCGCCGTGCTTCGAGGCCGGCTGCGTCATCGAGGGCGCCGGGCTCCGGATGGAGATCGTCCACGTCGAGTCCGGCTACCGCGCGCTCGGCGTTAGCCCGCTCGGCGCCATCCTCGCGGTGCGACTCGGCGACCCCTGGAGCCGGCTGTGGGCGAGCTGCGACGGCGCGAAGAGCTGGGCGTGGCGCGGTGAGCTCGACGCCGAGCTGAGGCACCTCGTCGTGCTCGCCGACGGCACCTTCCTCGCCGGCACCTGGAAGCGCGGCGGCCACGGGCTCTCGCGCTCGACCGATTCGGGGCGCACCTGGCGCACGGCGCTCGAGCTTGGCGACCGACGCATGCTGCAGCCCGAGAGCATCGCCGAGCTGGGCGGCGAGGTCTTCTTCGCCGAGTACCAGGCGACGCCGGGCGAGGACGTGGTCCCCGTCCACCTCTGGGCGAGCGAGGACGGAGGCGAGAGCTGGTCGGTGCGCTTCACCTTCGAGGGCTTCCGCCACGCGCACGGGCTGCTGGCCGACCCGAAGACCGGCGCGCTCTGGGCGTTCATGGGCGACTACACCGGCGGCATCCTCCGCTCGTACGACTCGGGGCATAGCTGGCAGACCGTGCTGCGGAGTACCGAGGCGGTCCTCGTCGACGCGGTCGCGACCTCCAAAGGGCTGCTGTTCGGGACCGACGCGCTCTATCGCCCGCTTCGCCCGGCGATCAAGCTGCTGCACACCGACGACTCGCTCGAGACCCTCGCGCCGCTGCCGGGGCCGAGCTACTCGGTCCACGCGCTCTCGGGCGAAGGCTTCCTGCTCGGGACCACCCGCGAGACCGGGGGCGATGTCTACGGCCCGTGCGACCTGAGCGCACGGCTCTTTGGCAGCGCCGACGGCCGGACCTGGAGCGAGCTGCTGGCGCTGCCGCGTGAGAGCCCCTTCGTCTACTGCCGGGTCGACCCGCGGTGGAGCCTGCCGGCGGGCGAAGCGATCATCGAGCTCGAAAACGTGAAGGGGCTCGGAACGCACGGCTTTCTCATCGTCCGGGTGAGCGGGCGTTAATGCCTTGGTGGGCCCCGAGGCGCGGATGAAACCCCAGCTCCGTCGTCGCGCGAGCGGCGGAATGGAGGATGAAGCTCCCGTCGCCGTTGCACCGTGCCGCTCTTGCCGGACGCGTCGGTGCGCAGTGATTCGAAAAGACAGAGGGCGGCAGGCCGAAAGGCCCGCCGCCCTCCTTGCCAGCTCACCAACCAGCTACGGCGTGAAGCCGAGCGTGGTCTGGGCGATCTCGGTCCCCGCCATGTCCGTCAGCTTCGACGGCGCGGCCCCGGCGTTCACCGTCACCTCCACCGCGACGCCAACTGCCAGCGGTTCGGACGGGCGCCACAAGACCCGCGTTCGATCACTCGGATCGACCGTCGCACAGCCGAACAGCGGGCTCCCGGACGCCTCGGGCGACACCGACCCGAGGTTGAGGTGCGCGTTGACGCTGAGCGTCGCGGGATCCACCGGCTCGCTGAAGCTGAGCGCGACCTCGCCGAAGGGCGCACTGCGCGTTGGCGTGGCGTCGAAGGCCACCTCGTCGAAGGTCGGCACCGCGGACTCGACGTCGAAGCTGGCGAGGTCGCCCGCGAACGGGTTGCCCGCGAGGTCGGTCACGGCGTCGATGAGCACGAGGTAGTTGGCGCCCGCCGCGAGGTTGACGCTCGGCGCGAAGACGACCGTGGCGCCCTCGACGTGGTAGCTGCCGGCGATGTCGTTCGTCCCGTCGTTGAGCACGAAGGTCGCCGCGCTCACGCTCGCCGGGTCGATGGGCTCGTTGAAGGTGGCGACGACGCGGGTCGCGCCGAACACGCCCGTCGCCCCGTCGGCGTCGACCAGGGTGCCGTCGAGCTGGCGCACCTGCAGGTTCGCCAGGGTCGGGGCGGCCGTCTCGCCGGTGTAGATCATGCCGGGCTGCGGGTCGCCGACCGCGCAGGAGGCCGACGAGATGACGTCGGTCGGGGGCGCGCCGGTGAGGCCGTTGCAGCCGGTGACCGCGGAGAGCGAGTCGTAGATGTTGGCCGTCGCGTACTGGCGGATCTTCAGCGAGTACTGGCAGTCGGCCTTCATGTAGGGCGCCCGGGCGACCTGGATGTGCACGCGGTCGGGATGGGTGGCCGCGCCGGCGATGTGCCGCACCTTGAGCGCCAGGCGGGTTCCGGCGTCCGGGCAGCCAGCGCCGCCGAGCGCCTCGAGGCTCACCGTGCCGTCGGGCTCGCCCGGCTCGGTGGCGTAGTACGAGGTGCCCTGGAACCGGTCGCGCAGGCCCTGGTTCGCCGCGATGGGCAGGGTCAGGGTGAACGACTGGTCGCCGTTGGTGGTCGAGGTCGGGGCCCTGGGCGAGACGTCGGTGTAGGTCGCCGCGCGCAGCGGGGTGATCGCGGTCGACGAGGCGGTGTTGCCGGTGGTGTGCGGCACCGAGTCGATGGCCGGCACCGGGTTGCCGCGGAAGTCGAGCACCTGGTCGGTCGAGTGGAACTGGTAGGGCTGCGACTGGTTGGGCTTGTAGGTCGGCACGGCGATGTAGGTCGCCGACAGCGGCTGCAGCGGGTTCTGGGCGACGATGCCGCCGAGGAGCTTGCCGTTGAAGGTGGCGTACACCGTCTCGTTGGTCACCGAGGCCAGGTGCAGCGGCCGGTCGAGGCTGTTGAGCGGCACGAAGATGCCCGGGGTGATCTCGGACTCGGGCGGCGAGAACGTCACGTGCGTGACCGGGCTGGTCTCGAAGCGCACGAGCAGATCGCTCTCGAGGTAGTTGCCCGACCCGGTGGTCAGGCCGCCCGAGCCGCCGAGCAGCAGCAGCGCGTACCGGCCCTGATCGGCGCCCGCGTCGAGGTGGTCGAGGTTGGGGGCGACGGTGATCATCACCGAGCGCGGGGTGGCCGGGTCGTCGGGCGTGATGGTGGCGGCCACCGGGGTCGAGCCGCCCTCGGCGACGAGCTGGATGTTCGCCGGGTCGAGGCTCACGGGGTCCATCGGCTCGGCGAAGCGGATGACGAAGGCGGCGTTGACCGGCACGTCCTCAGCGCCCTTGGCGAGCGGCTCGTCGATGACCGAGTTCTTCACGCGCAGCTCGGCGACCTCCGGGGGGTTGCGGGTCATGAAGTCCCAGGCGAACGGCGAGCTGAGCCGCTGGCCCGAGGCGATCTCGACCTCGGTCGAGACCTCGACCGAGTAGAGGCTCGCGTAGAGCAGCCGCCGCATGCCGGCCAGGCACGGGATGGGCGCGTCGGTGACGTTGAGGCAGACGTAGTTGCCGGTCAGCCCGCTCTTGTCGCCGATGGCGTACGGGTTCGCCTCGTCGAGCGGGACCTGCGCGGTGCGCCCGAAGGCGTCCTCGTAGGTCAGCACGATCTGGTTGCCGCCCTCGGTCAGGCTGCTGACGAGGACCGCGTCGACGAACTCGACGCAGATCGGCGCCCAGGCCTCGACGTCCATCTCGTCGATGTCGGGGGTCAGCCCGACGATCAGCGCGTTGCTCGAGGTGCGGAAGCTGAAGGTGTAGTCGACCGGCAGGTGCGAGACGCCGTTGGTGCCGACCACCCCGCCTACGCCGCCGAGCACGGTCACCGTGTAGAGCGTGTCGGCCTTCAGGTGGGGGGCGTTGGCCGCGTCGCTCGGGTCGTAGACGATGCCGAAGCTCGCGTTGTCGTAGCTGACGAAGCCCAGGTCGATGGCGAGCGCCTGGTCGGAGGTCGAGCCCTCGTTGATCCAGAAGTTGCAGGCCGTCTGGACCGCCGGCGTGCAGGGCACCAGCGAGACCGCGGCGATGTCCTGGTTGAACTGCAGGGTCAGGTTGGTGCCGATGGGCGCCAGGTGCGAGGTGCCGCTGGGCGTGGTGGAGACGATCTGCAGGTCCTCGAAGGCGATGACGAAGCTGATGGTCGCGTCCTGCTCGAGCTTGCCCATCACCTCGCCGTCGACGACGGTGGCGTCGGCGGCGGCGATGCCGGCGAGCGCAGTGGCGCGGTAGGTGTGGTCGACGACGAGCGGCGCGCTCGGGGTGAAGACGATCGTGGTGCCGTCGACGTCCTGGCCCACCGCGGTGCCGTTCGTGCAGGCGAGGGTGCCGGCGACCGGCGCACTGCCGTCGCTCTCGTCGACGAGCGTGAAGCGGGTGAGCGCGGTCTCGCAGCGCAGGGCGCGGTCGAAGGTGAAGCGCACGTCGCTGAGCGAGGAGACGTTGGCGCCCGGCTCGCCGTTGGGCGAGGTCGAGGAGAGCGCGAGCGGGCCGGGGTCCTGGGCGCGGAAGGAGAAGACGACCGGGGGCGCCTCGAGGAAGCCGCCGTTGAGGGTGGCGGCCGACGAGCGGATCGAGTCGGCAAGGCCGCTGCCGCCGGACAGGGCGACCTCGACCACCGAGCTCTGGGCGAAGGCCGAGTGCTCGCAGCGCACCGCGGCCGCGTCGCCGCCGTCCGGGCAGACGAAGCTGCAGGTGGCCTGCGCGGGCGCCGGGGTCGCCTGGTCGGGATCCTCGCGGGTTGCGAAGGTCTCGGTCACCGTGAAGGTCGAGCCGGTCACCGAGGCGCAGTCGAGCGCCTCGCTGAAGCTCACCGCGATCGGCGCGAGCAGGTCGACGTCCACCCCGTCACCCGAGGGCGAGGTCGCCTTGACGAGCATCGGCGGCGGGTTCTCGGTGACGAAGCTGAAGACGTAGTCGCTGGGGAGCTGGCCGTTGCGGCTCGTCGCGTCGTCGCTCTCGATGGCGTCCTCGGGCCAGGCCGCGGGCACGTCCTGCCCGAAGGCGCCGCCGGCGAGGCGGATCTCGAAGGTCGCCGAGTAGGGGAACGGCTGCGACGGGTCGGCCGGGTTCAGGGTGATGGTCGTCCCGCCCTCGGCGCAGGCCGGAGTGAAGGCGTAGGTGCCCTGCGTGCCGTCGGCGAGGGTGACGCTCGTGGTCACGGTGCTCGCGTTGACGGTGTTGCAGGCGAGGGGCTCGGCCAGCTCGATTTGGATGGGCAGGGCGGCGACGAGCACACCGGTCGCGCCGTCGGCGGGGCTGGTGCGCACGACAAGCTGCGCGGCCGGGTCCTCGACGCGGAATTCGACGAGGGAGAGCGACGGCAGCTCGCCGCCGCGAGTGGTGGCGCGGGTGCTCTCGACGTACAGCAGGCCGCCGCCGAGCGCCTGGCCGTCGGCGTAGTCGCCGCCGGAGAGCGCGAGCCCGAGGACCGTGGAGGCCTCGAACGGAAGCTGCGCGGCGTCGACGGTGAAGGTCGCGACGCACGGGTCGTTCGGATCGCCAGGCAGGCAGGTCCAGGGCGCCGAGGCGGGCGCGGCCGGGCACGACCAGCTTCCCTGCAGCTCGCTGACCTGCGTCTGGCCGGCGAGGCGCGGGTGCGGGTCGAGCGTGACGGTGCGGGTGACGATGAGCGAGTCGGAGAGCGAGGCGCAGCTCGGCGGCTCGCTGAAGGTGAAGCGCAGGGCAGGGGAGCGCTCGACGCCGGTGGCGCCGTCGGCGGGCGAGACGGCGACGAGGGCGAGCGGCGGCGG
>ENA-UOOR01002526-UOOR01002526.1-fermentation-metagenome-genome-assembly--contig:-NODE-2526-length-18301-cov-2.481366_pt1 | contig 18301 bp, 18 predicted proteins | sample MGYA00245780_ERZ724029 | MGnify/ENA primary metagenome ERZ724029 (study PRJEB28704, sample SAMN03018315) | fermentation metagenome | biome: anthropogenic terrestrial biome; feature: soil; material... | reverse complement strand
ATAATGGTTGCTGCTCTTAATTCCACCGCACTAGACAGATGTGGAAAAGAGATGGTTAATACGATGTGGGGAATAGATTAAGGTTTCGGTTAATGAAGTCCGTTTTCGCCCCAAAATGCAAAGCGTTCACAGTTGGCGAATAGTAGACTATTCACCACGGCGTCCAACTAGCGGCTCATTTCTGTTGGCAAGTCATGGGTAAAACGCTCAAAATAACGTGAGGGAAAATCGGGGTGGATATGGGTTTTGACGCAGTGGAGTTGCGTAAGGTATAATTATAGTGTAGAAGAGCCTTAGGGTGGTGGCAGACGATGGACAATCGAGAGAAATATGAACATTGGCGAGACACCGCAGTCTATGATTTAGAAACGGCGGACGCGATGATGTTGTCTGGGCGATATTTGTATGTTGTCTTTATGTGTCAACAGGCTGTAGAAAAATTGGCAAAAGGCTTGTACGTATTACATAAGGGCGAAGAGCCGCCAAGAATTCATAATATATGGAAAGTATTCGACCGCACCTTTGATATCCAAACATTTGACGAGCAAACTCGGGAAAGATTGGAGGAATATTACTCCACCTTTGATGAGTTGCTAGCTTATTATATTTCTGAGAGATATCCTTCCTATAAAAGTGTGTTATCGCAGTCAATAACGGCAGAAAAAGCCGGTGAAGTTTTGTGTAAGACGAAGGAGGTATTCTCGTGGCTGGAATCACTAGGGAAATAAGAAATGTCATTAATTCCTATTTAGCCGATTTGAGTCAAGAGATCAAGGTTGATAAGGCAGTTTTGTTTGGTTCCTACGCCAAGGGTACCTATCATGAAGATAGTGATATTGATCTGGCTATCTTTACCGATTCACTTAAAGATCTGGAGCGTGTTGAAGGGATCAAGTACTTGCTTAAAAAGGCCAGGAAATACAGGACTGTGGATCTACAACCGATTCCTTTTACAAATCAAGATTACGACGCGCCACTTGGAATCGTAGAGGAGATTATAAGAACAGGGATTGAAGTATACCCCGATTATTAGAACTAGAAGCAGGGGATGGGCTACGTTTGTCGTATCAAACGTATGCGGGAGCCAAATAGAACGATGTTTCCAGACACCGGGTAGCACTGCCATTGGGAATGAACGAACACAATACTATTGTATTGCAGGGGATGTCCTGCTCCATCGAGTAGCAGAGGGGACGATAACTTGGCTCTTAATCAGGGCGTCCTTGGGCACATCGTGCCTGAGTTCGTTCCCCTGATGGCCCACCATTCATAACACAAGCTAGAGACCTCTTCGGGGGTCTTTTTTTTGCGCAGAACGATTGAGATTGCCTTTGCGTCGGTGGATCTTGTTGTGGATCGAATAAGAGTCAATGAGTTCTATAGTACAATTGTCACACTGGATCCGGGGGGCTAGTAAGGGTACAATAAGCAGTCCACAGCTGGTGCTTTCGGTAGCTACCTATTGACGAATAACGCGTTTGTGGCATTTGTGAAGCCCCGTGGTTTAGACCGCGGGGCTTTTTGACATAAGGAAACTCTGGAAAATCTGACAAGACAGTACAACCCCACACAATTTTACACGAAAAGAGCAAAATAGAGGATTATTTCACACCTTGGCAGGAAAACGAAAAAATGTCTAGAACTAATTTCTAAAGTCAGACCGTAATATTACACAATCTATCGAAAGAAGGGAAATGAGAGATGAGTACGCTAAAGGCAGTATACTACATAAACCAATTCTTCGCAGGCATTGGCGGCGAAGATAAGGCTGATACTGGATTGACCGTTTTCGACGAAAAGAAAGGTCCCGCCATCGGGATTGAGAGTATGTGGAACGGCGAAATGAAAGTGGCGAAAGTATTATCCTGTGGCGACAACTTCATAAATAACGAGGAGAACTATGAAAGCGTTATTCCCGAGATTGCCCAAATTATTCGGGAGATAAATCCTGACGTTTTTATTGCAGGTCCCGCATTTAACGCCGGACGCTATGGGGTCGCCTGCGCGAAGCTATGTGATTATGTGCGCAGGGAACTAAATATTCCAAGTGTCACAGCAATGTATTTTGAGAATCCTGCTGTGCGGATGTATGTCCGAGATAACTACATTGTTGAAACAGGGGAAACCTCTGGAAGTATGAGGCAAGCTTTGCCTACGTTGGCCAAGCTCTCATTGAAGTTGGCAAAAGAGGAGAAGATCGGACCAGCTAGGCTAGAGGGTTACTTACCTACGGGTCATCGCTATAATGAGTACCACGAAAAAACAGGAGCGCAGCGAACAGTAGAGATTCTCTTGAAAAAGCTTAATAATGAAAAGTATGTGACAGAAGTTCCCCTACGAGGCTTAGAAATGGTGGAATCTGCAGATCCCGTCGCAAGCATTAAGGCGGCAAAAGGTGCGCTGATTACTACAGGCGGTCTCGTTCCTAAGGGGAATCCTGACGGATTGAAACAAGCATTTTCTGTGACTTATGGTAAATACGACATCAGCCAGCTGGATTCTATCCCTGCAAGCGATTATGAGTCTATTCACGGTGGGTATGACACGACCCATGTCAATGAAGATCCTAATCGCCTAGTTCCCTTAGATGAACTGCGCAAACTAGAACAGGAAGGCGCATTTGGAGGCATTTATCATGAGTTCTTTACAACTTGCGGAATCGGTACCAATGTTGAAAGGGGAAAAGACATTGGCCGGCGAATTGTAGCAGATTTGCGGCAAGCTGGTGTGGAGTTTGGCATTTTGACTTCCACTTGAGGAACCTGTACTCGTTGCGTCGCAACGATTTCAAAAGAACTTGATCGGGCAGGAATTCCCAATGCGGTCATTACAGCTTTCACTTCCATCGCTTACAACGTAGGAGCGAACCGAATCATCTATGGGGGCAACTTCACTAATCCAGTTGGAAACTTGGACCTACCCTTAGATAGGGAAAAAGATTACAGACGAAATATTCTGCTGAAGGCACTCGAAGCGGTGGGCACAGCTGTGGCTGAGCCGACTATTTTTGAAGTAGATCAGAGTAAGGAGGGTTAGTGATCATGAAGCTAACGCGGCAGTATTTTGATGTGAAAGATGTAGTGTGGGGTAAAGAGCTTGGCTACAAAGATGGTGTATTAACGATCAACAAAGAACAACTTCTTGAGCAAGCCAAATCCTATTTGAAAGCAGTTACAAACGTGGACTTGGAAATTATCAAACCAGGGGAAGATGTTCGGATCATCCATCTGCTTGATACAATTCAACCCATGTACAAGGTAGAAGGACAAGGCCAGCAATACTCAGGTTTTTTTGGTCAACCTGATACAGTTGGCGAGGGTATAACAAATCTCTTAAGGGGCATTTCGGTGATGGAAAGTGCCCCCTTACCCTGGGACGACAGCGCTTCAAGCGGTCTCCTCTATCCGAGAGATGCTATCATGGATATGAGTGGACCCATTGCCGGCTTTACTCCCTTCTCTGAAACGATCAACCTAGTCGTCCTTTATGAACTAGCTGAAGGCAAATCTTCTGCTGAATATGATAGAGATATTAGACAAATCGGTCTCGCGATCGCTCGGGAGTTGGCTCAGTTGACTGTGGGCCAGGAACCTGATGAAACAGAAGTTTTTGCCATTAACGAGGTAGACCCTGACCTGCCCAATATAGTATTAGTATGGAAGTGCCAAAACCAAGGCGTTTACTCTAACACCCTTTTGTATGGTCTTCCCATCGATAATTTAGTGCCTACACTGTTGCACCCCAATGAGATGCTCGATGGCTGTGTTGTTAGTGGCAATTATGTATGGCCTGCTTTTAAAGTCCCTACATATTTACATGCCAATCATCCCATTGTCTTGGATCTGTATAGACAGCATGGAAAGACATTGAATTTTCGAGGGGTTATACTTGGTCGTAGCCATAATCCCACAAACTGGCATAAGGAACGCTCTGCCAATTTTTGCGTAAAGATCGCCCGGTACTTAGATGCCGATGGCTTGATCATGGCTTGGGAAGGTGGAGGAAATGCTGCAGTTGATGGTATGTTAACGATCCAGGCAGCTGAAAGAGTGGGTATTAAAACCTCTACCATTACCTTTGAATTTGGAGGCAAAGACGGTACAGAAGGCATTCTGCTGGTAGATGATGTCCCAGAAGCTGATGCCGTAATCAGCGGTGGAAGCATTGAAAAGACATACGTACTACCGGAGGTGTTCAAAGCTGTTGGCGGCGACTTTTTACGTCTTAATAAAGAAGCGGGAGGATATTTTCCGCCAGCTACTGAGAGTATTACCTTTGATACTACTACACACCTATACCTGTCAGGAAATCAATCTGGGCACAGTAAGCTTTTTGCAGAATCCTATTAGATTGTGAGGCGAAGATGTCATGATTAACCCATATCAGTATGTTCAAGCCGAGCCTTATAAACTGTACATTGACGGGGAGTTTGTGCCATCAGCAACGGGAGAAACAACCCAAACGCTAAATCCAGCGAACAACGAACCCTTTGCGACGATGTACAAAGGTGGCAAAGAAGATGTAGAAAGAGCCATAGCCGCTGCTAGAGATGCCTTTGACAACGGTCCTTGGGGGAAAATGAGCAACCTACGCCGTAGTAAACTGCTCTTGCGAGCAAGAGATTTATTGCTGGAAAGACAAACTGAATTTGCCTGTCTAGAAGCATTAGATTGTGGAAAAATGTATCCTAGTACCCTCTATTATGAAATTCCGCAGGCTCTAGATGCTTTTCAGTACTATGCTGGTAAAGCCCGTGCAGGCTTAGAGGGAAAGGTAGTTCCTGTAGATGGTGGTGGCCAATACCTTAACTATGTGACCTGGGAACCTTGCGGAGTGGTGGGTGAAATTCTCCCTTGGAATGGTCCCCTTATGATGGGTTGTCAAAAGGTAGCTGCTATTTTGGCGGCGGGTAATACAGTCGTTGTGAAACCCTCGTCCTGGGCTTCACTGAGCTTGCTCAAACTCGCTGAAGTATTTCATGAAGCTGGCTTTCCACCTGGGGTGATCAATGTCGTAACTGGTTCGGGAAGACTGGTAGGGGATATGCTTGTCAGGAGCAAGGATGTAGATATGGTTTCTTTGACCGGTGGAACAGAAACCGGCAAAAGCATTATTGAAAGTTCCGCAGATACCGTTAAACCCTTGGCTCTCGAATTGGGCGGCAAGAGCCCGAACATCATCTTTGAAGATGTGGATATTAAAAACGCCGCTAAATGGGCTTTGTGGGGATTTACACTAAATTCTGGACAAGTCTGTGTTGCAGGTTCTAGGATCATCGTGCAAGAATCTATTTATGAAGAATTCCTAGCAGAAATGGCCAGCCTTTGTAAGAACTTTAAGTTGGGTGATGGCTTTGAGTTTGAAAACGGAGTGAATTTTGGACCATTGATTTCTGCATCACATTATGACTTTGTCTTAAGCACCATCCAGAAGGGTAAGGAAGAAGGAGCCAGACTTTTCGTAGATGGCACCAAAGTCGATGATACTCTGGCTAAAGGAAACTTCATTGCTCCTACGATCTTTGCTAATGTTACAGAAGATATGACCATTTTTAGAGAAGAGATCTTTGGACCTGTTGCTTGTGTTTCAAAATTTAAGACGGAAGAGGAAGCTGTGGCCTTGGCCAATGCAGTAGACTTCGGCTTAGCTGGTGCAGTTTTCTCCAACAATATCAAAAGAGCTCTGCGAGTTGCAGAGCAGATCAAAGGCGGTCAGATTTATGTGAACACCTACTTTAGTAAGGGGATGGTCGAATCGCCAGGAACAGGGTGGAAACAGAGTGGACTGGGTATCGCAGGAATCCACAAGTATATGCGCTCTAAGACTACATTTGTAGAATTAGGTGAGAATGTAGAGCCACCGATGTAGAGGCAGACGAAGGTCTCATGATGGGAGCCTCGACTGGATCCCGTCTTCATTCAGAAGGGAGGAACGTACGGGAGATGAAACGTTCCCTACTCATTGTTTCGGTTGTAGCAGCAGTTTTCGTTATCGTTGCTTTTCTCGTAGGCGGCAGGGCTTTAGTCTTGGAGGGCTTTAACATTTCCATCAATTCAGCAACCCAGTCTGCCCTTATGTTGTTTGCTTCCTTTATAGTCATTGGCCAAATTCAAGTGCTTCTTACCAAGGAAATGTTAGATCGCTGGTTCAAAAGGTCGAGTGGGATCAAAGGGATCGTTGTCAGTGCCGTAGCCGGAGGATTATTTCCTGGAGGGCCTTATATTTACTTTCCCTTTGTTGCTAGCTTTGCGGAGAAGGGACTACCCTTTTATGTCTTGATAGCATTTTTGCTTGGAAAAAACACCTACGACTTTGCACGTTTTCCCATGGAAGCAAGTTTAATCGCTCCTAACATAGCAATTATTAGGAATCTAATTACGCTCCCGGTCCCCATCATTATAGGTTTACTGGCCAAGCGTTACTTTGGCAACAAAACTATAGAGAATGTTCTCGGGCAGGCAGGTGAAACAGATGCTACAAACGACCGTAGCCCTTAGTATCGTGGCAGTCATCTTGATCATGGTGAATGCCAAGCTATCAGGGAGACATATGGAAGGCTTAAAGGCAGGCTTAAAGCAGGCGTTACTGTCAATTCCCCTGATTATTGTTGCTTTTATCCTGGCGGGGATGCTTGAAGTTTTGATTCCAAGGGAATTCGTGCAAAGTTGGCTGTCGCGAGAAGCGGGCTTAAAGGGAATTGTCTTGGGTACCTTTGGTGGAATGCTGCTAGCTGTGGGCCCTTATGCTTCGTTTCCCATTATTGCCTCCATCTGGGCTTCTGGTGCAGGGCTTGGGACGGTAGTCGCTATCTTGACAGGTTGGGCCTTATTGGGTTTGGACAAAGCCCCCTTTGAAACAGCATTCTTTGGTACTAAGTTCTATGTTTACAAATGGGGTGTTAGTGCACTCTTTTGTCTTGGTGCTGGTTTCATAGCCCATGTTTTGGAACTTGCGCTGTTGAGTTGGTGACAATGGGGTTGGGTGCAGATATGATTCTTATTATGTAAATTAAAGATTCGCTCAGCATTTTTACCAGAGGTTACATATTCGACTATTTGAGCAGGACTTTGAAAGTTTGTCTAGAATAAATACCAAGACTATCTGGACTGTAATGTGTAGTTATCAAACTTTTTACATATTAGGGAAAGGGGCCGCGCAAGATGAGTCTTAGATGGAGACGCCTAGGAGGGGAACAAACCAAGGTCGCCCTTTTGGCACTCTTACCGTCATTTATTGTGTTTTGTGTATTTACTGTCTATCCGCTTTTCTACTCATTGTACATGAGCTTTTTCAATGTTCATTTGATTGCTAGTACCAGGCGTTTTGTCGGCTGGGCGAATTATGTTACGTTGCTGAACAACCCTACATTCAAAAAAGCAATTATGAACACCGTTCATTACACGATTGGGGTAGTGCCCATTGGCATCTCTCTTTCCTTGGTTGTTGCCGTTCTCCTCAACAATCGCTTACGTCTTGAAGGTTTTTTTCGGTCAGCCTTTTTCGCACCTGTAGTTACCTCTATGGTGGCTGTGTCCTTGGTGTGGACCTGGATGCTAGAACCAAACTATGGACTCCTCAACTCCCTTCTGACTCGAATTGGAATTACAGGCCCTGGTTGGCTCACTGATCCTAGCTGGGCTATGACATCTGTTATTATCGTTAGCATTTGGAAAAACCTGGGCTATAATATGGTGATTTTTCTTGCAGGACTTCAGGATATACCCAGTGAGGTCTACGAAAGCGCGCAAATCGATGGAGCTTCCTCTGTGCAAAGCTTTTTCCGCATGACGCTCCCCATGATGAAGCCGACGATCGGGTTTGCTTCTATCATGAGCATCATGAGTTCTATGAAGGTGTTTAGCCAAATCTACACGATGACAGGGGGAGGACCAGCCAACTCCACGATGGTCATAGTTTACTACTTGTACCAACAAGCTTTTGAGTTTTATCGAGCCGGATATGCATCGGCCGTGGCTTGGATACTCTTTGTCATCATTATGGTCTTTACAGTCATTCAAATGCGGTTTTTCAAGACTGATTATTAGGGAAAGGGGTAGATTGGTGAACTTTTTACGACTAAGGACAAACATTACTCGCACCATTTTGTACGTAATTCTGCTTGCTCTAGCAATCTCTATGTTACTCCCCTTTGCTTGGATGTTACTTTCCTCTTTCAAGGCAGAAGATGAGGTTTTCACCTATGATATGAACTGGTTGCCCTCGAGGATAGAATTCTCCGGTTATTACCGAGCTCTGACACTACAACCGTTTTTAATGTATGGAATGAACTCCATAGTTGTTTCAGCCATCGTAACAACTGTCCAGGTGGCAACGGCTACCTTGGCTGGCTATGCTTTTGCTCGCTTGGATTTTCCGGGCCGCAATGTGATTTTCTTGATTTATCTTTCGGCCATGATGATCCCAGTTCAAGCCACAATTATTCCAGCCTTTATTCTAATTAACAGAATGGGTTTTCTCGATTCCTACCAGGGACTCACGTTACCATTTCTGGCAACTCCATTTGGTGCCTTTTTGATGCGGCAATTCTTTTTGTCCATGCCAAAATCACTCGAAGAGGCTGCTATTATCGACGGATGTAGTCGCTTTGGGGTTTTGTTAAAGGTAGTTTTGCCCTTAAGTAAACCAGCTTTAGCGACATTAGGTCTCTTTACGTTTATGGGTGTCTGGAATGATTTTATGTGGCCCATGATTATAACGACTACAGCGGAGATGAGGACGCTACAGGTTGGGCTGGCTCTGATGCGTACGGATCTTTATCCAGACTGGCCCATGATGATGGCGGCTTCTGTAATGGCTACGTTACCTGTTATTCTGGCGTTTCTTTCGGCTCAGAAGCAGTTTATTCAGAGCCTAGCTTTTACCGGTGTAAAATACTAATTTATAGAGAAGTCTGGAAGGAGGGGTTGTAAGTACGTTACTACAGTGTTTGCTTGGAAGCTTGAGGGTTGTCGACATGACGAAAGACAAAACAGAGAGGGGTTATATTGTGCGCAAAAAAGTATTGTTGTTGACGCTAATGTTTGTTCTAGTCTTCGCAATAGGTAGTGTGGCTACAGCACAAGTAACAATCGATTATTGGCACTATCTTAGTGGGGATAACTCCCAGATTCATGAAGCAAAGGTAGCAGAGTTTAATAGGTTGCACCCAGACATTCATGTAGAAGTGCTTTATACAGGTAACCAGTTTGCTACAAGAGACAAGCTAATGGTCGCTGTAGCGGGGGGACAGCCCCCACACGTAGCACTAATGGACCAATTCTGGCCGCCGATGATGGTCGCCACTGGAGCGATGGTTCCCCTTAAAGACTTCGTAGATACGGATGAGTATTTTGAAGACTTTACGTCTATCTCACTTGACACTGTTACTATCGATGGAGAACAATGGACAATGCCGTTTTCCATGAGCAACCAAATTCTCTTTTATAACAAGGATATGTTCAGGGAAGTTGGTCTTGATCCGGAAAAACCACCCGCAACATGGGATGAATTAGTGGAATACGGCAAGTTGCTTACTCGCGATGTCGATGGCGACGGGCAAATTGACGAGTGGGGTGTCAACTTTACTACTAGAGCTAACATTGGTGCCGTCTACGGCTTCATTACCTTCTTATGGCAGGCAGGCGGCGAAATATACAATGAAGACTTTACTGCGACGGCATTTAATGATGAGGCCGCAGTTGAAGCAGTTAACTTTTGGATCGATTTAGCCCACAATCATAAGATACTAACGCTTTCGCCTCCTCAAGAAGGTTTTGAGGTTGGCCGCATCGCGATGCAGTACTCCAGTACGTCAGGTATTGCTCGAACGGCAGAGAAAGTAGATTTTGATTTTGGCGTAGCGCCATTACCGGCCCATAAGGAAATGGTTACTGGCGTAGGTGGTAGTAGTATGGGTATTTTCAGAACTACGCCAGAGAAAGAGGCTGCCGCATGGACCTTTGTTGAGTGGATGGCTAATGAGGAAAATAACTTAGAGTGGAGCATGGCTACAGGTTATACGCCACTGCGCAAATCGGTGCTCGCCTCGGACGAATATAATCAATATCTAGAAGAAAACCCATTCATTCAGACTGTTATTAAGCAAGCCCAATATGCCAGAGCTCGTCCAAACGTTGTCAGCTATGCCGATGTTTCGAGGGTGTTAGGTATTGCTGTTGAAGAGGCATTGTTTGCCAACGTTCATCCGCAACAAACTCTAGACAATGCTGTTGTCGAAGCAAACGGTTTTATTTTCTAAGAAGACTCTTGACTTATGTAATGAGAAAATCCAGCCAGTCCCAGGGGATTGGCTGGATTTAAAATACGAGAGGCGGTATGGCGATGTTGTTTGGAGTTACAACTATGACATTCTATCACAGACCTATTCTTGAAGCCCTAGAAATAATCGCCACTTGCGGCTTTGATTGTGCGGAAATTTGGGTGGATCATGCTTGGGATGACGAGCGTGGAGCAAGTGTAGAAGAACTGAAAGAAGCTCTTGTCAAACACAAATTAGAATCAACTATTCATTGCCCAATTATGGACATCAGTATCACCAGCCCGAATAAAGGAATACGCGAAGAATCCCTGCGTCAAACCTATCAGGCGATTGACCTTGCCCGGGATTTAGGTTCAAAGTTAATTGTCATCCATCCCGGCAGTAAATTCTCTGTACTAGAGGATTCTAAAACCCACTGGGCTAACCAGGTTGATTCCATCCGAAGAATTTTGGCGTATGGCAAGGAACAGGGAGTTTTAATTACAGTTGAGAACATGGATAGCGATAAAGAGATTGTCTCAGTGAAGTGCTGGGAAGACCTAGATCGACTCTTTGCAGACGTTGGAAGCAAAGAAAAGTGGGTAACCCTAGATGTTACTCATATCAGAGACACGGAGAAAGCTTTTATTGAACAAGCTGGATCGAACATTGCCCATTTCCATCTTAGTGATGGGACAGAGGCGAAAATGCACATGCGCATCGGCACAGGAGAGCTTGATTTACGGCGTATTGTGGCCGCTTTGCAGCAGGTTGATTATGCAGGTGTGTGGTCTTTGGAGTGTTTCATACCGAACAACAATGAAGAGCAATTGCGAGAAGAGCTTAAGCAGGCAAAGGCCTTATTCGCCAACTGATGTTTTGGCATGTTGATCCAAGAATGAAATAGGGGAAGGCGCTTTGCCTTCCCCTATCAATATTTCGAGCTCCTGCCTGACTACTGCAGTCTAGACCCTATTCTTGCAGCCGAATACTTGAATGTAGTGCATGAACATTTCCTTGTAAGCTTTAACACCCACGCCATAAGCCATACTCAGAGGCATAAAACCTAAGACTATTTTCTCATCTTTGTCTAGAAACTCTCTTACTGCATTGGTACCGGCAGAAGATAAGTCACTAAAGAGATTAATCTTGGCAATTCCAGCCTTAACAGCATTGGCTAGTTGTTCGTCGCCTGCAGAAGAGCCGCCGTGTAGAACCAGGGGCACTGGCAAGGTCTTTTTTAGTTCAGCGATGCGTTCTAGGTCAATGCGAGGTGCATCACCCTGGTAAAAACCATGGGCTGTACCTACCGCCACCGCTAAGCAGTCTACGGATGTTTGCTCCACAAATTTCTGAGCCTCTACTGGCTTTGTAAAGGAGTCATGAAAGTCAGCAGTGATTTCTGAAGCGGTACCCAAATAGCCAAGTTCTGCTTCTACAGATACACCTACAGCATGGGCCATTTTTACCACTTCAGCCGTTACCCTTACGTTCTCTTCGAAGGGCTCTTTCGAACAGTCGATCATGACGGAGCTAAAGCCGAACTGAATAGCTTTAGCACAAACATCAAAGGTGGTACCGTGATCGAGGTTCAGTGCTGCTGGAACGTGAGGATAGCGCTTAACCAGAAACTTCGTCATATCTGCTACTGCTTCAATATCATTTCTTGGCACACAGTCAATGATTAAAGGCGCCTTTAGTTCGCTACAGGCTTGAAAGACAGCTTCCAGGGTTTGAAAGTCATTTACGCCTGGGGCAGGAATACCATACCCCTTTTCTGTTGCTTCCTTAAGCAGGGGATTCATGTTCTCTAACATTTATAATTCCTCCATTCTGGTTCAGTGTTTGCTACATCGAAAGGACGATACGATACTTTTCGGCTTGAATGGCCATTTCAAAGGCCAGTTGAGCCTCTTCGAGAGGGAAGACCTTTTCAATCATCGGTTCTACACTAATAATCTTCTTGCCAATAAGTAGAGAAGCTTGATACAAGTCTTTCCGGTTTTTGCTTGTAGATCCAGTAATAGTAATGCCAGAACGATGAATCACATTTGGATCAATATTCATGGGCACCGCAGGGTGGGCCGAAGCAAAAAGCATGACTTTTCCATTGGGAGCAACCAACCCCATGGCTTGTTCATTCGCTTGCTCAAGACCGATAGTCACAATGACTACATCGGCCAAGCGTCCATCGTTGATGTCCTTAAGCTGCTGGCCAATATCGCCTGCATTGGGGTTCAATACGGCGTGGGCACCTGCACTGAGAGCCTTTTGGCGCCTTTGCTCATCGAGTTCACTTACCACAACAAAGGCACCCTGATACTTGGAGACCAGTATGTTAGCCATTCCCATGGCCCCTGCCCCAATGACTACGACAGTTTGGCCAAGTTGAATATCCAACTTATTCGTGCTCGATACGGCACAGGCAATGGGTTCTGAGAGTGCAGCCTGTTCGAAGGGAGTGTCCTTAGAAATCTGAACTAGGTTGCGTGGGTCTACGACAGAGTACTCTGACAAACCGAAAATACCCATGATTCCATCTTCGCGGTCTGACTTTTGCTGAGCCTTCAGCCGCATCTTCTCCACTTCACACTTTGCATCTTGACCCATTGCACATAAATAACATTGGTCGCAAGCGCTCCCACACCCACGGGCTACATGATCCCCTACTTTTAGTGGCGTGTAGGTATTGGGTCCGATTGCTTCAACAATTCCAGAAACTTCATGACCCCAAACACCTGGATAGACGGGGAATACGCCGGTAAAGAATCGCTGTTCTAAAGTGCATAGTGCTGTCGCTTTTTGGCGGACCAAGACTTCTCCTTGTTTTGGTTCTGGAATAGGAATAGTTTTTACCTCTACTTTACCTTTGTCGACAATGACTGCTGCCTTAGACTGAATTGACATAACAGGACCTCCCTATAGTTGCAAAATATAGTCAGCTAATTTCTTTGCGCTATATTTTTATCATTCTCCACAACTTGCGAAATTCCTCCCTGACATTTTTTCGTGTGGAAGTAAAGTTTGCTAGGAGGCAGGAGAATTGCATCAGACGGCAAATTACAACGGGTAAGACCTGATGTCCATTGATAGAGAGGGGGATTGCTTTGTTAGACTACAATGATGAGCAAGATCTCGATCTTTTGGTACGAATAAGCGAAATGTACTATATACAAGGGAAAGCTCAAAAGGAAATTTCCGAAGCTCTTAATCTGTCTCGGAGTGGTGTTTCGAGATTGCTGCACGCCGCAAGAGAGCGGGATATTGTTCAGTTTACTGTGCGAAATCCCTCGCAACGGCTCCTTGAACTTGGGCAGGCTGTAACAGAAGAGTTCGGACTCGTGGAGTGCCGGCTAAGTCCTGTAGAGCGTACTTATGAAGATCTACAATTACGTTTGGCTTATCAGGCTGCGAAGTGTTTGTTATCTCTGCTGGAATCTGGTGATATCGTTGGTGTAGGTTTTAGCTCAACTGTCCACAAAATGGTCGAGTTATTACCTAATTCCCATGATTATGCCTGTATGAAATTTGTCCCAATTTCTGGTGGGACCGGTGTAACGCGTGGACCGCATATTAACTATACTGTTCAGTTAGCTGCTAGTAAGTTTAGTGGCGATTACGTCGGTTTAAACGTTCCACTGTATATAGATGAACCTAGCATTGTAGCCAAGCTCTTTGAAGAAGAATCGATTAGACAGTGCACCGATCTGTGGAACCAGCTCTCCTGCGCAGTGATCGGTATTGGAGCCACCAATAGGGCTGTGCCTGAAGGCTTGCGAATTCCTTCTCCTGGTACTCCCACTACCGCGGCCGTCTGCGGTTGGTTTTTTGATGAACAGGGTCAGGTTGTGGCAGATAAGAGCACTGCGGCCATAAGCATTAAGCAATTGCAGGACACGCCGAAGGTTTTGGCTGTTGCTGGCGGAACCCATTCTACCGCAGCGATTTTGGCTGTACTACGGGCAGGATTTGTGACCCACCTGGTGACAGATGAAGAGGTGGCGCGGGATCTTCTGCACTTGAATAAGAAGTAATTAACCTTTCAACAAAAAAGTTGTTGCTAAATGAGCAGATAGTGATATTGATCACATCTGTACCTGAGTTCGTTCTCCTGATGGCCCACCATTTCCGTTAGAACACGAACCGCATCGTCTTGGTGCGGTTTTTTGCTGTCCATACACGTTGGTACGACGTACATAGCGGGTTACTTGTTTGTGCGATGAAAGAAGAATGGGTAATAAAGGATATTGCCTCAACATCGTGGAAGTACCAACAAGATTGTCTAGTGAGGAACACTGTGGACTTGTTTTTCTAAGTTCTTGGATGATTAATGGCAAGGAGGATATTATGCCAAACCCATGTTTTGCTAATCTGCTTGCAGTGCTAGAACGGGAAGTTCCTGCCCGGTCCACGCTTTTTGAGATGTTCATGAATGCCCCCCTCTATGAGGAGCTCGCAGCGATGGAATTTGTCAGTCCGCAAGATGATGTTAGCGAGTTGCGTCTCTTGATTCATGCCTTTAAGAACGGGGGATATGACTATGCCACGGTGCGTTCATCGGACTTTCTTTTTCCCAGAGGTGAGGCTGGAATGAAGACGACCCGATCACTCAATGAGGGTAGTGTGATCCATGATCGCAAGTCATTTGAGGAATACCCTTGGCCGAATCCCGATGACTTTGATTCATCACGATTGGAGAGGATCGCTCCAGATCTTCCCGATGGAATGAAGCTTGCTGTGATGGGTCCTGGCGGCGTTTTGGAGAATGTCATTGACCTAGTGGGTTACGAAGCACTGTGTTTTATGCTGGTTGATGATCCCAAGCTCGTTCGGGATATCTTTGCGGAAGTAGGCAAGCGTATTGATCGTTACTATGAAATCGCCGCCACCTACGATACAGTTGGGGTTCTGATCTCCAACGACGATTGGGGCTTCAACAGCCAGACCATGCTCGCACCAGAGGATATGCGCCGTTTGGTCTTCCCCTGGCATGAGGAAATCGTATCTACCATTCATCGAGCGGGCAAACCAGCTATCCTACATTCCTGTGGTAATCTTTCTGCTGTGATGGATGATTTGATTGACGGCATTGGATATGATGGCAAACATTCTTACGAAGATAAAATCAAACCAGTGGAGGAGGCCTACGAAGAGTGGGGCCACCGCATTGCTATTCTGGGTGGGATTGATTTGGATTTCTTGTGCAGAGAAACACCGGAGAATATTAAGAAGCGTTCTACTGCTCTTTTGGAGAGAACGGCAAGTCGCGGCGGATATGCCCTGGGATCGGGGAATAGTATTCCTGAATATGTTCCGGTGGAAAATTATCGAGCGATGATTTCCGTTGTCCAGGAGCATAGATCGTGACGCAACCGTATGACGATCTAGAAAGCTTCTCTTAACTGCCTATCCTTGGCCAAGATGAGGGATATTGCCATCAAGAACCCTAACAACTTCATACCAAAAAAGGCTCCCTTGCCAAGACAAAGGAGCCTTTTTGTTGTACGCATAAAAGTGAGCCCACCTAACAGATCTCGCTCACGACGCGATAATTTACATGCCGTAAGGTTTTTCGTCGTCAGTCCAAGCGTTCAAAAGCTCGCGGTTTGGTGGTCCACTGGAGTTGGTGTCACGGTGTAGCGTTGATGCTCATCTTTCTTTTTCTCACACCGCTTTAGTAGAGTCTGTCTACCACAGATAGTGCCACTCTCTTTTTTTGCTCAGTCGCTTCTTCGCCTAATCTAAGGCTAACGCCGGTATACAACAAGTCCACCATGTGCACCTGCGCGATTTTTGAGCGCAGAGAACCTCCTTGGAGCGGATCCTCTGTTGACCCCGTGAGCAATACAAGATCGGAGAACTCGATAATCGGTGACTTGACAATATCGGTGATAGCCATGGTGAATGCCCCATTTTGTTTTGCTAAACGTAGCGTGTCCACCGTATCTCTTGTGCTCCCTGAGTGGCTAATGCCAATACACAAATCACCCGTGCCTACTTGAGCAGAGGACATAATCTGTAGATGCGAGTCTGAAAGCACATAAGACATAAGCCCAATCCGCAGAAACTTGCTCTGCGCATCGAGGGCTGTGATCCCTGACACGCCTACACCGTAGAGAAAAACCCGCTTGGCATTGATCAGTTTTTCTATCGCACGTTGTAGAGAATGGGGATTGACGAGCTTGGCCGTATCCTCCAGCGCAGTAACGTTTATGGCAGTCACTCTTTCAATAAGAGTCTCAACGGAATCGCCTACTCCTAAAATGCCTTCCGCCACATTGTTGTTGCGACTAGAAAGCTCAAGGGCAATGTTTAACTTTAAATCTTGATAGCCCGAAAAACCTGCAGCCTGAGAAAAACGGATAATTGTTGATTCGCCAACAGAGCAGCGTTCGCCCAGCTGCGTTACTGATAGGTAGATAATTTCATCCGGATTTTCCAGGCAATAGTCTGCTACTCTCTTTTCGGTTGGGGTTAAAGAGGGGTAAGTACTACGAATGCGGGTCAGACCTCCTAGACTCTGGGTTAATTTGTGGGTCATAAATCTACCTCCTTACTGTCGTTCAATGAGTTATTTCCTCATTAGATGGAATTTTCCTCCTTCTGCAAAGCTTATTACACCTCGTTTGGAGAAAACTTTCCAAAAAACCAAAATATGTGGAGGAATTTACCTACGGGTGAAGAATGGGGGTGTTAACGGAGTAAATCAATTCGACCATATGTTGGAGGGATGATAAGTGAAATTAACGGAATTAAGAGGGGTTGTCCCCCCTATTGCAACACCCTTTACAAAAGCAGGAGAAGTAGATATAAAGTCGCTGGAACGTTTGACAGAGCACCTGATTAAGGGCGGTGTTCATGGCATTTTTTGCCTTGGATCAACGGGTGAATGTGCCGCGTTGACAGATCTAGAACGAAAGACAATTGTGCGGACTGTCGTTCAAACCTCAACTGATCGCGTACCTGTGTTCGCTGGAATCACTGAGACAAGCACCAAACGAGCTATTGCCCTTGGTCGTTTAGTGATTGAAGCCGGGGCCGCGGCAGTTGTTGTTGCACCTCCCTTTTATCATAAATATAGTCAGGATGAGATGATTCAGTATTATCGGGATTTAGCGGCTGCCCTACCTGTACCCATCATTGCCTACAATGTTCCGGTCTTAGTGAAGGTTGCACTGGACCCGGCTACAATAGAGGTGCTGGCACGGGAAGGTACCATTATGGCCCTGAAAGACAGCGGAGGAGACTCCAATATCTTCCGGGAGTATGTGTTACGAACCAAGGATATCAAAGGTTTTACAGTCCTTACCGGTATAGAATTCCTAGTTGATACAGCGATGCAGATGGGTGCAAGCGGGTGTGTTCCAGGCATCGGCAATGTGGCTCCGCGAGAATATGTAGAATTGTACGAACTCTGCTTGAGCAACAAATATGCTGAGGCACGCGCTGTGCAGGAACGTCTGATACGCTTGTTTGACATTTGCTACCAAGGATCTTCCAAGCTATCTGGCTCGGCCTCCGCTTTGAGTGGTTTCAAGTCAGCTCTCCGCTTGTTAGGCATCATTGAGACAGCGCAAATGGCACCGCCCATGGGCAGCCTAACATCCGAAGAGGAGCTTAAGGTAAGGGATGTTCTAATTGCTCAAGGCTTTCTCGAGAACGGAGGAGTGTAGTGAGTCTGCTTCAACATGTAAGGTACAAATTGATTGTATCTTGTCAAGCCCTAGACGAAGAACCTTTGCATGGTCCAATGCTGATGGCAGCTATGGCTAGAGCAGTTGCCTCAGGCGGAGCAAGTGGAATTCGAACTAATGGCGTACAGGAGGTTGAGGTAATCAAGAAGCTGACTGGTCTACCGGTGATCGGCATCCAAAAGGTCTGCAATAAGCAGGGTGAAGTCTGTATTACGCCGACATTTGCCCATGCAATGGCTTTGGTCCAAGCTGGAGCAGACATGGTCGCCGTTGATTGCAGGGCGGTACGACCCTTCGGTGAGCCATTGGAAGAGATTGTTCCGCGGATTCGTGAGGAGCTTGATGTGCC
>ENA-UOOR01002525-UOOR01002525.1-fermentation-metagenome-genome-assembly--contig:-NODE-2525-length-18309-cov-6.924181_pt1 | contig 18309 bp, 14 predicted proteins | sample MGYA00245780_ERZ724029 | MGnify/ENA primary metagenome ERZ724029 (study PRJEB28704, sample SAMN03018315) | fermentation metagenome | biome: anthropogenic terrestrial biome; feature: soil; material... | reverse complement strand
GCCCCGCCGCCGCCCGCCGCCGGCCCGAGCCCCGAGGAGCTCGAGCGGCTCAAGAACGAGGTGATGTCGGCCTACCTGCGCTACCGCGGCCAAGACCCCTTCGACCTCTTCGGCCTGCCCGAGAACGCGACCGGCATCGCCCTCCGCGACGCCTTCCTCTCGTGGTCCGAGAGGTTTGCGCCCTGGCGGTTCGACCATTCCGAGCTCGCTCCGCTGGCCGAGAAGGCGCGCGATCTCTTCGTCTTCGGAGCGCGCGCCTTCGCCCAGCTCGCCGACGGCGAACAGCGCGCCCTGGTGCTCAAGCGGCGCGCGGCCGCCCGCGAGGCCGCCCAGCGCAAGCGTTCGACCGACTTCTCCATCAAGACCGACCTGCTCGACGCCAAGACCCAGCACGACGAGGGCATGGCGCGGCTTGGCCGCGGCGACGCCCGCGGGGCGATCGAGCACCTCGAGTTCGCCAGCGACTGCGACCCGCGCAACGCGCTCTACCGGGCCCGGCTCGCCTACGCGCGCTTCGTCGCCGATCCCTCGACGGCGGGCCGGCTCGCCATCGCCGAGCTCGGAGAGGCGCTGCGCATCGATCCGGCCTGTGCCGAGGCCTGGTACCTGGCCGGTGAAATCTACCGCTGGGCCAACAGCCTGGTCCGGGCCGAGGACGCGCTGCGCAAGGCCTCCAAGCTCGCGCCCGGCGATCGCCGACCGGTCGAGGCGCTCAAGAGCGTGCTGCTTTCGCAGAAGAAGAAGTGACCGCGGTCGTCGGCGGGACTCGGCGTGCCGGGGTCATCCTCCCCGCCCTCGACCGAGAGGCGCTGGAGGCACGGAAGGTGTCGCGGTCGAGTTGGACTTTCCAGAAATGACGCGCCCACGAAAGATTGTCCACGCGGCGTCTGGACAATCGCCGGTGCCGGGGGGATTGGCGACCGGGCGCAGGCTCGGCCGGCCTCTCGTGCCGAGGGCCGACTGCGCAGTGCCGCCGGGAGGGCGTGAGGCGAGTGGCTCATGTCATAGTTGAGCCCTATGCCATCGGGAATCGCTGCAGACGCTGCCTTCGAGCTGAAGCTCATCTTCCTGCGCGAGCTCGACGCGGGTTACCGCGAGGCCCGCCAGAAGCTCGTCGACTTCGAGCGCGCGCCAGTCGACCGCGAGGCTGTCGTCGAGCTGCGGGGCTTCTTCCATAAGCTCGCGGGCACCGCCTACGCGGCCGACCTCACGATCCTCGGGCAGCTCGGCGCGGTCTGCGAACGTGCTGCCGACCTCTGGCTCGACGGCAAGCTCCCCGACTCAAGCGCTCTCGCGGCCATGTTCTCCGAAGCGCTCGTGGGCGTCGCCACAGCGCTCGAGTCGGCAGAGCCTGCCCTGCCGCAGCCCCCGGCCCCCGCGGAGCTCCCGGTCGCCACCGGCGCCGAGGAGCGGGGCCTCTCGAAGATCCTCGTCATCGACGACGACCCCTTCAGCGCCAAGCTCATCGACTCGACTCTCCGCGCCGCCGGCTTCTCGAGCTCGTACTGCTGCGACCCGCGACAGGCGCTGGCGGTCATCGGCTCAGAGCTGCCCGACCTGCTGATCATGGACGTGGTGATGCCCGGGCTCGACGGGTTCGACCTGTGCCGCAGCGTGCGCGCCAACCCGGCGATGCAGCTCACCCCGCTCATCTTCGTGACTCGCCGCGGCGACGTCGAGCAACGCGTCGCCGGGCTGGAGGCGGGCGGCAACGACTACATCGCCAAGCCGTTCGAGCCCCAGGAGCTGGTGGCGCGGGTGCGCTCGCACCTGCAGCGGCTCGCGGTGCTGCGCGACATGGCCATCCGCGACGGCCTGACGCGCTGCTACAACCACCGGTACTTCAAGTCGCGCCTCGAGCAGGAGATGGCCCGGGCGCGCCGCTACCGCTCGAACCTGGCGGTCGCGATGCTCGACGTCGACTTCTTCAAGCGCGTCAACGACACCTACGGCCACGCGGCCGGCGACGTCGTCCTCGCCAATCTGGCCGGCCTCTCGATGGCCTCGGTCCGCACCACCGACGTGGTCGCGCGCTATGGCGGCGAGGAGTTCGCGCTGCTGCTCATCGAGGCGAGCGCCAAGGAAGCCGCGGTCATCAGCAACCGTCTGCGCGAGCGCATCGCCGGGCGCGCGGTCGGCTACAGCGATGCGGCCGGAGTGACCATCGAGATCCCGGTCACCGTCAGCATCGGGGTCGCCGATTTGCGCGAGGGCGACAGCGCGCAGTCTCTCCTCGAGCGAGCCGATTCGGCGCTCTACGCGGCGAAAGCCGGGGGCCGCAACCTGGTGAAGGTGGCCGGCAACGGTTGAGCGGTCTCGGTGAGGCGCTTATCGTCTGGCCGCCGTCAACGAGTTCCGAACGCGGCCTCTTCGCGCCGCTGGAGCGTGTGCCCCGTGGCCAAGCTCGTCCTGCTCTTCGCCCTCCTGCCCTTCGTCGAGCTCTATCTGCTGATCGTGATCGGCGGGCGCATTGGCCTCTGGCCGACGGTGGGCCTGGTGGTCGCGACGGGAGTCGCCGGGGCGCTTCTGGCGCAGCACGAAGGCCTGCGCGTCGTCCGGAGCTGGCGCGACGCGCTCGCGCAGGGTCGTCTGCCCGAGTCCGGCCTCGTCGAGGGACTGCTCGTGCTCATCGGCGCGGTGCTGCTCTTGGTCCCCGGCGTCCTCACCGACGTCGCGGGCGTGGTCCTGCTCGTGCCGCCAGCCCGCAGGCTCGTCGCCGGGCGGGTCCAGAAGCGCCTTGCCACGCGCTCGAACCTGAGGCCCACGCCGCGGTCCGCCGAGCACGGACCGGCATGCAGTCAAACGATCGACGTCGAGGGCCGCACCGTGGAGGAGAAGCCGGTTTCGCCGCCTGACGAGAAGCGGTAGCTCGCCGCGGGAGTGTGCCGGTCAGCCTCGCTCCGCTCCGCCCGGCGAGTCCGAGGACGGATTCCATGGGAACAGTCAGCCGGATACTCGGAGCGCCGGCCTTCGTCCTTCGTGCCGGCGTCCCGGAGTCCCTCCTGGAGACTGGCGCCGCACTACGCGCGCCACGACAAGCGGGCTGCCGCCCGTCGATTCCATGCAGACAGCGGCGCTGTCCGCAAAGCGCCGGTCAGGCCTCGGCGAGCAGCGCCGAGATGCGCGCCGTGCTCTCGTCCGAGATTCCAAGCGCCTTTTGGAGTGCATCGAGAAGCGCCTGCTCCTCGTCGCGCACCTCATGGTCGAAGAGCACGAAGAGGGTAGCGAGCGCGAAGGCCTCCTCGCGCACACTCGCCTCCTCGCCGAGATCGGCGGCGATCGCCTTGACGCGCGCCTCGATGCCCTCGGAGGCGACGCGGTCGACCATCTTCTCGACCATGCACGCGAGCTCGCGGGGATCGCAGTTCTCGAAGCCGGGGGTCGCCAGGATCTGGCGCGCCAGGGCGACCGCCTCGCCGCTCTCGAGCCTCCCATCGACGCAGGCCGCCAGGCACATCGTCTCCACCAGCGCGCGCTCGGCCCGGTCGCCACAGTCCACGTGGCACTGCCGTGCGGCGAGGAACTTCTGGTGCTTCTTCCCGAAGGTCATCTGCTCACTCCCGAAGTGTGTTGGCGAGACACCTTATTCCAACCGGAGCGGATCCGCGCCAAACAGAGCGTCGGGCGCCCTCGAAGCCGCGCCTTTGCCGGGTCGCGAGCGCGCCGACCGCTCGCTACTCGCAGACCCGCGGGCCGAGCGGCAGTGACTGGTCGACGGCGATCCCGAAGGTCCACAAGGGGTCGCCGCCCAGATAGAAGAACGTCTCTTCGGGCGTGCCTCCGATCTTCTGGAGGTTCCCGGGGCCGGTCTCGAAGCCCGCGGAGACGACGACCGCGCGACTGGTGCCCGGCTTGCGGATGATCATCCGGGTGCTCCGGGCCGGCCGCGCCGCGCTCGTCCAGTACATGTTGACGTACCAGGCCTCGTCAAGGACCGGGAACAGGCTCGGAGAGCCGATGCCGCAGCCGTAGTGATCGCCGCCCTCGAGCGGCGCCCACTCCTCCCCGCGGTGCATGACGAAGCCGGTGCGCGACTGCGAGAGCTCGTAGTGATCGGCAAGCTCCTCGGTCGGGGTCATCGGGTAGGGCCGCGGCTCCTCCTGAGTGACGAGGTGGGCCTCGAGCACCACCGGCCCGGTCGCCGGCATCGGCAGGTGGTCTCCGCCGTCGCCCACCCGCGGCATCTCCCCGACCTGCATTTCGCACGGTCCGCGCGAAGGCTCGACGAAGCCGATGTCGAGCCGGAAGGCGCCGGACTGCGGCACGCCCGAGGCGACGTAGGTGTCGACGACCACGAACCAGGTGCCCGCGGTCACGTCGGCGCGCGCGTGGAGGTTGCCGCGGTCGAGGCAGTCGGAGGGGTCGAGGCTGCCGAGGAGGTGGACGTCCACGTCTACGCCCGGCTCCTCGTAGACCGCCGCGCTCAGGAACCCGTCGGCCGGGACCTCGACCTGGAAGACGATCTCCGGACCGCCCTCGTTGGTGTTCGGCCGGCAGGCATAGCTGTCGAAGGCGCTCAGCGAAGACTGCGCGGTGTCGCGGTAGTCGGTGAAGGGGAAGGCGTCGACGCAGGTGCGGCCGGCCGGGCATGGATCCAGCCCAGCGTCCGGCTCGCCCGCGTCTTCGATGAAACCCGCGTCCGCCTCGAGGCCGGCGTCGGGTTCGAGGCCCGCGTCGGCCTCGACTCCAGCGTCGGACTCGCCGCCGGCGTCCTCAGCGAGTCCCGAATCCGCCTGGCCCCCAGCGTCCTCGCCGTCTTGACCCGCGTCGGGCCCAGGCGCCAGTACCCCGGCGTCGGGCTGCCTGCCGGCCGCGTCTGCTTCGACCGGAACGGCGCCGTCTCCGGGGACCGGAGCGAGAACGACGAGGGCCTCGCCGCCACAGGCGGTCAGCAGAGCGGAGAGAACGAGCACGAGCGGGCGCATGGCCTATCCATCGCACAGCCGCCTGGCGTCGGAAAGGCGAGGGCTCGCACGCCGAAGCGTCGCCCTCTTCACCGTGGCGCCTCCCCCCCGCACAGCCGGGCTCGCCGCGACGGAATGCGTTCGGGACAATCCCCTCAGGAACAACGGAGGGGTCATGCAGCCTGTCGAGGTGGTGATCATCGGAGCCGGCGCGGCCGGGCTCGCCGCCGCGCACACGCTGAGAGAGACGGGACTGACCGTCAGGGTCCTCGAGGCCCGCGAGCGCGCCGGAGGCCAGGTCCACAGCCGCCGAGACTTCGTCGACGGAGAGCCTTTCGAGATGGGCGCCGAGCTCGTCCACGGCCGGCCCGCGTCGCTGTGGAAGCTGCTCTCGGCCCATCGCCTGAAAGCGTCGCCCGTCGAAGGCAAGCGGCTCTGCTTCCGCGGCGGCGCGCTCGCCGGCTGCGGAGAAGGGATGGAGCGCGCGCTCGCGCTTCTCGCCCGGTCGAGCGCCGCCGACGAGCCTGTCGGCCGCCGAATCCGTCGCGCGCGCGCCAGCGGTGAGCTGCAGCCGGAGCAGGCCGAGCTCGCGGCCTCCTATGTCGAGGGCTTCTATGCGGCGCCGCTCGACAAGGCCGGAGCGCTTCCCATCGCGCAGATGGAGCGGGCCTCGACGACGGTCGACGGGGCGCCCGCCTTCCGCGTGCTCGCCGGCTACGACACGGTGAGCGCGAAGCTGGCGCGGCCGCTGCTCGGCGATACGCTCGTGCTCAACGCGGTCGTGCGCGAGATCGCCTGGAAGCGCGGCGAGGTCCTGGTGCGCGCCGAGTCGCGCACCGGGTTCTCGCTCGAGCCGTTTCGCGCGCGCGCGGCGCTGATCACCGTCTCGGTCGGCGTGCTCAAGGCGAGGCGCGGCGAGCCGGCGGCGCTGCGCTTCTCACCCGAGGTGCGCGAGAAGCGCCGCGTGCTCGCGGCGGTCGAGATGGGCTCGGTGGTCAAGCTCGTGCTGCGCTTCCGCGAGCCCTTCTGGCGCACGGTCGCCCAGCCGCTCGCCTTCGTCCACTCCCGAAGAACGGCCGTGCCGGTGCCGACCTGGTGGACGCTCGCGCCGCGCGAGGCACCGCTGCTCGTCGGCTGGAGCGCCGGGCCGGCGGCCGAAGCGCTGGCTTTCGAGCCCGAAGCCGAGCTGCTCGACGCGGGAGTGCGCTCGCTCGCGCGCCTCTTCTCGCTGCGCCGGGCCCAGATCGAGCGCGCGCTCGAGGGCTGGCGCGTCGCCGACTGGCTCGCCGACCCGTACGCGCGCGGCGCCTACGCCTGGTTTCCGGTCGGCTCGCTCGCGACGCCCTCGCTGCTCGCCGAGCCGGTCGGCGCGACCCTGTTCTTCGCCGGCGAGGCCACGCATTCGACCGAAGCGGGGACGGTCCACGGCGCCCTCGAGACCGGAGAGCGCGCGGCCAGGCAGATCCTCGCAGCGCTCGGCGGCAGGCAGGCCTGAGCGGCTTCGGCGCGCCGAGCGCCGGGCGGCGGTGCGAGCAGGCTCTGCCTCCTTGATCGCGCCGCGCCTTGCCCCGATCATCGCCCCTCCCCAATCGCGTCCGCTCGAAAGGTCTCCGGTGCGCTCCCTGTCTGCCGTCACGTCCGTCCTCGTCGCCCTCCTCCTCGCCTCGCCCCTGGCCTCCGCGGCGCAGCCTTCCGCCGGCGCCTCCGAAGCCGCCCTGTCCGCGCCGAGGGCGGACCCGTTCCTGGCGCAGCTCGAGGCCCACAAGGCAGACGCCCAGGCTCGCGCCCGCTCGCCCGAGGCGGCGCTGCCGCTGCTGCGCGCCTTCGAGCTGCGCGACCGCCTGCCGACGCTCGCCCCGCTCGTCCAGCTCTTTCGCCAGTACGCCGAATGGCGCGCGGCAGACCCCGAGGTGCGCTCGCTCGCGCGCTTCCTGCTGGCGAGCGTCGAGCGCAGCCGCGGGCGGAGCGGCCGCTCGGACGCCCAGCTCGCCCGCCTCGGCTTCATCACCACCTTCCACGCCATCGGCCCCTTCGACAACGAGGGCAAGAGCGGCTGCGACACCGTCTATCCGCCCGAGGAGGAGCTCGACCTGGCGGCGCGCTATCCGGGCAAGTCGAGTGAGATCGGCTGGCGACGCCTGCCGGACGGCTCGCCGCTCGGCTACGTGAATCTGGGCGAGGCGATCCACCCTTCGAACGAGACGGCCACCTACGCGCTCGCCGTCCTCGAGTCCGCCTCGGACGAGAAGGTCGTCTTCCACCTCGGCGCCTCCGGCGGCTCGCGGCTGTGGGTGAACCAGACCCGCGTCTTCGCCGACGACACCTACCACCCGCCGCGCTTCGACCAGGCGCAGGTCGCGGTGACCCTGCGCAAAGGCGCCAACCGCGTGCTCTTCAAGCTGTGCCAGGCGAGCGGGCCGCACGGCTTCTTCCTCCGGGTCTCGGGCGCCGATGGACGGGCGGTCTCGGGGCTGAAGATCTCCGCGCCCGACCAGCTCCCCGCCGCGCCCCCGGGGCCGGTGGCCTACGCGAGCAAGCCGACCCTCGTCGATCACTTCCGCCGGCGGGCCGAGTCGTCACGGGCCAGCGCGCAGGCGCTCGCCGAGTACGCCGAGATCCTCGCCCACCGCCAGACCTTCGACTCGACCGAGCGGCGCGACGCCAACCAGGCCGCCAGGGCAGCCCGGCTCGCGCCCGAAGACCCGCAAATCCAGATGCTCGCCGCGCGCACCGCGAACGACCACAACGAGCGCAGCGCTTTCCTCCGCGCGCTCCTCGCGGCGCAGCCGCACCATCCGGAGGCCGCGCTCGGGCTCGCAGCGCACGATCTGACGCTCGATCTTCCCCGGCGCGCGCTCGACACCCTCACGCCCGCCTTCGAGCAGAACCCGGGCTACTTCCCGCTCGGCCTGCTCAAGGCTCGCGCGCTCGAGCTCCTCGGTCTCGACCACCAGGCCGAGGGGCTCGTGCGCGAGCTCGCGCGGCTCTTCCCCGACAGGCCCGAGATCGTGCGCGAGCTCGCCTCGCTCGAGCAGCGGCGCGGGCACCCGCGCGAAGCGCTCGCCTTCCACCGGGTCGCGCTCGCCCTGCGCTACGACGACAGCGGCGCCCGCCGCTCTCTGGTCTCGGGCCTCATCGCCCTCGGCAGGGTCGAAGAGGCGATGAAGGAGCAGCGCGAGCTGAACCTGCTCGAGCCGTGGAGCGTCGAGACCTGGCTGCGCACCGCCGAGCTCGCCGCAGCCAACGGGCTGTTCGACGAGGCGCGCGAGGGGTTTGCCCGCGCGCGGGAGATCGCCCCGGAGAACGCCGAGGTCTTCGAGCGCGAAGGCCACGCGCTCGCGCGCCTGAACGACACCGCCGGCGCGACGGCCTCGCTCGCGCGCGCGCTCGAGCTGCGGCCCCAGGACCCGCGCATCAAGGAGGCGCTCAAGGCGCTGCGGGGCGAGGGGCAGGGCTTTGGCGAAGACCTCGCGCGCGAGGCGGCGAAGGTCATCGCCGAGACCCGGCCGCTCGAGGGCGAGGACTCGGTCGTGCTCTCCGAGGTGGTGGCGACCAAGGTCTTCCCCAGCGGGCTCGCCTCGCGCTTCGAGCAGCTCATCGTGCGCGCCCAGACCCCGCGCGGCGTCGAGGCCGAGCGCAACCAGTGGGTCACCTACTCGCCCGACCGCCAGGAGCTGCGCATCCTGCGGGCGCGGGTGATCCGGCCCGACGGCTCCATCGTCGAGTCGCACGCCGAGTCGGAGCGCTCGCTCTCCGACACCTCCACCCGGCTCTACTACGACGCGCGCGCGCGGCTGGTCAGCTTCCCCACGCTCGCGCCCGGCGACGTGGTCGAGCTCTCCTACCGGCTCGACGACACGGCCAACGACAACCTACTTTCGGACTACTTCGGCGACGTTCAGGGATTGCAGAGCGAGGCGATCAAGGCGCGCTTCGACTACTACCTGTTCGCGCCGCCGGGGCGGACGATCTATTCGAACGAGCCGGGCGTCGGGCTCGAAAAGCGCGAGGAGGCGCAGCCCGACGGCTCGCGGCTCTACCACTGGTCGGGGCGCGACCTGCCCAAGCTCACCCCCGAGCCCGGGATGCCCGGCGGGCCGGAGGTCGCCGAGCCGCTGCACGTCTCGACCTACAAGGACTGGGACTCGGTCGGGCGCTACTACTGGGGCCTGGTGCGCGACCAGCTCACGCCGACCGACGAGATTCGCGAGCAGGTCGCCGAGCTGAAGAAGACCGTCCCGGCCGGCGACGAGCTGGCGATGATCCGCGCGGTCTACGACTTCGTGGTCAGCCGCACCCGCTACGTCGGCCTCGAGTTCGGCATCCACGGCTACAAGCCCTACAGGGTAGACAAGGTGCTCGCGAGGCGCTTTGGCGACTGCAAGGACAAGGCCTCGTTGATGAACGCGCTGCTGCGGGTCGCGGGCATCGACTCGCGGCTAGTGCTCCTGCGGATGAAGCGGCTCGGCAAGCTGAAGCCCTACCCCGCCTCGCTGGCGGTCTTCGACCACGCCATTCTCTACGTGCCCAAGTACGACCTATTCCTCGACGGGACCGCCGAGCTGCACGGCACAGGCGAGCTGCCCGTGCAGGACCGCGGTGCCACCGTGCTCGTCGTCCAGCCCGACGGCGGCAGCGTGCTCGGCGAGGTGCCCGAGGCCAAGGCGGCCGACAACCTCATCGCCTCCGAATACGAGGTGGCCCTGTCGCGCGCGGGTGACGCGACCATCTCGGGCAAGACCGTCGTCCAGGGCCTGCCGGCCCCAAGCTACCGGCGCACCTATCAGTCGCCCGCGACGCGCAAGCAGCACTACGAGCAGGGCTGGGCGCGCACCTTCCCGGGGCTCTCGGTCAAGGAGCTGAACGTCGGCGACCTGACGGCCATCGAGCGGCCCGTCGAGCTGACCTACACCATGCAGGTTCCCCGCTACTCTCAGCGCGAAGAGGACGCGCTCAGCTTCCAGCCGTTCGGCCAGGGGCACTCGTACGTCGAATCGTACGCGGCGCTCTCGGCACGCCAACACGACCTCGTGCTCTCGTACCCCTGGATCAACCGCTCGAGCTTCCGTATCGCCCTCCCCGAGGGCTTTGCGGCGCGGGACCTGCCCGCTCCGGTCGAGCTGAAGAGCCCCTTCGGCGCGCTGACCATCCGGTACGCGGCCGACGGAGCATCGCTGAAGGTCGAGTCCGAGGTCCTCCTCGCGGTCTCGCGGGTCAGCGCGGCCGAGTACCCGGCTTTCCGCGCATTTCTCGGACTGGTCGATCAGGCGCTCAGCCGCAGGTTGAAGGCGGTGCCGGCGATCGAGGCTCCGAAGTCGGCACAGGTCGAGTAGCCCGGTCGCCAGCCCGGCGACTTTGCGCGGCCGCCCGCGGCGGCGAGTGCGGCGCCTCTCCCGTCGGGCCGCCGGCAGGCGCGCTCGTGCCCGAGGCTCGAGGTCGCGAGGCCACGGGCCGCTCGGGCGGGTTCGGCAGTCCGCGCTCAGGCGAGCCGAGGCGCCGCTCGGGGGTGACCTGTCGTGTCCGTTTCCCACTCGGATGCGAAATCGGCGACTATGAGCTCGATTGGACAGTCCGTTGAGCAGAGGCTCGATCTCTTTTGGCCGCTACGAGCTGCTGCGGCGCATCGGCGCCGGCGGCATGGGAGAGATCTGGCTCGCGCGCCTGCCCGGCCTGTCGGGGATCGCCAAGGTCTGCGTCGTCAAGAAGATGCTGCCGCACCTGTCGAGCGATCGCTCCTTCGTCGAGCGCTTCCTCGACGAGGCCAAGGTGGTGGTCCACCTCGCGCACGGCAGCATTGCCCAGGTCTTCGAGATGGGCGAGGCCGACGGCGAGTACTTCATGGCGATGGAGTACGTCCAGGGCAAGACGCTCGCCCGGCTCATCGCGCGGCTGCGCGAGCGGGGCGAGCGCTTCCCGCTTCCCCTGGCGCTCTACGTCGGCATCCGCGTCTGCGACGCGCTCGCCTATGCCCACCGCAGAGCCGACCCGGCGGGCAGACCGTTGCACGTGGTCCACCGGGACATCAGCCCGGCGAACATCCTCGTCTCGTACGACGGCGAGGTGAAGGTGATCGACTTCGGCGCGGCCCAGTCGGCGATCAAGGAGGTGAACACCGCCCCGCGGGTGGTTATCGGCAACCTCGCCTACATGAGCCCGGAGCAGGCGCGAAAGAAACCGGTGGACGGGCGCGCCGACATCTACTCCATCGCGGTCGTGCTCTGGGAGCTCATCGCCTGGGCGCCGCTGCCGAGCGGGGGCAACTCGACCGAGCGCTGGCGGCGCGCGGCGTACCCGAGCTTCACCTCGCCCTCCAAGTCGCAACCGGACGTGCCGGCCGAAATCGACCAGACCATCATGCGCGCGCTCAGCCCCGACCGGCGCGATCGGCACCAGGGCGCCGAGGCGCTGCGCGACGACCTCCAGCGCGCGCTCTCGCAGCTCGCCTCGGAGACCAGCTCGTCGAGCCTCTCGGCCTTCCTGCGCCAGCTCTTCAGCGAGGAGGCCGAGCATGACAGGCGCATGGTGGCCGAGGCGCTCGACGGCGGGCCGGCCTCGGGAAGGGAGGCCCACGGCGCCGAGGAGGACGCGGACTCCGAGGTGACGACTGCGCCGGCGGCGCTTCCCGGCGGCGAGCGGCCCCTCGGCGACGACAGCCTGGACTCGCGGACGACCAAGCCGGAGCGGGCCCGCTTTGCGCGCGCAGCCTCACCTGTCGCACAGCCGGTCGTCGCCCCCGAACCGGGCGAGCGGACGATTCCCGACAGGCAGGCGTTCGAGGCCGCGGCCGCGCTGCGGGCCGAGCAGCTCGTCGCCGGCGAAGAGTGCGGCAGGTCGGGCGAGACGACCGCGTCGCTGCGGCTGCGCCCCCACGGCTTGCTGCGGCTGCTCCTGTTCGCCGTGGCCTTCTTCCTGGGCACAGTCATCGCGGCGGTGGCTTTTCAACTTGCGCGAGGCCCCGTCGCACCGCCCTCGGCGAGCGAGCCGCCCGAAGAGGCCCCCCAAGGCCGCTAGGCACACCGACCGGCCACTTGGCGAGGCTCCCGATGAAGGAGCACCGGCCGTTTTTCAGGTTGCGGACGATTCCCCGCACGTGCTAATTACCGCCTGATTTTTCTCTGTTTTTTGGCGGGCTCGGTCGCCACCACTCCCGCCAGAAGGGAGAGCCCATTCTGTCAGGCAAGAACGCCAGCGACGACCACGGGCTCAGTCGGGTCGCGACCGCCTACCAGAAGGCGCTCCCGGTCCTGAACGGCTCGTGGCAGTTGGTCGCCTCGACAGCGTTGGGCGCGCTCCTCGGTTGGTGGCTGGACAAGAGATTCGGAACGACGCCCTGGCTTCTGCTGGCGGGCGCGCTCCTCGGGGTTTCCGCGGGCATGTACGCCTTCATCCGCGCCGCGCTGGCGATGAACGGCGGCGGGCCACCGACGAGAAGAGAAGGCCGCTGAATGGCAGGATCGACCACCTCAAGGCTCGTCCTCGGACGCGGCGTCGCGCTCTGCGCGCTGACGACCGCGTTCGCCGCGCTGGCGCCCGTGTTGCTGGCGGGTCCCTCGCGGCTTGGGGCGGTGATCGGGCTGGCGACCGCGGCGATGGCGACCGGCAGCTCTCTGGGAATCCTCAAGCTCACCTTCCACGGCGGGATGAAGCACGCGGTCGCCGGGCTGGCGGTCGGCTTTCTCCTGCGGATGCTGCTGGTCGCGGCAGGGCTGCTGGTCGCGCTCTCGGCGGGCGGAGAGCCGCTCGCCTTCGCGGCCACCTTCTTCGGGCTTTACCTGGCACACCAGAGCATCGAGATCGCCATGCTGTCGCGGAGCGCTCGCCCCGCGCAGCTCGAGGGCAAGGCATGAAGCGGTTTCTGACCATCGGCTCGTTCGCGCTCGCGGGCCTATTGACCCTGGGCGCCCACGCCTGGGCCTCCAGCCGCGCGCATCCCGTCGAGGCCTCTGCTCACGCCGCCGAAGCTGTCGCCGCGCAGGCGCATGGGGCCGCGAGCGGCCACGGCGAGTCGCCCAAGACGGCGAGCTGCGAGGAGATCCTCGCCACGCCGGCGCTGCCGCAGGCCGAGGGGGTCCCGCCGTCGGTCAGCGAGGTCATCTTCCATCACGTCAGCGACTCGTACGTCCTCGCGTTCGAGAGCCCGTTCTCGCACAGCGCAGTCGGCGTCAACTTCAAGCACCTGGGGTGCCGGCTGACCGGTTGGAACGGGGTGGTGAACGTGGCCGGCTATCCGCTCGACTTCACGCCGACCAAGCACGCCTTCTGGCTCTGGTTGGCCGGCGCGGTGCTCATCGCGCTCTTCCTGGCCGCACGGCCGAAGAAGGGCGAGCTGGTCCCCAAGGGCGCCGCGGCGTTGCTCGAGATGCTGGTGCTCTTCGTGCGCGACGAGATCGCCCGCAAGACCATCTCCGGCAAGGAGGCCGACCGCTACACACCGTACCTGCTGACCGCCTTCTTCTTCATCCTGACGATGAACCTGCTCGGCCTGGTGCCCTACGGCGCGACCGCTACCGGCAACCTCGGCGTCACGCTCGGGCTGGCGCTCTTCACCTTCGTCATCACGCAGGCAGCCGGCATCCGCGCCGCCGGGCTGGGCGGCTACCTCAAGCACCTGACCGGCGGGGTGCATCCGGCGCTGTGGGTGATCATGGTCCCGGTCGAGGTGCTCGGGCTGTTCACCAAGCCCTTCGCGCTGACGATCCGCCTCTTTGCCAACATGGTCGCCGGGCACATCATCATCTTCTTCCTGCTCGGGCTCATCTTCATCCTCAAGTCGGCGGCGGTCGCGGCGATCTCGGTCCCCTTCGCCTTCGCCATCTATCTGCTCGAGATCTTCGTGGCGTTCGTCCAGGCGTACGTCTTCACGATGCTCTCGTCACTGTTCATCGGGTTCGGGGTCGCCATGGGCGAACACGGCGCGCACGAGGAGGTCTCGGGCGCTCACGGTGATGCCCACGGCGAGCACGCGCTTCACCACTAGGCAGGTCCAACACCAACAGAGAGGCTAGACGACATGCTTTCGCTCGCAATTGCATACCTTTCGGCAGGCCTGGGCGCCGGACTCGCGGTCATCGGCGCCGCGCTGGGCATCGGGCGCCTGGCCGCCGCCGCGATGGAGGGCAGCGCCCGTCAGCCTTCGGCCAGCGGCGACATCCGCACCTCGATGATCGTCGCCGCGGCGCTGATCGAGGGCGTGACGCTCTTCGCCCTGGTCGTCTGCATCATCCTCGCGACCAAGGCCTGATCCCCGGCATTCGCGCGCGAGTGCGGCGGCCCGGGTTTCGGGCTGCCGCGAGGTTTCCGCAGAGAGATGAGATGAGCGGGTCCGGCCGGTCCGGCCCGCGGAGTGGGCCATGCTTCCGAGTGTCGACTTCGCCGTTCTGGGCGCCTTCTTCACCGACATCAATCCCGGGTTGACCTTCTGGACGATCGTCACCTTCCTGGTGGTGTTCTTCGTGCTGCGCTCGAAGGCGTGGGGCCCCATCCTGCAGATGGTCGAGCAGCGCGAAAAGGCCATCCAGGACGCCATCGACGCGGCCAAGCGCGAGCGCCAGGAAGCCGAGCGGATGCTCGCCGAGCAGAAGCAGGCGATCGCCGAGGCGCGCCGCGAGGCGGCCGAGATGGTCAAGCGCAACCAGGCCGACGTCGAGAAGATCCGCGAAGAGCTCCTCGCCCGCAGCCGCAAGGAGGCCGAGGAGATGATGGCGACGGCCATGCGCCAGATCGAAGAGGAGAAGCTCAAGGCGATGGCCGAAGTGCGCAGCCACGCCGTCGACCTCTCGCTGCTCGCCGCCGGCCAGCTCATCGAGAGCTCGCTCGACGAGAGGCGCCAGCGAGAGCTCGTTTCCGAGTACATCCGCAAGCTCGAGGCCGAGCGACCAGCCGCGTAGGCCTCCTGGAAACGTTCGGGGCGGCCCCGCCGAGCCCCGGTATCCACGGTTTGGCCGCGACAGTCGTCATCAGAGACCTCTCTCGCCGAGAGGCGCCAGCGAGAGATCGTCTCGGGAGTTCCGCCGCAGGCTCGAGGCTGAGCGACCGGCCGCATTGGCCTCCTGAAGCACTCGGCGCAGCCGCGCCCATGCCGGCATGCACGGTTTGGCCGCGACAGTCGTCATCAGAGACCTCTCTCGCCGAGAGGCGCCAGCGAGAGATCGTCTCGGGAGTTCCGCCGCAGGCTCGAGGCTGAGCGACCGGCCGCATTGGCCTCCTGAAGCACTCGGCGCAGCCGCGCCCATGCCGGCATGCACGGTTTCGACGCGGGAGTCGCCTGCGGAAGGCCCCGCTCGACGAGAGGCGCCAGCAAGGGCTCGTTTCGGAGGACCTCCGCAAGGCTCGAAGGCCGAGCGGCCGGCCGAATAGGCCTCCTGAAGCGCTCGGCGCTGCCGCGCCCATGCGCCCGGCGTGCACGGTTTCGGCGCGGGAGTCGCCTGCGGAAGGCCCCGCTCGACCAGAGGCGCCAGCAAGGGCTCGTTTCGGAGGACCTCCGCAAGGCTCGAAGGCCGAGCGGCCGGCCGAATAGGCCTCCTGAAACGCTCGGGAGCTGCCGCGCCCAAGCGCCCGGCGTGCACGGTTTCGACGCGGGAGTCGTCGGCGAGTAGGCCTCAATCAGCGGGAATTGCACCGAACGCCGTAAGCAAGGCGGTTTTTCGCGGCGCCCGCGCTGACGGCTCGATGAGCCCGGGGCGAAGCAGTTCCTTTTGCGGAGGTCAGGAGAAGATGACCCTGGCCTGCGCGCGCGAGCGAGCCTTGCCGCAAGAGTTCGGCTCCCGATAGACCTGCGCGCGGTTACGAACCGTTGATACGGTCGAGAAACACCTGGAGCAGGGCGCGTGATCCGTCTCCTCGAAAGCATCAGCCGCTTCGCAGGCAGCCTTCGCTGGCTCTTCATGCCGCTCGGCCTGTTCGCCACTGTTGCCGTCGGCGTGCACGCCGGCGCGGACGCGGTCGACGACTGGCTGCTCACAGCGTTCGACTGGCTTGACGGCCGCTGTGATCGAGCGCTGGCCGCTCTACTCCTTGCCGCGGGCGACCTCTTCGGTGTCGAGGCCTCCCGAATCGACGGTTGGGTCTTCGGCGCAGCCAGCGTCGTCGATCTTCGCGAGCGGGCGTTGCTGGCGCGCTGGGGCGCGGTGGCGCTCGAGCTCGGCTTGGATGCAGGACTCGCGCTGCCGGTTCTCGCCTATCGAGAGCGCGAGAGCACGCCCACCGCGCTGCAAGACCGAGCTCGGCAAATCCTTGCAGGCAGAGGGTTGGCCGGGAACAGGCGCGAGGACCTGCGCGAGCTGCTCCGCGCGGTGCTGCGCGACCCGACGCCGATGCGCCTGCTGCTCCCGCCGATCATCGCTCTCGTCGCAATCGCGGCCGCGAGCCGGATAGCGAGCGAAGTTCAGGCGGTGACGTTCTCGAGCCTCTCGCTCATCCTCTCGGTGGCAACGGCGGGCACGGTCGCCCGCTTCGCAGCGCTCCTTGCGCTGGGCGGCGTCCTCGTCTCCCTGGGCGGCCGTGCGACCTTGCAGGCGCTGTTTTGGGCCCACAAGCGCGCGGAGACCGCGCAACGAGAGGGCAGGAGCACCTTTTCGCGCCGCAGCGCCGGGCTCGTGCTGCTCGCCATCAGCCTTCCTGTCGCCTGCGCGGCGCTGGCGACCGCGCGGCTGACGTCCTTTTTCCGCTGAGGCCTCGATGTTTCCAAAGAAGCCGGGCGGGCTCTTCGATCTGGCGATGGCGTCTCTCGCCATCGCGACGCTCTGTACCGCGACCCCGCTCGGCGAACTCGCGGCCCGCGCGGCGCGCCGCGCCTTTGGAACGAAGGGCCGGGCGACCTCGCTCGTTTCCTTCTTCTCTGCCGGCGAGCTCTCTTCTTCCAGCCCAACAGCCTGCGGCGCTGGCCCCTTGGCAAGCGTCGCGCTTGCCTACGGGAACACACAGGCCTTGCTCAAGGCGTTCGCGCTTGCCTCGGCACGCGAGAGTCAAGCCGGGGAAGTGACGATGGAGCTGAGCTCCGAAGGCCTTGCGCTGCTCAGGCAACGCGGTGCGAAGGGGGCGGACCTCGCGACCCCGGAACGACGCCTGCGCGAAGTGAGCCGCGCGCTTCCGGAGCTCGAGCGAGAGCTCGGCACGCGCGACGCAGCGCTGGCGGCCCTGGTGATAGGCATCGCCCCCCTGCGCTACGCGGTCGCACGCGCCCGTGCCGAAGGGCATGCCCCGACCCTCGAAGCGCTGCTGCCGCACCTTGCGCCCCCGGCACGAAGGCGTGCGAGTGGCGTCGTGGGGCAGACCCTCACCCTGGCGACTACGTTCGAGCTTCTCTGGCCGGTGGCAACGGCGACCAAGATCACCTCCTCATTCGGCACGCGGGTCCACCCGATCACCGGCAAGACGCAGCGGCACAGCGGGATCGACCTGAGCGTACCGTTGCGCACGCCCATTCGCGCCGCGGGGCGGGCGCGCGTGAAGCGTACGGGCGAGGACGGGATCAATGGGCGCTTCCTCGTGCTCGACCACGGCCACGGGGTCACCACCGCGTACTGTCACAACGAGGATAACCTGGTTGCCCGCGAAGCCGAGGTCTCGGAGGGCGAGCCGATTGCTCACTCCGGCAACACCGGCCGCTCAACCGGGCCTCACCTTCACTTCCAGGTAGAGATTGGCGGGCATCCCGTCGACCCGCTGGTCTTGCTCGGCAGAACAGGCGCAGCGGTGACGGCCGACCGTTAATACCGGGCCCGCCCTGTCAACCAAACGACCCGCATTGCGCAATCGTCCATGATGAATCTCAGGGCTCCGGCGCATCGGCAAGCTCTGCGAGCCGGGCGAACGCCGCTCGGTCACCAATCGCAGGGCGTCTCGAACGACCCTAAGCAGTGCATGGACGGGCACCTGACCTCCCGGCAGGCGCGCCGTAGGGTGCGCCCCGTCAATCGGACGGGAGGTCCATCGCATGAGTAGGTCGCAGGAATCGGCTGGGAGGCGATTCGAGGAGCGGAGGCCGCAGGTCGGCGCAGGTGAGGCCGCGGCGCTGGTGAAGCTCGGGAAGCGGTTCGCACGGTTCCGAAAGGAGCACGCGCGAGGCGCGCGGATCCCTGACGACCTGAGGAGGGCGGCGCTGGCGCTCCTGAGGGAGGCAGCGCCCGTCGATGTTTACCGGACCTGCGGCATCAGCTTCGGGCAGGTGATGGCGTGGGAGGAGGCCGCGGCACGGCGCCCCGAGACGCCGGATGTGCGGGTCTTCTCAATCGCCGACGATTCCGGTCGCGCGCCTGGCGCCGAGGGGCACGGCGCCGGCGGCGGCCTGCCGTGAGTTCGGCTGGGTGCGGCCAAGCGGCCAGATCCCGCTGGCCGCCTGCTCGGTGATGCTCGTGTCCCTTCGGTGGGCGTGCGTGAGTCGACCGCCCCCCCTCGGCTACCGTCC